>Ga0207664_10000431_pt1 | contig 29945 bp, 28 predicted proteins | sample LARL83metaG_FD_184349 | JGI IMG/M metagenome (GOLD analysis project Ga0207664, IMG submission 184349) | Corn, switchgrass and miscanthus rhizosphere microbial communities from Kellogg Biological Station, Michigan, USA - LAR L8-3 metaG... | ecosystem: Host-associated > Plants > Roots >... | reverse complement strand
CCTTCGCAAGGCGGATCTGGCCGCGCACAAAACTCCCGTTGTCGATCCGCTCACATCCACCTACCGCGGCTACACAGTTTATAAAACCGGCCCGCTGACGCAGGGTCCTTATCTCTTACAGACGTTGCGCTTGCTCGAAGGCTTCGACCTGAAGAAGATGAGCTTCAATTCGGCCGATTACATCCATACGGTGATTGAAGCGGAGAAACTCGCGCTGGCCGATCGCGACGAGTATTACGGGGATCCGAACTTTGTGAAAGTGCCGATGCAGCAGTTGCTGTCTGATCAGTACACCAACATGCGGCGCGAGCTGATCGACCCGAAAAAGGCATCTCTCGAGCTGCGGCCGGGCGACCCTTACAATATGAAACCGACCAAGCCACCCACCATCACCGGCCCTTGGCATGGCGGGACCACCGTCATGTGTGTGACGGATAAATTTGGGAACGTTATCGCAGCAACTCCCAGCGGCCTGTCAAGCACCGCCGGTGTCGCCGGACGCACAGGCATTATTCACGGAAGCCGCCTCAGCAGCCTCAACACGTTTGCAAGAACGCCCAACGTCATCCAGCCCGGCAAGCGGCCGCGCATCACGTTGAGCCCCACGCTTCTCTTCCATGACAATCTTCCCGTGATGGCGATCTCGGTTGCCGGCGGCGACATGCAGGATCAGGCAGCCATCCAGGTCATCCTCAACTATGTGGATTTCGGCATGAGTCCCGAGGAGGCGTTTAAGGCGCCGCGCTTCTCCACCGAACATTTCATCAGTTCCTTCGGCCAGGACCGCGCCAAGCTGGGGAGCCTCTCTGTGCCCGACACCCTGCCCGAAACAGTACAGGCCGAACTGAAGGCTCGTGGCCACGTAGTTACCGTCAGCCGCGGCGGGGTGGGCGGAGTGGCGCTGATTGGCATTGACCCCAAGACCAAGCAGGCCACCGCCGTGGGTCCGGCCGCCGGCAAAATGGAATAGTTCCCCGCCCTGACGATATGTGCAAATTTCCAATCGCGCGAATAACCGACCTTCACCTTGGTACAAAACTCCGGCCTTCTTCGAAGTGAAGGTTAACGTCACCGTGCAACTGGCTCCCGGCGCAAGGCTTGTCCCGCGCCCAACGTTTTATTTGTTCGCCGATACGAGACTTAAGATGACATTCCGCCCCCAAACGTGAACTTCTAGAAAGCGGGAGGGCGCTCAAGCGACTCGATCTACAGTCAGACGATACCCAGAGCACTGATCAGATCTTCAAAATTTCTTGTGGAATTTTCCATCTACCGAAACGCCCCCGAGTTGGTCCCGCTGCAGGCTAACGGACCAGCGTGGATTGATCTGGTACTCGCCCTGCACGATCTCTGCCCCCGGCTGGGAGACGTCGGTCGAGAAAGAAAAGAGCAGGTTTTTCGTGACGCGCTGCTGCAGAGCGATTCGCGCCGAAGGATTTTGATTGCCACCCAGCGTCGGATCAATCTGCAAGCTGGAAATGCCTGCCAGTTTCTGTACGCTCCCAGCTAACTGACTGGCCGCCTGCGACGCGATCATAGAATCGGTGCTCTGACTGCTAGCAGCTTGTTCTTCGGTCGTTTTTCCACGGGCGACAAGGTTAATGATGTCGGCCGTGGCAAGAGGGGGATCAGAGACGTACGATGTCGTCAGCTTATCCAATGGACCGCGAAGCGTCATCGTCAAGTTGTACTGCTGCAGGGTCGTCGTAACCGACACATTCATCACCGGATGTGTTTCGTTCGGATTGTCGAAGGTCACGAGCCCCCTTTGCAGTTGATAGCGCACGTTCCGGTAGAACAATTCCCCGGAGGTAAGTGTCATTCGCCCTGTGATAACGGGGTCCGCCGCCGTTCCTCCAACTTGCAATGCCGCCTGGCCTGCAACACTGATCTGTGAACTGACTGCATTCAGATTTTGCTGTGACTGCACGTTGATTCCGAGCTTGATCGTATCTGCGAATCCTGGTTGGGAGACCGTAGTTCCAGTACTGAATTGATCGGCAAAGTTTGCCAGGTCGAAATCCGGCGTGAAAGAGACATTTTCGATCAGGACTCGTCCGGTCAGAGCGGACGCCTGAGTCGTTCCGGTCAAGGCCAAATTCGCACCGAGAACTGACCGCAGACCCTCCGGATAACGCAGACGCATTCCCTGTCCTTGCATCGCGAGGTTGAACTCAATCGACGGACGATAGTGAACCGAGCCGCCAAGCGAGACCTGGCCGCCACCCATTTGAGCAGTCACGTTTGAAACTTGTATTCGATCATTGGCGATGTCAAGCGTGCCATTCATTTTCTCGACACCAATGGGGGCATCGACGGTGGTCAACGCAACGTTCGTGAATTTGAGTTGGCCATGAACTTCGCGGCCGGCTGAATTTACGTCAAGTGACAGGACGCCGGAACTTTGAACATCCGGGGCAAAGATCTGCAGGATTCGCATATTGACAGACCCTTGCGCCGTCAGCGTGGGAGAAGCCGTTCCGCCAATCGGAATTCGACCTTCGGCCGTCAAAGAGGTCTCAGTTCCACGAATTTCAGCGGGTCGCAACGTCACGACGGAATCTGCGTAGTCGGCAAAAATCGGGTGAGCGATGCCAATCGTTAAGGAACGATAATTCGCTTGAAACGACGGAATCGAGAGATGTGCTTCAAGCTTCGCTGTGTTCTTCAGGGGACCTTTGAGGGTGGCGTGCATTTCGGTTTGCCCCCGAAAGCCCTCTACTGTTTTGGGGGCGTACGCTGCCATTAGCGGCGCTAGCTGAATCGTTCCGGTATCAATCGCTCCTTCAGTTTCGTAGTCGCCCGAGAGGCTTACTTTTCCCTGGATATGTACCGGGGCTTCAGCGATTCGCGAATCAACGGTCAAATTCGCGATGTGTTCTGCCACTTGCACCTGCGCCTTCAAGGCGGATATTGATTTCTGTCGGACTTTTAACTCCGGCAACTGGATGGACGCTGTAAGCTGCGGATCGTCAAGGGTTCCCTGCCCGTTCACTGAGGCAGCGACTGTGCCGATCAAATCGAGATTCCTCACCTGCACTGTCCGCAGCTTCTGTAGGACGACGGCTGGGGCAGCAACCTCGACTTTGTACGCCTTCGTTTTTGGAGCGAATGTGACGTGCGCGCTGATAACGCCAGCCGGGGCGGCAACGCGCGCCGCAGAGACGACCGTTTCGTTTTCCGTGTGAAAGTCGGCCGCCAGATTCTGGATTGGTTCGCCAAAGGCTTCCGCGTTGGCAATCTGGACAGAGCCAGATCCGACTGGCTGAAGTTGAGAGCCTTGGACGTTTAGTTGCGCAGAAAGGTCTCCGCTAACCCGAAAGTGCTGTTTCGCCACATCCTGCAACTCGGACAGACGTAGTCGCTGCACTTTCAACTGCACCCGAATCGGACTCGAGGACTGATAGGACCAATTCTTCAATCCGACGTTTGCACTCAGGCTGGCCTCCCCCTGATGCGCATTGACGACCGACGCGCTTTCTATCGTGACACCAGAGCGGTTCGCTCGGAGTGCGAGGTTTGCCGATTTCCATTCACTACCTTCAACGTCAATCCGTTGCGCGGTGAGTTGAGCCGCGATGGTGGGCTGCTTCATTGACCCTTGCACAGAAACATTCGCGGTGGCGGAGCCAGAAATCGCGTAGGGCTGGTTCGCACTTGCGGTAAATGAGGAGGCGATGGTCACGAGCTGATGTAAATCATTTGCGACAGCTTGCACCTGCAAGTTTGAGCGGTTGCTTATTCTTCCTTGAGCCACGATTCTGACGGAGGGAAGTAACAGTACGGTGTCGTGGAGTTCCATTGTTTGATCACGGCCGTCGTACGTCGCGTGGATCGCACCATTCACCGGTACATCGGTCGCCGGGTTTCTGCGACTGGCGGCCGTTGCCCGGATAGCCAGGTCGGTCTTGGCCTTTATATTGTCGATTGAACCTGCCCAATTTGCTTCGACATTCCCGTTGAGGGACCCAGAGAGTGATGCGCCGGGAATCTCTTGTGTTCGGAGTGCGCGTTGAATGTCTCTTAGAGAGATATCTTTGAGGGCAGATTGAATGCTTGCATCAGGCCGGGTATCCAGCCTTTTCATGTCGACACTTGCGATAATTTTTCCGCCGAGAGACTCCAGGCTTAACTCTCGAATCTGAAGATTGCCTTCCGCTAAATTGTAGGTTCCTTTAAGGTGGCGAATATCGACGCGCCTTCCCGAAACCGCGGCAGCCAAAGAATCGCTCGCAACCTGACCATTCGTCGATATGCTACGCACCAGAGATGCGCTGGCACTTTGTTTGAATTGCAGCTTTCCCCGTAGCGTGACGTCACCCGCACTTCTCAATGTCGGATACAGGTTCGCGAAATCCTCGGCGTGAAGTTGAATCTCGTAATTGCCGTCGGCCACAGGGTTGGAATAGTTCGTCATCCCTAGTGCAAGGCGAGCGGTCGACGATCCAATGCGCAGGATGGCAGGATCCAGGTCGAAACGATCCTGTGTCGCGCGAAATTGCAGGCTCAGATTGTGTGAAAACGTGCCATAGTCCGAGTACTGCAAGCGACCATCGTCGTACGACAGAGCCCCACTGTAGCGCTTGGCGGAAGACTCAAAGTGAATGTCCGTTGCCAGATTGTGAAGGTCTGCCTGCAATGGAATCTTGCGGTCGTTGTAGTTGACTTCCCCTTTTGTGATCTGCGCATGTTGTACAGCCAGATCGAAAACACTGATGTGACTAGACCCATTACTGGCCGGCATGACCGGCAGATTGTTCCGACCATCAGAAGTCACGCGGTAATAGATCTCGGGATGATCAATCGCAAGTTCCCGCAGTGAGATCTGACGATGGAGCGCAGAGACAATTCGCAACTGAATTCTGAGTCTCTCAGCATGAAACAATGGCGGCTGGTTAGGGCCTTCGGTGCCTCGCAAAGTGATGTTGTAGAGATTCGCCGTCAGTGTTCCGAGATCGAAATCCATTCCACCAATTTCTACCCTGCCGCCGGTCGCTTGGTGGGCACGATCAACGATCTGGCGCAAGGCGAATTTCTGGAAGCGGTTCGACTTCAAGTACAAATAGCCGAATAGGACCGCTGCAATGAGTACACCCGCCAACCCCAGTGAGGTCCAGCCAACAATTCGTTTCCAGTTCAGCCTGCTCAAAATGCCTGCCCGATCGTAATGTAGTACTGCGTTGGCTTGATCCCCGGAATCGGATTCAGATTGTGCCCAATATCAAAGCGTACGGGGCCAATCGGAGTAGAGTAACGAAGTCCGATTCCGACCGTGTTGGTATAGTTGCCGACGAAAGTATGAAGGTTGACTGCGCTGAAGACGTTCCCTCCGTCATAAAAGATGACCGCCCCGAGCGGCTTGGCGATATGAGTTGGGAAGCGCACTTCTGAGTTAAGAATGAAAATCTGCTTGCCCCCGACCGGAACCGTGACATTGACGCAGCCCGACTCTCCTTGCAACACGTTGCAGAATGGCGCAATTCGTTGCGGACCAGCCTGACTAATCGGAAAGCTGCGCAGGGTTGTGCCGCCGCCGGAGAAAAAAAGCTGACTGGTCGGAACAAAGCTGCCCGCGAAGGGAGCCGCAATTCCCAGACGGACGCTGTTTGCCAGCACCATCGAGTGGAATGGCTGGTAAAACGCGTATTGGCCAAAAACCTTTGTGAAGTTCGCGCTTGAGCCAAACGCGGTAGGCGTAACCGCAAAATCAACTGTAGAAAAGCTTCCGCGATGGGCGTCGAGCGGCTTGTCCCTCGTATCGCGAACAAGAGTTGCGGAAACCGTCGAAAGCCTGACATGTTGATCGGGCTCGAGCACCAGATCAGGAACGAGAATGTGCGAGAGATCGGTCTTGTTGAAGTCATACCGGACTTGGAGACGAGTGTTATATTTTCGGCTGATTTCCCGTTCCAGCTGAAAGGAAATATCACCCAATCCCGCGGTGAACAGCGGGTTCTCACTGTTGCGCTCAATGGAAAAGCTGGTCAACGACTGCCACTGGGAGCCGATAAAGTGCGGCTGCCCATACGTCGCGAGCGCTTTCTGATCCAGTCGCGACAGCAGAAGCGATGCGCTTGCCGTTTCAGCCAGGCCGCGCATGTTGCGCCGCGTATATTCGATCAGGCCACGCGGGCTCGCGAAGGTTGATTGGCTCGGAGCAATCTCATTGCCTCCTAAGCCGATCGTGCCACCACCAACGGCTACAGTTCCAGTCGGGACGTTTCCTCCGCGGTGGGAAACTTCAAACCCGAATCCGTATGTGATCTCGTTGCGCTTTGCCTCGTGCACCTTCACAAGGGTTGTTTCTTCGTTCTGATCAGTAATCGGCTTGCGCGGCCCGACACTGGACCAGTCGAATATCGTCAGGTTATAGAGACGACTCTCAGACTCCAAAAGCTGATCCCGCAACATCGGCGATTCTGAAGAGAGGTGGGCTGTTCTCTCGATGAGCCGCTCCTGCGTGTGCTGCTGACCTAGGTACAACACTTCACTCACTCGTACCAACTGATGTTCAACGATCGCGTAGGTGATATTCACACGGTTGGCGTCTCCGGGAACGCGGGCAACCGCCGCCTTCACCTCGACATTGAGATATCCGCGATTCAAGTACGTGGCAGAGATTCGGTTGCGGTCTTCCGCCAGTTTGCGAGGCGAGAAGGCGACGCCGGGTCGCAGCAAAAACCCTTTCGGAACCGTCAGCTGATCATAGGCGACATGTTCGTTCCCAGACACTTCTACGTTTTCGACCATTGTCTCTGCGCCCTCTTCTATTTCGAACGCGATATTGATCTTTCCGGAATTCTCGGTGGTCTTGGGCGTAACTTTGACGTCCTGATAACCGTGGTCCCGGTACGTGGCTTCGATGTTCTCCGCGCTTCGTTTCAACAATTTTTGGCTGAGGCTGCCATGACTCCAAATATGAGATTTCTTGACCGTCACTAGCGAAGAAAGTTCGTCAGACGATAGAGCACGGTTTCCGCGGAATGCGATCGCAGCTACTTTTTGCTTCTTGCCCTTGTCGATCTTGTAAACGATGAGAATCTGTTCTGGCTCCCTCTTGAAATCGATCGTGACCGTAACGTCGCCGTAACCTTTCTTCTGAAAATAGTCCATCAAGTTTCGCTGGCCCTCATCCACTAGGTCCCGATCAACGGTGCCCTCGGAATAAATCGGTATCAGCTTTTTCATTTGGCGGCCCGTGAGAAATGGAATTACCGTCAACCGCGCTCCGACTGTGCGAATGTTCACCACGGGTCCTACTTCCACTGTGAAGGAGACGTCAACCTCATTTTTTTCTGCATTGTATTGCGGCGGGTTCTCCCGAATGCTGCCAGCAAGCCGGCGTTTTTTGCTGAGAACTCTCTTCATCAAACTGCTCGCTGACCTGATACGAGCAGGGCTGTACGGCTTTCCTCTTTTCAAAAACCCCCTGGACAATCGCGCCCGTACAGACTGCACTGCATGCAGCAACTGACCGCTTAAGGGTTGTTCGGATCCCTCGATTTTGACCGTGGAAATTTTGGCCTGTCGACCCAATTCAGAAGCAAAGGTGATATTTACCAGTTGATGACTATCGTCAATTGCGGTCTGCAAATGGATTTTTGATTGAAAGTATCCGTTTTTCTCAAAGAAAGTACTCAATGATTTCTCAGCTGCTTGAACCACGCTGGGATCGTAGGGATCCTCATCGGAGATGTTAGTGACCTGTAGCAATCGCGTGTAGGAAAACCGCTTCACCGCGTCCGGGAACTCGACGACGCCGACGTAATACGCCGGCTCCAGCAGGAAACTCAACCGAAGTCCGTTGATGTCGGGCACGACTCTAACTTCGACTTTCGGAAAATTGCCCGCACGTTTCAAGGCATCGGCACTTTCCTGGATTTTCTGGTTGGAATAAGGACTGCCAGCTTGTTGGGTGACTAACTGGAACAGAGGCCTCAGATCGCGGTGTGGGTTTGCGATGAGAGAGATAGCGCTGACGTTTTGCCCCTCGTAGGCTGCTTGGGGCGTTTGCGGGGCGAGTTGTGCCAGCAAGGTCGCAGAGCCAAGAGTCCAAGAATAAACAATGAACAACCCGAGCAGTGGCCAAGCGAAGAGCATTCTTAATTCGGCCGGAGCGTCCGGTCGGACAAATATTCGCTTTGACCTACCCATACAAACGAATTTCTCTTCCAGACAAATTTGCCACACACTGGTTGAAGTTCTGATGCGATTGATTACGGGCAAGTTGTCGGACGGAAGGTAAATACCCTGTAGTCACGGGATCACTCAGGTTCTGCAGGCAAACATCGGGCGAGCCGGGTGGGGATTCACTGCAAGGGCATGAGTCGAGATCGACTATTTTGGGAAGCTGCAGAAGCTGACGCGCGGGAGACTCTTTTCTGTCGTAACTCTTTCACAGAGCTTCCACGAATCGGGCGGCACACATTTCCGACGGAGCGCCGAATATCGTGATACCCCCGTATTTACTGATGATTTAGATGGTGAGCGCGGAAGGAATCGAACCTTCAACCTACTGATTAAGAGTAGGCGAGTCTGATAGGGTCTTCTACGCCTGAGCACCATTAAACATCAATAACTTACCGACAATCAGGCCCGCACGGAAGCGATCTAGCTCGGTATTGAAAAGAAGCGCTTTAGCGCACATAGGCTCGAAGCGCACGGCACACCTATGGCACACCATTTCCAGGAGCACTCATCATTTGCGCTCTGGACCAACTGATCGATCGGTAAGCATGGCTTCTGTCATGTCCCTCATGGTCCAATCTTTGTCTGAAATATTTCCACATCAGAGCTAAAGTTAAAGTCTTTGCTTTCGACATACGCCGTGGTGAGATTCTTTCCCAGTCGCGCTCCGATATTGACCGCCGTGGCCCTGAAGTGGAATGACCCCACACGAGATCACTGTGCGGAGCTACCCTCCATCGTCGCCACTGGCGCCAGCGCCTTCAACTGACCGAGCGACATCAGCACGCTCTGCCAACGAACCGAGTCCTTTTTCGTTTCAATTGCGGCCGAAGGGTCGGCATAAAACTGCAGGATGTTATCGCGTAGCTCCGGCGATGTCAGATCGAACTTCCGATCCGACAATTGAGCCAGCAACTTTGCGTATGCGTCGTCGGTAAGCGAATATTCCGCGGGGGTGGTCGGCTGGCCGCTATCGAGATCGCAGTTGGGGAGCACCAGTTTGCCGTCGCGCACTTCTTCGAGGAACACACGGTACTGGTCGATCGTCGTGTTGATGCTCTTGAAATACAGGTCTTCGGTTTGCGGAGTCGGGTTGTTGAATGCCAGTCCTTTGAAAGGGCCGATCTTGGGCATATATCGCAAGAGGGTGGACAATATATGGGTCCCCACGCCAGGCTTGACGTAGTCCTTGCCCCACTGCTTCTCGTAATCCGAACGTGAAAGACGATACAGGAATTTCTTCTTTGCGAAGTTCGGTGTCTCGCGCATCAAGTCCTTCTTGTGAGTCTGCAATGCGACTCGGGTCATTTCCGGAATCATACGGCTGACCGCGAAACGGTACGAACCGACCGCCATATCCTCGTGGGTCAGCACGTCTTTCAGCTGCATTCCATAGACGACAGGAAAGACCCGTTCGAGCAGCGGCTTCGATACCTGGAATCCGATGAAATCGTGGTACTGCTGTGAAGCATACCGATTCTTTGCGACCTGCACGGTGTCGAACCCGAATTCTGTTTTCAAGTGTGCCGTCTTGTCCTGCGCGTAGCGGACTGACTTACCGTATTTCGCGCGCAGCTTAGGATACTCAATTGCGACGGCCAGGTTGATAGCGGGATGGCCGGCTATGTCCGACGCATAATGCGACATGGCGCCCAGCGCGAATGCGTATTCGTTCACGTCCTGACTTTCGAGTAGCAACTCACGGACAAAGTCTCCGCTGCGAACATAGTGCACGAGGTCGCTAAATTCTCTGTTGCCGAACGGGTAGTAGCCAAGGTCCTGGATGACCGCGCCTCCGTAGGCGTAGGCGTGCGCCTCGGTGATCTGCTGCTCGGTTAGATCCGGATAACGCTTGAGGAGGAGAGGCCGGATCTCATCGGTCCAGAGCAAGTCCACGATTTCTTCGTGAGTGAGCACGGAGTATGCGAAGGAACGATCGCTGCACATCGCAACGATGAGAAAGAGGACAGCAGCACGGATTGCAAGCAGGTACCATCGATTGACGATGGTACCTGACGATGTTGGCTCGTTTCTCATGCTTCAAATGTGGCCGAGAACCAGCAGAATGACGACGACGACCAGTATCAGTCCGAGACCGCCGGTTGGAGCGTAACCCCAGCTTCGACTGTGGGACCATCGAGGCAGAGTTCCCAGAAGCGCCAAAATCAGGATCACGATCAATATGGTACCAAGCATGTCTCGCTCCTATGAGTGTGAAGAATGCACCCCTGTCTAGAGGTGCACCCTCACCGCGGTTTGCGCGATTGACTATCGCAAGCTTCCTGTCGTTGCGTTGACCGGCTTACCAATGGCTTCGCCGGAAACGAGAAGCTCCACTCGTCGGTTTTGTTGACGACCCGAGGAGTTATCGTTGGAGGCGACCGGCAGGCTGTTGCCGAAACCTCTGGACGAAACCGAATTCGTGGCCACGCCTTGCTGGACGAGATAGTCGCGTACAGATCCGGCACGATTCTCAGAGAGCGTTTGGTTCATGGCATCGCCGCCAACGTTGTCTGTATAGCCGCCGACTTCGATGTTGAGGGACGGGTAGGCAAGTAGGATGCCGGCGACTTTCGCCAACTTCTCCCGCGCCCCCGGCTTCAACGAGTACTTACCGGTGTCAAACAAAACATCGGACATGCTGACGATGAGACCGCGTGCGCTGTCACGAGTCTGAAGAATCGAATTCAGCTGTTCCGACAATTTCGCACGCATAGTCGCCTTATCGGCATCTGCCTGTTGCGCAGCTTGCTGCGCCTTCTGTGAATCCGCCCGCGATTGGTCTGCATCGGCTTGAGCTGCCGAAAGGGCCGTTGCTGACGAAGCTTGGCTGCTCGCCATGTCTGATTGGGCCTTTGCGGTCGCTGCTTGGGCATCGGCAGTGTCGTTACGCGCCTTTGCCGAATCAGCTTCAGCCTGTGCCCTGGCAGCTTGCGCATTCGCGGTGTCAGATTCTGCCTGAGTCTTGGCTGCCTCGGCTTTCGCGCGATCGGCCTCAGCTTGCTCTTTGCGCCGCGTGGCTTCATCGGCCTGCCCTTGCGATTTCGCCTGCGCGTCCGCTGAATCCTGGCGCTCATTTGCCAGACGGACGTCGTCCATTTTCTTAACTGCGATCGCACGGGCATCTTCCGCAGTCTGTACTGCTTCGCGAGAAACAGCGATCAGCGGCTTTTTGTCGATATGCTTGTCGGTGGCACGGGCATCCGCACTGTCCATCAGCTTCACAGCATGCTGGTAACTGTCTGATGCGTATTGCTCGGCGCCCTCGGATTGCGCGATGCGCAGGGCGTTCCGTGCCTCAAAGAACTCCAACGGCAACTTGGCATTCAGGATCACGGGATCGAACTTGTAGCCGGTCGGGATGTAGCCGCCACGCTCCATCAGCTCATATTTCGCGTTCACGGCTTCCGTAGTCCCCTTGGTCGTTTCACGAACCACATTTTCGAGAATCACCACATTGCTGGGCTGACGAACCGCATAGTAGGGCTCCGCGGTCACAATGAGAGCAAATGCCTGAAGGTCGGTGGTCACGTTCAGCTTGCTGCGGTGGTTGCCGCCCAGCAGAACTTCGCCCAGGTTCACGGCGCGTCCTTCGGGCGAAATCGCCCACAAAACGTAGGTCAGATACTCATTTCCGAACGTCGTCGGTTTCTGTAGGTCGCCGAATTCTGCCTCGATGGCAATGGACCCGCGCTTGCTGTTTACTTCTGCCACGCCGTTTGCAGAGGGCATCAAGTCGGTGCCAGCAAAATCGACCTTCGAAGATCCGCTGCGATGTTCGTAGTTGATCGCTTGCACACTGCGACTGATCACTGTTACTCGGAACGTGGGCGTCGAGCTCATTGGCTCGACGGCTAGGGATTGGGAGTTAGTTTGAGCAAACGCGCTCAAACTAAGAGTGATTCCTGCTGCCAGTATCAGCTTCGATTTCAAAATGACTCCTTGGGCAGATGTCTGCCGCATTGCTTGATACGAATAGTGAGTGGTGTGTTCCGCTATGGCAGGCCTGTTTATGGGATCAGCAAGGTGCCAACGTGGATCCTCGATAGTGAATGAAACAGACCGAAAATATTAAGCAACCAGAGGACGACGGCAATCACAACAACGCCGTTCAGGATTGATTTGATGGATCCCTGCATGGGGATGAAGCGATTCACCAGCCACAGTAGGACACCCACTACGATGAGAACTTCCAGAATTTGAATTAAAGGCATGATCTTTGACCTTCCTTTTTCGCGAGCGAGTCCCTCCTGTCCAGCCGGAGGTATAGCCCGACTTCGATTTTTCGTGAGTCTTTAAGGGCCGAGTCGTGTTCGCCGCAAGGTTTGGCGGCATGCACGGATGAAGAATGCTGATTCGCTGGATGTGGCCACCCTACGTGACTGGAAAGAGCCACGCCCCCTGCGACCTTCAAGGTAAGAGCTGCGATTCAGCCTCGCCGCTCCGTCTACACACTCAGAAGATAATTAAGAATGACAGGTGTGGGCGGGAGCGTCTGAGCAAGATAGCTCACAAGTGAAGAACGATTCGTTCCGAAGGGGAAGCGGCATCTTTGGCGGACATTCAAAGTGTGTGATGGGCATTCCGTTCCAAGCGATCGGAACGCAAGGAATTGGGATCTGGCGATGCTTGCAGATCAGGCAAGTCGAATTCCCGTCCACAGTCGAAGCAGACCTGATACGTCCGGTGTTTGATCGTGAACACGCGGCTGAGATGACGGTGCCGGCAGCCAAAGATAAACTGGAAAACCGCCAGCAGCTTCACAAATCCTGCGCACGCTGGCGGCGTTCGCAACTGCCGTTAGCGTCCAACCATTCGAGCAGCGAGCGAACGCTGGCCCGGGCCAGGGCAATCGAGCAATCCGCTGCTCCGTAATAGATGTTGAGCGTGTCGCCGTCGGGGTCCATCGTGTATCCGCACGGGAACACGACATCGTCAACATCGCCGTGGCGCTCGTACTCGGCTTCTGGCCCGAAGATCCACGAATCTCCCCGCAGCAGGCACTTCTCCGGATTCTCGAGAGCGAACAGCGCCAAGCCCAGGCGATACAGACAACCTGAAGGCGTGTGCCTTACTCCGTGGTAGAACACCAGCCATCCTCTCGATGTCTCGATTGGGGGCGGCGATAATCCGATCTTGTTTGCATCCCACCACGCGCCGCGACGGGCTTCTAACATCAGCCTGTGCCTGCCCCAATAGCGCAGGTCGGGAGAGTAGGAAATCCACATATGCGATCCCAAAGTCGTCATCGGACGGTGAATCAGCGCCCAGCAACCATCGATTCTCCGAGGCAGCAGTGCGGAGTCCTTGTCATCGGGCGGCATAATTACGCCGTAGCGCTCGAAAGTGCGGAAGTCTTTGGTCAGAGCTAGCGACACTCCGGGGCCACCGCGCGAATAGGAGGTGTAAGTGATGACATACTGCTGCAACTCGGGGACGAAAGTAATGCGTGGATCCTCAATGCCCCAGATTTCTTCCGGATGATTCTTCGGATCGGGCATCAGTGTGGGCTCAGGATCGATTAGCCATCCATCGACGCCGTTGCGAGAACGCGCGGCGCAAAGATGTGACAGGCCCCGTCGATCCTCTACGCGGCAAAGCAGCAGCGTTGTGCCATCCGCCAGTAGCGTTGCGCCCGCATTGAAGACGCTGTTGATGGGATACGGCCAGTCTTTACTGGTCAGGATCGGGTTCGTGGAATGGCGAAGAAGTAGCGGTTCGAAGCGAGTGCTCAGCAGGCTCACTTGGTTTTCGGCGGGCACAGTCATGAAAAGATTTCCTTTTGTTCAGGTTCTTGCACAGATTGCATTTCGACGAGGGCCATCAGGAACGAAAGCGTTGACTCTGCGCCCTGGTTTTCATTGGCGCGGTCGGGATGCAGGCCGTCCCGGCACCCACCGGTTGAGGAATCATAAAGAGGAAGCTGCAGATCATTGTCGCCGAGGAACCAATTGAAAGCTGACCACGCTTCGTTGCGCCAGCGGCTGTCGCCCGTTATGCGATACGCTAGCAGAGACGCAGAAACCGCGCCAGCGGCTTCGAGCGGTTGTTGATCAAAACGGGCCTTCTCACCATTCTGGTGATAGAAGCCTTGGGAACCGATCGGCACAAAATGGCGATTGATGTCGCAGTGTTGCGTTTGGGTCAGCCAATCCAGCGATTCCAGACCGGCCGAGACCATGCGATCGTCTGAGCAAGCTGAACCCACCGCCAACAGAGCTTGGGGCAATCTCGCGTTTCCGTAGGCCAAGACGTTCTCGAACCATTTCCACTCAGGCCTGCGGATGGACTCATACATCTCGAGGAGCCGCCGGCTAAGGGCGGATCTCACTTTCTGAGCGTCGCGATCTCCGGGATACGAAGTTAAGTATTCCTGAATTCCGATCAGCGCGTAGGCCCACGCTCGCGGACTACTGAACTCCAGCACGGCGGGCAGAGAAAACTCGAACAAGCGCCCAGCCGCTCCTCTGAATCCCTGATCGTGGGATCGAGCCAGAACTGTCCCCAACCCCCACAGCGCGCGCCCATGAGAGTCTTCAGAACCCACAGGCTCGTTCCACCGTCGGTCGTAGCGCAGAAAGTTTTTGAATCTGCCCTTCGCCGGATTAAAAGCATGCTCCAGGAACGATAGATACAAGCCAGCAGTTGTGGAATGCAGACCTGGCTTTTCCAACCGATCTTTGTCAATAGACTCCAGCAGCACCGTAAGTGTCAGAGCGCGAGCATTGTCGTCCGTAGTGTAGCCTTCCCTGCGGTTCGGGATTGTAAAGATCGCGTGCTGCAGCATCCCGGTGTCGTCGGTCATCTGGTTCAAATGCTTCAGATTCAAACTGGGCAACTGATCCAGCGATTTGGGGGTCATGCGCGGCGAGAACTGGACTTTTGGAGTCTCCATACGATCTCTGCGGACCCGCACGAAACTCTCCATATAACCCTGCGCCACACGTTTCCATACCATTTCCCGCGCGAAGAGGTAAGCGCGTTTGCGCATAGCGTGCCGAATCGCAGGAGCGTTCAGGAGTTCGATCGTCTTACGTGCAATCGCATCGGGATTCTGGAACGGAACCAGCGCGCCTCTGCCATCGTCCAACAACTCGATCGCATGCCAGTACGGAGTCGAGATGATCGCCTTGCCCGCGCCCAACGCATACGCAAGCGTGCCAGAGACCACCTGCGCCTCGTGGCGGTAGGGAGTGATGTAAATGTCGGCGGCGCCAATAAATTCAACCATTTCTTCGGGACTGACGAAGCGGTTGTGGAAGATCACCTGCGCTTCCACTCCTACTTCCTTCGCCAACGCCTGCAAACTAGCTCGATACTTGTCCCCCTCGCGACGGAGCACGTGAGGATGGGTCGCGCCAGCGACTATGTATGCAACATTCGAGTGTTTGGACAGAATCTGTGGCAAGGCCTGGATGACGTTTTCGATTCCCTTGTTTGGCGAGAGCAAACCGAACGTGAGAAGCACCGCTTTTCCTTCCACACCAAAACGATCCTTGTAAAAGTTAGGATCCAGAAAGGGCAGGTCGGGAACTCCATGCGGTACGATGTCGATCTTGCGGCCAGACACCTTGAAGATCTCTTGCAAGAACTGGGCCGACAACTGACTCATGACAATGAGGCGATCGGAGAGTTCTGCTATCTCTTCCATGACCAGCATCTGGTCAGGATTCGGCTCGCGCAAGACGGTATGCAGAGTCGTTACTACCGGCATTTTTAGGCCGCGCAGCAGATGCAGGATATGGCTCCCGGCAGGACCACCAAAGATTCCGTACTCGTGCTGCAGGCAGACCATGTCGATGTTGTTGAAATTCAGGAATTCAGCTGCGTCCTGGTAAGACTTCACCTCGTCCTGGTCGAGCGACCATCGAACCCGAGCAGGATAGTCATATCCCTCTTCAGTGTCGTTGACAGGGAGCGCCAACAGTCGAGCCGTATCGTATTCCGCTGAAATGGCGCTGCACAGGTCGGTGGTGAACGTGGCGATTCCGCAATGCCGCGGAAGGTAGTTTCCTATTACCGCAATCCGACTGGGCAGCGATGGCTTCGCGTGCAATATTGCCCGGGGCGCTCCGGCCAATTCGTGGACGATGGATCGCGGGCCCACAACTTGCAGAACAGGCTTGGGGAGCACTGCATTTGGTAGCGACATTGGGTTCCTGACTGCGATGAAGACGGTACCGCAAGGGCCAATTTGCCGGATGGACCCGAGAGCATCACCAGCGCTGGGTTTTAAGTTTTGTCTCTTCTCAGTATTCACCGAGGTGAACTTGCAAACTGATCACTATTGACCATCTTGTTGGCCGGCATCGGTGCATTGTGAAACCATGAAAGCCAAGGAAAAACTGGCCCTCACGGTTCGTTGCCCAACATGTGGAGCGAAACCTGGAGAAAAATGCGAGCTCAGCACCGGCTTACCGCGCACAGACCCCCATCGAGATCGACGCCTCGCGGGTTCGGACAAGTAAGAAGAATCAGAGGCAAGCGGATTCTTTGAGTGATTTCCCCCAAGATTTCTCATGAGCATTCCGGACCAAGTCTGCTAACTTCTGGCCCATTCCGAATTGTGCTGAGATATCTGGCGCGCCAAGGCGCTATCGAGATAGCAGCTCTTTTGCATATGCCGTGAGTGCGCGCAAACGGTTACGTACGGCACGCCAAAGAAATGTCGGGCAACTATTTCAGTCACCTCGAGGCCATTGAATTGCTGTTGCTTCACTTTCTCGAGGATACGCTTTACAGCTTTCTGGAGCTTCCCCGTCCCCAGCGAGCCCAGAAACATTACTTTTACTTCCGTAGCGAGGAAAAAGAAATTCCATCCCGCAGCATGAATTTTGCGATCTAGAGCGGATCCATCCAGAACCTTCAACAAGCTCCATTCCTCCGAACATGGCTCACTTTCGAGGCTTAGAAGTTGCGTCATTCCGGGCCATTCCTTCATCAGAATCGTGCCAACTTGAATTGTCTGTGCCATAGCTCCTCTTTGAACCGTGACGGGACTGGGGTTCTGTTCCTATTTGTATGGTGAGACCAGAAGCGGAAGCGAAGCTGATCAAAAGTGATCACTCTGCGACGCTCCAAGGTACGCTGGAGTACAATCCCATTCAGGTGGCATAGAGGTCTTGGTGCCTTCGCTCGTTCTTTGCTGGCACACTCGAAGGAGCACCCCACGATAGCGACCAAGAAGATCAGCGCTTTCAACCCCGATATTTTCCTCGCGACCATTGGCGATGGCCGCAAGATCCTGATGGCGGCCAGGAAACAGACGATATTTTCGCAAGGGGATGAGGCCGACGCCGTTTTCTACGTGCAAAAAGGCAAGGTCAGGCTCACCGTCGTATCCAAGATCGGCAAGGAAGCAACGATTGCGATCGTCAACCAGGGCAATTTCTTCGGGGAGGGTTCGTTGGCCGGCCAGCTGCTAAGAATGGGCTCAGCCGCGGCAATGACAGACTGCGAGATTCTCCGCGTAGAGAAAAAGACCATGATGGATGCTCTTCATCGTGAGCCCGCGCTGTCTGAAATGTTCGTGGCCTATTTGCTGGGGCGGAATATTCGTTACGAAGAAGATCTTGTCGACCAACTTTTCAACTCCAGCGAAAAACGCCTGGCCCGCGTGTTGCTCTTGCTCGCTCACTTTGGCAAGGAGGGCATCCCCGAAACCGTGGTCCCGAAGATCAGCCAGGAAACTCTGGCCGAGATGGTCGGGACAACTCGCTCGCGAGTCAGCTTCTTTATGAATCGCTTCCGGAAGCTGGGCTTCATTCACTACGCCGGAGGAGCCGAGGGCGCGCTACAGGTCCACAGCTCTCTGCTCAATGTTGTTCTCCACGACTAGAGTCTGCCGGCTAAATAAGGGCACCCGAGGATTCCGGGTGCCCTTGACCAATCTCTATCTTCAGACATCGTAATGGATTCTATTCCTCACGCCGTGGGGCTCGGCTTCGACTATTACTTGCACTTTGGCGCCCGGTTTTAAATGGACCCGATTGCCGGCTGCGTCCATGAGCGCGTTTTCGATGCGGAGCTCCCTGTAGAGGTGGTCCGCTCCCTCGACGACAATCTGCGCTCGTTCGGGTTCATTCGGAACGCATGGTTTAATGATCTTCTCCACGGTTCCAATCAGGGTGGTGATTGGATTCACAGTCATAGCTGTCCTCTGAACTGTCGCGCCTGGGCCTTCCATTACTGCGGCTTCTCGTTCTGCTTCGGCTTTTCTTCCTGCGACTTTTTTTCTTCCGGCCTGGGCGCGGGTTGTGGATGCTGTTGTTGCTGTTGTGCCCGTGGTTCTGACGAAGGCTTTGTCCGATCGGGTTGTGATCGCTCGGTCGGCGGGGTCGGCGGCGGCGTCAGCGGCCGTTGAGTGGGTTCACGGTTAGGCTCAGGCCGATTGTTCGGCTGGGCTGCTGGCGTACGATTCGTTTCCCGCTGTCGTTCCGGCTGGGCCGTATCCGGTCGGTTCGGCTCTGGCTTATTCGGCTCGGGCTGGATCGGACGCGCGATTGGCGCCCGGTTCTCTTGCGGATTGTTCGGCGTGGTCCGATCCGTGCGAGCCGCGTTGTTCTCTGGGCGCTCTGGCATCTTAGCCGGCTGAACGGCAGCGCGCACCGGAGCGACATACGGAGTTCCAGTCGCTTTCGCGTGTACAACGGCTCGGTCGCTGAATGCCCCAGGCTTCGGAGTAGCAGCGACTGTTGGCGTGCCGTGGTTCACGGAAGCTCGCTGCTCTGGATTCGTGCGGGCAGCCTGTTCATGTCGCGTTTGAGCGGCCACGGGCGGGATGTGCCTCTCGCGTGCCACCGATTCTTGCTGAGCTGTTGGACGTGCATTGATGCCACCGTTGCCGCCGTTGTAGCTGACACGGTTAATTGTGGTGTTGTTGATCACTGTCGTGTTGTAGACGTTGTGAATGTTCGTGACATTTACGTTGTTCACCGACCGGTTGTAAAAAAACTGCCCGTTCTGCCAGCGTCCACCTTGATAACCGTCACCGTAGTAGCCATAGCCGTAACTGACGCCGCCGTAGAAACCTACCTGCTGGCCCCAATAACCGTTGTTGAAAACATATCCGTTGCCTCCCCAACTCCAATAAGCGGGCGTCCAGAGCAGCCCAGGCTCTGGAGCCATGACCCATGTGCCCGGCACCCAGTAATAACCATCGTCATCGCCCGCGTACGCCCAATAGCCCGGCGTCCAGATGTAGCCATCGCCAGGGAGCAGCGGTTGCTCATAGACCGGCAATTCCGGCGGGGCGAATGATACGGAGATGCTGAATTGCGCGTAGGCTGCCGCGGAGATGGCCAGCAGCGCGAGCGCGAACAGCGACGAACGAATAGAGCGGATGATACTCATTGTGATTCCTTTTGCCCGATGATCCTTCGCGTGCCCGGTGATGCTGTGCTGCTGCGGGCTGCGCGGATGGAGTGGGATGATTTTCCGGCCGAGACTTACTGGGGAACCCCTGTCTCGTTCGCAGAATGATTCTGATAGAGACCTTCTCACCTTCGATAGGTCAAGGTCTGAGCAAGATAGCTCAGTTCGAGTCTTTTGCCGCTTCGATGGCTGCCTCAAGCAGTTCTGCGAGATTGAGCGCGTTCACGAAAACGTTGTCAGGCTCGAAACCTTACTCCATCGATGGGCTCCCATTGCATCGGCATCAAATGACGGGCGCGCGCCGGCTCGGTCGCGGCACATTGCCGATTGCCGCACGAGAGACAGATCGCTCCCACTTGCCGGATATCGGTTTCTTTCGATATTTCGTTCTCGCGTACACCCAGCGAGCCAGCGATCACCGGGCCGGCGCAGGCGTCACACGGGTATGCGGAGAGATGAAGATATTGTTTCCTCATTGTGGATTCCTATTGTTGCGCTCTCGGAGATGAAAGACTTAGTGCACCATGGTAGGCCGCTGTGGTTACGATATCTGGTCACAATTGCTCTGGTCTTCGAATTGAGTGTGGTGAGCAATTTAGGGCAGAATTGCGGAAATTCCATGTGTATACGTAATGGGTATGGCTGACAACGGAACTTTACTTTGTATCCACCGCGACCCGGCTCAATTGAGTCTGTTGCAAGAAAACGGATACGAACTGGTCACCGCTACTAACGTTTCGGAGGGCCTCCGGCTTTTGATGGCGCACTCCGTCGATGCGATTGTGCTTGAGTACCATCTGGGCCTACTAGATGGCGCGGTCCTTGCAACGGAGATCAAGAAAGCCAAGCCGGAGCTCCCTATCGTCATGCTTGCCGACCACCTGGAATTGCCTGATGGAGCGCTTCAGTCTGTCGATGCCCTTGTGACCAAGGCCGACGGCGCTCACTTTCTATGGGCTACTGTTCACTTTATCTTGAATGTGAAGTCCCACTCACGCGAGCAAGCAACGCTGACTGCGCAAGTGCCGACACGCAATCGTCGTCACGAACAGCCAGCGGGGCGCAGGTCGTAGCCAGGCCCATCCGCCCTAAATGCGCAACAGACCGGGAGGCGTCTGCAGTTCTCTCCAAGAGTGCTGAGAATCCTGCTCGATCGGACCCTGGCCTTCTGATCAAACCAATAACTCTTATCTAACCCTGTTTCTCTTCTGCCCTCTCAAGGGAAACGGCGCTGAGCGACTTGCCGCACTCCAGGCAAACTCGTTTGGCTCGTGGCGTGATCAGCCCGCAATAGGGGCACATCCTTTGTGACCGCACTTCCTCCGTCCGCGGCTTAAACATCGCCAGCAATGTTCCAAAGAATTCCCCTAGAGATGCGAGGCGCCGGCGGAGTGGAGGACGATACGGTTCCATTCGATTTCACTTTTGCGGGGATTCCTGCAGATTGCGCGAGTCTCCGACAATCAAAACGATGACAGAAGCAAGGGCTGTGATTCTGTGCAGGATTGCTCACATTCAACCTGATTCTTCAATCAGCCATTGCGGAGCGGTCGATCTGCGCTGTTTGAGAACTGAGCAATTCAGACCAGCTATCGCTTTCTGCCTGAGCGATCATGATTACAGAGACGAGCACTTCTTCTCTCTCTTTCAGGTCCTCTGAACTAAGTCAGCTATCTGAAGCTCTCTCCTCTTAGTTCGGCAGTCCCAAAGGAAAACTCTCATGAAGAAAACAATGTCACTGCTGTTGATGAGCGCCGTTGGTATGTTTGGAACGTACGCGTTTGCTAGTTCGGCACGCGAGGATTCGGTGGACCGCCTGCAACGGTCCGTAACCGTTCTGCACGCGATCATGTCAACACCGGATAAAGGAATCCCGGAAGAAGTACTGAGCAATGCAAAGTGCATTCTGGTAGTACCGGACCTGATCAAAGGCGGTTTCGTTTTTGGTGGCAAACACGGACGTGGCGTCGCCACTTGCCGCACGCCTGAAGGCTGGAGCGCTCCAGCATTCGTCTCCGTTGGAGGAGGAAGCTGGGGATTGCAGATCGGAATCGAAGACGTAGATCTGGTCATGCTGGTCATGAACGACCAGGGTCTGCAGCATCTTCTGTCCAGCAAGTTTGAACTCACGGGCGAGGGATCGGTTGCCGCAGGGCCGGTCGGTCGGCACGCTTCCGCCGGAACTGACTGGAAGATGAACACCGAAATGCTGACGTACTCGCGCTCCAAGGGCGTTTTCGCTGGCCTGACGTTGGAAGGCGCGATAGTAGAGCAGGACAATGATTCTACTCACGCCATTTACGGCAAGCACATGATGTTCCGCAACATTCTTTCGGGCAAAGCAACGACTCCGGCCAGCGCGGACGCATTCATCAAAGCAGTGTCCGAAGCAGGCCAACAAGCGAAGATTGCCGAAGCAAAAGAAGGCACGAAATAGTTGCTCCAGGAGCCTGTCGTAAGATGGCTTATGGCTGGCCGGAACCCGTCGCGGGTCCGGCCAGTGCAACGAAAGCTGTGAGGGAATCGTGGGTAGTAATCTTCAAGAAGGTGAACAAGATGAAAACTAGTCTCCGGAAACATCTTTGGGCACAGGTAGCCGGCCTTAGTCTCTGCCTCTCTCCCATTCTAGTCATGGCTCAGTCGACTGAAGTCGGCCAAAATGTGGAAGCCTGCAAAGCCGGCCGCGAAGCTTGCGATCAATCCAAGTTGAGTGCCGCGCAATTGGCGGAGGTGGCCCTTTCCGCTCACGGACGTAATGTTGCGAGCTGCAGAAATGGATACGATTCCTGTGATCGCTCAAAACTCTCTGAACCGGAAACTATTGCGTTGGACTTAGCGAATCACCAGCGCAACGTGACTGACTGCAACGACGGAATGCAGTCTTGCGACCGCTCCAAGCTGACCCTCTCTGAAGCTCACGAAATGGCGACAGCGGAGAAGCAGCGGAATCTTGCTGCCTGCAAGGACGGGACGGGTGCTTGCGATCGCTCCAAACTGACGCTGGCTGAGGCTACGGAAGTGAATATTGCCCGGGCCCAGCTCAATGTATCCGATTGTGAGAACGGTTCTGGGCAGTGTGATCACGGGCAGTTATCCCCTTCGCAAAGCAAGGAGACGACCGCTGCCGAAAACCAGCGCAACGTGCAGAATTGCAGCAACGGCTGGAACGAGTGTGACCATTCCAAACTCACTCCGTTGCAAGCAAAGCAGACAGCCTACTTAGAACACCAGCGCAATCTAGCGGCATGCAAAGACGGACAGGAAACGTGTGACTACACAAGACTGACTGCTCCAGAAACCAAGACACTGGCGGACGCAGAGCACAAACGCAATTATGCGGCTTGTCTGAAAGGTTACGGCTATTGCGATCCATCCCGACTCACGGTTGAGGAAGCTCGAACGATCCATCCTAGCAACTAATTTTTCCGGTTGTGAGGGAGCGTTTTCTGTGCAGGAGCTTATGATTCAACGACAGTGTCCACAATGTAGTAGCGAACTCGTGAGAGCGAGGCGCGCCGATCTGCAAGGAGTGCCAGTAACCTCACACGCCGCATCTCCTGGCTGGCGTTGCAACGTTTGCGGAGGCGAGTTCACGACCGCGCAGATCCGCGATAGCAAACGCGCAAAATCCGCTGCGCGTTGAGCAAGAATAGTTTCGTCCAGCCATCAGGAAACACAATCTCCAGATTTGAGATTTCGGCCAGCCGGCTTGCCATCCCAAGGAATAGGCGAGGTTGACATAGCGTTCATAATAATGTACATTAACTATGTTAGCGACCATTATTTTGGACATTAAATATGAGGACCAGCCGATCATCGGTCGTAATGCCCCTCCCGGTGAGGCATGCTCTGCGAAAGCTCGGCCGCGACCTCCGTGACGCCCGTCGGCGGCGGCGCATCCCGGCGGCCATCGCGGCGCAGCGTGCCTCGATCAGCCGCACGACCCTCGTCAAGATTGAAAAGGGCGATCCCGGCGTCGCGATCGGGATATACGCCACGGTCCTTTTTGTGCTGGGCATGGCGGACCGGCTGGGCGATCTCGCCGCGCCGAAGAACGATCCCGTGGGCCTGCAGCTCGAAGAAGAAAACCTGCCGCAACGGATTCGCGTGGCGCGCAGCCCGAAACGCGCGAAAGACAAGTGATGGACAGAGAGGCTCTCGTTTATGTGGATCTCGACGGCGTTCCGCACCTCATCGGACGTCTGTGGGCCCGTACGCGCAAGAACAAGGAAAGCGCCACCTTCGAATACGACAAGACATGGCTGGAAAATCCCGCGCGATTCTCTCTCGAGCCAGCCCTGCAGGTTGGTCCTGGTCCGTTTCACACGCCGGCAGACACGCCCATGTTCGGCGCCATCGGCGACTCCGCGCCTGATCGTTGGGGGCGGGCGCTCATGCGCCGCATGGAACGCAGGCGCGCCGAGCGCGAAAGCGGGGTGCCGCGCACGCTCCAGGAAATCGACTTTCTGCTGCTGGTGGACGACGAGGCCCGCCTGGGCGCGCTGCGCTTTGCGGAAAAAGAAGGCGGACCCTTCCTGCGGGAGGAGGGCGTCCAGCGCATCCCCCCGCTGATCGAGCTTCCGAAACTGCTCTCCGCGGCTGAACATGTGATGGAAGAGAAAGACACCGAGGAGGAACTGCGAATGCTGTTCGCGCCCGGCTCCTCTCTTGGCGGGGCGAGGCCCAAGGCTTCCGTCAGGGAGAAGGACGGCCATCTCGCCATCGCGAAATTCCCACGCAAGGACGATGAAATCAACACGGTGGCCTGGGAAGCGGTCGCACTGTCCCTCGCGAAGAAATCTGGCATTCCTGTTCCCGAATCCCGTGTCGAAAACATCGCCGGCAAGTCTGTACTCCTCCTGGGGCGCTTCGACCGCGACGGCGAACGGCGTATCCCGTTCCTCTCCGCGATGAGCATGCTCGGATCGAAAGACAGAGAAACCCGAAGCTATCTGGAAATTGTTGACGCGCTGCGCCAGCACGGGGCTGCACCGCAAGCCGACATGGAAGCGCTGTGGCGGCGGCTGGTTTTCAACATACTGATCTCGAACACCGACGACCACCTGCGCAATCACGGTTTTCTGTACGAAGGCCAGGCGGGCTGGCGCCTGTCGCCCGCTTACGACCTCAACCCGGTACCCACCGACATCAAGCCGCGCATTCTCAGCACGGCAATCAATGAGGATGACAACACGGCTTCACTCGCACTGGCGATGGAGGTGGCGGGATATTTCGAACTGGACGCTGGCAAGGCCCGCGAAATTGCCGCACACGTCGGTAAGGCCGTCTCCAAGTGGCGCGACGAAGCCGCACGGCATCATCTCGCCAAGGGCGAAATCGACCGCATGGCGTCGGCATTTGAGCATGATGATCTGAAAGCGGCTCTCGCAGCGCGGTAGTAGATCGCCTCCGACAGCGTTTCGTGCACTGTCTCGACGTGTAAGAGGGCAATTGCCATTAAGAGTGGTTCGGTTCGGGGCGGAGCCCGGTTCGTGGAACTAGAAATCTGACATCCCCGGATAGCGGAATAATAAGCCGAGGCGCAAAGGCCAGTGTCAAGGCTCTTCGACCGCGAACGCGGCGCGCGAAGCGCGGCCTTGACACTGGCCGGGCCTCGGCTATGCTCTGGCTATCCGGGGCATGTCATTCGGGCATGCATCACAGACCTAGACCGAAACCCTGACTGATCTGATTCGTGTGCGTGGTTTGTGGTTCGATCTTGATCGCTCCTGGCTCTCGCTGAATCGCGGGCGAATGGGACACGTCGCGGCTGAGTTCCTGTCCGAGCGTCCCTGCATTGTTAGTATAAATCTGCGCGTCATAGCGTCCGCGCGAGACAGAGACATAGGCCATGCGGCTGTTGAGCAGATCCTTGGCACCCAGTTCGGTGTCCACGTGAATCAAGACACGGTCGGCAGTCTGCCCCTGGCTGGAGTGGCTCGTCATTGCATAGCCGTGGTCGAGCTGCGGATGCTTGTGCGCATCGAGTTCAACCTTACGCCCACCGTCGATCTTCAACCGCAGCCCCCCGTCTCCGTCGATGCTCTCGATGGTCCCCAACTCGCGGTTCGCAATTCTGAGGTCGTTGGCCGGTGCGGTGAATTGGATGCGGTCGCCCACTGAAAAACATCGCATCTCCTTACGATCCGCGCAGGCAGCAGGGAGTCTCGGTCTTCCGCGAGGGCGATGCTGTCATCGAAGCCCGGTGAAGTCGCCGTCTGGGCACCAGAACTGCACCACAGCCGACGAATGGGCACGCAATGGTTTTTTACGATTGACTTTTTAACTGAGCAGCGTGCTTGGTTTGCAAGACGTTGCGACGACACGCATCCATCGCGGACAGAATCTGGGACAACGATGTAGCCAGCGTGAGGCCTATCTCGGCGTCGGTCTGCTGAAAGTCGATTTCTCCGAAATGCACGATCCTGTTGCGCCGCTGGAAAAGTTCGACGATGAAAAACTTCTTCGGCGACGGTTCGGATTTCGACGCGGGGTATCGCGTATGCAGGTGCTTCAGAAGCGCGCTGTTCTGAGAAAGGAAAGAATCGAATGTGAGGTCAGTCAACAGCGTTGACACCTTGTCGAGCCTCGCGGCGACCGTGCGGACTTCGCGCCATTGCTTTTCACAGGCCTCGTCATCGGCGTCAGTCGGATTCTTGGTGGACATGAGGTCGATTCGGTTCCATTTCATGAACAGATAGGCCATGTCGCATTCAACCGCCATCGCGCCGAGCACAATGGCGAGCGTCCAGTCGCCGGTCTGAAATTCCGTGGAAGCGCGCCCTAGGATCGCCATCCCGACGACATTGCCCAGCGGCTCAACCAGCCAAATCTGAGAATGGCACTTCGGGCACTGCGCATCTTTCGGAAACTGCATGCCGCTTACGTGCACCAAAAACGTTTCGCCGCAACCGCATGTCACTGGAAAGGAAAATTTCAATAGCCGCTCCCATTCGCCGACTCGGTGCCTTCAACTGGCGGGATCATCCGTAGAATCCTAGCGCGACGCGGCCCGTGCGCAAATAACTTCCGATGATCGCGCACGCCTCTGGGTGGCGATACCTGCAGGCGTGCCAAGAACTGTTTTTCGCTTTAAGATGAATCCTGTGCTACTCGTCATCTTCGGCGCTGGCGCTTCGTACGATTCAGTTGCCCATATTGCGCCGCCTCCGAATTCAACCGATCCAGGCGTCGAACAGCATCGGCCTCCCTTGGCAAATCAGCTTTTCGACGGGCGCCCCCTTTTTGCCGAATCGATGCACCGCTTTCCCCATTTCAAGCCATTGGCAACGCAGCTAAGATTCGGTGGTCCGGTCGAACGGCAGCTGGCAGTGTTTGAAGAACAGGCCAAGGCCTACCCTGAACGATTTTCGCAGCTGGCCGCGATTCGTTTTTACCTGCACGACATTTTGTGGCGCTGTCAGCATGCTTGGAACAGCTTTCACCGGGGCAACACTAATTACCTCAGCTTCATCGACGCGGTTGTCCACCCAGTTGTAGTCAGGGACACGCTCCACCAGAGCAAAGTTGATCTGGCGATGAACGTGTACGACAAAGCGAGCGCCGAGGACATCCGTGCGGGTCTTCGGGTCGTGAGCAAGAAGTTGCTGGGCAGCGATTTGCTACCAAAGGATTTGCTACCAGCCACTCCGAAGCAGGGTGAGAGCGACGAGAGTGCGGCTTAAGTCCCGTGCTTGCACTGAAGGATGGTGAGCGCGGAAGGAATCGAACCTTCAACCTACTGATTAAGAGTCAGTTGCTCTGCCAATTGAGCTACGCGCCCGCTTTTTGTTTTCTACGAGATGCGGGGAGTCGGCGACCCGACCCGGCTGGACTTTTCACTTCACTTACACTTGAGGCTCCCGCGAGTTCAAGGCGTCGCATCGCGTCGGTCACATCGTCCGTGGAGACGATGTGGTAGCGGTCGAACACCGCTCTCGTTTTGTGACCGCTGATTTTCATGGCGACACGCTCTGGAACGCCCGCCTTAACGAGGTTCCTGACAGCAGACCTTCGCAGGTCGTGAATCAAAAGCCCTCTGTATTTATACCACGGGTAGCGGTCCTCCGGCTCCACCAGCGTCCGGGTTCCAAGCCCGCACGCAGCGCATGCTTTCTCCCACTCGGTTCGCAAGTTGGTGTCGGAGAAAACCCGTCCAGTCTTCGGCTCGATTTCCTTCAACATCATCGCGAGGACCGAGTGTATTGGGATGGTGCGTGCTTCCTCATTCTTGGTCTGGTCCTCTTCGAGCCTGATGAGCCGTGCGTCGAGGTCCACCTGTGACCACTCGATTTGCAGGGCCTCGCCGATGCGGACGCCACTATGATAAAGGAGGTTGACGAGCGGCCTGAGATGGGTCGGCAAGAGCCCCGACAGTTCTTCGAACTTTTCCAGTTCGAGGAAGCCCTTCCTCGCGGGCGGTTCCTTCAGCAGGCGAATCTTCGGGACGTGTTGGATGCGCCCGTCCTCTTGGGCAATGCGTAACATTCGTCGCAGGCAAGCGAGGGAGCGGTTCACCATTGCGGTCCCCGCGCCTTGCTCCTGCCGCTTCCGCGCGAACTCCCGCGAAGTCTCGGTGTTGATTTGTGACAGCGGAGGACCCGGCTTGTCAGGACCGAAGCCGAAGAATTCGTCGAGTTGCTTCAAGCCGTTGATGGATTCCACGCCGTCAGCGTCGGTTTTGAGTGACTTGTTCCCGCGTGCATTGTAGTCATCCAGCAGCCCGGCGCGAAGGTCAGCGTACCGAAGCTTCTGCGCCTCCGGTAATGATGCCAACCCTCGGTCGCGGTCACCCATCAAACGTCGCAGAACACCGAGGGCCTTCATCTTGCTGACCTCGCGCGTTGACGTGCGAACCTGCCGACCGTTGTGAACGTACTGCGCGTACCAGAAACGGCAGTTCTTCACTCGCAATAATGACCCTTCACCCTTGGAGCGTCTCATCGAGCAGGAGGATAACTCGGCGCGCGCCCGAACGGTAGAGAACGAAAGTTCGTGACTTTGGCATTCGGCCTGCTGTATAATCACTCCAGAACCCGCTGCCCAAGCGGGTTTCCGGTTAACGGCGCATACCAACCGCCGTTGCACGAACCCGGTTAACCGTCGCGGGTATAACGCGCGCGGGCCGCCCATTCCGGGCATGTGGCCACGGGCACCGAACCAACCCCAATCCAAAAATTCCATTTTCCGACTTTTGTCGAGGAGGGTTTCCGTGTCTATGGACGCCGAAGTTGTACGTAACGCCAATGCCGAACGGCAGTCTCGGTACAGGCAATCACCCGCAGGCCGCGCCGCCGCAGCCACCCGCAATAAGCGATTGAAGGCCGCGCGACTCGCGCGCCGCAACCATCACTTCCGATTGAAGAATCGTGCCCGCGCGTTGGGTTTCGACGGTGTATACGGCGGACCCGTACCCACGGGAGTTCCCAGTCTCGGTGAGCTGAATCTTGCCACGTTCAGGGCGGAGGTGACGCGATGATGGACACCGTCGTTCCAATCGCACCCCGGCTCCTCAACATCCAGCAGGCGGCGAAGTATCTTGGCTGCCCCGTTTGGACGCTGCGCGACCTTGAATGGCGCGGCGAGCTTCGCGGTGTTCGCAACCTCGGACGCCGCTTGCTTTTCGACCTCAAGGACCTCGACCGCTACGTCGATGCGGCAAAGGCAGGTGCGCGATGAGCTACGTCGACCGCATCATTGATGGTCTTCCAGAGCAGCCGGAAGAGATAACGGTTGTGCAAGAGGGCCACGACAAGCTGAAGGTATTCGCGTACGCCAACGGCCTGTTCGGTATCGCATCAGCGATTGATGAGTACGTCTACAACGAACGGTTCCACACGCGGAAGGATGCCGAGGAATGGATTGCCAAAGGTGGGCAGCCCACACCACTCACAGAGGGCTTCGGTGATTATCCCGGCGACGGAGGCTGGCCGCTTTTTAAGGACGGCAAGCACGTCGGGTGGGCCGATGACGAGCCCGGTTGGGTTGGGGGAACGGGAGTCGTCCAGTGAGCGCGACAACATTCAACATCGGCGACCGCGTGAGGGTCGACGTCGGCATCGGGTACACGGGAGTCGTCCAAGCCTTGCGTGAAGATGACGGCATCGAAGTCGAACTCGAAGGCACGCAGTTTCTTGACGGCGTGCAAGTCATCTGTGGTGAAGAACAACTCAGCCCCGCGTGAGCGGGCGAAAACACAACGGAGAAAACGATGAACGAGGTAACGCTAAAACTGACCCGCGAAGAAGCGGAACAACTCCAACAGATACTCAACTTCAACGACCCCGAACCGGGCAACGAATTTCAGGAACGGATTTATACGGGGCTGACGGGGAAGCTGGCGGCAGCGTTGTTGGGGCATTCCCAAAACGCCGACCCGAACTGCG
>Ga0207664_10000430_pt1 | contig 29958 bp, 26 predicted proteins | sample LARL83metaG_FD_184349 | JGI IMG/M metagenome (GOLD analysis project Ga0207664, IMG submission 184349) | Corn, switchgrass and miscanthus rhizosphere microbial communities from Kellogg Biological Station, Michigan, USA - LAR L8-3 metaG... | ecosystem: Host-associated > Plants > Roots >... | reverse complement strand
CCACGGCCAAGGCCACGGCCAAGGCCAAGGCCACGGCCAAGGCCAAGGCCGAGGCCACGAAACCAAGGCTGACGACGAGCGGCTGCGCAAGGAGCGCGACGATGCCGGCGTGTCCGCGATCCTGCACGAGTCATCGCCGATCCGGCACTGGGACCACGACCTCGGCCCCGGCCGGCTCAGGCTGTTCGCGCTGACCGAGGACAACGAGCCAAGGGACCTCACCCCCCAGCCCGGCCTCGCCCTGGAGGAGCAGTCGTTCGAGCTCACCCCGGACGGCGCCACCGTCATCAGCGGCTGGTGGCATCGTGACCCGGCCGCCGACTCCTACGTCGAACTTGTCGCGATCAGCACCGCCACCGGCGAGCGCACCGTCCTGCTGAGCGAGCCCGGCCAGGCCTTCGAGCAGCCGCGGGTCTCCCCGGACGGCCGGTACGTGGCCTGCACCCGCAGCAGCCTCCCGATGCCGGACAGCCCGCAGAACCTGACCCTGTTCCTTGTCGACCTCGGCCTCGACAGAAGCACGGGCGCGGAAGCCAAATCACGGGACCTGCTCCCGGACCTGGACCGCTGGCCCGGCGACGCCGCCTGGGCGCACGACTCCAGGACGCTGTACTTCGCCGCCGACGACAACGGCCGCCGCCCGGTCTACGCGGTGGACGTCACTACCGGCGAGGTCCAGCAGCTGACCGGCGGCGACCACGGCTATACGAACCTGAACCCCAGCCCCGACGGCCGTTACCTGTACGCGCTGCGCACCGCGGTGGACGAGCCGCCGACACCGGTTCGCATCGACCTCGGCGCGCCGGACAGCCAGGAGACCCTCCAGTGCCCGGGCCTGCCCCTCGAGCTTCCCGGCACGACGACCGAACTCGAGACGACCGCGGACGACGGCGAGCGGATCCGGTCCTGGCTGGTGCTGCCGCACGGCGCCACCAGAGACAACAAGGTCCCGCTGCTGCTGTGGGTGCACGGCGGCCCGCACGCCAGCTGGAACGCGTGGGCCTGGCGGTGGAATCCGTGGCTCATGGCAGCCAAGGGCTACGCCGTGCTGATGCCCGACCCCGCGCTGTCCACGGGCTACGGCCAGCACATGCTCAAGCGCGGGTTCCACGCATGGGGCGACCGCGCATACCGGGACGTCATGGCCGCCACCGATGCCGCCCTCGAACAGCGCCCCGAATTGGACGCGACCAGGACCGGCATGATGGGCGGCTCGTACGGCGGCTACATGGCGAACTGGATCGCCGGCCACACTGACCGGTTCAAGGCGATCGTGAGCCACGCCAGCCTGTGGGCGCTCGACCAGATGTTCACCACCACCGATGAGCAGATGTTCTGGTGGGGGCAGTTCGGCGACCCGCTGACGAACCCGGCGATGTACCAGGACAACTCGCCGCACTTGCACGTCAAGAACATCACCACGCCGATGCTGGTGATCCACGGCGACAAGGACTACCGGGTCCCGATCGGCGAGGCGCTGCGGCTGTGGGGCGAACTGACCAGGCACGCGGTCGAGGCCAAGTTCCTGTACTTCCCCGACGAGAACCACTGGGTGCTCACGCCGGGCAACGCGACGGTCTGGTACGAGACCGTCTACGCGTTCCTGGCGCAGCACGTCCTCGACGAGCCCTGGCGAAGGCCCAAACTCCTCTAGCCAATAGGCTAACAACATGCCACGCGCCGACCTCGACAAGCAGCCAGGCGAGGTGGCGGCGATGTTCGACGCTGTCGCCGGGCGCTACGACCTGATGAACGACGTCCTGTCGGCGGGCCAGGTCAGGCTGTGGCGCCGCGCGGTTACTCGCATACTCAACGCGACGAACGGCGAACGCATCCTGGACCTGGCGGCCGGCACCGGAACGTCCACTCGGGCGTTCACCACCCTCGGTGCCAGGGCAGTGGCCTGCGACTTCTCCCTCGGCATGCTCGCCGAGGGCAAGCGCAAGCACGACCGGATCGCGTTCGCCGCCGGCGACGCGCTGCGGCTGCCCTTCAGGGACGACTCGTTCGACGCGACGACGATCTCGTTCGGCCTGCGCAACGTGGCGGACACCGCGCGGGCGCTCGGAGAGATGTACCGGGTCACCCGGCCCAACGGCCGCCTGGTCGTGTGCGAGTTCAGCAGCATCACGATCAAGCCGGCGGACGCGGTGTACCGCCGCTACCTGCTCGATGTCCTGCCGAAGATCGCGACCAAAGCCACGCGCAACCCCGAGGCATACACGTACCTGGCCGAATCGATCCAGGCATGGCCTGCCCAGCCCGAACTGGCCAGGATCATCGAGGCCGCTGGATGGCGGGCGGTGCGCTGGCGTGACCTGTCCCTCGGTATAGTCGCGGTGCACGTCGGGCGTAAAATAACAGTAAAGAGTTTGTGAAGCCCTTCACAAAGTAAGCAGAGCACAAGGTCGCATCCCCAGGACGTATAACCCCGTGAGCGCAGTCCATACCGAAGAAGCGGATGTCATCGTCGTCGGCGCCGGCCCGGCCGGGTCGACCACCGCCTTCTACCTCGCGCAGGCCGGCCTTGACGTCCTGCTGCTGGAAAAGTCAACGTTCCCGCGCGAGAAGGTGTGCGGCGACGGCCTTACCCCGCGCGCGGTGAAAGCGCTGGCCGGGATGGGTATCGACATCAGCGAGCAGAGCGGTTGGCTGCGCAACAAGGGCCTGCGCGTGATCGGCGCCGGGCACCGGCTGGAGGTGCCGTGGCCGGACCTGTCCAGCTACCCCGGCTACGGCCTGGTCCGCACCCGCACCGACTTCGACGAGACGCTGGCCCGCCGCGCGCAGAAGGCCGGCGCCCGGCTGCTCGAAGACACGACCGTGACCGGACCCGTGCTGGACGAGCGAACCGGCAAGATCAAGGGCGTAAAGACCTCGTCCGAACGACAGTATGTTGCCCGGACCGTCATCGCCGCTGACGGCAACTCCAGTCGCCTGTCGGTGGCGATGGGCCTGCGCAAGCGCGACGACCGCCCGCTGGGCGTCGCGGTGCGCACCTATTACCGGACGCCCAGGCACGACGACGACTACCTGGAGTCCTGGCTCGATCTGTGGGACGGGGACAGGCTCTTGCCCGGCTACGGGTGGATCTTCGGCATGGGCGACGGCACGTCGAACGTGGGGCTGGGCCTGCTGAACACCAGCCAGGCCTTCGGCAACACCGACTACCGCGAGATGCTGCGGAAATGGCTGAAGGGCATGCCGGCGGAATGGGGCTTTACCGAAGAGAACCGCACCGAGCCGATCCGCGGCGCGGCGCTCCCGATGGGCTTCAACCGGACGCCGCACTATTACAACGGCCTGCTGCTGGCTGGCGACGCCGGCGGCATGGTCAACCCGTTCAACGGCGAGGGCATCGCGTACGCGATGGAGTCCGGCGAGCTGCTGGCCCGCACCGTGGTGCAGGCGTTCGCGCGGGGCCGCGACGCGGAGACCGAGCGGGTGCTGGCTGGCTACCCGGTGGCGCTGAAGCAGGCGTACGGCGGGTACTACGCGCTCGGGCGCCAGTTCGTGAAGCTGATCGGCAAGCCGTCGCTGATGCGGTACGCGACCAAGCACAGCATGAACCGCCCGGCGCTGATGCGGTTCGCCCTGAAGCTGCTGGCCAACCTCACCGATCCGCGTGGCGGCGACGCCTCGGACCGGCTGATCAACGGCCTGGCCAAGCTCGCACCTAACCCTAAGTGAGGGGTCATGACGAGTATCCCTAGGATAGGACGGCGATGAGACTCTACGTTCCGATATTCGTCCTTGCCGTGCTCGCGGCCGGCTTCGCCATCTTCTCGGTGACGATGGGCTCGGTGCTCGGCGCGAAACGGTGGAACAAGGCCAAGCTGGAGAGCTACGAGTGCGGCATCGAGCCGACCCCGCAGCCGCCGGGCGGCGGCCGGATCCCGGTCAAGTACTACCTGACCGCGATGCTGTTCATCGTGTTCGACATCGAGATCATTTTCCTGTATCCGTGGGCGGTCACTTTCAACAAGCTGGGCACCTTCGGCCTGGTGGAGATGGTGACCTTCGTCATCACCGTGCTGGTCGCGTACGCGTATGTGTGGCGCCGCGGCGGCCTGGAATGGGATTAAAGCCATGGGCCTCGAAGAAAAACTCCCGAGCGGGCTCCTGCTGACATCGGTGGAGAAAGCCGCCGGCTGGGCACGGGCGCGGTCGGTGTGGCCAGCCACGTTCGGCCTCGCCTGCTGCGCCATGGAGCTGATGATGACCGGCGGGCCGAAGCACGACCTGGCCCGGTTCGGCATGGAACGCGCGTCGAACACGCCGCGGCAGGCCGACCTGATGATCGTGGCCGGCCGGGTTAGCCAGAAGATGGCCCCGGTGCTCCGCCAGATCTACGACCAGATGTCCGACCCGAAGTGGGTCATCTCGATGGGCGTGTGCGCGTCCAGCGGTGGCATGTTCAACAATTACGCGATCGTTCAGGGCGTCGACCACATCGTGCCGGTGGACATCTACCTGCCGGGCTGCCCGCCGCGGCCGGAAATGCTGCTCGACTCGATCCTGAAGCTGCACGACAAGATCATGAACATGAAGCTGGGCAAGAACCGGCAGCGCCAGATCACCGAGCTGGAGGCGGCCCGGCTGGCGATGCCGCCGCTGCACACCATGGACCTGAGCGCGGCCGGGGATGAGTCGTGACCGCCGGTCCTGAGGAAACGCCTGCCAGGGGGGTCCGGGGGGATGGAGTCCCCCCGGGAGGAGCGGAGGCTCCGCAGGGGCCAACGCCGGGTGCGGCCAACGGCAAGCTGCCGGCGAAGCTGGGCGAGGAACGGCTCGAGGCGCCCGTGGTCCGCACCGGCATGTTCGGCGTGTCGACCACCGGGGACACCTCCGGATACGGCCGGCTGCGGGTACACCAGGCGCCGCTGCTGGACACCCCCCGTCCGTACGGCGGTTACTTCGACACGATCGCGGACAGCCTCGGCATGGCGGACGCGATCGAGCACGTCGTGGTCAGCCATGGCGAGATGACCCTCTACGTCAAGCGCGACCGCCTGCTCGACGTGGCCGCCAAGCTGCGCGACGATCCGGGGCTGCGGTTCGAGCTGTGCACCGGCGTGTCCGGCGTGCACTATCCGGACGACACCGAGCGGGAGCTGCACGCCGTCTATCACCTGGCGTCGATTTCCTACAACCGCCGGGTCCGGCTCGAGGTGTGCACGCCGGACAGCGACCGGCACCTCCCGTCGCTGGTCAGCGTCTATCCGGCCTGCAACTGGCACGAGCGGGAGACCTGGGACTTCTTCGGCATCATCTTCGACGGGCACCCGGCGCTGACCCGGATCCAGATGCCGGACGACTGGAAGGGCCACCCGCAGCGCAAGGACTACCCGCTAGGCGGTATCCCGGTCGAGTACCGCGGCGCGACGATCCCGCCACCCGATGAGCGGAGGCACTACGAATGAGTATTCCGCAGGCTCCCCCGGGTGCGACCGACGCGGACGAGGAAGCCGCTCAGGGGCGTGTCTACACGGTCTCCGGCGAGGACTGGGACGAGTTCGTCACTGGTCGAGACGACAGAGCCAACGGCGACGACTTCGCGAGCGGCGAGCAGCTCGTGCTCAACATGGGCCCGCAGCACCCGTCCACGCACGGAGTGCTCCGGCTGATCCTCACCCTGGACGGCGAGACGGTCGACGAGGTGCGGGCCTCCATCGGCTACCTGCACACCGGCATTGAGAAGAACATGGAGTTCCGCACCTGGACGCAGGGCGTCACGTTCTGCACCCGGATGGACTACCTGATGCCGTTCTTCAACGAGGCGACGTACTGCTTCGGCGTGGAGCGGCTGCTCGGCATCGAGGACCGGATACCGGAGCGCGCCCAGATCATCCGCGTCATGCTGATGGAGTTCAACCGGATCTCCTCCCACCTCCAGGGCATCGGCCCGATGGGCATGGAGCTCGGCGCGACCACCATCTTCCTCCAGGGCCTGCGGCTGCGCGAGCGCATCCTCGACCTGTACGAGCTGATCACCGGCCTGCGGATGAACCACGCGTACTTCCGCCCGGGCGGGCTGTCCCAGGACCTGCCGCCGGGTGCGCTGGACCAGATCAGGGAGTTCCTCGGCAGCGCGCCCCGGCTGGTGCACGACCTGCGCGCGCTGATCGACGCGAACCCCGTGTTCATCGGCCGGACCAAGGGCGTCGCCTACCTGGACCTGGCCGGCTGCATGGCGCTGGGCATCACCGGCCCGATGCTGCGCTCCACGGGGCTTCCCTGGGACCTGCGTAAGTCCCAGCCGTACTGCGGCTACGAGACCTATGACTTCGGCGTGCCGGTCACCGACACCTGTGACGCGTACGGCAGGTACATCATCCGGATGGACGAGATCGACGAGTCGCTGAAGATCATCAAGCAGTGCGTCGACCGGCTCGCCCAGCGCGGTCCCGGCGGCCCGGATGTGGACCCGGTGATGATCAGGGACGCCAAGATCGGCTGGCCCGCGCAGCTGTCGCTCGGGCCGGACGGGCTCGGCCCGTCGCCGGAGCACATCGCGCACATCATGGACGGCTCGATGGAGGCACTGATCCATCACTTCAAGATCATCACCGAGGGCTTCCGGGTGCCGGCCGGGCAGGCGTACGTGCCGATCGAGTCCGCCCGTGGCGAACTGGGCGCGCACGTGGTCAGCGACGGCGGGACGCGCCCGTTCCGGGTGCATTTCCGCGATCCGTCGTTCAACAACCTGCAGTCGCTTGCGGCGCTGTGCGAGGGCGGCCAGGTGGCCGACGTGATCCCGGCGATCGCGAGCATCGATCCCGTGATGGGAGGGGTGGACCGGTAATGCCGTTCACCGAGGAGGTGCTGGCCCGGCTGAACGCCGACGCGGACGAGATCATCGCCCGGTACCCCAGGTCCCGGTCCGCGCTGCTGCCGCTGCTGCACCTGGTCCAGTCCGAGGAGGGCTGGGTTTCCCAGGACGGCATCGCGTACTGCGCCGACAAGCTGAGCCTGAGCCTGACCGAGGTCACCGGCGTGGCCAGCTTCTACACGCAGTACCGGTTCAAGCCGGGCGGCGAGTACAACGTCGGGGTCTGCACGAACACGCTGTGCGCGATCATGGGCGGCGACCAGGTCTACGCCGAGCTGAAAGAGCACATCGGCGGGACGGACACGCCGGACGGCAAGGTGACGCTCCAGCACGTGGAGTGCAACGCGGCCTGTGACTACGCCCCGGTAGTGATGGTGAACTGGGAGTTCTTCGACAACATGACCCCGGAATCTGCCAAGGCACTGGTCGACGACCTGCGCGCGGGCAAGCCGGTGCGGCCGACCCGCGGCCCGGACCGGCTGTGCACCTGGCGGGAGGCCTCCCGGGTGCTGGCGGGCTTCGATGACGGCCTGGCCCTCCAGGGACCGACGGCCGGCGAGGCGTCCCTGGTGGGGCTGAAGATAGCTAAGGAACAGGGCTGGAAGGCGCCGGAGACCAATGACTGACACCCTCACGCCGGTCCTGACCGCGAACTGGGACCAGCCGGACGCGTTCACGCTGGAGGGCTACCGGCGCGGCGGCGGCTACCAGGCGCTGCCCAAGGCGCTGGCCATGCCGGCGGACGACCTGATCGGCGCGCTCAAGGAGTCGGTGCTCCGCGGTCGCGGCGGCGGCGGGTTCCCGACCGGCGCGAAATGGTCGTTCATCCCGCAGGGCGACGGCAAGCCGCACTACCTCACGGTCAACGCGGACGAGTCCGAGCCGGGTACCTGCAAGGACATCCCGCTGATGATGGCGACCCCGCACACGCTGATCGAGGGCGCGATCATCACGTCCTACGCGATCCGGGCCAACCACGCGTTCATCTACGTGCGCGGCGAGGTGACGCACGTGGTCCGGCGGCTGCGCGCCGCGGTCGCCGAGGCCTACCAGGCGGGCTACCTCGGCAAGGACATCCTCGGCACCGGGTTCGACCTCGAGCTCGTGGTGCATGCCGGAGCGGGCGCCTACATCTGCGGCGAGGAAACCGCGCTGCTCACCTCGCTCGAGGGCTACCGGGGCACGCCGCGGAACCGGCCGCCGTTCCCCGCCGTCGAGGGCCTGTACGCCTGCCCGACGGTGATCAACAACGTGGAGTCCATCGCCAGCGTCCCGTCGATCATCGAGCACGGCGAGGGCTGGTTCTCCGGGATGGGCACCGAGAAGTCCAAGGGCTACGGGATCTTCTCGCTGTCCGGCCACGTCACCAGGCCGGGGCAGTACGAGGCGCCGCTCGGTATCACGCTGCGCGAGCTGCTCGACCTGGCCGGCGGCGTGCGGGCCGGGCACCAGCTGAAGTTCTGGACGCCGGGCGGCTCGTCCACCCCGCTGTTCACCGACCAGCACCTGGATGTGCCGCTGGACTTCGAGTCGGTGGCCGCCGCCGGGTCGCTGCTCGGCACCCGGGCGCTGCAGATCTTCGACGACACCACCTGCGTGGTGCGCGCCGTGCTCCGCTGGACCGAGTTCTACCAGCACGAATCGTGCGGCAAGTGCACGCCGTGCCGGGAAGGCACGTACTGGATGGTGCGGATGCTCGAGCGGCTGGAGGCCGGTGCGGGCACCGACGAGGACCTGGACAAGCTGCTGGACATCTGCGACAACATCTTCGGCCGCGCGTTCTGCGCGCTGGGCGACGGCGCGGTGGCCCCGGTGCAGTCCGGCATCAAGTACTTCAGGGACGAGTTCCTGCGGCACCAGAAGGAAGGCGGCTGTCCGTTCGATCCGGCTGCGTCGACGCTGTGGGGGACCGCCTGATGACCATTGAGACCAAGCAGGACACCGTCATCGTCACCATCGACGGGTTCGAGATCAGCGTGCCGAAGGGCACGCTGGTGATCAGGGCCGCGGAGATGCTGGGCATCCAGATCCCGCGGTTCTGCGACCACCCGCTGCTGGACCCGATCGGCGCCTGCCGCCAGTGCCTGGTGGACATCGAGGGACAGCGCAAGCCGCTTGCCTCGTGCACCACCACCTGCACCGAGGGCATGGTGGTGCGGACCCAGTTCACCTCCCCGGTCGCCGACAAGGCACAGCGCGGCGTGATGGAGTTCCTGCTCATCAACCACCCGCTCGACTGCCCGATGTGCGACAAGGGCGGCGAGTGCCCGCTGCAGAACCAGGCGATGTCCAACGGCCAGGGCGAGAGCCGGTTCACCGAGGAAAAGCGCACGTTCGCGAAGCCAGTGCCGATCTCCGCCCAGGTACTGCTCGACCGGGAGCGGTGCATCTCCTGCACCAGGTGCGTGCGCGCGTCCGAGGAAATCGCCGGCGACGCGTTCATCGACTTCGTCGAGCGCGGACCCGACCAGTTCATCGGCACCGCCGAGGGCAAGCCGTTCAACTCCTACTTCTCCGGCAACACGGTCCAGGTGTGCCCGGTGGGCGCGCTCACCGGTGCCGCGTACCGGTTCCGCGCCCGGCCGTACGACCTGGTGTCCACGCCGAGCGTGTGCGAGCACTGTGCGGCCGGCTGCCGGCAGCGCACCGACCACCGGCGCGGCAAGGTGACCCGCCGGCTGGCGGGGGAGGACCCGGCGGTAAACGAGGAGTGGAACTGCGACAAGGGCCGCTGGGCGTTCACCTACGCGACCCAGCGGGACCGGCTGACCGCACCGCTGGTCAGGAACGCCGAGGGCGTGCTGGTGCCCACCTCCTGGCCGCACGCGCTCGGTGTCGCCGCGCAGGGACTGCTAGCGGCGCGCGACCAGAACGGCGGCGTGGGCGTGCTGCCCGGCGGGCGGCTCACGCTGGAGGACGCGTACGCGTACGCGAAGTTCGCCAGGGTCGCGCTCGGCACCAACGACGTGGACATGCGGGCGCGGGCGCATTCGGCGGAGGAGACCCAGTTCCTGGCCGCTTGCGTAGCGGGCAGGGGCATAGACGTCACCTATGCGGACTTGGAGCAGGCACCAACCGTGCTGCTCGCGGGCTTCGAGCCCGAGGACGAATCGCCCATCGTGTTCCTGCGGCTCCGCAAAGCGGTACGCAAGCACAACCAGCGAGTGTTCTCGATCGCGGCGCTGGCGAGCTGGGGCCTGCAAAAACTCGACGGCACCCTCATCCCGACGACGCCAGGCGACGAAGCAGCCACCCTCACCGCCCTTGCCGCGGGCGGCAGAGTGCCCACCATGATCGTCGCCAGAAACGGGCGGACGGCGGCCGGAACCGGCCACGATCAGGAGGTGGCGCTCGGGCCGGACGCGGTCGTGCTGGTTGGCGAGCGGCTTGCGCAGGTGCCGGGGGCGCTGGCGGCCGCCGCGCGGCTCGCGACCGCCACCGGTGCACGCATGGCATGGGTGCCCCGCCGGGCCGGCGAGCGCGGCGCGGTTGAGGCCGGGGCGCTGCCCGGGTTGCTCCCGGTCGGCCGCCCGGTGGCCGACGCCGCCGCCCGGGCCGAGGTGGCCCGGGTGTGGGGCAAGGCATCGCTGCCCGCCCGGCAAGGCCGGGACACCTCCCAGATCCTCGCCGCGGCGGCCGAGCAGCAACTCGGCGGCCTGGTGGTGGCCGGCGTCGATCCGGCCGACCTGCCCGACCCGGAGGCGGCGCTCGCGGCGCTGGAGATGGCGCCGTTCATCGTCAGCCTTGAGCTGCGGGCGAGCGCGGTCACCGACCGCGCGGACGTGGTGTTCCCCGTCGCCGCGGTCGCCGAGAAGGCCGGCACGTTCGTGAACTGGGAGGGCCGCGGCGGCACGTTCGAGGCCGCCCTGCACGTGCCCGAGGTGCGGACCGACCTGTATGTGCTCGGCGCGATCGCCGACCAGATGGACGTGCACCTCGGCCTGCCGGACGCGGCAGCCGCCCGCGCGGAGCTGGCCTCGCTCGGCAGATGGCGTGGTCCGGTAACGCCAGCCCCTACCCCGGGGGGTCCAGGGGGGGCGTCCCCCCGGACGATACAGTTCCTCGGCGTCGGCGGTGCGAGTGCCGCGCTGCCCGCCAAGGTGGCGACCTGGCACCAGCTGCTGGACGGCGGCCGCATGCTGGACGGCGAGGTCTACCTGGCCGCGACGGCCCGTCCGGTGGTGGCGAAGATCTCGGCGGCGACCGCGACGCGAGCCTCGATCGCGGACGGCGATAAGGTAACCATCGCCACTGGACAGGGTTCGGTAACTGTTCCCGTCGAAGTAACGTCCATGGTCGACGATGTCGTGTGGGTCCCGGCCGGGGCATGCCCGGGTGCGGATCACGGGAGCATGGTTACGGTGCGGAGATCGACCGAGGAGACGCTGTGACACCACATGTGCTGGCGGCTGATCCGACGCTGGCCGACTTCACCACGCTCATCTGGTGGATGGTGCTGCTGAAGGTCGGCTTCGTGTTCGTGTTCCTGCTGCTCGTGACCATGTTCATGATCTGGTTCGAGCGCCGGGTGATCGGCCGGATGCAGAACCGGCCGGGGCCGAACCGGGCCGGGCCGTTCGGGCTGCTCCAGCCGATCGCGGACGCGCTCAAGCTGCCGCTGAAGGAAGACATCATCCCGACCAGCGCGGACAAGCTGATCTTCGTGATCGCCCCGATCGTGTCCGCGATCCCCGCTTTCATCGGCATCTCGATCATCCCGTTCGGGCCGATGGTCTCGATCTTCCACCACCACACCCCGCTCCAGGTGAGCGACCTGCCCGTGGCCGTGCTGCTGATCCTGGCGATGAGCTCGATGGGCGTGTACGGGATCGTGCTGTCCGGCTGGTCGTCGGGGTCGCCGTACTCGCTGCTCGGCGCGCTGCGCTCGGCCGCGCAGGTGATCAGCTACGAGATCGCGATGGGCCTGGCCTTCGTGGCCGTGTTCCTGTACGCGGGCTCGCTGTCCACCACCGCGATCGTCACCGCCCAGGCACACCAGTGGTACGCATGGCTGCTCGCCCCGTCCTTCCTGATCTACCTGGTCACGATGGTCGGCGAGACGAACCGGCTGCCGTTCGACCTGCCCGAGGGCGAAGGTGAGCTCGTGGCGGGCTACCACACCGAATACGCGTCGATGAAGTTCGCCATGTTCTACCTGGCGGAGTACATCAACATGACGACGGTGTCCGCGCTGGCCACCACGCTGTTCCTCGGCGGGTGGCGGGCGCCGGTGCCGCTGTCCCTGTGGGCGGGGGCCAACAGCGGCTGGTGGCCGATGCTGTGGTTCGTCATCAAGGTGATGGTGCTGCTGTTCGGCTTCGTGTGGCTGCGTGGCACGCTGCCGCGGGTTCGCTACGACCAGCTCATGTCGCTCGGCTGGAAGATCCTCATCCCGCTGTCGATCGTGTGGATCCTCATGATCGCCACGATCAGGACGCTGCGCAACGACGGCCACAACACCACGGCGTACGCGATCGCCGGGGTGGTCCTGGTGATCTTCGTCGCGCTGCTGCTGATGTGGGACAACGGCGCGCAGAAGCGAACCGCCCGGTTCGAAGAGGGGCGAGCGGAGGCGGCCGGCGGCGAGAACCCCGCGTTCCCGGTCCCCCCGATCGACCTGCCGCACTATCACGGCGTGGGACTAGAAAGCACCTCCAGCAAGGAGGTCACCGGTGCTTGACTTTCTGAATCCGATCAAGGGCTTCGGGGTCACCTTCACCGAGATGTTCCGGAAGGTGGAGACCGTCGAGTACCCCGAGGTCAAAAAGCCGACGGCGCCGCGGTTCCACGGCCACCACCAGCTGAACCGGTGGCCGGACGGGCTGGAGAAGTGCATTGGCTGCGAACTGTGCGCCTGGGCGTGCCCCGCCGACGCGATCTACGTGGAGGGCGCGAGCAACACCGAGGACGCCAGGTACTCACCCGGCGAGCGGTACGGGCGCGTCTACCAGATCAACTACCTGCGCTGCATCCTGTGCGGGATGTGCATCGAGGCCTGCCCGACCCGCGCGCTCACCATGACCAACGAGTACGAGATCGCGGACGACAGCCGCGAGAACCTGATCTGGACCAAGGAGCAGCTGCTCGCGCCGCTGCACGCGGACATGGAGCCGCCGCCGCACCCGATGCGGCTCGGCGACGACGAGAAGGATTACTACCGGCTCGGCGCCGCGGGCATCGTCCCAGGGGGGACTCGGGGGGATGGCATCCCCCCGGACGCGGGGGGATCCGGGGGGTCGTCCACCCGGGCTAGCACCCAGGAGGCAGCCCAGTGAGTCATCTGCTCGCCGCCGGCGGTGGCGGCACCAACTCGGACGCCATCACCCGGGAGACCCTGTTCTGGATCCTCGCGATCCTCGCGGTCGGCGCCGCGCTCGGCATGATCCTGGTCCGGCGGGCCGTGCACTGCGCGCTGATGCTGGCCGTGGTGATGCTGTCGCTGGCCACGATGTACGCGATGCAGGGCGCGCCGTTCCTGGCGTTCGTGCAGATCATCGTGTACACCGGCGCGGTGCTGATGCTGTTCCTGTTCGTGCTGATGCTGATCGGGATCAGCTCGTCGGACTCGATCACCGAGACGCTCAAGGGGCAGCGGCTGGCCGCGGGCCTGGCCGCGATCGGCTTCTTCGTGATTCTCTCGCTCGCCATCGGGCACGCGGCCATCGGGCCGCCGGTGAAGCAGAACGACGCGCTGAACGGGTCCGGCAACCTGACCGGAATCGCCCAGCTGGTCTTCACCAAGTACGTGTTCCCGTTCGAAGTGACCGGCGCGCTGCTGATCACCGCCGCGATCGGCGCGATGGTGCTGGCGCACCGCGAGCGCACCGCGCCCAAGCCGACCCAGCGTGACCTGGCCGCCCGGCGGATCGCCAGCGGCCACGTGGCACCAGAACCGCCGCCCGGTGTCTACGCGCTGCACGACGCCGTGGACCGGCCCGCCCTGCTGCCGGACGGGAGCACCTCGCCGGAGTCCGTCAGCCGTGCGATCAGTGCGCGTGTCGTGGCGCAGCAACCACTGGCCGTTCGAGATAGATCGGGGGGTCGCGGGGGGAAGAATCCCCCCGCTATTGGGGAGGTTGAGTCGTGAGCCCGGTTCACTACGTGGCGCTCGCCGTGATCTTGTTCGTGATCGGCGCGGTCGGTGTGCTGGTGCGGCGCAACGCCATCATCATCTTCATGTGCATCGAGCTGATGCTCAACGCGTGCAACCTGGCGTTCGTCGCGTTCGCGAGCATGCACGGCAACCTTGACGGCCAGGTCATCGCCTTCTTCGTGATGGTTGTCGCCGCCGCCGAGGTCGTGGTCGGCCTGGCGATCCTGATGGCGATCTTCCGAGCCCGCAGGTCCGCGTCGGTGGACGACGCCAACCTGCTGAAGTACTGAGGGGACGAGCACCTTATGACTACCCTTGGGGCGACTGGCGTGCTGCGGGCATCGTGGCTGCTGCTGGCGTTCCCGCTGTTCGGCGCCGCGGTGCTGCTGCTCGGCGGCCGGCGCACGGACAAGTGGGGCCACCTGCTCGGCGCCCTGATGCCGGTCGCGTCGTTCGGCTACGCGGTGATCGCGTTCTTCAGCCTGCTCGGCTATCACGGCGCGGGTGAGCGCAGCCGGGTGCTGCACATGTACAGCTACATCGTGTCCGGCGGGTTCAACGTCAACCTGGGCATCCTGCTCGACCCGCTGTCGATCTCGTTCGTGCTGCTGATCACCGGGGTCGGCTCGCTGATCCACATCTACTCGATCGGCTACATGGCGCACGACAGCGACCGGCGCCGGTTCTTCGGCTACCTGAACCTGTTCGTCGCGGCGATGCTGCTGCTGGTCATCTCCGACAACTACCTCGGCCTGTATATCGGCTGGGAGGGCGTCGGTCTCGCCTCCTACCTGCTGATCGGGTTCTGGCAGTTCAAGAACTCCGCGGCGGTAGCGGCGAAGAAGGCGTTCATCGCGAACCGGGTCGGTGACTTCGGGCTGACGATCGCGATCTTCTTGATGTTCGCCGAGTTCGGGAGCGTGTCGTTCCCTGGGGTGTTCGGGTCGGTGCACTCGGGCGGGTCCGGGGTCGCCACGGCACTGGGGCTCTTGCTGCTCCTCGGTGCGTGCGGTAAGTCGGCGCAGGTGCCGCTCCAGTCCTGGCTGCTGGACGCGATGGAGGGCCCGACGCCGGTGTCCGCGCTGATCCATGCCGCGACGATGGTGACCGCTGGGGTCTACCTGCTGGTCCGGTCGAACCCGATCCTGGGGCTGTCGTCGACGGCGCGGCTCGGTGTCACGGTCGTGGGGGCGGTCACGCTGCTGTTCGGCGCGATCATCGGATGTGCCAAGGACGACATCAAGAAGGCGCTCGCCGGGTCCACGATGTCGCAGATCGGATACATGACGCTCGGCGCCGGTCTCGGGCCGGCCGGGTACGTGTTCGCGATCGCGCACCTGCTCGCGCACGGGTTCTTCAAGGCGGGGCTGTTCCTCGGCGCCGGGTCGGTCATGCACGGCATGAACGACGAGGTGAACATGCGGCGGTACGGCGGGCTGGCCCGGATCATGCCGGTCACGTTCGCCACGTTCGGCCTCGGCTATCTGGCGATCATCGGCATCCCGCCGTTCTCCGGGTTCTTCACGAAGGACGGCATCATCGAGGCGGCCTGGGACAAGGGCGGGACGTCCGGGGCGGTGCTCGCCACTTGCGCGCTGATCGGCGCCGGCATCACCGCGTTCTACATGACCCGGGTGATGCTGATGACGTACTACGGCCAGAAGCGGTGGGAGTCGGGGGGCGCCGGGGGGGAAGATTCTCCCCCGGAAGCGGGGGGATCCGGGGGGTCGTCCCCCCGGGCTAGCATGGAGTCGCCGCCGGTGATGACCTGGCCGATGATCATCCTCGCGGTCGGCTCGATCGGCGCCGGCATGTTCCTGGTTCTCGGATCGCGCTTCGCGAACTTCCTCTCGCCGGTGATCGGCGGGCTGCCGGCCGCACACGGGGTGTGGTCGGTGCCGGGCGGGATCGCGCTGGCGCTGGCGGCCTGCGGCGTGGGACTGGCCTGGTTCATGTACGGACGGGTTCCGGTGCCGTCCGAGGCCCCGGCCGGCTCGTTCGCCGTGGTCGCCGCCCGCAAGGATCTCTACGGCGACGCGTTCAACGAGTCGGTCCTGATGCGCCCGGGCTCCTGGCTGACCCGCCTGTCGGTGTACTTCGACAACCGCGGCGTCGACGGCCTGGTCAACTCCATCGCCGCACTGATCGGCGGCTCCTCCGGCCGCCTGCGGCGGATGCAGACCGGCTTCGTCCGCTCCTACGCGCTGTCGATGTTCTTCGGCGCCGCGCTACTGATCGCGTTCCTCCTGGTGGTGAGGCTCTAATGAGCGAAGCCAGGGGCGCGGCAGTGCCTGGACTGAGGAGCGACGCAGGAGCGACGAGGGAAGGCGCTGCCTCGAAGCGCCCCGCCCGCGAGCGAACCGGAGACAGAGCATGAACTTCGCTGCTAACGGGTTTCCGTGGCTGTCGCTGGCCGGCGGGCTGCCGCTGCTGGGTGCGGTGGTCGTGACGCTGATCCCCGGGCTGCCGGCCGACAGTGCCGCCGCCGACGCCAGGGCGCGGGACAACATGGCCAAGGTGCTGGCCCTGCTGTTCTCGCTCGCCACGCTGGTCGTGGTGATCATCATCGCGGTGCGGTTCCAGACCGGCAGGGGTGCCGCGGCGTTCCAGTTCACCGAGGAATACTCGTGGATCCCGCAGTTCGGCGTGCACTATGCGCTCGGCGTGGACGGCATCGCGCTGGTCCTGATCGCCATGTCCGCGGTGCTGATGCCGGTGGTGATCCTGGCCTCGTGGCAGGACGTCACCGAGTCGTCGCGACGCTCGGTGAAGACGTACTTCGCGCTGCTGCTGGTGCTCGAGACGATGATGATCGGGGTGTTCGCGGCCACCGACGTCTTCCTGTTCTACGTGTTCTTCGAGGCCATGCTGATCCCGATGTACTTCATGATCGGGTCCTACGGCGTCGGCAAGCGGCAGTACGCGGCGGTCAAGTTCCTGCTGTACAGCCTGCTCGGCGGCCTGCTGATGCTGGTCGCGGTCATCGCGCTGTACGTCTACTCGACGCGGTCGCCGGTGACCGGGCAGCACGGCACGTTCCTGTTCGGCGTGCTCGAGCACGTGGTGCTCACGCCGACCGTGCAGAAGTGGCTGTTCCTCGGCTTCTTCGTCGCGTTCGCGATCAAGGCGCCGCTGTGGCCGTTCCACACCTGGCTGCCCGACGCGGCCGCGTCGGCCCAGCCTGGCGCCGCGGTGCTGCTGGTCGGCGTGCTGGACAAGGTCGGCACGTTCGGCATGCTGCGGTACTGCTTCGAGCTGTTCCCGGCCGGGGCCAAGTACTTCACGCCGCTGGTCGTGACGCTGGCGGTGATCGGCGTCATCTACGGCGCGATCGTCGCGATCGGGCAGCAGGACCTGAAACGGCTGATCGCTTACACGTCGATTTCGCACTTCGGCTTCATCGCGCTGGGCGTGTTCGTGATGACCTCGCAGGGTGTCGCCGGTGCGACCCTGTACATGGTCAACCACGGGTTCGTGACCGGAGCGCTGTTCCTGCTGGCCGGCTTCATGATCATGCGCCGCGGGTCGTCGCTGATCGCCGACTACGGCGGGGTGCAGAAGGTCGCGCCCGTGCTGGCGGGCCTGTTCCTCGTGTCCGGCCTGGCGGGCCTGTCGCTGCCGGGACTGTCCACGTTCGTGTCCGAATTCATGGTGCTGCTCGGCAGCTTCTCCCGGTACAAGGTGCCGGCCGTGATCGCCACCGCGGGGATCATCCTGGCCGCCATCTACATCCTGTGGATGTACCAGCGGACGATGAACGGGCCGACCGTTTCCTCAGTGAGTGATATGGCCGATCTCAGGCCACGAGAAATTCTGGCGGTGGGTCCGCTGCTGGCGCTGGTCGTCTTCGTCGGCGTGTATCCGAAGCCGGTGCTCGACATCATCAACCCAGCCGTGCAGACGACGATGACCCAGGTCCATACCACCGATCCGCGGCCGGCCCACCCGGTGCCGGGCTTCACCCTCACGGTCAAGGCTGGCTGGTATGCCTACGCGCCGCTGCCGGGGCCGGGGGGCCTGGGGGATGGCTTCCCCCAGTCAGGGAATGGAGTCGCGCCATGAGCATCGCGAGTGCCAGTGTCGCGGTGGCCGGCAACATCGCACCGCCCAATATCGAGTACAGCCAGCTGGGTCCGATGATGGTCGTGTTCGGTGCGGCGGTGGCCGGCGTGCTGGTCGAGGCGTTCACCCCGCGTCCGTTGCGGCGTCCGGCGCACCTGGTGCTTGCGCTCGGCTCGCTGGTCGCCGCGTTCGTCTGGACGGTGGTGATCGCGGGAACGCACTCGATCTTCGCCTCGCGCGCGGCGGGCCACGTCGCCGCGTCGGGCGCGGTGGCGGTCGACCGGCCCACGCTGTTCATCCAGGCCACGATCCTGGTGCTGGCGTTCGTCAGCGTGCTGCTGCTCGCCGACTCCTCGGTCTCGCCGTTCGCCGCGCAGGCCGCGGCGCCGCCCGGGTCGCCGGAAGAGCGCGAGGGCCTGGTCGCCGGGTTCATGCACACCGAGATCTTCCCGCTCGCCATGTTCGCGATCGGCGGAATGCTGCTGTTCCCGGCGTCGAACGACCTGCTGACGATGTTCGTGGCGCTCGAGGTGCTGTCGCTGCCGCTGTACCTGCTGTGCGGGCTGGCGCGGCGCAGGCGGCTGCTCTCGCACGAGGCGGCCATGAAGTACTTCCTGCTGGGCGCGTTCTCCTCGGCGTTCTTCCTGTTCGGCATCGCGATGCTGTACGGGTTCGCCGGGTCGGTGCAGCTTGGCGCGATCGCGGCGGCGGCCAGCACGAACACCGCCAGTTCGACGCTGCTGTACGCGGGCATCGCGCTGACCGGGCTCGGCCTGCTGTTCAAGATCGGCGCCGTGCCGTTCCACGGCTGGAAGCCGGACGTCTACCAGGGTGCCCCGACGCCGATCACCGCGCTGATGGCCTCTTGCGTGGTGGTATCCGCGTTCGGCGCCCTGCTGCGGGTGTTCTACGTGGCGTTCGGCACGCTGGCCTGGGACTGGCGCCCGGCCATGTGGACGATCGCGATCCTGACGATGGTGGTCGGCGCGATCATCGCGATCACCCAGACCGACGTCAAGCGGCTGCTCGCCTACTCCTCGATCGCGCACGCGGGGTTCGTGCTCACCGCGGTCATCGCGGTATCGACGCAGGGCCTGTCCGGCAGCCTGTTCTACCTGGTGTCCTACGGGTTCACCACGATCGGCGCGTTCGCCGTCGTCACCCTGGTCAGGGACCCGGGCGGCGAGGCCGGCCACCTGTCCCGGTGGGCCGGTCTCGGCAAGCGCTCGCCAATGGTGGCGGGCATCTTCGCGCTGTTCCTGCTCGCCTTCGCCGGCATCCCGCTGACCAGCGGGTTCACCGGGAAGTTCGCGGTGTTCCAGGCGGCGATCGCGGCCGGGGAGACCCCGCTGGTGATCGTCGGGGTGATCGCCAGCGCGGTGGCGGCGTTCTTCTACGTCCGGGTGATCGTGCTGATGTTCTTCAGCGACCCGTTGCCCGACGGGCCTGTGGTGGTGGTGCCCGGCATATTCACCGGCTTCGCGGTGGCGGTGGGAGTGGTCGTCACGGTGTTCCTCGGCGTTGTCCCGGAGCCGGTCCTGTCCCTGGCAAATCATGCGGCGAATCAGCTGTTCGTCCGTTGATGAGGTGTCATTGAACGCCGGGCCGGGCATACTCGGATGTCCCGAGAGAGGTCCGGCATGATGGAGTGCACGTGGTCAGCGCGGTTCCGGTAGATTTTCCCGACGGCGCCCTTGAAGCGTCGGTGGTCGACGACCTGGGCCGGGTTGAGGCACTGCTGCTGGAGGTCGGGCATCCCGACGACGAACTGCTGACCACGGCGTCCCGCCACCTGCTGAAGGCGGGCGGCAAGCGGTTCCGTGCCATGCTGGTGCTGCTCGCCGCGCAGTTCGGGGATCCCGCGGACGAGCGGGTGATCCAGGCCGCGGTGGCGATCGAGCTCACCCACCTGGCCACCTTGTTCCACGACGACGTGATGGACGAGGCCTACGTACGGCGCGGATCGGAGTCGGTCAACGCCCGGTGGGGGAACTCGGTGGCGATCCTCGCCGGGGACTTCCTGTTCGCGCAGGCCTCGCTGATCCTGGCCTCGCTCGGCCCGGATGCGGTCCGGATCCAGGCGGAGACGTTCGGCCGGCTCGTCACCGGCCAGCTCGCGGAGACCATCGGGCCGCGTCCCGGCCAGGATCCGCTGGACCATTACATGTACGTGATCAGCGAGAAGACCGGATCGCTGATCGCGACGGCCGGGCTGTTCGGCGCCATGTTCTCCGGGGCGACCGAGGCGACCGCCGCGCGGATCGCCCGGGCGTGCGAGCTGATCGGGGTCGCCTGGCAGCTGTCCGACGACGTGATCGACGTGGCGTCCGACTCCGCCCAGTCCGGCAAGACCCCCGGCACCGATCTGCGCCAGGGCGTGCCGACGCTGCCGGTACTTTATGCTTTGCGCGCTGCCGCCGATCCCGCGGATGCCCGGTTGCGTTCGCTGCTCGACGGCTCCGTCGACCTGGCCGGGGACGACGATCTCGTCGCCGAAGCGCTGCGGCTGCTGCGCGCTCACCAGGGCATGGCCGAAGCCCGTGCCGACGTTCTCTCGTGGATCAACGCGGCCCGCACCGAGATCATGGCGCTGCCGGACGTACCGGCCCGGGCGGCGTTCCTCGCCATGTGCGACTTCGTCGTCAAGCGCACGGGGTTAGGGCGCCAGGAACACCGGGCGTGCGAGGATGGTTGCACCACCGGGAGGTAGCGAGATGAGCATTTTCGGGTCTCGGAAGACACAGCGGATCACCGCGGCGGAAGCACTGCCAGGACGGGAAGCACCCATCGTCGTTCCGCAAAATCATGAGGTTCTCGGTTCTTCCCTGACACCGCCCTATCCGGCGGGAACCGAGATCGCCGAGTTCGCCCTGGGGTGCTTCTGGGGCGCGGAGAAGACCTACTGGAACACTTCGGGCGTGGTGTCGACCGCGGTCGGCTATGAGGGCGGGTTCACCGGGAACCCCACGTACGAGGAGGTCTGCAGCGGGCAGACCGGGCACGCCGAGACGGTCCGCGTGGTGTATGACCCGGCGAAGATCAGCTACGAGCAGCTGCTCAAGATCTTCTGGGAGTCGCACAACCCGACCCAGGGCATGCGGCAGGGCAATGACGTCGGCACCCAGTACCGGTCGGCGATCTTTTACCAGAATGACGCGCAGCGTGAGGTGGCCGAGATGTCGTCGGCGGCCTACGGAAAGAAGCTGGCCGAGGCCGGCTTCGGCGCGATCACCACGGAAATCGTGCCGGCCAGCGAGTTCTACTACGCCGAGGGCTATCATCAGCAGTACCTGGCGGACACCAAGAACCCGTACGGCTACTGCCCCGACCACGGCACCGGCGTGGCATGCCCGGTAGGCGTCCTGCCGGCTTAGCCGACGTCCCAGGTGTCGGCGCCGGCCAGCAGCGCGGCGAGCTCACCCGGCCCGTCCTTGGTGCGCGCGGCGTCGATTTGCCCGGCCATCAGCTCGTCGTAGCTGGCCTTCTCCACCTGCCGGAAGACGCCAACCGGGGTGTGCCGGAAGTCCGCCGCGTCCAGCCGGGACAGCGCGAACGCGTAGGACGGGTCGGCCCGGTGCGCGTCATGCACGATCGTCTGGTCCGGGTCGTCGGTCGGCTCCAGCTCACCGTGGCTGCCGAACCGGAGGCCCGTGCTGCCCGAGCGCACCGGCGCGCCGTGCTCGAGCTTCAGCAGCCGGTCGCCGGCGGACGCGTCCTTCAGCGGCTCGAACGCGTCGTCGTTGAAGATCGGGCAGTTCTGGTAGATCTCGATGAACGCGGCGCCCTGGTGGTCGGCGGCCGCCCGCAGCACCGACGTGAGGTGCTTGCGGTCGGAGTCGATGGTCCTGGCCACGAAGCTCGCGTCCGCGCCGAGGGCCAGCGACACCGGGTTGAACGGGTGATCCAGCGAGCCGAACGGCGTGGACTTGGTGACCTTGCCCTGCTCCGACGTCGGCGAGTACTGGCCCTTCGTGAGGCCGTAGATCCGGTTGTTGAACAGCAAGATCTTGATGTTGACGTTGCGGCGCAGCGAGTGGATCAGGTGGTTCCCGCCGATGGACAGCGCGTCGCCGTCGCCAGTGATCACCCACACCGACAGGTCGGGCCTGCTGGACGCCAGGCCCGTGGCGATGGCCGGGGCCCGCCCGTGGATCGAGTGCATTCCGTACGTGTCGACGTAATACGGGAGCCGGGACGAGCACCCGATGCCGGAGATCACGACGACGTTCTCCCGCGGGACCTCCAGCTCGGGCAGGAAGGCCTGGAACGCCGCCAGGATGGCATAGTCTCCGCATCCCGGGCACCAGCGCACTTCCTGATCAGACTTAAAATCCTTCAGGGCGGAACGTTCGGTGGCTTTAGGAACCAGCGTCAGCGAACGTGGCCGATGGCTGCCGTTGCCGTTGGTGCTTGGTTCAGACACTGCTGATCACGTCCTTGATGACTTCGGCGAGTTCGGCCGCCCGGAAGGGCAGTCCTCGTACCCGGTTGTAAGAGATGACGTCGACCAGGTATTTCCCGCGCAGCAGCAGGGCCAGCTGACCGAGGTTGATCTCCGGGACGAGAACCTTGTCGTATTTGTGCAGGATCTCGCCGAGGTTGGCCGGGAACGGGTTGAGGTGCCTCAGGTGCGCGGTGGCAACTTGCTGGCCCGCGTTCCGCACGCGGCGGGCGGCCGCGCCGATGGAGCCGAAGGTGGAGCCCCAGCCGAGGACGAGGACCTTGGCCGTTTCTTCGGGGTCATCGACTTTGAGCGGAGGGATGTCCGCGGCGATGCCGTCGACCTTGGCCTGGCGGAGCCGGACCATCCGGTCGTGGTTGTCCGGGTCGTAGGAGATCGTGCCCGCTCCGTCGGCCTTCTCGATGCCGCCGATCCGGTGCTCGAGGCCCTTCGTGCCGGGGACGGCCCAGGGCCGGGCGAGCGTCTGCGGGTCGCGGCGGAAGGGTTCGAACGCGTCTTGGCCGGTGTCGCTGGCCGTCGCGAACGGGACCGAAATGTCCGGCAGCGTGTTCGTGTCCGGGATGCGCCACGGCTCGGAACCGTTGGCCAGGTAGCCGTCGGACAGCAGGATCACCGGGGTGCGGTACTTGACCGCGATCCGGGCCGCCTCGATGGCGGTGTTGAAGCAGTCCGCCGGGCTGCCGGCCGCGACGACCGGGACCGGGGACTCGCCGTTGCGGCCGAACATCACCTGGAGCAGGTCGGCCTGTTCGGTCTTGGTCGGCATCCCGGTGGAGGGCCCGGCCCGCTGGATGTCGCAGACGATCAGCGGCAGTTCGACACTAACCGCCAGGCCGATGGTTTCCGCTTTGAGCGCCATGCCGGGGCCGGACGTCGTGGTCACCGCCAGCGACCCGCCGAACGCCGCGCCGAGCGCCGCCCCGACCGCCGCGATCTCGTCCTCGGCCTGGAATGTGCGCACCCCGAAGCGCTTGTGTTTGGCCAGCTCGTGCAAGATGTCGGAGGCAGGCGTGATCGGGTAGGAGCCGAGGAACAGCGGGAGGTTCGCCTGCTGTGCGGCCGCGATGAGGCCGTAGGCGAGGGCCGTGTTGCCGCTGATGTTCCGGTAGGTTCCGGGCTTGAGCGGGGCGGGCCTGACCTCGTAGCGGACCGAGAACGCCTCGGTGGTCTCCCCGAAGTTCCAGCCGGCCTGGAACGCGGCCACGTTGGCGGCCATGATCTCCGGCTTCTTGGCGAACTTCGCCTTGAGGAAGCCGAGCGTGCTCTCGGCGGGCCGGTCGTACAGCCAGGAGAGCATGCCGAGCGCGAACATGTTCTTCGCCCGTTCGGCGTCCTTGCGGGTGATGTCGAAGTCTTCCAGCGCCTTGACCGTCATCGACGTGATCGGCATCGCGTACACGTGGTACTGCTCTAGCTCGCCGCTGTCGAGCGGGTTCGTCTCGTAGCCGACCTTGGTCAGATTGCGCTTGGTGAACTCGTCCGTGTTGACGATGAGGTCGCCGCCGCGAGGAAGGTCTTTTATGTTGGCCTTAAGCGCCGCCGGGTTCATGGCGATCAGCACATCCGGAGCGTCACCGGGCGTGAGAATATCGTGATCGGCAAAATGCAGCTGAAAACTGGACACACCGGGCAGCGTGCCAGCCGGGGCGCGGATCTCCGCCGGGAAATTAGGCAGGGTGGACAGGTCGTTGCCGAAGATCGCGGTCTCCTGCGTGAACCTGTCTCCCGCGAGCTGCATGCCGTCACCAGAGTCGCCGGCGAACCGGATGATGACGTGATCGAGCTTCTGGACCTGCTTGGTCACAGCTGGAAGACCTCCTCCGCACGCCGCGGTCCGACACTTGCGTGCCTTTGCGGGACCACCACCCCGGGCGCTCTGTTTTTCACAACCCCGCGCGCAGCAACTACCCCACAGCCGGGGGCTGAGTTAGGACACGTAGATTCTACGCCGGAACGAAGGAAGTAACGTGCATCTGGGTTGCTATCTTCGCAGCGTTCAACCGGTCCTCACGGACCCAACCTAGCCGCTGACACAGTCTCGTAAGAATCTAGGCCGCGCCGGCGGCGCGCCAGCAACGCCAGCCTCCGTAGCCTGTCGCGTTGTCCGCAGGCGGGGCAAAGCGGTCGGCTCTGTACCGCCGCGGCGCGGCGGCGCGTTTGCCGGCGCGTTTGCCGGTTCCTCCACCCGCAGAGCCGCGTCCCCCTCGCCCGCACAGCCGCGTCCCCCGTCACCCGCAGAGTCCCGTCCCCCGTCACCCGCGGAGTCCCGTCCCCAGCGTGTCAATTGCGCAATCGAGCCCACTAGAGCGTGTCTGATTGCGAGGGTCGTCAACGGTAGTTGACGAACTGGAGGGCGAAGTCGAAGTCCTTGCCCTTGAGAAGCGAGATCACCGACTGGAGGTCGTCCTTCTTCTTGGATGAGACGCGCAGCTCGTCGCCCTGGACCTGAGCCCTGACCCCGGCAGGCCCCTCGTCCCGGATGATCTTGCCGATCTTCTTGGCGTTCTCCTGGGTGATGCCTTCCTTGAGGCTGACCGCCATCCGGTACTCCTTACCGGAGAGCTTCGGCTCCGCGGGGTCGAGCACCTTCAGGGAGACGCCGCGTTTGACCAGCTTGTCCTTGAGGACGTCGAGCGCGGCCTTGGCCCGCTCCTCGCTGTTGGCCCGGACGTCTATGGCGTGCTCACCGGACCAGGCGACCGACGCGCCCACGCCACGGAAGTCGAACCGGGTCCCGATCTCCTTCATGGCCTGGTTGAGCGCGTTATCGACCTCCTGGCGGTCGAGCTTAGAAACAATGTCAAACGATGAAGGTCCCAAAAGACTATTCCTCCCCTGGTTCTTCCCAGACCGGTATCACCGCGATATCCGCGGGCTGCCTCGGCCCGGTGCGGGTCACCATGACAGCCCTGACGAGCGGTCTCAGCATCTCACGGAGCCGGGCAGCGGGAAGGAGGTCCCACGACTCGAGGACGCCCGCCACCGCGGGGAGGAACACGGCGGTGTTCGCGTCCGCCGCGGCCCGCGCCGCCTTCAGCGACCGTTCCGCCGCGGCCCGGTCAGCGAGCATCCCCGCCCGCGCCGCCTCGTAGCTGGACGCCGGCGTGGTCTCGTCCATCGCCTGCATCCGCACCGACTTGGCGAGCGCCTTGTCGATGCGCTCGATTTCCCGCTGGAGCCTGCCCGTGTCCGTCTTCGCCCGGATCACCGTCGTGCCCCTCGCCGCCTCCGCCTCGGCCGCGGCATCGATGTCAGCGGCCCACTTCGCGATCTCGGCCAGCACGGCCTCCTCGACGCGGCGGCGCTGCACCCACACGCCGGGGCAGCCGCGGTGCTGCACCCAGTTCGGGCACCGGTACGCCCACCCGGTCCTGCCGCCGCCCGCGTTGGAGATGCTGAGCCGCGCCTTGCACGTCCCGCACCGGACCAGGCCGGCCAGCGGGTAGACGGGATCCTGGTGACGCGGCGGGACCGTCCTGGTTTCCTCCCGGCGCCGCAGGTACTTCTCCCACAGTTCCGGGCCGATGACGGGCGGCTGCCCGCCGGGTATCCATGCCGCCCGGCCGCAGAAGTTGAGGTTCTTCCCGCACCGGCAGTCCGGGTCGTGGATGCGGAGCAGCCCGGCGCCGAACCCGGAGTCGAGCACGAAGAACAGCGCCCGGCGGCCGAACGTCGCGCCGCGGGCCGTCCTGGCCCCGGTGCCGTTGATCCAGCGCAGCAGCGCGGCGGCTCCCTCCCCGGCGACGTACCGCTCGTACGCCTCCGCCAGGACAGGGCCGGTCACCGGGTCGGTCTCGTACCGCTCCCCGGGGTCGTCCGGGTCAGCGCGGTACAGCCTCGGGTTGTCCTCACGGCGGACCCGGCCCTTGCGGACGTAGCCGAACCGCGGGCCGCCGGTGCCGGGGAGCTTGCGGTCCCTGCGGGAGGCGTGCGCGGCCTTCCAGTTCTCGCCGATGATATTGGACTGCATCTGCGCCAGCGCGAACGCGTTGTCCCGGCTGTACTTCCCGACCGCGGTCTCCACGTCGAAAGGCTCGGTCGCGGACACCACCTGGCCGCCGACGTGCTCGACGCGCGCCACGTTCACCAGCGACCCGAGGGTGGTGCGGCCCCACCGGTCGTAGCGGTAGACCCAGATCTCCCGTGCCGCGCCGGACTCCACCTGGTCGATCGCCTGCGTGACCCTCCGGTCGAAGTTCCGGCCGGTATCGTCGAGATCCTCAACCCAGGCGGTGATGCGGCGCCCGGCCTGCCGTGCCGCGCGGGAGATCGCGGTCTTCTGGATCTGCGGGGAGATCATCTCCTCGCGTTTCATCGACACCCGCAGGTAGCCGATGGCGGGAACGGGGGTGCTCTGCCGGTCAGCGGCCACCGGGGACCGCCGGAGGGGCTTCCGCCTCGACACCGACATAAAGGAGCCGGCCCCCCTCATCGCGAAGGCGGTGGACCGCCTTCCTCTCACTCATCGGGCACCGCTTGCCTCAGAGCTGCCGCAAGGGCTGCGCGATGCCATTCGACGGGCACTATCACTGCTGCAGGAGTGTCGTACCGGAGGATCGTGATATGCGCGCCGCCGTGCTCGACCTGATCCAGCAGAACCCGGAAGTTGCGCCGTGCCTCATCGCTGCGGATCTGGCGGTCCTTGCTCACATGGCGAGTCTACAGTGTCGTACGACATAACCCAACTAACCGGCTTGGCGGATGAGCGCTGTGAGCACTTTCCCGTACGCCAGCGCGTGCTCCAGCGTCGGCACCACGGCCCCGGTTTCCCATGAGGACACTGCCTGCCGGCTGACGCCGATCGCGCGGGCCATGTCCGCCGCGGTGATCCCGGCCGCCTCGCGTGCTTGACGGGCCGTGCCTGAGGCGAGGTCCGCGCGGATCCGGACGGCTGCGGCGAGGTCGGCGGGGCGCACGGGATCAGGGTAGGGGCCTGGCGGGCGGTTGTCATGGGAGGCGCAAGCCACCCGGCATGCAGCGGTCAAGCACCCGTCAAGCCGTGGCGCGGATCGCCAGAATAGTAGTGCTTCTGCTCGGGTCATCTCCGAGTGGCCACTGGACGGCTCCGTGGCGCTTATTCTGGTAGTACTTCCGCACGGTAGTGCTACCCGAGCGTTCTGGAGCCCTCTTGACTGACCCCGAGCCGCCCCGGCGGCATATCGGAACGCCGCCGGGGCGCCAGTCCCCGAACTTTGAGGCGACATTCCCCCCCGATGTGCTCACCCGCGATGAGGTCGGCGCCATCATCGGGGGTTGCTCTGCGCAATCCCGGACCGGCATCCGCAACCGCGCGCTGCTGATGCTGCTGTACCGCAGCGGCGTGCGGATCAGCGAGGCGGTAGGCAGTCCCGCTCAGCCCGAGCGCAGGTTCCGTGGCCACAACGGCGAGGAGAGATACCAGAAGGCGCGCGACGCCATCCCGCCGCTGAGGGTCTCCGGGGTCAGCCTGGCCGATCACACCGTCCGCGTGCTGCACGGCAAAGGCGACAAGGCCACGACCCGCGGCTTCCATCCCTCGGCCACCGACGCGCTAGCCCGGTGGATTGACACCCGGAAGGGCATCGGCCTGCGCGGTGGGCCGCTATTCTGCACTCTCGCAGGGGGGCCGCTCCATGCACAGTACGTGCGGATCATGCTCGGGCGCCTCGCGGCCAGGGCCGGCATCGACAAGCGCGTCCATCCGCACGCGCTGCGTCACACCTTCGCATGGGAGCTTGAGCAGGCCGGGTGCCGGTCAGCGTGATCTCGGACCTGCTCGGACACTCCAGCATCGCCGTCACGGCGCGCTACCTCAAGCACCTGACTAACCGCCAGGCCATCGCGATCCTCGAGGCCGTCAACCTTCCCCCGCTGGAGATCTGATGACCAAGACCGCCACCGGCACGGTGTACGGCCTCATCGACCCGCGAAACGGCAAGCTGAGGTACATCGGGCAGACCAAGCAGCGCCCCGCGACGCGCGTCCGCGGCAAGTACGCCCCGCGCGTGGTCGCGTGGCTGGCCGAGATGCGAGGCGCCGGAGTCCGGCCCTCGATCGTCGTCCTCCGGGAGAACGTGCCCGCAGCCGGTCTCCTGGCCGCTGAGCGCGAGGAGATCGCGCGCGTCCTCCTCGCGGGCGGCGAGCTGCTGAACGAGCTATCGACGGCGGACGCGCGGGAGCTGATCCGCCAGCGCGACGAGGTCGAGCGCGCCGCGGCCGAACAGGCTGCATGGCGGGAACTGGCCGGCGTGGCGCTCGACATGCTCGGCGGCCCGCTGCCACCCGGCGACCTGGCCGAGATAGAAATCCCGGAAGCGTCGTGGGCCTACATGTCGAGGGTCGACCGGGGCCATCGTGAGCGCATGAACACCCTCATCCACTCCGACTGGCCGCTCTGGCGAGACCTGAGCCTCGAGCAGGAAGAGGCAACCCGGAAACTGCAATGGTGCGTCCGTGGCGCATTCGGCGACGCTACCGGGACAGGCGGCGACCGCTTCGTCGGCGACCTTGATCACAACGTCTCGGCTATCGCGGTAACGCCGCACTCGACCCGCGCAGAAGTCTCCTGTCACCTCGCGCTGATGGTCTGGTACATGACGGCGGTGCACCCTTGGCGGCACCTGGCCGAGCTTGGCGGCATGGCACCGGATGACGCTTCGTTCATCGCGTGGGCCGGCCAGGATCCGGGGGTGCGCGATGCCCTGGAGTTCCTGGCCGCCCGCGGGGAAAACGCGCTGAGGAACATCCCGCACAGGTACTACTCCCAATGGGAAAAGGGACCAGGGCACACCCTCGGCGCGGTAGCCGCCACACGGCGTGCCGGATCGCGGTCCCGTGGAGTTTCGCCAGGAGTATCCGGTCAGGCTGGGAACGCAGGCGATTCTCGTACACGCATTCCAGTGTGCCTCGCGTTGTGCAATGACGCTAGAAACTCGTGCGTATCACCAGGCAGTGCGGCCCTGCAGCGGCGGGTCAGGGTTCTGGTCCCGCGCTCTTGCTTTTGTTCAGGTTGACGATAGCGGCGAGGCGCGGATGAAGGTCTGCGTACTGCTCGTGCGTGAATCCATCCACGTTGGCGAGCAGGGAATCGGCCGGGATGACCGGCACCTGGAACGGCGGGATGGCGTCCAGCCGGAGTGGCCTGGTGATCATCCCCGCCTGCCGCATGAGGTCGCCGATTGCAACGGTGAACCTGCTTGCTGCGATTTATGTCGTTGTCCGCGTCGCACACGGCATCAGCTATATCGCCGTGATCTTTTCGCTGCTGATGATGCGGGTCGCACGGACGGAAGGACAGCGGGCGCAGACATCGACGGTGACGCAACTGAAAGAAGGCTGGACGTACGTGGCCGGTTCTGTGCCGATCCGCTCGATCCTTTTGCTGTTTGGGTTGCTGAGCCTGATGGGATGGCCTTTCATGGTGCTAATGCCGATTTTTGCGGCCAAGATTCTCCATGGCGGACCGCATACGCTCGGCTTCCTGATGGGCGCGGTTGGTATCGGATCGCTAGCGTCTGCGCTGTCGCTGGT
>Ga0207664_10000429_pt1 | contig 29991 bp, 29 predicted proteins | sample LARL83metaG_FD_184349 | JGI IMG/M metagenome (GOLD analysis project Ga0207664, IMG submission 184349) | Corn, switchgrass and miscanthus rhizosphere microbial communities from Kellogg Biological Station, Michigan, USA - LAR L8-3 metaG... | ecosystem: Host-associated > Plants > Roots >... | reverse complement strand
CCGAACGATTGCCGCCGGCGCAAAAACGATTCCATTCATTCGATCCGCGTGCAGGCCCAGCGCCATTCCCGCATAAATCATCGGCAGCGAAAAAAGCGTGTGCTCGATTTTAACGAAGGAGAAATATTTTTTCATTGCATTGTTTGAGCGGCATCCACCAGAAGCCGGAGCGCGTTTATATATCCTTGCGGACCACGTCCCATAATGATGCGAACATGGTCAAGACCTTCAAACACGGTATGCCGCCGGAATTCTTCCCGTTTTGTGAGATCGGTGATATGTACCTCGACCATCGGCTTTGCTACGGCCGCAACGGCGTCGCGCAGGGACCAGGAATAATGGGCCAGCGCACCAGGGTTCATAATGATCGCATCCAACCATGCGCGCTCGGAATGCAACCGGTCAATGAGCGCGCCTTCGTGATTCGATTGGAAAAATTTGAGCTGGACCCCAAATTTTGCCGCCTCTATTTCGAGCATCAGATTAATATCGTCCAGTGTGGCGCGGCCATAGATCTCCGGTTCGCGCTCGCCGAGCAAGTTCAGGTTCGGGCCGTGTAACACTAAAATATTCATACGAGCGTGAGTAAATAATCTATGGCCTTCCGGACTTCCGTGTCGGAAATTTCCGTGACGAATGCTTCCCCAATAGTGCGGAGCAAGACAACCCGATTTCGACCCTTTTTATCTCGCTGAAATGCTTCCAATATTCGGTCGCTGCTCGCTTCTACCTCGCCAGCAAATGGAATTTTGCCGAGCACGAGTTCGATCTCGGTCCAATCCGCGTCGGTTAGGTGTCCCAGTTCTTTCGAAAGCCACGCCGCGGCGCGCATCCCGAAGAGCACTGCTTCTCCATGGCGCAACGAAGTGAAATCGCTCGCAGCCTCTAACGCATGGCCAAAGGTATGTCCATAATTCAGCAGTTCTCGGATACCTTCCTGCCGTTCGAATTCATCACTCTCGACATAGCGCAATTTTTCTACGATAGAGTCGTATATAATCTCCTCATACGCCGCATCCACGCCGCGCACGAGCCGCCGTGCTCGCTTAACGAGTTTTTTCCATAATTCCGGGTTCCCAATGAGCGCGGATTTGAATACTTCCGCAAGACCGGCAAGCCGCTCGCGCTTGGGAAGCGTTTTTAAATATATGGGATCGACGATGACCTGCGCAGGGGAATAAAATGTTCCGATCGCATTCTTTCGCCCGAAATGATCGACTCCGGTCTTTCCGCCAACCGCCGCATCCGCCTGGGCAATAAGCGTAGTTGGAATATGAAGTAGCGGCAGGCCACGATGGTAAAGGCTTGCGGCAAGCCCCGCAATATCCGTCACGACGCCTCCGCCGAAGGCCGCGAGAAGTGTTGTCCGGCGCGCAGCGCCAATGTCATTCAAACCACTCAGAACCTCGCTCAGGGTGTCAAAATTTTTGTTCCGCTCATCGCCTTCGATAACGATCGCACGAAGCACAGTCTTCGATTCCAATTCTTTCCGAAGTTTTTCCTCGAGCGCGGGCCAGTGCAATTGCTCGATCTGCCGATCCATCACCACAACGAGTTGGGAAAAGCCTCGATCTTGAACGAAATGGCAAAGCTCACGCGCAGCAATTCCATTTCCAACAAGTACGGGATACGGCCCGAGCGCGCTCCGAACGATAAGCGTTCGATGCTTCGGAGCGAGTAGGACTTTAAACGACATCTCGTTGAGCGCTGTGATAAGTTCGCGCGCCAATTCTTCGGTCGTCCTCTCATTGCCCCTCGAATTGCGGAGTACAAAATGGAGGGTTGCCTGTTCATAAAACGGACGACGCGCTTGTAGCAATGTCGTGAGTTTCTCACGAAGATCGTCCTCCGACGATGCTCGAAACAGCGGCCGGTCATGCCCTTGCAAAATATCGGTTAGAACATTCTTTGCCGCTTCCTTCACGGTAACGTCGATCCAGATAGGAATTCCGGAGCCGCGCATAATCGCCCGGTTTAGCGGACTTAAAACGATACCGCCTCCCGTAGCGACGATCGCTGGCTGTTCCCTGAACGCTGCAATGTTCAACAACGCGGCGGTTTCCAACTCGCGGAAGGCGGCTTCCCCGCGCGTGGAAAAAATAGCAGCGATGGTCGCTCCCGTCATGCGCTCAATTTCTGAATCGAGATCGATAAAGGCATAGCCATCGAGCAACAACGCAAGCTCACTACCAATCGCGGACTTCCCGGCGCCCGGAAGTCCGATGAGAAAGAGATTACGATTATGCCACGTCACGGCGTTGCGGAAGTACGATGAAGCGCGCGACGGCGTATGGCAACACGCTCCGAGAGTTCCGTGAGGGTATCGCCGCCAAACGTCTCTAAAAGTTCACTCGCCATGGTTATGGCCACCACCTGTTCCACAATCACGGCCAGCGCGGGAACGGCACAGACATCGCTACGCTCGATATGCGCCTCATGCACGTCGCCGGTTCCGAGATCGATCGATGGCAGTGGACGCATCAGCGTAGAAATCGGTTTCATCGCGGCTCGCAGGATAATCGGCTCTCCATTCGACATTCCTCCTTCGATCCCTCCAGCATTGTTTGCGCCTCGATGAATCCGGCCAGCTTCTACGAGGATCGAATCATGCGTTTCCGATCCACGCCGTTCCGCCGCGGCTTTTCCCAAACCAATCTCGACGGCTTTCACCGCCTGAATGCTCATCACCGCTTGCGTAAGGAGACCATCGAGTTTTCGATCCCAATGCACATGGCTTCCGATGCCGGGTGGAACATTCCGAACGACACATTCCACGACGCCACCGAGGCTATCGCCCTCTTTCTTTGCAAGATCGATGGCTGCGATAATTTTATCTTCGGCCGTTGCATCGAACACTCGCACACGACTTGCCGCAAGCAATGCTTTCGCTGCAAAAACATCTTCGGGGGCGCGAACTGAAATTCCGCCAATTGACGCAACATACGCCACGGACTCGATCTCCAATGCGCGAAGCAACGTCGATGCAATGGCTCCGATCGCAACGCGCATCGCCGTCTCCCTTGCGCTTGCGCGTTCGAAAACATTTCGAAGATCATCGGAGTGACTGTATTTCATTGCTCCCGCAAGATCGGAGTGGCCGGGGCGTGGAATAGTCACTTTTGAAATAGGAGCGTCCGATGGCTCAATGGGCATCCGTTCCTTCCAATGCGCCCAGTCTTTGTTCTGAATAAGCAGTGCGATCGGCGCGCCGGTCGTGACACCATTGCGCACGCCAGAGACCATACGCGCAGAATCCTGCTCGATTTGCTGGCGCCGCCCGCGGCCATAACCCTGTTGACGCTCGCGAAGAGCGGGATCGATGTCCCGCTGGGCCACCAGCGAAAGGCCCGCCGGTATTCCTTCCAGAATTCCTACGAGCATCTCCCCGTGCGATTCACCGGCGGTCAAATATCGGAGGCGTCCCATCGTGGAATCAGGAATTTAGAAAGTGAAGCGTGCAGTGTCTGAAATTCGTCCATCCTTAACAGTGACGTTGCAGATTCGGAACCGGTCATCCAAAAGTATTGCGAAAGCGCCGCCTGTTCAATGAGCATTCCCAAGCCGTCCATGGCTTGTGCGCCCGCGTGTTCTGCCGCATCGAGAAAGCGAGTCCGAAGCGGATTGTAAACCAGATCGGCAGCAATGTCGCCCGGCCGCCATTCAAACGTTTTCAACAGCGTATCGCCGCCGCGTTGTCCCACCGGGGTAGCCTGAACAATAAATTGCCGCGCTGCGTCTCGCATGAATTCCTCGAGCGGAACGACCGAAACAAAGGGATAGGGTTGCGAGGCACGGCGCGCCTCCTCCATGGACCGGGCGGCAAGCGTTATGTGGTGCCATCCCAAATGGTGTAACGCGTGCAGAACTGCCCGCGCCGCTCCGCCCGCCCCTAAAATGGCAAGAGAATATTTAGAATACATAATATCTGGGCAGGTTTTCTCCATGGCGAATCGAAAGCCATCGCCATCGGTCGAAATAATCCGTAATGGGGTCCCGATTGCAATCGTGTTCGCCGAATGGATCTGCCGGACGACCGGAGATGCTTCTCCACCCAATGCCGAGGCCGCAAATTTAAATGGGAACGTAATATTGAACCCGTGGAAACCTTCGGCTACCCCTCGTTCGATTCGAGCGCGAAACTCCGCTTCATTCTGGCATTCGATCTTTGTATACTCAATGTTATCATAACCGGTATCGAGTTTCTCGCGGAGTATGCCAAACAGTTCCCAATGAACGTCCGGTGAGATACTACGCGGAAGCGAACCTCCGATCACGGCCGCCCGGAGTCTTTTCATTTCCGGACCTCAACGCACCCGGTTCCAGTGACGCGTTGAAGATGCTCGTAAAAATCAGGGTACGAAATCGCGACCGATTCCGCTCCTTCCATCTCACAATTTCCATCGCAAAAAAGCGCGGCAATACTGAAAGCCATCGCAAGCCGGTGGTCGCCGTCGTGATGAATCGCCGCCTTCGCAAGCCGGCGCTCTGGCACGCCTTGAATCACCATTCCATCTTCCAACTCTTCGACCTCCACCCCAAACGCTTCGAATTGTTTAGCCGCAAGCGCAATTCGGTCGCTCTCTTTTACTCGTAGTTCCTCAGCGCCATGGATCGTGCTTTCGCCATTGGCAAAAAGTCCGAGTACCATCAGGATGGGAAGCTCGTCGATGAGGAGCGGAATGTCCTCCGCGCCAAGCTGAAAGGGAGCGAGGGTACCCGATCGGCGGTCGCCAAAGATGGTAAGATTCCCACGCGGTTCGTTCCATTCTTCCAACACTTCCACCGCTTCTAATTCGACACCCATCAGCGTAAGCACATCGAGGAAGCGAGTGCGGCTGGGGTTCAACGATACCCCTTCGATCGTTAATTGCATCCGCAACAAGACTGCCGCGGCAATCATAAATGCCGCACTCGAAAGATCGCCGGGAACGAGGTATTCGATCTCGTCCGATGGCATGGCTGCAAACGCTGGCATCACTTTAATGACCTCCTCGCTTTCGATCCCAAATCCAAACGCGGCCATCATTCGTTCGGTATGATCACGGCATTTCACGGGTTCCCGAACGCGAGTAATTCCCTCCGCGAACAAACCGGCGAAAAGTGCTGCCGTCTTCATCTGGGCCGAAGCGACCGGAAGCGTTAATCCCATGCCACGCAGCCTTCGGCCTTCGATAGCAACCGGCAGCGTACCGTTTGCGCTGGTCTCGATGCTAGCACCCATCGTCGAAAGCAAATTCGCAACGCGCTTCATGGGACGCGTCGAAAGCGAGATATCGCCCGTGATCGTACTGGAAAAAGATTGTCCCGCAAGAAGTCCCATCAGCAGCCGGGCGGTGGTCCCGGAATTCGCGCAATGGATAGCGTGCGAGGGGGAACGATACCCGTGAAGGCCCACGCCTTGCAGATCGATCCCATGTTCCCCCATTTCCACCGGTACGCCAAGGGATTCGAGCGCGAGAATAGTTGCGATGACATCGTGCGAGATTGCGCGAGAAGATTCAATGGGAATACGAAAGGCAGAAGTTGTGAGAGAGCCTAAAAAAAGTAACCGGTGCAAGATCGATTTATCCGGGGGCATCGAAAGAACAACCGGCGTAGGTTCGGGAAGAGGGGTACCGGCCGGTGAGATTCGAACGAGCATTCTCGGAAGGGGAATTAAATTGCGTTGGCGTTACGCATGGCTTGGGACTTCGCCTTGCTGCCACGTGGCCCGGGGAAGCACGCCCAAAACACCCAGCGCTTCGCGCGCGGCATTTTGCTCCGCTTCTTTTTTCGAATGTCCGGTCCCCGTTCCATGCCGCAGCCCATTTACCATCACATCCACCGAGAAAATCCGTGCGTGATTCGGCCCCTCTTCCTTCATCGTGACATAGCGGGGGGACGATAATTTCTTCGATTGCACGAATTCCAGCAGCATGGACTTGTAGTTCTTATCCGAGAGCATCAGTTCATCGCGGCGCGCATGGGTGATAATATGCCGGTAGATAAAATCGCGCGCGGCGGTCATTCCACCATCGAGGTAAATGGCAGCGATCACCGCTTCATACGCATCGGCGAGCAAGGTGGCGGAGCCGCGTTTGAGTGCGGCATCCGCGGAGGTGGAAAGCAGAAGGAACTGTTCCAATTCCATTTCCTGGGCGTGCTGCACAAGCGCCGCGCCGGAAACTAAGCGTGAGCGAAGCTTTGTGAGATCGCCTTCGGGAAGCGATTCGAATTCGCCATACAGATATTCGGCAATAACGAGATTGAGAATGGAATCTCCTAAAAATTCCAGCCGCTCGTTCGACTTGAGCTGCGGATATTGCGCGAATTGCAGATAGGAGCGATGGGTAAGCGCCTGCAAAAAATAGGCGCGATGCTTGATCGTATATCCAATATGACGTTCCAGGTTATCGAAATCGCGGGCGTCGAGCAAGCCGCGCGCGGTGCCGGGCACCAGCTCGAATAATGCCGGCGTCGCGGCACGATCCTCCAATTTCTGTTCGAGCCGGACTCTGCGCGCCTGGCCCAGCGCTCGATAACGATCGATCCGGCCGCGAAGACGGCGCAACAGGGTTCGTTTTCCCGCTGGATTCTTTTCGGTATCGGGATCTCGTTCGGAAGAGGTGGTCTCGCTCAAGAAATCGGAGGTTTGTCGTCGAAGAAATATAGGAGGCTCGTCTTCGAAGAAATAGGAGGTTAATCTTCGAAACGTTTGAAGATAAGAGTGGCATTATGACCGCCAAACCCGAATCCATTGCTCATTGCGGCATCTATTTTCATGGGCCTCGCAACGTTCGGTACGTAGTCCAAATCGCAGGCCGGATCGGGAAATTCGTAATTGATCGTCGGCGGCGCGATTTGGTTATGAATCGCCATCACGGTCGCGATTGCTTCCACGGCTCCGGCCGCGCCAAGGAGGTGCCCCGTCATCGACTTTGTCGAACTGATTGCTACCTTTCGCGAATGATCGCCAAAGACCACTTTGATCGCATCCGATTCGCTGATGTCGCCGGGAGGCGTCGAAGTACCATGAACATTGATGTAATTAATGTCCGTGGGCAGCATACTCGAGGAATCGATCGCCATGCGCATCGAGCGGACCGCGCCCTCGCCGCCCGGTGCGGGCTGCGTGATGTGATACGCATCGGCGGACATTCCGAAGCCGGCGAACTCGGCATAAATCGTAGCGCCGCGCGATTTCGCGAATTCCAAATCTTCGAGGATGAGCGTGGCGCCGCCTTCACCCAAAACAAATCCGTCGCGCTTCAAATCGAACGGACGGCTCGCTTTTTCCGGCTCGTCATTTCGCCGCGATAGCGCTTTCATCGCATTAAATCCACCGACGGCCATCGGACAAATAACCGCTTCCGCCCCGCCCGCCACGACCGCATCGACCAGACCGCGATCGATCAGCATTGCCGCATCGATAATCGCGTTGTTGCTCGTCGCGCAGGCACTCGTCGTCGCATAGTTCGGGCCTTTCAATCCGTGACGGATTGAAATATAGCCCGCGCAAATGTCCGAAATAAGCATGGGTACGAAAAAGGGCGAGATGCGATGTGGGCCGCCGGTTTCGTAGAGAGTCTCCTGCTGCTTCTGATACGTCCACATGCCACCGATACCGGAACCATAGACAACGCCAACGCGCGTGCGGTCCACGCCATCGAGCGCCCATCCAGCGTGCTTGATCGCCATGTCCGTCGCCGCCACGCCGAACTGCGCAAAGAGGTCCATCCGGTTTATCATCTTTTTATCGATGAAATGGAGCGGATCGAATCCTTTCACCTCGCACGCGAATTTCGTATCGTACACCTCCGGATCGAATCGTGTAATCTTGGCCGCGCCGGAACGACCGCTCATGAGACCTTCCCAATAGGTGGATAGGTCTAAGCCGAGCGGCGTGATCGCGCCCATGCCGGTGATAACTATTCTGCGGCGGCCTTGCGACATGCCCCGTTACTTTTTCGAATTGATATAAGTAATCGCGTCACCGACGGTCTGGATTTTCTCCGCGTCTTCATCGGGAATCTGGAGATTGAATGCCTTCTCGAACTCCATCACGAGTTCGACCGTGTCGAGCGAATCCGCGCCCAGGTCATTCGTGAACGACGCGCTCGGAGTGATTTGCGAGTCCTCGACGCCAAGCTTGCTGACGATGATCTCTTTGACTTTCGATTCTACGTTTTGATCTGCCATTGGTAAAAGTGTGTTAAAAAAGTGCTCCGTGCTAAAGTGCTGAGTGATATATCAGGCTGCATACTAAGCACTCAGCACTTAGCACTCAGCACTATAAACTTACATGGTCATTCCGCCATCGACGACAATAACTTGCCCGGTAATATAATCTGCCGCCTCGGAAGCTAAAAACCCCACGGCCCGTGCAACATCTTGTGGCGTTCCCGCTCGTTTGAGCGGCACCGCCGCGAGCATCGCGGCACGTTGTGCTTCGTTCAACTTTGCGGTCATGTCTGTCTCGATAAAACCGGGCGCAACCGCATTTACGGTAATCCCGCGCGATCCAATTTCTTTCGCGATCGACTTCGTAAAGCCGATCACCCCGGCCTTCGAAGCCGAATAATTCGCCTGACCGGGGTTGCCGGTAATCCCTACAACACTGGCAATGTTAATTATCTTCCCGCGTTTTTGGGACATCATAGGTCGAATTGCGGCCTTTGTCACATTAAAAACACCCTTCAGGTTCGTATCGAGCACCGCATCCCAATCGGCTTCGGACATTCGCAGAAGCAATCCATCGCGTGTGATGCCGGCATTATTGATTAAAACATCGATCTGACCATGCTCGCCGACGATCTTATCGATTGCGGATTGCACCGCTGCGGCGTCGGTTACATCGAGCTTGTCATAGGAAAGCGGAGTAACTTTGAAGTGGGCCGATTTTTCGTTAATTTCCTTGGCGAAGGCGATAGCATCCTCACCGATGGCATAATCCAAAAAGACGACATGAAATCGCTGGTTAAGCAATTCCTCGACAATAGCACGTCCAATTCCTCGCGCTCCCCCGGTTACCACGGCAACCTGCTTTTGCACCTGAACGCCACCGGGCCACGACGATTTCATATAATCCGGTTTCTCTTCGTTCATACTGTAATTTGAATCAGGTTCTCGTTTAACCGTTTGGCTTCAAAACGCTCGCGGTTCGATTGATAATACGATTCGAGTTTTGCAAATTCTTTTTCGCCTAAGAAATGCTGAAGCTCCTCGCGCATGGCTTCGAAGACGGAGTGTACGTAATTATGCGTTCCATTCGGGCCGCAGTAAATCAGATCTTCGGAATGACCATCGTCATACGTCAGAATGCCTTCAACAACGGTGACGGGAAACAAGATGCAATACTTTGGCTTCCATGCCCAGCGGTGAAGTCCTGCATTCACTGCCGCAACCTGAATCGAACAGAAATGGCGCTTATCTAAGAATACGCACCCTTCGGTGAAGCCCGAAATTCCGCCATCGCGCTCGTGAACTTCCGTGCCGATCGCTCGGCCGCTCGGGAAATCGGGATCGTCAATAATCTCACCATCGAACCAGGTATCCGTATCGCCGTCCTGCGTTTCGTCCATCGCCTGGCCGATTTGGGAAGCATGTTCGAGGATAAGATCACGTTCACCCAAATCGGCATATACGCCCGAGTGACAGCAACCGCCACCGCATTTTGAAATATCGCAGTAATGGACAAAGCCATGCGTGAAAATTATTTCGTCCACGCGAAACCCAGCGACCGTAATCGGCGCGATGCGCTCGGCGGGAATTTCATTTTCCGTGAGCCGTATATCGTTATCGGGCATTAATTGTAGATGAATCTTCCTAATTTATAGCTGTCATTGCGAGGAGAGTCGAACGACCGAAAGGAGTTCGACTCGACGAAGCAATCCGTTGTTATGTCAACGGATTGCTTCGTCGAATTTTTCTTCCTTCGGTCGAAAAATCCTCCTCGCAATGACGGCCTAAAAGTCTTAATCGGAGTTTCCTTAAACATTGACTTCTTTAAGCGGCAACAACAGCGGGCCGTTCCACTCCTCTTGTTTTCACGTCAGAAATCGTCCGTCCGATCAATCCCTGCAAAACTTTTCCCGGCCCGAATTCGATAAATTCACGAATTCCAAAATCATACATATTCTTTACCGATTGCTCCCAGCGAACGGGCGATGTCAATTGCTCGACGAGCAATCGGCGAATATCTTCCGGGTCTTCAACTGGCTCCGCCGTCACATTGCTAAAGACGGGAATTGACGGTTCCGCAATATCCGTCGATTGCAGCGCCTCGCGCAAGCCATCGGCGGCATATTGCATAAGCGGCGAGTGAAACGCGCCGGAAACCGGCAGTTCTTTCGCAATGCGAACTCCCGCCGCTTTTGCCTGGCGGATAACTTCGCTGACTCCGAAATTCGAACCTGAGATTACAATTTGCCCCGGTGAATTAAAATTCGCCGGCCGCACAATGCTTCCAGAACCCGCTTCCACTTCTTCGCATAATTTCGAAAGGGCCGCCGTGTCCATGCCAATGATCGCCGCCATGGTTCCCGAAGACCGCTTGCCCGCTTCCGCCATCAGCGTGCCGCGAAGATGGACGAGCGCGAGCGCGTCGTTAAATTCGAGCGCACCGGCGGCGGTAAGGGCCGTATATTCGCCGAGCGAATGCCCCGCCGTAGCTTGCGGCTCTGGCGTTTCATCGCACTGTAACGCGATCATCGAATGAAGGAAAATCGCGGGTTGAGTATATTCCGTTTGCCGCAATAAATCTTCTGGCCCTTCGAGCATCGTTTTAGAAAGATGGATATGCAGGAGGTCGTCGGCCTCCTGCATCATCGCTTTCGCGCGCGGGAATGCCTCGGCGAATTCCTTCGCCATCCCCGCATATTGCGAGCCTTGCCCTGGAAATACGTATGCAATCATGTTAGTAAGCCCATCGAACCAGAATCGATCCCCAGGTATACCCTGCTCCGAAACTTGCGAGCACGAGGTTATCCCCTTTTTTCACTTTGCCGGCCGCCCACCATTCGGAGAGGCACATCGGAATCGTCGCGGATGTGGTGTTGCCATATTTGTCGATATTTACCATCACTTTGTCTTTGGTAAGCCCCATGCGCTCGCGCGCCGCTTCCAGAATACGTAAGTTCGCCTGGTGCGGAACAAGGTAAGCGATGTCATCTGCCGTCAAACCATTTCGTTCCATAATCAGCGCGGAAGATTCCGCCATATCGACGACGGCACGTTTGAATACCGCTTTGCCATCCTGATAGATATAATGCCAGCCTTTATCGACGGTCTCGTGCGTCGCCGGATTGAGACTGCCGCCGCCCTTCATATAAAGAAATTCCCGGCCCGTGCCATCGACTCGGAGGTAGCTATCGAGGATTCCGGTATCATCGGCAACCGGTTCCAAAATCACGGCGCCGCCGGCATCGCCGAAAAGAATGCAGGTGTTCCGGTCCTGATAGTTCACAATCGCGCTCATTTTATCGGCGCCGATGAGGAGCACCCGGTCATACTGCCCCGATTCGATAAAGCGGGTAGCCGTTTCCAGGCCGAACAAAAATCCGCAGCAGGCGGCATTAATATCGAACCCCCAGCAATTTTTCGCTCCGAGTTTATCCTGAATAATGCAGGCCGTCGGCGGGAATGGCATGTCCGGCGTGACCGTGCAGCAGATAATGAGCTGAATATCGTCCGGCGTCATGCCTCGCCGTTCGAGCGCAATGCGCGCGGCGTTCACGCCCAGATCGCTCACCGCACCCTCACGAAGAATATGGCGCTCTTTGATTCCCGTGCGCGTCGTAATCCATTCGTCGGACGTATCGAGATACGATTCGAAAAATTTATTATCGAGAATTTCATCGGACACCCAATGCCCGACCGCCGTGATACCGGCTCGACGCTTACCGCTTTGTTTACTTTCTGCCACGATCCTATTTATCCTATATCTCTTAAGATGTCATTGCGAGGAGTATTTGGCGACCGAAGGGAGCCGAATGCGACGAAGCAATCCCCCAGCGTCAATTCACGGATTGCTTCGTCGAACGAATCTCCCTTCGGTCGATTCGTTCTCCTCGCAATGACGGTAATATTGCTTTCATATCTTCTTTGCAAAATTAAGCTGTGACTGCTTCCGGTTTCAGTGACTTCGTAATTTTTTCGACGACGCGCTTCCGCACCATTTCTTCCGCTTTCAGAATCATATTGCGAATCGCTTTCGGTGTGGAGCGGCCGTGCCCGATGATCGTCACGCCGCGCACTCCCAGGAGCGGCACGCCGCCAAACTCCTGATAATCGAAATCCTTCAGCGATTCCCGAAGTACCGAAGCTGCAATGCCCGCTTTGAGCTTATTCAAAAGTCCCTTGGCCGCATATTTCTTAAGCCGTCCGCGTATCACGGGGATCGTGCTTTCGGCGAGCTTGAGCATTACATTGCCAACGAATCCATCGCAGACGATGACATCGACCGTCGCCTTCAAAACATCTCCGCCTTCGACATTGCCGATAAAATTAACGCCGGCTTTTTCCAGTAGCGGCATGGCCTCGAACACCAGTTCATTGCCCTTTGTCCGTTCTTCGCCCACGCTAAGCAACCCAACCGAGGGTCGAGATACGCCAAAAAGCTGCTCTGCATAAATCGATCCCATAATCGCGTATTCTCGCAAATGGATCGCCTTCGAATCGACAGTCGCTCCGACATCGAATACCAATGTAAAGCCGCCCTCGGGCCGGGGAAATTGCGAGCCGATTGTCGGACGACTGATGCCTGGAATGCGTCCTAAAAGAAGCGTTGCCCCACTCATCACCGCTCCGGTGTTACCGGCGCTTACAAAGGCCGATGCGGCGCCGCCGCGAACCAAATCAAAGCCTTTGACAATGGAAGAATCTTTCTTTTGCCGAAGCGCGGCCACCGGCTCATCGTCCATTCCAATTACCTGAGACGCGCCGACCACTTCAATATCTGCATTTCGGGATGCACCGAGCCGCTCCAGTTCGCGTTCGATTTCTCCGTGCATTCCGACCAGCATCACCTTCACCCGCCCTTCGGCCATTTTGACCGCCTCCATCGCGCCTTCAATCTCGTTGCGAGGCGAAAAATCCCCGCCCATTGCATCGAGCACGATGCTGACTTGCGAGGATGGGCTTGGAGAAGGTGTCAAGGGGGAAAATTACGGATAAAATTTAAGGTGATAAATAATGTCATTGCGAGGAGAATAAAACGACCGAAGGGAGTCCTATCCGACGAAGCAATCGCTGGTAAATCAACGGATTGCTTCGTCGGCTTTTTTCTCCGTTCGGTCGAAAAAACCTCCTCGCAATGACATTTTAGTCAGAGCTACCTTAACGTGTAATTATTTAGCTCTGGGTCTTCGGTTCGAGGACCGAGCGGCCTTTGTAAAAGCCGCAGCTCGCGCATGCCGTATGCAACAGCTTCGGCGATCCGCAATTCGGGCACGAGCCGAACGACGGCTTTTCCAGCTTGTAGTGAGTCCGGCGTTTATCGCGGCGAGTTCGAGAATTTCTATGTGTTGGATTTGGCATTCGGATTCCTTCTCTTTAGGTATGGGCAGCTTCAGGCCGCTTTATTCATTTTCTTCGGCCCGCAAACGCTCCTTAAGCCCTTTGAGTGCCGCAAGGCCGTCAGTTTCCTCCTCGGAATCCGAACACGAGCATTCCTCGCGGTTCCAATTCTTTCCGCAAACCGGGCAAAGGCCTTTGCAATCAGGCCGGCACAAGTGCTTCATCGGTATGGCCAGAATAAGCGCATCTCGAATGTCCGGCAAAATATCGATCTCGGAAGTGCCTACGGGATCGTAGATTAGAACGTTCGGGTCCCCCTCTTGTTGCCCGAGGCTTGGCGGTAGGAACTGAAGACGTAATGGTGCTTCAATGCGGCCTCGAAAGGAATCCGCGCAACGGGTGCACTCAAATTCCCCTTCTGCAGAAACGTTTCCTTGTAAATCGAGCCGGTCACCGGAGCGTCGGAGCGCTCCGGAAAGAATACCTTTTCCTTGAAATCCGGGAAAATCGAGCAAGTTTGCATCGAAATTAACCGAAATCGGATTTTCGCCTTGCGCGAGTCCACGAACCTTGATTGAAATCGTAGAAGTCCCTTTAATTAAAGGAGTTGCGGAATTCTTATAGTTAGAATTCCGCTCCGATTTCTCATCATCCAGCCACGCTTTTTTTGACATTCCTTCCTCAAAGATTCAAACGCCCGCCGGAACAATCCGGCGGGCGTAATTTCTGAAACACTACGAGTGGAGCGGGCGTGCCTGAATCTTTAGAAATGCCAGCCGATTTGAAGCGTTGGACCAACGAGGCCGCACGTTTCCTGAGTAACGGCATCGGAGGAAAGATTCGATTTATAATGAGAATAGAATTTCTGCTGATTCGCGATGGAATTATTTAAATAGTGGGTATACCACAAGCCTTCAATGCCTCCGGAAATAGTCAGCAATTTCCACGGCTCAAAATGGACCATCAGGCTGGCACGTTCGTAAAACGATGAATACTCCGAAGAGCCTCCGCCGGAATACATGAATCCGCCCATCGCCTCGACTGGAACTCCTATCGGATCGAGGGTTATACCGCCATCCAGCCCAATGAGAGTCGTGGAGATCGGAGCAGCAGACTCCGGAGTGGTGATGACAAACCCTTTGGAGTCATGAGCCGGATCGATGGGCGCCGATTGGACCGAGCGTTCGATAGAGCTCAGTTGGCCCATGGATGCGCCGCCAATGAAATAACCCATTTTCCAGCCAAGCCGAAATTCGTTCAGCGTGCTCAAACGCGAACTGGTGCCTTCGGGCGCCGGCCCAATGCCATAGCGCACACTAATCGTCCCACGATCTTCCGCCAGTGGCGATGGTATCACGTCCGGCCATAGCGGCGAGGCATTGGGAAGATAGTGAGGCGCATCCGTCTGGATTGCATATAACGGTTCACGTGGCGCAGTATAGGAAATAGCCACGATCTCCTTTTGATCGTTGCCTGGTTGAACTGCATCCTTCAAAAGCTTGGAAATTGCCCCGATTTCTTTTTCATTCCCTGCACCGATTCGTTCAGTGGGAGTTACCATGGCTATAGGTCTCATCGAAGCTTGCTCCATAGCAAGGACACTTTTCTTCGCCATCGGGGTTGCCGCCCACGTCATATTATATTGCGTCGCGGGAATAGAATGACGAGTAAAATGGGGAACCGCTCCTTCTCGCGTGACAAGTTCTTCCGATCGGGTCCGAAGCCCTAGAGCCGATCCAAATACATAATACGCTCCCGCCCCCAAAATGAAGGACATGAGAGAAATGGTAACAAGCGAAATCGCGCCAAACCGCCATCCGCCGCTTAATCCCGAACCCAGCACGGCGGACGAACCGGCGGCAACGCCAATGCCATCGGCAATGCGCGACGATACAAATTCCGGCGCGCGCGTCAGAATAGCTTCCGTGCCGGCGGGAGCCGAATATCCCATCTCCTCCAATCGCGCAAAAAGCTGTTTCGTAAGGCGCTCCGGTACATTGAATTGCTCCTGCTGGGCGATGGTGCTCGTTAACTGCCGCACGTTCATGTGCTCGCGGAGCACCTGCCGGCGCTCGGGCGAGACGGCCAGCGTATGCAAGAGCTCTTCCTCATCCGGCGCCGAAAGCCGCCCGTCCAGGAAATCGAGAATTTTATCTTCACCAATATTCATCATCTCATTCGATTATGTGGCATCGCTACTTTATGTGGCATCGCTCATACTTGAAATATCGAAGCTTCGTGCCAAATCTTCACGAATCATACGTCGAGCGCGGAAGAGGCGGACCTTTGCATTTTGCTTTGTAACGCCGAGCGTTTCCGCAATCCGGTCGAGCGGAAGTCCATTAAATTCTGAAAGAATAAATACTTCCCGCAGCAAAATCGGTAGCTTCTCGACCGATTTCATCACATGCCGCATGATCGTGTCCGACGAAGGCCGATCAAATTGCTCCTGCGTAGCCGGAGTAATGAAGCCTTCGATCAGGTCCGTATCGACATTCAAATCTTCGATGGAAAGCGCAATATGCTTTTTGCGCAACTCGCTGATTGCGACGTTATGCCCCAGCCGGAAGAGCCATCCGGCCACCGAGCCATTGCCCGAAACCGTAAACTTTTCGCGGCTATGAAAAAGATGAATCCATGTCTCCTGAAATATGTCGTCGACCTGGTTCGGAGCGCTGGACATCAAGAGCTTCAGGTAGCTATAGACGCGGTCGGCATAACGGCCATAGAGCATGTTGAACGCGGCGTCCTCCCGATTTTGGAAGGCACGCCAAAGCTCCTCATCCGTGATGATCTCGCGGACTTTGGAATCTGGGTTCTCTTTCTGCGCCGGCTTAAGTTTTACATACATCGGGCACCGCCTCGGGCGATCGTGGTCTCACCACGTTTGCCAATAGTAAAACGCCTGAGACACACTTCGGTTACAAAAATAATATTGAAATTCACATAATGCCGCTTGCCTGAGGACAGCTATCACCCAATTCAGGAGGCTATGATCGCTGTCGCACGCATACTTGCGAACTGAGTGCGAATGGCAGGAGTTTATATTTTCATGCGCAACGAATTTGAAGCTATTATCGAGCGGGATGGGGAATGGTTTGTTGCCTATTCTCCAGAGATCCCCGGCGCTAACGGGCAAGGCCGGACCGTGGATGATGCCCGAGAAAACCTCGCGGAGGCAATTGCGCTCATTCTCGAAGACCGGCGTGAAGATGCAGAACGAGGCCTGCCTGCGGATGCGATTCGCTCGACCGTTCTCATCTAATGAAACGGGAAGAACTTTTACGACAACTCAGAAAAAACGGTTGCTACCTAAAGCGTGAAGGCCGCGCGCATTCCGTTTGGTGTAACCCTCGAACAGGACATACCGAGACGGTTCCACGCCATGTTGAAATTGGCGAGGGGCTATCGAAGAAAATCCTAAAGGCTCTTACGAGCGATCGGTGACCACAAGCTCAATGGGGCAGTGATCGCTGCCCATGATTTCGGGATAGATTGCAGCGTTTCGCACACGCGACATCAGACCTTCCGTGACCATAAACATATCGATGCGCCAGCCGATATTGCGCTCACGGTTATTGCGGAAATTATCCCAATACGTATATTGCTCCGGCGCTTGATTGTAAACCCGAAAGGCATCGATGTATCCCATGTCGGTAATCTTATCGAGCCATGCGCGCTCTTCGGGCAAAAAGCCGGACTGCCTCGACCATTCCGCCGGCCGCGCCACATCGATCTCCTTATGCGCGGTGTTGTAATCGCCACAAATAATCAGTTCGCGGCCATCCGAGCGGCGCTCCTGCCATTCTTCGAGCAGGTGATCGTAAAAATCGAGTTTATAGCGAACGCGCTCGGGCCCGCGGCCGCCGTTCGGAAAATAAATATTATAGAGAATAAAATCGCCATAGTCGGCGGAGATGACACGGCCTTCGCAATCGAAACGGGCTGCGCCGCAGCCGGAAATAATCTGCTCGGGCTTTGGGCGCGTATAAATCGCGACGCCAGAATATCCCTTCTTCTCGGCGCTCACGAAATGGGAATTGTAGCTCTCGACCGCAAGCAACTCGGGGCCCAATTGATCGGGCGCGGCTTTCGTCTCCTGCAAGCACAACACGTCGGGGTTTTCTCGCTTCAAAAAATCGAGAAACCCCTTCTTCTGCGCGGCACGAATGCCGTTGACGTTCCAGCAGAGAATACGCATGTATTTTACTTCGCGTGCTGCTTGTTATACGTCCAAATCGCGGCCAGAAGTTGGACGCCATGCGTCCGCGGATCGACATTGTGATACGTATCGATGATCTTGCCATCCTTGCCGATCAGGAACGTCCATCGCGCGGCATATTTTTGAAATGCGATGGGCACGCCATATTTGCGGCAGATCGTGGAATCGGTATCGACGAGCAGTGGGAAATTGAGTTTGTCTTCCTTCGCAAATTGCTCGTGCTTCTCGCGGCTATCGAGCGATACGCCGAGGACCACCGTATGCGCTTTCGCGAATTGCGGATGCTCATCGCGGAAATTGCACGCTTCGATGGAGCAGCCCTTCGATAGATCTGCCGGATAAAAATAGAGCACTACATTTTCCTTCCCGAGATATTGATGAAGCGAAATGTGCGAGCCGGTCGTAGTTTCGGCCGTGAAATCGGGAGCCTTATCGCCCGGTTGCAGCGTAACTTTTCCGCCAACGGCGGTTATGGAGAGTAGTATTGCAAGAAGATATTTCATGATTTTGAGCTTTGGATTTTATGTAGCCGCGACCTTCAGGTCGCGGCGAATTAAATTTGCATCGCCACCGTGACCTGAAGGTCACGGCTACAATGTCACTATCTGAGATTCGAAATATCCCGCAGGAGTTGCTCGCTGTGCGTCTTCGGATCGACCGAATGATACGTCCGCGCAATCTTGCCATCTTTGCCGATGAGGAACGTCCACCGTTTCGGTTGATGCCCATTGATCGGAACTCCGTAGGCGGTGCAAATCGCTCGATCGGTATCGGCGAGCAACGGAAAATTCAGATTATCTTTTTTCGTGAAGGCTTCATGCTTCGCACGGTCATCGAGCGAAACGCCGAGGATTACCGTATTTGCCGCGGTGAATTTATCGCGGTCATCCCGAAATTTCTGCGCTTCGATGGTGCAGCCGCTCGTCATGTCCTCCGGATAAAAATAGAGAACGACGTTCGATTTGCCTTTGAATTGACCGAGTGAAATGCGCGAGCCATCCGTGGATTCGACGCTGAAGTCAGGGGCGGTATCGCCCGGTTTAAGATCGACGTTTGATGCTACTGCTGTTTCTGACATATTTATTTTAGAAAAGAGGTTTTGGTGATCGGTTTGGTAACGAGAAGGACAGCAACTGAATTCCGAACAAAGTCATAAGACTATCGAACTTTCTTTTCTTCCGAATAATCATAAAATCCGCGCCCCGTCTTTTTCCCCAGCCGGTTGGCCTCGACCATTTTTTGCTGCACAGGGTGGGGCCGAAAGCGCGGCTCTTCGAAGAATTGGTGATAGACCGATTCCGTCACCGCAAGATTCACGTCGATTCCAATCAAGTCCATGAGTTCGAACGGCCCCATCGCGAAGCCATTCGATTTCATAATGCGGTCGATTTGTTCGTGCGTGGCAATGCCATCGCCGAGCAAGCGAAATGCTTCGCCATAGAAATTCCGCGCGACGCGATTGACGATAAATCCCGGAGTGTCCTTCGCGAGAACTGGAACTTTGCCCAATTGCTTGATATATCCTTCGGCACGGTACATCACATCGTCGCTGGTTTCCTGGCCGCGAATGATCTCGACCAGTTTCATAATATGGGCGGGATTGAAAAAATGGAGACCCAGCACGCGCGAGGGCCGCTTGGTGGCGCTTGCAACAGCCGTAATAGCGAGCGACGAGGTATTGCTCGCAAAAATACATTCTTCGCCACACATCTCATCGAGTTTAGAGAACAGCTCCTGCTTCGTTTCGAGTTTTTCGATGGCCGCTTCGATCACCAGATCGGCTGTCTTCAAATGATCGAAGTGCGTAGTGGTCCGAATGCGGACGGCCGCGGCATTGGCGTCCGCATGAGCGAGTTTGCCGCGCTCGATGGACTTATCCATCATGGTGCCGATATTTTTGTATGCAATTTGCAGGAAACCGTCCGCAATATCGTAGAGCACAACATCGTACCCCGCAAGCGCCGAGGAGAGCGCAATGCCGGTCCCCATGGTGCCAGCGCCAATAATACCGATTGTAGTCATACTAAGTCTAACACCGGTACGAGAAGTTTTGGTATCATTATTGAAATGCTTTGCTGAGGCAAAAAACATAGACTGAAATTTTCCTATGAGCTTTCCTCAGCGCCGCCTATTAGTCTTCGCATTTTTTATTGTTCAGTTCTGGGTCGGAAATAAATTATGCGCCCAGGATGTGGATACCACGGTCGGCTCCGAACACGATTGGGCCGAACGGGCGTCGCGCTCTCAAGGGGAGAGAATTCTACGCGCTTCCTGGGGGCCGCTTGCGGAAATTGGCGGAGCTTATTTTGGGAATTATTTCTTTTTTTGGCGATATGCCGACCGCGTTCCATTCCATATCAGCAAGGATCCTCCCTATGCTATGCATGTGGATAAGGCAGCCCATTTTTATGCTTCGGATAAAGGTGCGGACGATATTCGAAAAGTCTACCAACACGCTGGCGTTGCGCCGGCGACCGCCGCATGGCTCGGTGCGACGATGTCTTTCGTGGCGGGAACGATGGTCGAAATGGTCGATGCCATTCACGATCATGACCCAACGTATGGCTTTTCGTTCGGCGATCTCGGATGCGATTTCGTCGGATGCGCGCTGCCGGTGCTGCAATATTACAATCCCGGATTAAAGCGTCTGGATGCGAAAATAAGCGTATGGCCCTCGAAGGCGCTCGCAGCATACACACCACCGGAAATTACGCAACTCGTGCAGGACTACGAAAGCCAGTACTATTGGCTCTCGGTCGACGTTCACGATTGGATGGGCGATTGGTACCCCAAGTGGCTCCGCTGGGCAGTGGGCATCGGCGCCGAAAATCTTGTTCCGGCTCAAAACCTGCCAGGGCGCGCCGGGCTGACTCCGTCCACGGATGTGTATCTTGCCACGGACCTCGACCTTCGCGGATTGGGCATTCAGGGATCTGTTTGGAACTTTATATGCGACGTATTCGACTACATCCATATTCCATTTCCAGCATTGCTCTTTTATCCCCACGTGCAATTCCGGATCCGGTAGGGAATGGACCGAGGTGACGATTCAATAAAAATAATACGCATACTTTTATTCCTTCACGAATTTCGCACGGGTGTTACCAACACTAATATAATAAAGACCAGATGGGAGCGATGATACATCCAGTGTTAGCGGGCCGGCGACGGGAACCGTTCCGCGAAGCACTTCGCGGCCAAGAATATCGAACAAATGCACCTCGTTGCTGGGCAATTCACCGACAAGAGTGATGGAACTCCGTGCGGGATTTGGAATCGTGGTTATCTCCCTTTGGAAAGGTCGAGCAAGATTAGTGAGAATAACAGAAGCTTGCGTTGCCGAATCAAGGTCTAATCGATAAATACTCGACTGACCTAAAGCCCATAGATAATGCCCTTCTTTTTCGATACGGCCGAACGCAGGAACGCCTGTGTGAGGCACAGTATCGAGGATAGACGTTTTCCAGCCGTCAGTCGTCGAAATGATGCTAAGCCCCTGCCCAACGGCAAAACCGACACTATCGGAAAGCATGAGTATGTCGAAGAACAGGCCAGTACACGGAGTGTGGATCGTATCCCAAGACATACCTTTGTTCGTGGTATGGAGCAAAAGACCACCAGTAGCGTTTAAATACCAGTCTTCAGGCGATCGGCATAGTATCGGTCCTGACTTCCATGGGATGGTATCGAAAGAGGTTTCGATCCAACTAACTCCTGCATCCGACGTCCACAAAATGCCAAGCATGTGAAGTGGGAAGTTCCCGCCAACAGCTAAAATATAGCCCGTATCCGGCGTAAGAAAATGAACTCTGTATGTTCCGATTCCATTCCTGACTACCGAATCTTCCAGCCAGGTTGCTCCATGGTCAAAAGTTACAAAGGGCTCGGTTGTACCAGCAAGGAATAACCGATCACCTAACGCAGCGGCAACAGAATAGAGACGCTTGCCATCGAAGCGACGGTTCGCAGTCCATGTTCCACCACCATCGCTTGTGGAAAAGTATGTCGCAAGAGGTCCGCTTCCAACAGCAATACCCGAATCCTTCGTAAGAAAAAGAGCATCATTAAAATCAGGACCGGGAGAAGTATCCCAAACCAGTCGAGTCCGCCATGTAACACCTCCATCCGTCGTCGTCATCATTTCATTGCCGACTCCAAATACATACCCTGTTAGCGAATCGGTAAAAGCAATGGCATTGAACGTTGTCATAATAGAATATGCGGTAGTAACCCAGGTGTTGCCGCTGTCGGTCGTTCGCTGGATGAGGCCTGGGGTTCCGGCACGAATACCGGTTCCATTCGGTCGCATGGCGAAGGATTCGAGGGCAAGTGGCGGTAAGGGTGACCGGCGTGTTGAATCGAAGAGTACGTTCCATGTCCGACCGGAATCGCGGGAACGATAAACGTAGTTAATGTAGTCGGGTGAACCCAATACTGTCAGTTCATTGCCGAAAAATTCAAAAGCGTGCGGGAACAAAACCCATTGTCCGGAACCAGAGGATGCGGTGTCCCATGCAATGCTGTCCCACGTTTGGCCCGCATTAGAAGATCGAAAAAGTCTGCCAAAATTATCGCCAGCTAAGACAATAGAGTCTCCAATTGTAGTGATACATCGTACCTGCTTCGCGGTGCTGGCGGGGAGGGATATTCTTATCCAATTGCGTCCACCATCTACCGTTTTGAGTACAGCTTCATCCATCGTCGCGCAATACCCGACCTGGGAATTTGCGAACGAGAGCGAGGAAAAACCTGAATCATCACTGACAACAATATCTTGCCAATGATCGCCTCCGTCAGACGACCGGAGCATTGCGCCCCTGCCCCCAGTCAGGCCACAAGCCAAAATGGTATCCTCACCCGCTACACTTAGCGCAAGAGTGAAAAAATTTGAAGGAATTCCAGCGGTTTTAAGCTGCCACGTTATTCCGCGGTTCTCGGAGCCTATCATTCCGTTTCCAGCCGCGAGTAATCTTCCATCCGGCAGAATTACTACCGCCTGGATGTTGCCTAATTGCTGTGACACGAGATGCCATCCTAGCCCATCCGGGGATTCCAGAAGCTTACCATCCTGGCTTGCGAGCCAAAAATTTTGGCCATCGTAAACCGATGCCGTATACCATTCGCCGCCTAACGAGGTCCAGCGGTGCTGACTTATAGATGGTTGCGCCCAAAGGTGGATGAGCACCAAAAGTGTTATCCCCCTAATAGTACTGCGCCACCAATGTCTCATTGCTCGGTGCATTCCGGATCAGTAGAAGTGAAAGCACGAGGTATTGCAGCCTTGCTGAGTACACGTGCTTGGATCCCCAAAGAATCCGCTCCTCTCATTCATTTTTTGTGGAACCCCGTTCGTACAACAAATGTCCCACGTATCATAACAAAAGAGGCCGGTATTGTTACAAGGTTCCCATATATACTTTTGGGAGGTCTGATCATAATACTCTGTGCTACATCCAGCGCTAAAGAACCGCCAGGCCGAAGTGCTTCCCTGACCACACGTTGGGCATGGGAAACCCATATAATTCAAGTTAAGGAATTTATTAGCCGCTTTATTGAACTCGGTATCAAAGATAGTATCATCGCAAAAACAACTGGGGACATAACCCATCCAGATTATCTCAACATCGTGAAATGTGCTACAGGCGAGGCGAGTGCAATACTTTACAAGTACAGGACAGCTATCGCCATTGTGGCAACCGTTATCAACATAAACTGTAGTAGTATAAGGGCCTGTCCATGGGTCGCTCATGCAATCTGGCACTCCTCCACACGATTGTGCCCGCGCGCTCGAGCTGACCATCACACTGCTACTGAATAGAATCGCCATTCCAGCAAGGATAGCGAGTTTAGAAATATTTCGCTTTTTCATAGCGTTTTAGTGTTAGGATTCGTTGATTCCGCTTCTGCGCAGGCCTGTGATTTTTTTATTGGCAAAAGGCTTGATCGGAGCGGCGTTAACTAATTTATTGACTTTCGCGCCTTGTGACGCTGCAGCATCGTAGCCAGAAGGCTTCGACTACTACCAGTCGTCCCACCAAAGAGCGTCGATCAATTACCTACCAAAATACAAAGCATTTTGGGAATGTATTTACCGGTTTATTACCTGGAATTTACTTCCGCTCATTTTTTTAAGATTTGTTGTCAGGCTCGGAATTCGTCTCCTTTGGAGGAATCGGTTGCGCGGGGGAGATAAAGCATTCGGAAACGAACGTCCCTTGCTATGCCAGCTTTTTTTCGCATTTTTGAAACATGATTATAGACTGTTTGCTCCTCGATTCCGAGTAATTCGGCAATTTTGCCAGCACCCCATCGCTCCTGAGCTAAGGCAACAATCTGTGCATCAATTCTGGAAAGTTCGGAATGTTCTTCGAGTAGAGCATGAACGCGCTGCTCCAGCTTCCCTCCGTGCTCGGCGTTTAGCTTAATCCAGTTCGGCTCTTCGCGTGAGGGGACGTCGCGGCGTTCGTGAAGGTCGAGAGCAGACATGACCGTAACAAAAGTGGTTTAGCAAACAGGCTCATGAATGAGAAGTCGTGGCCCATCCAATTTGTTCCTACTTCTTCCGAAAGATAAACGAGACCGTCACTCCCGCAAAACCAAAATGCTTGCGTAAAGTCCGTTCGAGGAAGCGTTTGTAGGAGCTGGGAATTTCGTCGGGGAAATTCGAGAAAAAGGCGAAGACCGGCGGCTCGGTCTTTACTTGTGTGATATAATTGATGCGCAGGTCGTGCCCCCGTACATTGGGCGGCGGAGTTTTGCCGATCTCTTCCAGGAGGGCGCCGTTCAGCGCGTTCGTGCCGATCCGCTTCTTTCGCTCCTCGAATACTTTGATCGCGAGTTCGAGCGGCTTGGTATGCCGCTGGTGCGTTAAGGCGCTGATAAATACGATGGGAATGTAATCGAGACTTTTAAACTGCTCGCGCACCTGTTTCTCGAACCGTGCGGCGGTCATGGTGTCTTTCTCCACGACGTCCCATTTATTGACGACGATAACGGCGCCCTTGCGCGCATCGACCACCTCGTTAACGATCTTCGCGTCCTGGCTCTCCATTCCCTCGGAAGCGTCGATGAGGATCAGCGCCACATCGCACTCCTCGACCGCTTTCATCGTCCGGATCGTGGAATACAGTTCCAAGGCGTTCGAAATATATTTTTTTCGGCGCAGACCGGCGGTATCGATAAGCATGATCGTCTGGCCGTAGTAGGTATACTCGGTGTGAAGCGTATCGCGCGTCGTCCCGGCGATAGGCGTGACGATCGCGCGATCGTAGCCCAACAGCGCATTGAGATAGCTCGACTTTCCGACATTCGGCTTGCCGATAATAGCCAGCTTCATCGCCCGCTCACCTTCCGGTTCGGGTTCCAACGGAGGAAATTTCGTTAGCAGAAGATCGAGAAAATCGGCGACGCCACGGCCGTTGATCGCACTGATGGGAATCGGCTCACCAAGCCCAAGCGGATAAAACTCGCTCGCGGCCAGCGGCTCACGGGCTTCGTTATCGGCTTTGTTGGCAATGCAGAACACCGGCTTGCCGGACTTCCGAAGCATCTGCGCCACTTCCGCATCTAACGGATGAATCCCGGCGGTGACATCGGCAACAAAAAGAATAACATCCGCTTCATCGATTGCGAGTTCGGCCTGTTCGCGAATGGCACGCTCGAACATATCTTGCGAGCCTGGGACCACGCCGCCGGTGTCGATCACATTATATTCCGATCCCGACCATTCGGCGCGAGCATAATGACGGTCCCGTGTTACGCCAGATTCCGCGCCGGTAATAGCACGCCGCTCGCCAACCAAGCGATTGAAAAGCGTGGATTTGCCAACGTTGGGCCTTCCGACTATTGCAACTATAGGTAACATCGAACCAGAACCTGGATTACGCGGATTAAGATGGATTACGCGGATTGATTAAAAGAATTTTTCTATCTCAGAAAAAAGAGCAGTGAAAATTAAAACGGGTTTTGAAAAAGATAAATGAGCAAGTGGAGATTCGCAATGACTAAGAGAGAAATCAGATTTTCCGTAATCCAAAAATTGTCCCCGTAATCCATCCTAATCCGCGTAATCCAGGTTCAGCTTTCCAATCCTCGCAAAAAAGCTTGCCCTTCTTCTGCGTTCGGCGCGAGGATGCCCATGAAGCGCTCGAACGCCGCGCGAGCGAGCGGATTATCATGTTCGGTGAAGACAATAATAAGATTGCGGATCATACGGAGCAGGATGGCACGTGGCGGCGCCGGATCGAGGAATTGCCGATGAAACGGCAGGCCGGAGGAATTAAGATAATGTTTAATGTCCCGCTCTCTTAAAATGACGCCCGCATTGAAGGCATCGATAAACAACGGTTCGCCGCGAAGGCCGTCGTAACGGACCAGGAAATGTCCTGGCGCGCTGGCTCCGCTAAACGGCAAACCGAGGCGCGAACGAACGATGAGCAGATAAACACTCGCAAGCGAAATCGGAATTCCGGTCCGGCGCTCGATGACGCAGTCGATGTAACTATTTTCCGGCTCCAAAAACTTTGCCTGATTTCCCCGAAAGCGAAGGTCCTCGAAAAAGAAATGATTGACTTCATCTAAAACTTCGAGCGCGGAAGAAAGTCCGGCGAGCCGGTCATTGAGCAGTCGAGCGAACCCGTCCAACTCCGCGCGAAGGGCCGACGCATCGAGCATGGGGTTCGCAAAGCGTGCGATAAGAAAAAGCCCATCCTCGAACGCGCGCCGGTTTCCTTCGGCAAGGCGGCGGCCAATAGCTTCGAATTCGATAATGAGTTGCGCGGAGTTAAATTCGATGCCAATCTGCTCGGCGCGAGTTTTCGCAAGCCGGTTCGTCGCCCGCTTCGCAAAGCGCGCGAGCGGCGCAATAACTTCTGAGGGATGCTGGCTGGACCGGCCGCGCTGAAGAATACGTTCGGTCACCGCTCGCGCAATGCGTTCGTCGGGATCGTCTAAAAGCGCGAAGAGCGAAGATAACTCGGAGTCGATAGGCGGCCGCTCCTGTTCACCCAAAACCAAGGTCCGATTCACCACCGATGACCGGCTATCGGTATCGAGTTCCTGAGATAAAAATTCGGTGGGCGCGTTCATTCGAAGATAAGAACACCCACGAGGGGCAAATGAAATCCTTCGAAATTCCTTGGCTCGACTATTCATCCGCTATATTTGCCGTGAATGATTCGCTCGGTTCCGTTCAGTTTCATCTTTGGCGTGCTTTTTCTCGCGTTCGGTGCGCTGCTCACGCTCGCTCCGCGGGAAGCGGCCGCGCAAACGGTAATCGATACGTCGAGCGCCGCTGCTCTTGGCGCCCATTCGCCGAAACTCGATTCCGCAGCACTGCACTACCCGTCCATTCCGAATGGATTCCATCTTTCGTTCGATCATGTGCTTTCGATCTATGAATGGAGCGGACGCTTCAACGATACCGAGTTTGCCGGGCGGGTAATCGCTCCCGCTCATGCGGGAACGGGAATGCGCGCCACCGATACCATTCGGCTCAACGCCGATTCGCGATTTTTGCAGGATAATCGCATCACCACCACATCGACCATGGGTTACGTCTATGCGGACGATCCCTTAGGCGGTGGGCCGCTCGCACCTTTTCTTAGCTTCCTCGGAAATTCGTATGTCACGAGCGGCTTGCCGGGACTTGCCGCTGCGTCGCTCATCACACGGCAAGTCGATGGCTTCGGCGTAGCGGGCGTTCGATACCGTCCGCTCGGAACCGATTTCGATTTTTCCGCTTCGGGTGGCATTGCGCAAGAATCGCAAGCGGATATTAACACGCTCGGCACGATTGCGCGCGGAAGTTTTCGCGCGCCGGAGGAACCCCTAAGTGGAAATTCCATGCTCTCGGCAAGCGCCGTCGCCGACGAACGTTTTTTTACCGAGCGTCGACAACGTTATTCGAACGATTGGGCCTCGATGGCAGCTATTAGTTCCATTGGCGAGATGTCGACGCTCGATTCGAACCATGCTTATCTCGATGCCGGACTGGCACGCCGGGATTTCTTTTTTGGAACGGATTCGGGCGGCACGTCCGCAGCGGCTCCCTCCGTCAAACAGGAACGAACGCAGCTTTCGCTTAGTATTCGGGATTCACTCAATTATCCGATCGTCCCCAATGCGCTCACCAGTTCCGTCGATGCCGAGTTCGAGCCAAGTTCGATCACGCGCGAGAGTGACCTTTCCGCAAGCGCGCTGACGACGAACAGCTTTTCCTCGCTTTCGAGCCTTCTCGCTCCCAATGAAGTTTCCGCGCTGCGGCTCGCCTTCGGCGGCCGACTGGACCTGGATGCATCGACCGCCTGGACGGCGCAAGCACGTATGAATTATGAGGAACGGACCGAGGATGTCAGCCTCCTTTCGAACATGTTAATGGGCGTGGACCCTGCGACGATTACAAAATTCGCTTCTATCTTAGGGCAATCGAGTTATTCGCAGCGCGTGACCCAGGCGGGCGCCAGCGCGCAATATACACCCAACCTTCGCGACACTGCTTATGCGGACATAAACGCGCACTTGCTCAATTACGATACCCCCAGCGATTTAAATGACGATGACCATGATATTCTCATTACCAGCGCAACGGCGAGATATGGTCACCTTTTTTCCAACGAACTCGATGGCGGCCTCGAACTACGCGCTACTCGAACTCACTTAGTCTATTTAAAAAGTTCTCGAAGCGCGCAAAACAACGTCTCCCAATCGCTGGCGCTTGCGACCCATGCCGGATATATGACCCCGGCAATATTCGCCTCGGCGAGCGGCGAAGTATTTGCAAATTATACGGTGCTCGATTATCTCGACTCCGTGCCCATTCTTCAAGGAGTTGGTAATTATCTGCTTCGGGGCTTCACGCTGTCCGATTCTGTTGCTATTCCGCTTGGGCTTAGACCCTTCCTCGGCTCCGGGATGACCATCGAGGAGGGCGCAACGCTCCGCGTTAGCGAGCGCGGCAGCTATGACGTGTCTTCATTCAGTGAATTGCTCGACACCCGAATCACGGAGCTTTCCGCGACCGTGCTACTGGGAATGAACGCCTTCGGTAGCGTGGCACCGTGGAGAGTTCGAGTAGGCCTTCAGGGATTTTTGCTGAGCCGCTCCGGACCGAACACTACGTCGCCAGAGAACGGCCAGCCCTTCCAGGAACTGGAACGGCAAACGCGCATCGGCCCGCTCCTCACCCTTTCATTCCTTCGATGGCGCGGTCTTGGTCCGATGCTGGAAGGCTCGTTATGGTATGCGGTTATCAAAGATCAGATATTCGACATCCCCTCGATTTCGCGCACGCCGCAGCTCGAAAGTCACCTTTCGGTCCAATGGACATTTTAAAGGGGCGTGGGCGGGTTCGCGGCATATGGCTGCCTGGCTTTTTTCGGATTCCATCGGAGGATGTTAAGAATTGATTATCTTTGTAACCTTATGAAAATCAAAATCGCCGTTTCGACCCTCTTTCTTTTTCTTTTCGCCATTGCAGCACCGCTTCGCGCACAATATTCCAGTTCCTGGTGGGGCATCCGCGCCGGTGTGAACCTTGCTAATGAAGCCATTACCACACCGGAGAATGCCACGGTCGGTATTAAGCCCGGCATTCTGGGCGGCCTCACCTTCGAGCATTGGTTCGATGAAACGTGGGGCATCAATGCTTCCCTCCTCTACAATCAGAAGGGCACCAGCGAGGTCTACGCCACCAGTGCCGCGAATCGCGAAATAGATACCACCGGAAAAGAAAATTTTAAGCTCTATTCCGGTAATGACGATTACACGTTAAGTTATCTCGAAATCCCCGTGCTGCTTAAATTTTCGTTCGGCGAGGGTGATATTCGCCCGTACATCTCCGCGGGGCCGTCGTTTGGTGTGCTGCTGGGCGCATCGGAAACTGCCACCGGCGATCTCATGCCCGTAACGGATTTGAAGTCCTTCCTTCAGAGCGTCGATGTTTCCATTTATGGCGGCTTAGGGCTGGTGGATGAAATTTACCAGGGCCCGATGATCACCTTCGATGCTGGCTATGCCGCCGGCCTGACCAAAATTTACAAATCGAGTCCTTCCCGCGTAGCCACGGATGGGCGGCCCTTCCCGGACCCAATCGACCCGGCCACCGCGAAATCGGGAGACATCCGCATCACCATTGGCGCGATGTGGAAGCTGTGACGCCGGTGTGCGCATTCCCCACAACATCCTTCGAACGAGCCGAACTAAAGTTAGAGAAGCGCATATTACTAAGCTAATATGCGCTATCTCGCTTTAATTCTCGCGGTCCTTTTCGTCATAAA
>Ga0207664_10000428_pt1 | contig 30017 bp, 24 predicted proteins | sample LARL83metaG_FD_184349 | JGI IMG/M metagenome (GOLD analysis project Ga0207664, IMG submission 184349) | Corn, switchgrass and miscanthus rhizosphere microbial communities from Kellogg Biological Station, Michigan, USA - LAR L8-3 metaG... | ecosystem: Host-associated > Plants > Roots >... | reverse complement strand
TCTTTACGACAACACGGTGGGTGACGGACCCTACAACGCATGGGTGGATCCGACGCTCGCGGACGAGTGGGCGGAACTCGGCTGGAACAACGTGGCGCAGATGAAGAGCTTCGGGATGCCCGGAGTCTTCACTCACGGCGACTTCGACACGTGGAGTCCGGGCTACCTGATGTTCGTGGCGGGCATGCACAACGGAATCAGCCGCCTGTATGAAACCTTCGGCAATGGCGGGGCCGATACCGAGAAGCGCATTCTGCAGCCGGAAGATTACTCGCGCACGTGGTACCGTCAGAATCCTCCGCTGCCGATCGTGACCTGGTCGCAGCGCGACAACAACAACTACGAAGAAAGCGCGCTGCTCTCCACGCTCTCTTATTTCTCGCGGAACACCCACCATTTTCTCGAGAACTACTATCTCAAGAGCAAGCGCGCGGTCGAGAAGCCATCGCTGGAAGGACCGGCCGCCTACGTGATCCCGGCCGACCCGGCCGATACGAATCGCCAGATTGAACTGCTCAAGGTATTGAAGCGCCAGGATGTCGAAGTGCAACAGCTATCGGACGCGGCCACGGCCACCGTCCCGGGTGAAAAGCGCGCGGACAAGCCGAAGCAGGAAACCTTTCCCGCGGGCAGCATCGTCGTCCGCATGGATCAACCCTACTCGCGTGTCGCCGACGCGCTGCTCGACCGGCAGTTCTGGGCCGCCGGAGATCCGCAGAAGCATCCCTACGATGACACGGGATGGTCGTTCACCCATCTTTTCAATCTGAAAGTGACCCGCGTCCTCGACGCGTCGATCCTCAAATCCAAAATGAAGATGCTTGATGATCCAACGAGTCTGGCAGGCAAGGTCACGGGCTCGGGCAGTGTGCTGGCGGTAGCCAATACCGGGCAGGTCTCGCTGCTGCCATTGGTTTACAAACTCAAGGACGCAACCGTACAGGTGGCGGAAAAGGCTTTCGACGCCGACGGCAAGCATTTCCCGGCGGGTTCGCTGCTCATCACCGGTGCTCCCGAGGACCGCATCGGAGGAATTCTGCACGATCTGTCACTCGATGCATCGCGACTGGGCGCGGCGCCTTCGGAGCCGTCGCACGCGGTCACGGCTCCGCGGATCGCTTTCATGCACACTTGGCTGGGCACGCAGACGGAAGGCTGGTGGCGCTACGCCTTCGATACGGAGGGTGTGCCGTTCGACTACATCAGCACGCAGACTGTAGCCAACCAGGACAACCTACGCGGCAAGTACGATGTGATCATCTTCGCTCCCGTTGGCCGCTCTTCCCCGCTGGAAATTCTCAATGGCCTTCCGATGTGGAACAACGCGATGCCGTGGCAGAAATCGGAGCTGACTCCAAATCTTGAGGTGCTGGACAGCACCGCCGATATACGTCCCGGTCTGGGTTATGACGGCTTGGCTCATTTGAAGAAGTTCGTGGAGCAAGGCGGCCTGCTGATCACCTGCGAAGACACCGCGGAGTTTGCCATCGACATGGGGCTTGCACCCGGCGTCAGCGTCGCCGGGCGCGGCGATGCGCGCGTGGTTGGCTCGGTGCTCAACACGGTTTTTGTTAACCGTGACAGTCCAATCGCGTTCGGCTACGGAACGAGTGTTCCCGTCATCAGTGCCAGCGGCATGGCGTTCAATGTCAGCAATACGGTTGGCCGCACGGGAGGCCGCGTTTTGATGGATCCGTTGACGGATTCGCTGGATCCTTATGCCAAGCGGGCCACCGGGCGCGGCTCGGTGGATGACAGCGACGAGCCTCAGGGCAGAAAGATTGTGGAGCCCGAGGCGCTGGTAAAGCAGCAGCCGTGGGAGGCAAAACATTTGAATGAGGAACAGGTGCGCAACAACCCGCTGGTGATTCCGGTTCAGAGCCGGCCGGACGTTATCTTGCGATTCTCCGATGCCAAGACTCTTTTGCTCGACGGGCTGCTCGATAAGGGTGGGCCGATTGCTGAACATGCCGTGGTTGTGAACGCTCACCTGGGGCAAGGAAACGTGTTGCTGTTCGGCAACAACCCCGTCTATCGCGGCGAGACCCTTGGCACCTATCCCTTGGTGTTCAATGCGATTCTCAACTTCCAGCACCTGGCTCACGAATCAATCACGGAGGAAAAGCATTAAGGCGACTTTTGATCTACCAGTGGTCGGGGCTTACGAAAGAAAGATTGAAGCCAGCCTGAGGGTCGGCTGATCTAATTTTTCGAGGCGCACCATGCGATTGAAACCCTTCCTGCTGGATATGTGGCTCGACACTTACGAGCACGACATTGAATACAACCTGGCGGCAAGCACGGGACCGTGCTGGACGCTGAACGATATCCTGAGCCTCGCGAGCGAGGAGGAGCGAGATCGCTTCCTCAATCACAACCTGGTTTACAGCCGGCCAGCGGGAGCGGAGGGTTTACGCGCTGCGATCGCTGACTTTCATGGGGTAAATGTCGAGGCAGTACAAGTGGTCACTGGCGCCTCTGAGGCGTTGCTGGTTCTCATGTGGCTGGCGGCGGAACCTGGGGCCAACGTCGTGCTGCCGCGGCCGGGATTCACGACATTCTCTGCACTACCCGAGTCGCTTGGGATCGAGACCCGGTTCTACGGAGTGCGGAAGGAGAACGATTTCCGCATTGACATCGAGGAAATCAAGAAGCTTGCGGATGAAAACACGAAGCTGATCCTGGTGAACAGCCCGCACAATCCCACAGGCGCTACCGTTCTTGATGCGGACATGGAGAGCTTGCACGAGTTCACGTCATCGCGCGGAATTCAACTGGTGTGCGACGAGGTCTACCACCCTATCTATCACGGCCAGGTAACAAGGTCGGCTTCCCGGCTGCCGCATGCCACGGTCATCCACGATTTCTCGAAGGCGTTTCCGCTGTCCGGAGTGCGGACGGGATGGATGATCGAGCACGACGCCAAGCGCCGCGAGCGCTACTGGAATACACGCGCGTATTTCTCCGTCTCAAACACTACGGCGGGAGAACGGCTGGCGGAGATCGCGATGCGGAACCGGGAAGCGGTGCTCGGGAAGACGCAGGAAAACGCCACGCGAAATCTTCGATTGCTAGATTCTTTCATGAAGGAACATCGCGAGACGCTGGGCTGGATTCGGCCTCGTGGGGGAGTAACGGCATTTCCCTGGCTTGTCAGCGGCGAGAATAGCCGTGCTTTCTGCCAAGCGGCTGCGGAGCAGGGCCTCCTACTCGCGCCTGGAGATTGCTTCGATGCGCCTTCGCATTTCCGACTTGGCTTTGCCGCGATGACTGAGAAGTTTCCAAAAGCGCTGGAGCGACTGGGAGAATTCGTTAACAGTTGGGCAACGGCGAACATGGCGAGAACGTAGGGCGCGACAGGGGATTCGCAGCTAGAGGATTTACCTTAGCTGACTTTTTGGGGCGATCTGGGGAGTGGCATCGACGAGGCCATCTTGGCGCCGAAATATTTGGTGCGGGCGAGAAGAAGTTTTTCGATTTCCACTTCCTGCAGAGGTTGCTGGCGGCCGAGCAGGTGCGTGACCAGGGCGATCTGGGCAAAGTGCTCGACGGTCTCCATCTTCATATAGGCATGTTCGAGAGTGTCGCCGTAGGTGACGACACCGTGGTTCGACATGAGGATGGCGTCATAACTGGGAACGTAGGGCTCGAGAGTCTGTGCCAATTCCGACGTGCCGGGCGTGCCGTAACGGGCGAGAGGAATGCATCCGAGTCCCATGACGACCTCGCAGACAAGGGGCTCGGTCAGTGGAATGCCGGCGGCGGCGAAACCGGTGGCGGTCGGAGGATGGGCGTGGCAAATCGCCTCGACATCAGGTCGCATGCGATAGACCAGCAAGTGCATCCCGATTTCGCTGGTGACGTTGCGGCGTCCGGCGACGCGTTTGCCGTCAAGATCGACGATGACCATGTCGCCGGGGCGCATGGCTCCTTTGCTGAGGCAGGTTGGCGTGACTAAGACGCGATCTCCGGGTAGCCGGACCGACAGATTGCCGTCCATGGCTGCCACGAACCCCCGATCGTGGAGCATGCGTCCGTAACGGACAATTTCTTCCCTATGTTTGCGTTCGGTCGGCATGAATACCCTTCAGGGGGGACATTGAAAAAGCAGACTAATCCGGCATCCGCATAGTACCAGCACCCCGCTTACCGAGACAATCCTAATTTCGAGAAAATGCGGCACAAAGAGGCAGGGCACGCGGCTCGCGTGCGGCCGAGTGTCCCTATAATCGAACGCGTGCTGGTCTCTGAGTTCGCGTATCACTTACCGGAGGAGTTGATTGCCCAGGAACCGCTGGGCGACCGGGCCGCTTCGCGCTTGCTGCATCTGGAAAGTTCTACCGGCGCCTTACGGGATGGGCAATTTCGCGAATTTCCGGAAATGCTGCGGGCTGGCGACTTGGCTGTGTTCAACAATACGCGGGTGTTTCCGGCGCGGCTCTATGGACGGCGGGGCGGGCTGAGGGCACAAGCAGTGAGCCCGAACAATCCGGCGGCGCGGGAGTTTCTGCATGGGCGGATTGAAGTGTTGCTGACGCGACAGTTGCAGCAGGAGCCGAACGAGTGGGAGTGCCTGGTGCGTCCGGGGCGGAAGATTGGGGTGGGCGAACATTTGTTCTTCGGGGAGCAGGACGAGTTGCAGGCCGAAGTGGTGGAGCGCGGGGAGTTTGGGGAGCGGCGGATTCGGTTTGCAGGGGTGGATGATTTCTTTGGTCGGGTGGAGAGGATTGGGCATATCCCACTACCGCCTTACATTGCGCGGGCGGATTCTGCAGGGGATCGAGAGCGCTACCAGACGGTGTATGCGCAGGAGCGCGGGTCGGTGGCGGCGCCTACGGCGGGACTGCATTTCACTCCGCAGATTTTGGGGCGCATGCGGGAGCGCGGGATCGAGACCGCTGAGGTGACGCTGCACGTTGGGCTTGGGACTTTTCAGCCGGTGCGAGTAGAGCGGGTGGAGGAACATCAACTGCACGCCGAGGCCTACTCGATTTCGGAGGAAGCGGCAGAGAAGATCAGTAGTGCGCGGAAGGAAGGGCGGCGGGTGGTGGCGATTGGAACCACTACGGTGCGCACGCTTGAGTATGCGGCGCAGCAGAATGAGGGTGTGGTGCGCGCGGGGAGAGGCGAGGCAAATCTGTTTATTTATCCCGGCTACGAGTACCGGGTGGTGCAGGCGCTGCTGACGAACTTTCATCTGCCGCAATCGACGCTGCTCATGCTGGTGTGCGCGCTGGGCGGGAAGGGGAATGTGATGCGAGCATACGAGCATGCGGTCGCGGAACGATACCGTTTCTATTCTTATGGGGATTGCATGTTTGTGGAGTAGTGGAAAAAAGCAGGTTCCTCGCGCGATAAGACCGCACTTCGGAATGACAACTCGAAGCACAAGGTGCGCCGTTAGCGGAGTAACGGGGTGGGATGAAATCGCGGATTTGATCGGCTATCATATTTTTCTGCAGTTATTTTTTCTTGCAGTCATCTGGAGAGGTCATGGGTTTTCCGATTAAGGTTTGCAGCGTTTGTGGAGAAGAATTTGAATTGAAGCCCGACAAGCCGGGGTTTGCGAATCGCTGTCCGGAGTGCAGTGAGGTCGAGAGTGCCGAACCGTCCACGAAAGGCAAGATGGATGCCGACCAGCGCAGGGCCGAGAAGGAAGCGAACGAAGCGAGGAGGCAGGCGATGCGCAACCTGCTTTATCGCAAGGATAGCTGACGATACTTGGGTTGGCGCTCGCTGACCGGAACGTCCCTAGGCAACCGCGTGTCATCTACCAGCATGTCGCCTGATCTTTCTTTATTTCCGCGGCTTGCGGCACAACAGGCTCAATCACCCCACCTTCGAACTCCATTCGAGCGGCGCGTCACGCAAGCGTGCGACCTGGAGCGCATCTTGAATAAGTTGGATTTGTGTGCGCGGAATCACTGACGTGCGGCCCAGGATAAGCGTCCCATTGGTGTTTAGGTCGCAAATATTCGGGAGGGAGACGTGAGCAAGAATCAGGCAGGCAAATTATCGAGCAGCAACCGGCGGTCGTTTCTTAAGACCAGCGGCGCGATGACGGCAGCGGTGATTGGGACGGCGGCCCTTACGAAGTTACCTGCCGTTGCTGCGATGAGTGCGGCACCCGTAGATACGCCGAAGCGCGAGGCCATGCCTACGCGGAATCTCGGCAAGACGGGATACAAGGTCGGCATTTTCAGCCTGGGCGGGCAAGCGTCGATTGAGCGTCCGCACAATGAAGATGTTGCGGTGCCGATTATCGAGAAGGCGCTCGATCTCGGCGTGAATTACGTTGACACGTCTTCGATTTACGGGGGGCCGGAACGGTGGAGCGAGCAGTATGTGGGCAAGGTGATGAAGCACCGGCGCAACGAGGCGTTTCTGGCGACGAAGACCAGGGAGCGTACGCGCGACGGCTCGATGCGGATGATCGAGACTTCGCTGAAGCTGCTGCAGACCGATCACGTTGACTTGTGGCAACTGCATGACGTCGGGACGATGACCGACGTCAACGAGATCTTCGCCAAAGGTGGAGCGATGGAGGCGCTGCTCGAGGCGCGCGAGCAGAAGATCGTGCGCTACCTCGGGGTCACGGGACACTACCGGCCGGATGCGCTGATCGAGGCGATTCACCGATATCCGTTCGACACGGTTCTAATGGCGGTGAATGCGGCGGATCCGCATCATTTCAGCTTCTCGGAGCAGTTGCTGCCTCTGGCAGTCGAGAAGCAGATGGGAATTATTGGAATGAAGGTACCGGCGCGCGGGAGGATTCTTTCGACGTGGACACCTCCACCGGTCGAGCAGCAGAAGCATAGCTGGGAAGGCATGGTACTGGCTCCGACGGCGGGCACGCTCAACATGCGGCAGGCGATGTATTATTCGCTGTCGCTGCCGGTGAGCACGGTGATTATTGGCTGCGACACGATCGCTCAACTGGAAGAGAATGTGCAACTGGCGCGGGAGTTCACGCCGCTCAGCCAGCAGCAAATGGCGGCGCTGACGGAAAAGGCACAGCCAGTGTCGAAGCAATCGCTGTTCTTCCGGTTTTACGAGCGGGCGTAGGCGGGGCCGGAAATTCTCGGCATCTCTCCGTTTGATCGACTCAACCGCCGTAGTTCGCGACAACCCGTACAACTTTTCGGCTGGCATCGAGTTCCATGAACTCGGCGGTCTTCGTGCCTGTCTGATTCACGTAATACAGAACGACACTGGATATTCCCCACATCACATCTAAGAGCTCGAAGGTTAGCCCTGGGTAGGCCTCGAGCCCTCGCTTGAAATAGGCACGCAGGGCCTCCTTACCTACGACGGTTCCTGATGCGTCTTTCAGCAACATCGCGGCAACGGGCGAGGTGAGAACGATCTCCGGGCAGTAGTGGGACATGATGGCGTCGAGGTCGTGGGAATTCCATGCGAGGATCCAATGCTGGGCGAATTCTCGAACTTCGGTCTCTGTGAGCATTTTGGTTGTGTCTCCAAAAGCAGCGTTCAGTGAATGGGCTCGGGATCTGTGCCCAACGGGGCTTTTGATTCACCGAGACGGTTCTTCCATTGTGATCAGGGCGGCGCTGGCTGCTGGCAGATCAAGCGTGATGCTTCCATCTTGCGCTTGGAGTGTTTCTTCTCGCGCGGCGGACCAAGTGCCGTTGGCACCGACTGGGGCACCACCGAAGGTTACGTCTGTTGTGTCGTCGACGCGTGGGGCGCGGAGGCGGAGTGCCTTCGCATGTTGGATTGGCTGTCCCGCGTTGAGGGTGAGGCGAACGCGGCGGTCTTGATTCTTGTTGAAAACGACGGCTTTCATGCTGCCGTTGGACTGCAATGCATACGCCGTGAGCAAAGGCGCTTTGTCGATGCCTTCGAGTTGCGTTTCGATCAGTTGGCCCGTGCCGGCTTCGGAGAACATCAGCATTCCGTAGAAAATGGGGCGGCCGAGGAATCCGTCGTCGCGAGTGCCGGCGATGGGCGTGTACCAGCCGTATCCGCCGCCGTGGAAGTTGATGCCCATGCCGCCCGCGGTGGCGAGTTGATACATGAGGTCGGCGGCCCAGAGCGCGGAGGCGAAAGTGTCGCTGACGCCAGGCTTGCCTCCGGAATAACAAGAATTGGTTTCCGCGAGGCGGAAGGGTAGACCGGTTTCGTGCACCGTTTTCTGCATACCTTCGAATTCTTTTTGCAGGTTCGGATTGGGGCGCAGCAGGCGATCGATGGTCATGGTGGGATCGGTTGGCGGTCCCTCGGCGTAATAGTGCTGCGAGAGGAAGCGGGCTTCTTTCTTGAAGCGCTGCGCGAACGGGACGAGCCACGAATTGTTGTACGCGGTGTCGGGTCCGGCAAAGGGGGCGCTGGGGACACGCGCTCTGATGGCGTCGTAGTAGTGCTTCCATTCGTCGTTGAATTGTGCGGCGTCGTAGTCGGCCTTGCGGATGCCGTTGCGGAAGAAAAGGTCGGGCTCGTTGCAGAGTTGGAAGGCGATGAGCTTCGATCCGGCAACGTCGTTGACGTACGCGGCTTCGGCGGCTGCATCTTCGGCGGTGCCGGTGCCCATGTTCAGGCCATAGATGAGATTCCATCCGGTGGCGTCGAGAAAATCTTTCAGGTTGCGGACGGCTTGCGGGGTAATGTTCACCGGCGGCGGAGCTTTGTGGCCCTGGTCGGGATTGACGACGGTGGGGGCTTGCTGGGATGAGATCTTTGCGGGATCGGGAGCCCAGTAACAGTATTCGCTGGTGTTGCCGCCGATGCGGAGGATGCCTTGCGCTCCGAGGCGGCGCACGAAGCCGATCAGGCCAGCGTTGTCTCCGGCGAAAAAATTGGGATTGCCGAGTTGGGCGGATTCGTAGCTGAGTCCGGTAAAGTCGGCAGCGATTTTGTTGCCGTGGCGGTCGGGGCGGAGAGTTAGGCGAATCGAGGCGGAGTCTTCGGCGAGAGCTGGTGACAGATGCAGGGCGGCACAGGCGGTGGCAGAAAGACGGATGAAGTTGCGGCGATTCATGGCTCCGATTTCATCACAGGATGGGTGTGGCGGCAATGATCAGGCGTGGGCGGGAAAGAGCAGGTTCCTCGCGCGATAAGGCCGCGCTTCGGAATGACAACCCGTTTGAAGGCTTGCGGGGATTTTGCATCTTTCTTAATCTTGTTGCCGTGCTTCCCGTTTCGCAGGAGAATGTTCGCGCCAACATCTCCCTGATTTCTTTGCGAAACAGGCACGAGGTTTCTCTCATGCGTTTGATCTCTGTCCGCGCGATTAGTGCGGCTGTTGTTTTTCTCTCGGCAATTGGTGGGACGCTCGCCCAGACGAGTCTCAAGTATCAGGAGCCGCCTAAGGCGATCGTGGACCTGGTGGATACGAGGCCGACTCCGATCGTGGAGGTTTCCCGCAAGGATAAAGAGGGCAGGCAATGGCTGCTGATTCAGGTCATCTCAGGCTTGCCGACGATTGCCGATCTGGCGCAACCGGAGTTGCGGCTGGGCGGCCTGCGAATCAATCCGAAGACGAATGGGCCGAGCCGCGGACGGTATATCACGTCGCTGAGGCTGCAGGCGCTGCCGGACGGAAAAGAGACCGCCGCGGGAGTGCCGGCGAATGCAAAGATTCGATTCGCGGCCTGGGCGCCGGATGCGCGGCACGTCTTCTTTGTGAATGCCAGCGACGAGACGGCGGATGCGGGCTTGAGTTTGTGGATTGTGGATGTGGCTTCGGGCGCGGCGAAGCGCGTGCCGGGGATTGCTCTGAATGGCATCTTCGGCAATCCGTGCGAATGGATGAGCGACAGCCAGAGTCTGGTCTGTAAAGCGGTGGTCAAGGGTCGTGGCGCGGCGCCGAAAAAGAGCGAGGTGCCGACGGGTCCGGTAGTGCAGGAAAATCTGGGGCGCGTGACGCCGGGGCCGACGTATCAAGATTTGCTGAAGAGTCCGGAGGACGAAAAGATTTTCGATTACTATGCGACGGCGGAGGTTGAAGTGGTACGCGTCGACGGTACAACGAAGGCGGTGGGCAAGCCGGGAGTCATCACGAGCGCGTCGCCATCGCCCGATGGTCGGTACGTGATGGTGGATGAGCGGCATCATCCGTATTCGTATTTGTTGCCATTTGAATTTTTTCCCGAGCGCGTGACCGTGTTTAACCTGGCAACGGGCGCGAGCAAGCAACTGGCCGACAAGCCGCTCGAGGATACGATCCCGAACATTCACGATGCGGTGGAAGCGGGGCCGCGGGAATTCGACTGGCGCAGTGACGCTCCGGCTACAGCGTCATGGGTTGAGGCAGGCGATGGAGGAGATCCGCGGAAAGATGTGGCGGTGCGCGATACGATTTTCCTGCTCGATGCGCCGTTTGATGGCTCGCCGCGAAAGCTGGCGGAATTGCCGGTACGGTTTCGCAGCCTGACCTGGGGAAACGGCAAGCTGGCGCTGGTGGAGGAAGAGCGCTGGAAGGATCGTAGGCGCATCATGCTGGCGGTCGCGCCAGATGCTCCGGGTACGCCAGTCCCGTTGTTTGAGGGGTCGTTTGAGGATCGCTATCACGATCCGGGTAAGCCGCTTGAAGTCTTGAATGCGGCGGGCAAGCGCGTGGTGCAGACGACCGCCGATGCCAGCGGTGTCTATCTGCACGCGGAAGGCGCTTCGCCCGAAGGCGACCGGCCGTTTCTTTCGGTGATGAGCACGGCGAATGGACAGACCGGAAAGCTCTGGCAGTCGGCGGATAAATTCTTCGAAATTCCTGCTGCCGTGCTGGAAGCGGCTGGGCCGACAATCCTGGTGCGCAGGGAGTCACCGGAACTGCCTCCGAACTACTACCTGACGAGTGTGGAGAAAAATGATTTGAAGCAGGTCACGTTTTTTCCGAGTCCGTACGGAGACGCGGCTCTGCCGAAGAAGCAGGTGCTGAAATACAAGCGCGCGGATGGCGTGGAGTTGAGTGCCAATCTCTATTTGCCTCCCGGCTACAAAAAAGAGGATGGGCCGCTGCCTACGCTGATGGAAGCGTATCCGACGGAGTACAAGACGAAGTCGGCGGCGGGGCAGATCAGCGGATCGCCTTACGAGTTTCCCTTCTTGTATTGGGGATCGCCGATTCCGTTTGCGACGCAGGGGTATGCGGTGCTGGAGAATGCGACGATTCCGATCGTGGGCGAGGGGAACGCGGAGCCGAACGACACGTATGTGGACCAACTCGTGGCCAGCGCGAAGGCGGCGATTGATGAGGGCGTGCGGCTGGGCGTCGTGGATCGAAATCGGGTAGCGGTGATGGGACATTCCTATGGCGCGTTCATGGCGGCGAATCTGCTGGCGCACAGCGATCTGTTCAAGGCGGGCATCGCGCGTAGCGGGGCCTACAATCGCACGCTCACGCCGTTTGGATTCCAGAACGAGGAGCGTACTTACTGGCAGGCGCCGGAGATCTACTACAAGATGTCGCCGTTTTCGTATGCGGACAAGATCAAGACGCCGATCCTGCTGATTCACGGTGAAGCCGACAACAACACGGGGACGTTCCCCATGCAGAGCGAACGGCTGTTCAGCGCGATCAAAGGACAGGGCGGCACGGTGCGGTTTGTGCTGCTGCCGCTAGAGTCGCATGGGTACGCGGGGCGGGAGTCGGTGCTGCATATGCTGTGGGAGATGAATAACTGGATGAGGACTTATGTGAAAAATCCGGCGGGGGCGGCGGCCGGAGGGAAATGAAAAAACGTGATCGGATAATTTTGCTTTGTCATCCTGAGCGAAGCGAAGGACCTATGTACTCCGCGCGGGTTGCATAGATCCTTCGCGGCAAAGAGCGCCGCTCAGGATGACAGGGCCTTATTTGCTTGTACTGCGTCATTTGATCGCCAGCTTTGCCGGGTAGAACTTCTGGATCATTCTTCCGGTCATGAGGCCGCCTTCGTATTCGGGGATGATGACGTCATCGGCGCCGGAGCTGCGGATGGCGTTGGCGTAGCGCTGCTGGCCGGCGCGGGTGATGATTTTGATCTTCGGGTTGATGGAGCGGGCGGTGACGGTAATGTAGAGGTTGTCGGCGTCGTTGTCGATGACGATGCAGATGCCGCGGGCGCGCTCGAGTCCGGCTTGCAGCAGGACATCGTGGCGCTTGGCGTCCCCTTGAATGACGGGGATTTTGTCGTTCAATAATTCGCGGTAGAGGCCTTCGTTGGTTTCGATCAGGACGAAGGGAATGTCCATCTTCTGCAGTTGATCGACGACGGTGCGGCCGACCTGGCCGTAGCCGCAAATGATGAAGTGGTCTTCGAGGCGCTTGACGTTGACTTCGTTGATCATGGATCTCCATGCCTCCACGCCATGGCGGCTGAAAATGGTGAGCAGGACGCGCTCTGCGATCCAGATCTGAAGCGCGAAAACTCCTGCGTAGACAAACATTGAAAAGATCTTGGTGGACTTGTGGACCAGCCGGTACTCGATCGAGTGCGGATGAATCACCCAGAAGAGGGCATCGAGCGGGCGCAGGCCTTCGACGCGCACGTAGAAGACAACGCACGCGCCAAGGAAGCCCGCGAGGACGAGCAGTGGCAGCCATAAACGGCGCGCGAAAACGATGAGGATGCGTCCCAAGGTTGGATACTCTTTGCCAACCGACCGGTCGGTTGGCAAAAGAGGACTAGTATACCAATCCGGCGGAAAAGGGGAAGCGAATAATTCGATTGGGACGAGGCTGAAAAACAGCAGGTTCCTGGCGCGATAAGGCCGCACGCCGGAATGACAAGTTACTTTTGTTAGACACCAACGATGACATTTCGTGAAGGTTTCAAGCATCCCTGCCTGATATGCTGTGCCAGAAAGGCGGACCCCTTGAGATCAGCCTATCTGGCCACAGTTCCTCCCAACCTCAACGATTTACCCACTGACAGACGCTGCTGGTTCCCTTCCTGGATGCATGCTGCACTGTTTGTTCTCTGCCTGATGGCGCCGGCGTGCCTGCATGCGGCGACGATTTCGGGCACGGTGAAAGATCCTTCGGGCGCGGTCATTCCTGAGGCGCGGATCGAGATCGCGGGCGGAGATTTAGCACAAACCATGGTGGTGATCTCAGACGGCGTGGGCAAATTCGCGTCTGCTGAACTGAAGCCTGGGAAGTATGCGTTGCGGGTGAGCAAAGATGGCTTCGAGTCGCTCGATCAGACAGTGGATTTGCGCGGCTCGGCGGAGCTGCAACTGACGCTCGCGATTGCGCGGCAGCAGGTTGGGATTTCGGTGTCGGGGAGGGAACTCGCGAATTCCGATCCAGCGTACCGGGAGCTGCGCAACATCGGATTCGGCGAGACTTTTCGGTTCGACAATCAGACTCTGGGTTGGGATGCAAGCACGTTTCAGTTTACGAAGGGAACGCTGACCTGGCTGAGTCCGGTGGAAGGAATTGTCACAGGCGCAGTTTTCGTAGGCGAAGGGCACTTCCACTTGAAGCCCGCGACTTTGCTGAATGCGCACGAATTGAGCCGGCGCACCGGGGCGGCGGAGGTGGATGAGGACTTCACGGAGGCGGTCTTCCGATTCACGGGCGACCAGCGGGTGAGATTTTTGGCCGGACTGGGGCAGCGAGTGGAGCCGCCTGCGGAGGCGAGCGCGGCGCTCAAGCACTGGCGGGAACGAGTGCGGCAGCGGCGTGAGGTGGCGCTCGGGTTCAGCCAGCAATTGCTCGAAGGCGAAACCATGGACAACGTGGATGCCGACATTCTGGCCGCCCTTTACAATCCGGGCCATCCGCCGTTTTTCAACGCGTATCTGTGGGGCAAGAAGCATAAGGATCTGCGTTACTTCGTGAGGACCCGCGTGGGCGCGGTGCCGCAGCTCGATTCTCCGGAGGAGGTTGCGCTCATCAACTTCGATCCGGAAGGCATGGAGGATGGCGTCTGGTATCTCGCGCACTTGCAATCGGAGTACGTGAATCGCACGGCGAGTTCCATCGAGGACCGGCGATTGTTTGCTACACGCCATTACAAGATCGAAACCGTGATCGCCAAGAACGGGCACCTGTTCAGCAGCGCGACGATCGGTTTTGAGCCGCTGATTGCCGGAGAGCGCGTGATGAAGTTTGGATTGCTGCCGAACCTGCGGGTCTCGCGCGTGCTCGACGAGCAAGGACAGGCTCTGCATTTCATTCAAGAGAGCCGGAAAGAGGATGGCTCGTTTTACGTTGTATTTCCAGCGGCGCCGACAGCCGGGAAAGAGTCTTCGATCACGGTCGAGTATGCAGGCGACAAAGTCCTGGAAGAAGCGGGCGAGGGGAGTTATTACGTGGGCGCTCGCAGTGCGTGGTATCCGAACCTGAATGGGTTTGGAGAACACGTGCTCTACGATCTGACGTTCAAGGTGCCGAAAAAATATAAAGTGATCAGCGTTGGCAATCTGGAGTCGGAGTCAGTAGAGCAGGATCTCGCAGTGAGCCACTGGGTGACGCCGGTTCCCGTGGCAGTGGCGGGATTCAATTATGGCGAGTATCAGAAGGCGGATATCGAAGACAATATTACGCATTACAAGATTACCGGCTACTACATCACCGAGTTACCCAGCACCTTGCGCGGCCGAAGCGCAGTGGCAGCGATGGCTCCGCATAGCATGACCAACTATGCGCTCGAACAGACGCGAGCCCAGATGGAGTTGTGCAGTCATTACTTCGGCAGGAGTCCTTACGAAAACATCTCCATCACGGAGCAGCCTAATTTCAACTTCGGGCAATCATGGCCGACCCTGGTGTATTTGCCAATCTCGGCCTATATGGATTCAACGCAACGATGGATGCTGTTCGGGCACATCGACAGCAAATTTACGGGCTTTGTGCAGGAGGTGACGCCGCACGAAGTCGCACACCAGTGGTGGGGCCATGCGGTGAGTTGGGCGTCGTACCACGATCAGTGGCTGTCGGAGGGATTCGCGGAATTTTCTGCGGGGCTTTTTCTGCAACAGGCCATGGCGGGCAAAGACTGGCGGAAGGACTATCTTGAATTCTGGGAGCGACTTCGCAAGCGCATTCTCGAGAAGAACGCGTTTGGTGTGGCGCCGAATGACGCGGGGCCGCTGTGGATGGGAGAACGGCTGATCTCTCCTCGGAGCGGAGATGCATACCAGAATGTGACTTATCCCAAGGGCGCGTATGTGCTGCAGATGCTGCGCTGCATGATGAACACCGACGGCGACGACAAGGAGTTCATTGCGATGATGCATGACTTCGTGGAGAGCCATCAGGGCCGAGCTGCGTCCACCGAGTCATTCAAGAAAATTGCCGATAAACACATGAGCAAAGTGATGGACCTGCAGGGCAACGGACGCCTCGACTGGTTCTTCGATGAATGGGTTTATGGCACGCAGGTTCCGCGCTATCACTTTGACTATCAGGTCAGCCCCGGCGATGGCGGAAAAGTGAAACTGCATATGACGATCACGCAGAGCGAAGTCGATGATCACTTCGCGATGCTGGTTCCGGTGTTTGCCGATTTTGGAAAGGGCATGGTGCGGATCGGGCAGGTGGGCGCGATCGGAAATAGTACGCGGAGTCTGGATACGGTGCTGCCAAGCCAGCCGAAGAAGGTCGCGCTCAACGCGAACAAGGATATTCTTGAGCGGTAAGCTTTGAGCTCTGAGGGATGCAGAGTCAGCGGTCGGATTACTGCTCGAACCTAAATCAAAAAGCAAGACGGGCATCCTGACGGATGCCCGTTGCTGAAGCTTGGCCAATATTCTCGACTCTACTGAACTTATGCCCGAGCGCCGACTGCGGCCGGCTCATTGGCCGGGATCGACTTGTCTTCGCCGTTCGCCTTCTGTTGCTGCGGCTGTCCACCCTTGCGGATATCGATGCCGCCCTTGAAGAAGGCTCCATCTTCGATGGAGATGCGGGCTGCGATGACATCGCCGGTAAGCGAGCCGTCGCTGCGAATGTCCACACGATCGCTGGCGGTGAGGTTGCCACGAACCTTGCCCAGCACGACGATCTCGCGGGCATTGATGTTGGCAGCGACTACGCCGTTGCGACCGACAGTAACGCGATTCCCGGAAAGGTTGATGGAACCCTCCACGCGTCCGTCAATATAAAGAGATTCGGAGCCGGTCACCTCGCCCTTGATCACGAGCGACTTGCCAATGGTGGCCTGGTCCGCGGTGGTGGTTGTCACCGGCCGGGGAGCAGCTGCGGGTTCACTGGCCGCCATTACTGGCGCGCTCGGGGTAGACGCAGTAGGACGCTCCGGCTCGGCGGGCCGGTTAGGGGTCTGAGGCTGATTGGTCGGCTTCCACATGGAGTTAAAAAGTTCCTTTCCTGGTTGGGATTAGGGGCCACATGCCGCACGTTCGTGACCAAAGCGAATTGTACTCCCGCGTCTCAAAGTGAGCCCTGTGGAAAAGCCTTTATTTTCAATCGGGAGTTCCTGTTGAGGTACGGCCTTTAGTTTTTCGGGGTGATGCGGGCGCCGCGGCGGGCTGCATCCTTTCTGCTCGCTTCGTGTAACGATTCCGTAAAAATTTGCCGGGACCGTACCCCTTTCACCGGCCCGGACGTTATGCTGTCAGGGTCGAAGATTTATCGAAGACGGAATCGTGGGCGGCCCGTCTAAATGGCAATTAGGCCAGCAATCCATCTTAGGGATTCATGGGAGCGATGTATGTCAGAGCCAGCCGTTGTTACTCCTGCAGCATTGACGATCGCACGGCCGGAACCGGGCGAGTACAACCCTTATTACGAGCGATATATTTCTTTGGTTCAAGGGACCGACATTTTGGGGACGCTTGATTCGCAAAGGCGACAGACGATGCTGCTCCTCTCGGGGCGAGACGAGGCAGACGGCGATTTCCGCTATGCTCCGGATAAATGGAACGCGAAGGAAGTGTGGGGGCACGTTTGCGACACGGAGCGCATTTTTGCGTATCGGGCGTTGCGAATTGCACGCGGCGACCAGACTCCGATGGAAGGCTTCGAGCAGGACGGTTACGTGAGCAATGGTCCGTTTGCGAGCGCGCCGTTCTCGGAAATCATTGAGGACTACATCGCGGTGCGGCGGGCAACGCTCACGCTGCTGCGCAACCTGGACGAGGTCGCGTGGATGCGCCGCGGCGTGGCCAACAAGAACGAGGTCAGCGTGCGTGCGATCGCCTACACCATAGCGGGGCATGAACTGCATCACCGGAGGATTTTGGAAGAGAAGTACTTCGCACGGTAGCGCGGACTCTTTGCCACAGATTCGCACGGATCAACACGGATTTACTTCTCATGTCTGAACGCCCGCTGATCGAACTCCTTCGCGGCAAAGGGGCGCACGCCGATCCACTCAAATGCGTAGAGGACCTTCCTGCGGAATTGGCGGCGCGGCAGGTCGCGGGATTTCCGCACTCGGTCGGTCAGCTCGTTTTCCATATCAATTACTGGATGAACTACGAGCTACGGCGAATCCGAGGCGAGCGGCCGAAGTATCCGGAGCACGCGGCCGAAAGCTTTCCTGCATCGTCTTCGCCGACCGATCAAGAGGACTGGGATCGGCTCAAAAGGGATTTCGCCTGGTTTCTGGCCGAGTACGCGAAGCTGGCACAGTCGCCTGCTGTGGAGATGCAGCGCCAGATTGAGAGCTCCCGCGAGGACAACAAGAAAATAGCCGGATCACTCGAAGCGGTGTTGTGGCAGATGGTCGCGCACACCAGCTATCACGTGGGGCAGATGGTGATGGTGCGGCAGGCGTTGGGGGCGTGGCCGCCGCGCGGGGGCGGGGATACGTGGTAGACGTGCGTTAGCGCTTGGTACGACACGGAATCTGGAATCATTCCGCCGAAGCGACATACAGCGGACTCGCCATCGTGACGGTGTCGCCGTTACCTTTCTTACTCACAAGTCGTTTAGCAAGGAACTCAATCCGTTGGTCAGTCACCTTGGCGTTATGGAATGCCCATTTGACGATCTCGATCCAATTCTCAAATTCCCGATCGACTTCGGGGCCCAAGTGGCGAAGAACGTCCTCAGACGAACCAACCAGCAATTCAGGGTGGTCCTCAGCCAAACGGGTCAAATGCCCAGTCAAGTTGGGGAGAAATGAGAAGGGGATGCCGACTTGCTCCGGCTTGGAAGCGCCGACCAGATGGTAAGCGGATCCGCCGAGAGCAAGAATCCATGACGGCGCTCCGGTCAAGAAAAGGGCAGCCCCGTCGCCGAGGTCCATAAACTTCGCGTCCACGGTGCCCTGAATCCACGATGCTGGCTGGCTCGGTGAACCGATCGGCTCGTTCTCGAGCAAATACTCTTCCACTGCGGCCAAGCGCGCAATCCGATCGTCGAGTGTCGTCCGTTCGGTTTCAAGAGAGCCGGATAGAACCTTGATATCGAAACCGAACTTTGCTGATACTTTGCGTCGTAGCGGCCCCTGGAATCTGGGGCAGTAGCATATCAACTTTCGCGTCCGAGAGTAGAGGTAGTAGCGCACGTACCCTCCTTCGAAGCGATGCAGCGAGGGCAAGAATCATAACCTAAAACAAGCCAGAGGAGTAAAGGCGACAGGGTAGGCTTTAGCGGCAAACAACTTCGACCGCGTCGGCTCATGCGCCCCAACCATTCCTCGGTTATGCTGAAGGCTGACCTCTGACTGCTCTTCTATGCTCTCGGACTCGATCATCCTGAAACACATCGCGCGGCAGCCCAAGCGTTCTGCGGGATTCAAGCAACTCGTACGCGAACTTGGCCTGCATGGAGACGAACGTCGCGACCTCGACGCGCGTCTTCGAAAGCTCGTGGGCAGCGGGGCGCTGATCCAGGCCGAATCGGACCGCTACTCTTTGCCGTCGGCTGCTGCTGACAAGAATCTAGTCGCGGGGCGGCTCACCATGCACCGCGACGGATTCGGGTTTGTCATTCCTGATTCGAAATCGCTGAGCCCGTCGCTCAAGGCGCGCCTGACGGGTGACATCTTCATTCCTCCACATCTCATCGGCAACGCCATGCATGGGGATCTCGTACTGGTGGACATCAGCAACGTGCGGCCGGATGGGCGCGCCGAAGGGCGCATTGTGCGCCCGGTGATGCGGGCGCATCCGACGGTCGTAGGAACTTTTCACTACGGTAGCCGTGGCAATTATGTGAAACCCATCGACAGCAAGATCACGAAGGACATTGTGATCCCGCCGGGGATGGAGGTGCCGGAAGCCTCCGTGACCTCGGTGCCCTCGGTGGTTAGTTCCGAAAAACCTGAACCACAGAGGACACAGGGGGCACAGAGGAAGAAGAAATCCGTGGACCGCGTGCTCGGCGTGGAGGTCGCCCGGCGGACGGACTGGGACGATTTGGAAGGCGTGGTCGTTGATGTGGAGATCACCGACTGGCCGTCGCCGACGCAGAACCCGCGGGGGCGTGTGATCGAAATTCTGGGGCGGGAAGACGACTTCGGCGTTGACGTCGAGATTACGATTCGCAAGTTTCATCTGCCGCATCATTTTCCGGCGGCGGCGCTGCAGCAGGCGCAGGATACTCCGACGACGATTCTTTCCAGTGAATTGCAACGGCGGCACAATTTCCGGGCACTGCCAATCGTGACCATTGACGGCGAGACGGCGCGCGACTTCGACGATGCTGTTTTGGTGCGCATGCTCCCGAATAATAATTTCGAATTGCATGTGCATATTGCGGACGTCGCGCAATACGTCACACCGGAGTCGGCGCTTGATCAGGAGGCACGGCTGCGCGGTACCAGCGTCTATTTTCCCGACCGCGCTGTGCCAATGCTTCCGCTCGAACTCTCCACCGACATTTGCAGCTTGCGGCCACAGGTGGATCGGCTGGTGCTGTCGTGCGTGATGGAGATGGATCACCGCGGCGAGATCGTCGGCTACGAGTTGTCAGAGGGTGTGATCCGGTCGGCCGAGCGCATGACGTATACGGCGGTGAATGCGGTGCTGGAGGGCGATGCGGCGATGCGCGAACGGTACGCTCCGCTGGTTGCCGGGTTTGAGTTGATGCGCGATCTTGCGTTGATTCTGCATCGCAAACGCGAGCGGCGCGGCTCGATTGATTTTGACCTGCCGGAACCGGTCATCGAATTCGACGAGCTTGGACTCATGAAGAGCATTACACGCTCGGAGCGCAACATCGCGCACCGGGTGATCGAAGAGTTCATGCTGTCGGCCAACGAGTGCGTGGCGCATCATCTGGAGTCGAATCGGATTGCCTCGCTCTATCGCGTGCACGAGAAGCCAGACGCGAAACGAGTCTACGATTTTGAGGTGATCGCCGCGACGTTTGGATATTCGCTCGGCGTGGGCGCGCTGCCGATTCATCGCGTACAGATGAAGGCGGATCGCCGCGCGGCTTACGGCACGGGCAAACGCGTGCGCGAGATTGAAGTACCGAAAGAAGTTCACATCACGCCGCGGATGTATCAGAAGCTGACCGAGAAAATTGCAGGCAAGCCGGAGGAGCGAATTCTCAGCTACCTGATGCTGCGGTCGCTGAAGCAGGCGCGGTATTCGGAAGAGAATCTGGGACACTTCGCGCTGGCGGCGACTTCGTATACGCACTTTACTTCGCCGATACGAAGGTACCCGGATTTGATTGTGCACCGGATTCTGAAGAGTGTGCTACGTCAGAACCCCCACCCTTCGACAGGCTCCGGGCAGACTTTCCCGCAGAGCATGCGAGAAATAGGGCACGGGGTTTCTGACGAGGAGAAACCTTCGCCATGGTCGAAGCGGCGCGATCATGCGGCACACCGCGAGGCGCTGGAACCTTTGGGCGGGCCAATCGCGATCGAGGAACTTCACGACATTGCCGAGGAATCGAGCATGTCGGAACGGCGAGCCGACGATGCTGAGCGCGACCTGATGGAGTGGAAGAAAGTGAAGTTCATGCAGGACCGCGTCGGTGAGGACTTCGACGGTCTCGTCACCAGCGTGACGAAATTCGGATTCTTCGTGGAGCTCAACGATCTGTTTGTCGAAGGATTGGTCCCGCTGAACACGCTGACCGACGACCGCTACACGTTTCACGAGAACACGCGCGAGATCATCGGGCAGCGTTCGCGCAAGACCTACCACCTGGGGCAGAAGATTCGCGTGCTGGTGGACCGCATCGATCCGGTGGAGAAGAAGATTCAGTTTGCGGTTTTTGAGGAAGCGCCGCCGCGTCGGGAGAAGAAGCACAGGAAGAAATAGTCGTGCATAGCAGGCCTCGCCACCTTATGCTCCGAGTGCCTTCTGAATCTCTGCCGCAATCCCCGCAGTCAGAGCCTGCATTTTCTGTTCTGATTCGGCTTCGACCATGACACGCGCCAGCGCCTCAGTGCCGGAGTAGCGCACAACTACTCGACCATTGCCATCGAGTTCGCGCTCGGCTGCTGCGATTGCTGCCTGCACCGCGGGAATTTGAGCGAATGGAACTTTCTCGCGCACGCGCACGTTCTGAATTTTCTGCGGGAGAACCTTCAAGTCGCCAACTAATTCCGCCAGTTGCTTGCCGCTGCGCACCACGATGTCCATCAGGCGCAGGGCAGTGAGCAGGCCGTCGCCGGTAGTACTCTCTCCATCGAGAAAGATAATATGTCCGGATTGTTCGCCGCCGAGAGTCGCGCCGGTCTTGAGCATCTCTTCGAGCACGTACTTGTCTCCGACATTGGCGCGCAGCATGCGGATGCCGGATTTTTTCAGCGCGATTTCCAGCCCCATGTTCGACATGGTAGTGGAGACGACAGTGTCTGCCTTTAACTTGCCCTGCGCATGCAGGTCGCGCGCGGCAGCCAACAGGACGCCATCTCCGTTAACTACGCGGCCGGCGGCATCGCAGAAAAGGGCGCGGTCGGCGTCACCGTCGAAGGTCACACCCAGGTCGAAGTGGCTCTTTGATGCGGCAACAGTCTTGCCCAACGTCTCCGGGTGCAAGGCGCCGCAACCTTCGTTGATGTTCTTTCCGTCGGGAGCTGTGTGAATGAATGTCGCCTGTACGCCGAGATTTCGGAATAACTCTGGCGCTTCCGCGGTGGCCGCGCCGTTGGCGCAATCCACCAGCACACTTAGTTTGCTCAAATCAGATGAGACGCTCGCCGCCAGCGACTTGATGTAGGCGTGGCGCAATTCAGCCTCGCCCGGCAGCGACGGCTTCGGAATTTTGAGGGCGGTATCGTCAACGGCCGCCGTATTTTGCAACAGTGCGAAAATTTCTTTTTCAATCGCTAACTCCCGCGCGTCGGTCAGCTTGAAACCATCGCCGGAAAATACTTTGATCCCGTTATCGGTCCAGGGATTGTGCGAAGCGGAGATGACCACGCCTGCAGCGAGACCTCGCGAACGCGCCAGATACGCAACTCCTGGCGTTGTGATCACTCCGGCGCTGTGCACGTCGACGCCGACGGCCGCGAGACCTTCTGCAACCCGGTCGGCGATCCACTGACTCGACTCGCGCGTATCCTGGCCAATCACGGCTTGTGCTTTGGGCGTGGTACGAACGAGGTCATGGCCCAACGCGCGGCCAATGAGATACGTGCTCTGCTTGCTGAGCGGGAATTCTCCCGCCACACCACGAATGCCGTCGGTCCCGAACAACTGCCTTTGCTCACTCATAAGGAAGCTTTTTTGGAACGCATGATGAGGACTAAAGATGATAAATGAGAGCGCGACAGAGCACGCGCTTTTCAGTGGGTCGTGGCACTACCCACTTTCTGCACAGTCACGGTCACGCGAATCGATGTGGTCTGTGCCACTTGCACCAGTGGATCGGGCACATACACGTTGGTGGTGAAAATCGCCTTGCCGCTGACGCCCGAAGCATCCACAGGATCGGTGGTGGCGGCATCCACTTTTTCGACGTGATGCCGAGGGCCGGTGATGCTGATTCGCGGCGGATCGGCTTCGACTTTGACAATTTGTTCGCCATCGGCAAAGTTGCCCGTCACTCGCGGATGAATTTCGACCTCCCGCGTCGACCTTGTATCGAAGGCCAGATGCAACTGGCTCGGCACAACCTGTACTATGACAACTTCGCGCGGATGGCGCACTTCCTGCGAAGTCAGGTCAAAGGTTCGCTCTTCTGCTTTGGCATTTGCGAGATCGATCTCCGCGTGAATCTCGTTCGCCTGTAGTTGCCGGATCACGCGCTCGGGCCCTCGCACACGGATCTGGGCCTCAGGAATCATCTCGGTGCTGATCTCGAGTTGCGGTGGGACGTGCTCAAAGACGATGGGAGCGCGGACGGCGACTTCCGCAGGCTGCTCATCGGGCGAAATCAGAAACCACAGACCACCCGCCAGCAGGAGTGACAATACCTTCAGCGAAAAGTTGTGCATCACGTAGCGTTTGAAGAGGGCGATCATCATCGCGACCCCGATTCCGCGCCCGAATCAGATCTGCGTTGTGGTTCGGTTTCGCGCAGCGGCGAGTCCAGAGCGGTGTCCGATTCTTCATCATTTTGTGCGATCGGAGTAGGCAATGTCACGGGAGACATGTAGCGCTTCAGTTCGCTTCCAAGACGCTCGCGAAGTTGTTCGACCGTGAGGTCGCGCTCCATCTTGCCGCCGATGGCGAGGCTGATCGCTCCCGTTTCTTCGGAGCAAACCACAGCGATGGCGTCGGTCTCTTCTGTGATGCCGATACCGGCACGGTGCCGCGTGCCGAGTTGGGTCGAGAGTAGCGGATTCATGGAAAGTGGCAGGAAACACGCCGCCGCGGCGATGCGATCTTTTTGCACGATGACCGCGCCATCGTGCAAGGGCGCGCTGGGGCGGAAGATCGTGGCTAGAAGATCGTAGGAGAGGCGCGCATCGAGGGGTACGCCACTTTCGATGTGGGTGCGCAATCCGATTTCGCGCTCAATCACGATGAGCGCGCCAGTCTGATGCTGAGAAAAAAGATTTGCTGCCAGCACGATGTCGTCGTAAGAATCGCTCTCCGCCGAGGATCCACCAAGAAACGTCAATCGCCGGCCGAGGTCGGCGAGCACATGGCGAATCTCCGACTGAAAGACGACGATCAGCGCGAACACCAGGTAGGGGAGCACGTGGCTGACGACCCAGTTCAGGGTGGTCAGTTCGCCCATGCGCGCCAGATAGAAAATCACCGAAACCACGACCAGACCAACCAGCATGGGAGCGGCGCGGGTACCGCGGATCATCACCAGCACCTGGTAGATGAGGATGGCAACGAGCAGGATATCGAGCGCTACCCATGCGCCCTGCTGCCATGACGTGATGACCGGCGTCATTGGAATCTTGCTCCTACCGAACTCGTGTGGAAAACCCCATTGTAATGCAGCGAATTGGAGCGACTTAGCTGTCCCACAAACTTTTACAAGTTGTTACGAAGAGATACTCAAACTTCCTTCTTCGTTACCGCGGCGTGAATCTGCCCATGTGCCAGGCGCGCGGAAACCTCCGAGCCCACTTTGACTCGGTGCGCGTCTTTCAGCAGGTTACCTTCAGAATCGAAAACCAGTGCATACCCGCGCTCGAGGATGGCCAGCGGCGATAGGGATTCCAGCGCCGTCTGCAGGCGCTCGCTGCGCACGCGATGCTGCAAGAGCACGTTGCGCGTCACGGCCGTCAGAGCTGCAGTTGAGCTTTCGATTTGCTTCCGCATGCCCGAAAGTACGAGCCGCAAATCGTAATGACGTACCGCCGCCGAAATCATTTCCCACTGGCGGTGCATGCGCTGCAGCAGATTGCGCTCGGCGAGTTCCATGCGGTGAGTCAGATCGTCGAGCCTCTGCTGGCGATGGCGGATGAGTTCCATCATTCGGCCAAAAGCACCGTGCTGGGCCAGTTCGGTGAGAGCTTGGCGCCCAATCAAGAGCCGGTACCGCATGGCACGAGTCAGCCGCTCATGTAATGCCGCGGCATGATCGTCAATTTCCTGCCGCGAACGGATCACCAGCTCCGCCGCGGCTGATGGCGTTGGCGCGCGCAGGTCCGCAACGAAATCAACAATGGTGAAATCCGTCTCGTGCCCCACTGCCGAAATCACCGGAATCTCAGAGGCTGCGACCATTCGCGCTAGCGCCTCATTATTAAAGGCCGCGAGGTCTTCGGCCGAGCCTCCGCCTCGAGCGATGACGATCACATCTACATTGTCGTGTTGGTTGAAGTAACGGACGCCCGCAGTTACCTCGTGCGAGGCAGCGTCTCCCTGGACTTGCGCTGGATAAATCAGAACATTCACCGAGTGATGCCGCCGTGCGAGGACATTGAGAATATCGCGGAGAGCCGCCGCCTGCGCAGAAGTCACTACGCCAATACGCGACGGGAGAGCAGGAATCGGCTTCTTGCGCTCGGCGGCAAACAATCCCTCAGCCTCAAGCTTGGCCTTGAGTTGCTCGAAGGCCAACTGAAGCGATCCCGCGCCCTTGGGTTCGATGTACTCGGCGGAAATCTGAAGCTCGCCGCGGTCTTCATAGACGGTGACGCGACCGCGCACCACGACCTGCAATCCGTCCGCCGGACGAAACTTCAACAGTCGCGCCGATGACCGGAACATCACGACGCGAATCTGCGCGTTGCCATCTTTCAGCGTGAAATAAAGATGACCCGAGTCTGGCGCACGGAAGTTAGAGATTTCGCCTTCCACCCAGGCGTCGGAATACTCGCGTTCGATATGCGAGCGCACCGCGGCGACCAGATCGCGCACCTTCCACACCCTGCGCTCCGGTGGACGGAAGCTGAACCCCATCTGATCGGTGAGGGAGGACATTGTGGGCAGTGTACCGCAGGAAGGGGCGAAATGGCGGCAGAGTCGGCCGTAAGCCAGTCAGGAGTCCGGGAAAGAGTCGACTATGAGGTTTGACCGCCTTGAGCCCGGGGCGGCCAGAGACCCCCGGGCGCAAGGCAGTTCTTTGTTAAGGTTCAGTTGATCTCGAAGTGGAAAACATCCGCGATCTGAAAGTTCGCTCGATTGAGCAGAACCAGATGGCCGCCGATGATGACGTGAGCATAGTTCGGAGGCGGTGGCGGCAGGGTGCGCTCTAGCTCGATCGGGCAGGTGTGCATTTGTGCACGAAGTCCGACGGGCAAATATCCACGCACCACGATCTGGCGCTCGAGTCCCGGCGGAAGACGGTCGCGTTTCGCCAATCCGGGGGGCAGGTGTCCGCGATGCTCGTGATACCATCCGCGCATCTCGTGCGCCGGTCGTGATCCCGATCATGATCTCGGTCGTGACCGTGACCGTGTCCGTGGTCCCGATCATCATCATCACGATCGTGCTTGTCATAGCCGTGCCCGTGATCCTGGGCTACCGCGATTGTGGTCGAGAGAGCGAGAGACAAAACGGCAGCCGCGCCTGCTCGAAGCCATATCTTCAAAGACATCAGAACCTCCTATAAGTTCGTTAGGAAGAAGGTTATAGAAAGAGGACGCTCGCCGACAGATTACGGGAGGCCACCGCCGGAGGTATTCGCTTTGTTTCTAGTAGTTTAGGGATTTTACTGCCGGCTTTTCCGCTGTAAGCGCGGTGTGCGGTCGCTCACACGCGCGCTTCTCCGACACCCGCTATAATCTCGGCCATGAATCTCGAACAAAAAGTCGCCGAACTCAACAAGCGAAACAAGCTCGCCGAAGATGGCGGGGGCGCCAAGCGTCGCGAACGCCAGCACAAAGAGGGCAAGATGTCGGCGCGCGAGCGCATCGAGTTCCTGCTCGATGAGGGCACGTTCGAGGAGACGGACAAGCTCGTCACCCATCGGTGCAACGACTTCGGCATGACTGAGCAGAAAATTTATGGCGACGGGTTCATCACTGGATACGGGCGGATCGAGGGCCGACTGGTCTACGTCTTCGCCCAGGATTTTACCGTGTTTGGCGGTTCGCTCTCGGAGACCAACGCGGCAAAGATCGTGAAGATCATGGACCTCGCTGCCAAGACGGGTGCGCCAGTGGTAGGACTGAACGATTCCGGCGGGGCGCGCATTCAGGAAGGCGTGATGTCGCTCGCCGGTTACGCGGATATCTTTTTGCGCAACACGTTGTACAGCGGGGTCGTGCCGCAGATTTCCGCGATCATGGGGCCATGCGCCGGTGGGGCCGTTTACTCGCCTGCCATCACTGACTTCGTCCTCATGGTCGACAAGACTTCGTACATGTTCATCACCGGGCCTGATGTCATCAAGACGGTGACGCTCGAAGAAGTCACCAAAGATCAGCTTGGCGGCGCCATGACTCACAACGAGACCTCAGGCGTAGCGCACTTTCTGGCGCACGATGACGCGGAGTGCCTCTCAATGGTGCGTGAATTGTTGAGCTTTGTGCCTTCGAATAATCTGGACGATCCACCTCGGCGGCCGTGTACCGATCCGATCGATCGCGCTGATACTGCGCTGGACACGATGGTTCCGGCGCAGTCGAACCAACCCTATGACATCAAAGATGTGATTCACGCGGTGGTCGACGACGGATACTTCTTCGAAGTTCAGGAGCACTATGCGAAGAACATTGTCGTCGGATTCGCGCGGCTGGACGGACGGAGCGTGGGCATTGTTGCCAATCAGCCCGCGGTGCTGGCCGGAACGCTCGATATCAACGCGTCGGTGAAGGGCGCACGCTTCGTACGCTTCTGCGACTGCTTCAATATTCCCCTGGTGACGTTCGAAGACGTTCCCGGATTCCTGCCCGGCACGGCGCAAGAGTATGGCGGCATCATCAAGCACGGGGCCAAACTGCTTTTCGCCTTTGCGGAAGCGACGGTTCCCAAGGTCACTGTGATCACGCGCAAGGCATACGGCGGCGCATACTGCGTGATGGCGTCGAAGCACATTCGAACCGACGTGAATTACGCATGGCCTACCGCCGAGATCGCGGTGATGGGGCCAGAAGGCGCGGTGGACATCGTCTACAAACGCGAACTGGACGCTGCCGCGAACCGCGAACAAGTCCGCCGTGAGAAGATCGACGAATTCCGCGAGCGCTTTGCCAACCCGTACGTGGTCGCCGACCGCGGATTTGTCGACGCGGTCATCCAGCCCCACGACACCCGCAAGAAACTAATTCAGGCCCTAGCCATGCTCGAGACCAAGCGCGACAAGAACCCGCCGAAGAAGCATGGGAACATTCCGCTGTAACTTTACGATGATTCGTCCGGATCAAGCGGAAGCATCGAACCGTGGCGCATGTGCAGGATGTAAACGGATCTACCGATCACGGTAAAGAGAAACCGGTATGTTCCGCGATTGCCCGCACCGAATAACAATTCGCGAATCGGATCGTCAAACGAACCGCTCTCGGGAGCCAGTGGACATCGCTCGGGATGATGAGAGAGAGTCTTAACGCTCCGGCGCGCCCCCTGGATCCAAAGGCGGGCGGCGCGGGGCGCGTGTCTCCGAATGTATCGGTACGCAGTTCTTAGATCACTCTCAGCCTCGGGTGTGACGATCACCTGATAAGGCATCGCAGACTCTTAGTCTTCCCGTTCCAGGTCGGTCAACACATCTTCCGCTACCCTCCCTTCGCCTCTTTTTGCCTGGACAAGACCTCGGCGGATGCTTGCCACCGCGTCCAGGTGTTCGGCGACTTCCTGATAAGCCGCAGCATCGAGCAGCACGGCCTCGGCCTTGCCGTTGATGGTAAGCACCAGTGGCCGCCCAGTCTTCTTCATGTGCTTCATCAGCCCGGAAGAGTTGCGCTTGAAAGTGGTAAGCGAGTGAATGTCTTCGGTAACATCAATCATGGCAATATTATAGCACTCTTAAAGCATCTTATTGATTGCTTTATTCGCCTTTTACGGTATGCTTGTCTGCCCCACCCAGTGGTTCTTTACGAAAGTGCTGCAAGGAGAGGTTTAAATGAAGAAACTATTCGCATTGTTCTCCTTCTGCTTCCTAACTCTTCCGCTCCTCTCGCAAGATCCCGGCACCTGGCTCTCGACTCTTCCCCAAGCGAAGGATTACGTGCAGCACCGCTCCTCCAGCTACGACCGCAGCGGTGGAAATGCCGATGCGCGGGCGATCGCCGCAGGAGCGACGCTGACGCTGCTGGATGAGGCGGGGCCCGGCCTCATCAGCCACGTCTGGGTGACCATCGCCAGCGACGACCCCAATCACTTGAAGGCTCTCGTCATGCGCATGTACTGGGACGGGGAGTCCGCGCCGAGCGTCGAAGCTCCCATCGGCGATTTCTTCGGACTCGGCCTGGGAGACTACTACCTCTATCAATCGCTGCCTCTGTCGGTCGGCTCTGACAAGGCTCTGAACAGTTATTTTCCGATGCCGTTTCAAAAGCACGCCCGCATCACCGTCACCAATGAAGGCGCGCGCAAGACCGACGATTTTTATTTCAATATTGACTATCGCGTCTACAGCAAGGCGTTGCCTGCGGACACGCTTTACTTCCACGCGCAGTATCGTCAGGCTGCACCCGCGCCGGGATGGACCAATCAATGGCGCACGAATGGCGACTCGATCGTCGAGGGCAAGAAGAATCTGAACGAAGAGGGCAATTACGTCTGGATGGAAGCCACGGGGCGCGGACACTTCGTCGGAGTGACCATGTCGGTGTTGCAGAATCAGGATGGCTGGTGGGGCGAAGGCGATGACATGTTTTTTGTCGATGGAGAAACAACGCCTTCAATCAACGGAACCGGCTCCGAGGATTATTTTCTCGGGGCGTGGGACTTCGGAGAACACGCATTCTCATACGGACTATTCGGAGCGCCCGTAAAGGGACAGGAAGTCGCCGGCGGCCGATCTTCGGTCTATCGCTTCCATCTGGACTCGCCGATCCCGTTCACGAAGTCGCTGCGCGCCACCATCGAGCACGGGCACGGCAATCATCGATCGGACAATTTCTTCTCGGTCGCGTACTGGTATCAGGCGGAACCGCATGCAGCCTTTCCGGCGCTGCCGCCGCTTGAGCAGAGGATTCCACGGATTTATCCGGTGGGTGGGCCTGGCAATGCGGGAAAGTGATGAGGGTCTAAGGTCTTGCAATAAAAAAAAATAAGAGTTCCGAAGTTATGCAGGGTTCATTCGTCTCGGCCAGTAGCTCGCGTTTGACCCTTGCTCGACCTGCTCTCGCAACTCGCCCTTGCGGGGTGCTGCGCGCGATCTTTGCTTGGGCTCCGGG
>Ga0207664_10000427_pt1 | contig 30029 bp, 25 predicted proteins | sample LARL83metaG_FD_184349 | JGI IMG/M metagenome (GOLD analysis project Ga0207664, IMG submission 184349) | Corn, switchgrass and miscanthus rhizosphere microbial communities from Kellogg Biological Station, Michigan, USA - LAR L8-3 metaG... | ecosystem: Host-associated > Plants > Roots >... | reverse complement strand
GTTCCACTTCATGCCGAAGCCGAGCCCGCCCAGGTATACCGGCCGGGTGACCCCGGGCCAGGCGGTGGACTCCTCGGCCACCATCGTGATGCCGGGCGAGCGCCGGTAACAGGTGACGTTGGCCTCTTGCAGGAACGCGACCGCTTCCAGGTTCTGGTTCCCGCCGAACACGTTCGGCGTCCACTCGCCGGGCTGCCGGGAGTAGTCGAGGTACAGCATGGAGGCGACCGCGTCCACCCGCAGCCCGTCCACGTGAAACTCCTCCAGCCAGTAGGCCGCGTTCGCGACCAGGAAGTTGCGCACCTCGTTCCGGCCGTAGTTGAAGATCAGCGTGCCCCAGTCCGGGTGCGCGCCGCGCCGCGGGTCGGGATCCTCATACAGCGGCGTGCCGTCGAACCGGGCCAGCGCCCAGTCGTCGCGCGGGAAGTGCGCGGGCACCCAGTCCACAAGCACGCCGATCCCGGCCTGGTGCAGCCGGTCCACCAGGTAGCGGAAGTCATCCGGCGAGCCGTACCGGGACGACGGCGCGTAGTACGAGGTGACCTGGTACCCCCAGGAGCCGCCGAACGGGTGCTCGGCCACCGGCAGGAACTCCACGTGCGTGAACCCCAGCCTCCTCACGTACTCGGTCAGCTGGTCGGCCAGTTCCCGGTAGGACAGCCCCGGTCGCCAGGACCCGATGTGCACCTCGTACGCGCTCATCGGCTCGTCCTGCGGGACCCGGTCTTTCCGCGCCGCCATCCACTCGCCGTCGCCCCACTCATGCCGCGAGGCGGTGACCACCGAGGCCGTGCCCGGCGGCTCCTCGGCCTGCGCGGCCAGCGGGTCGGCCTTGGCCCGCCACACGCCGTCCGGACCGCAGATCGCGTACTTGTACCGTGTGCCCTCGCCGACCCCGGGCACGAACAGCTCCCAGACTCCGCTGCCGCCGAGCGAGCGCATCGGGTGGGTACGCCCGTCCCAGTGGTTGAAGTCGCCGATCACCCGCACCCCGCGGGCGTTCGGGGCCCAGACCGCGAAGGCGGTGCCCGTCGTCTGGGCGAATATATTTCCGAACGGCTGGCGGCCGGACTGCGCGCTGCCGGCGAACTGTTTCGGGTGCGAGCCCAGTGCCCGCCACAGCTCCTCGTGCCTGCCCTCGCCGATCAGGTACAGGTCCATCTCGCCCACCGTGGGCTGGTGCCGGTACGGGTCGTCGTCGATGATCTCCGGCCCCACGGCGGCGGTCCCGTCGGCCGTGACGCCGGCCGGATAGACGACCGCCAGCCGGTAGTCGGGGACCTGGCCGGGGGGTGCCGCAGCATCGGCCGGCAGCAAGGCGGCGAACACGCCGCCTTGCAGGTGCTCCATGGCGTACCTGCGCCCGCCGGGCAGCAGGACGGTGACCGTGGCCGCGAGTGGCCGCAGCGCCCGCACTGTGATCCCTTCCGGACCCGGGTGCGCGCCGAGCACCGAGTGCGGGTCATGGTGTACGCCCGCGAGCAGCCGGTCGATCTCGGCCGCGGTTACCCGGGCAGGATCCGCGCGGCTGGTCACCGGACCTCCGTCCCTGAGTCCGAGTCGGCCTCGGCCACGGAATCAGGCCGTGCCGCCGACATGGCAGCCAGCGAGTCCAGCGGGATCGACAGCCAGGACGGCCGGTTCCTCGCCTCGTACATAACCTCGTACACCGCCTTGTCCAGCTCGAAGGCGCGCAGCAGCACCTCGTGCTTGCGCGGGTCGATGGCCCCGCCGACCTCGGCGTAGCCGGCGCAGAAGGCCTCCCGGTTGCGCCGCACCCAGCCCCGCGCGGGCCGTTCGAGCGCTGCTCGATCCGGGCGGTCGAGCAACTGGTGCCTGGCCGCGTAGTCGAATGAGCGGAGCATGCCCGCCACGTCGCGCAGCGGCGAGGAGCGGGCCCGCCGGGTGGCCAGCGGAACCGCGGGCTCGCCCTCGAAGTCGAGCATCACCCACCCGGTCTGGGTGCGCATCACCTGGCCCAGGTGATAGTCGCCGTGGATGCGCTGCACCCGCACCGGCTCGTCCAGGCCGGCCAGCTCGGCGTAGGCCGCGGTCAGCATGGCCGCGTGCTCGCCCAGTTCGGGGACGGCGGTGAGCGCGTCGGCCAGCCGGTGCCGCATCGGCCCGGCCAGCTCGCCGGTCGCGCCGGGCGGCAGATCGTCGGCGCCGAACGCGGTAACCAGATCCCGGTGCACCTCGGCAGTCGCGGCGCCGAGCCGGCGCGCCTCGCCGGCGAAGTCGCCGCCGGCCTCGGCCGCATCGGTATCCGGCTGGGCGTACAGGTCGCGCACGCTGGTCGCCGCCAGCGACCAGCCGTCGCTGGCCGCGCGCAGGTACCGGGACAAGATAGCCAGGATCGTGAGCTCGACGCCCGCGCCGGTCTCCATCCAGCCGAACGGCTCCGCTATGTGCGTCGCGCCCAGCCGGCCGAGTGCGGCGGACACCTCGAGATCGGGATTGGGGCCCGCGGCCACCCGGCGGAACACCTTGAGGATGGCCTCCTCCCCGTAGACCAGGCTGGTGTTGCTCTGCTCGCCGGTGAGTACCAGGCTGTCCGGGCCCGCGCCCGAGGCCAGCGCCCGCGGGCTCAGCGGCCCGTCGGTGAGCGGGCCGCCGTCCAGCCGGCCGCCGGTCACCCTGGCGAATCGCACCGGGCCGATGACCTGCTGTTCCGCGATCCCGCGCAGCAGCAGACCGGCCAACTCGGTGTCGTGCAGCGCATCGTAGGCGCTGCGTCCATCCGGCACCACGCCGATCCGCACGTGCTCCAGCCGGCCCGGCAGGCTGGCCCGCAGGCCGACCAGGACCTGGTAGCTGTCGGTCCCCGTGCCCTGGGTGACCGCGACGATCAGGTGTCGCAGCGCGGGCTCGCCGCCGCCGCCCGCCGCCAGCTCGGTGTCCGACGTGATCTGCAGCCCGGTGATCGGGCGGCCCTTGCCCGCGAACCAGCGCTGGGCAGGCAGCCACCGGGCCAGGGCCTGCTCTAGGGCGTGCTCCGTGGCCGCGGGTTGCCGGTCGCCGGTGGTCGGCATGTCAGCGCTCGTGCTCTTCCCTGGGCGGGTGCAGCTGGAACCAGTAGAACCCGTGCCCGGGCAAGGTGAGCAGGTAGCTGAGCTCCCCGATCGGGGGGAACGTCACGCCCCCCATGCATTCGACCGGCGTGACGCCGCGGAACCTGCGCAGGTCGAGCTCGACCGGCTGCGGGAACCGGGACAGGTTGTTAACGCACAGCACCCGGTCCGGGCCGTCGGACACGCCCTCGTCCACCTCGCGGACGAAGGCGAGCACGCTCGGGTTGGACGAGGACAGCTCTTCGTACCTGCCCAGGCCGAACACCGGGTGCCGCTTGCGGATCTCGATCATGCGCCTGGTCCAGTGCAGGAACGAGGCCGAATCGTGCTGCTGCTGCTCGACATTCAGTGCCTGGTACCCATAGATCGGGTCCATAATCAACGGCAGGTACAGCCGGGCCGGGTCGGACCGGGAGAAACCGCCGTTGCGGTCCGGCGTCCACTGCATGGGGGTGCGCACGCCGTCCCGGTCACCCAGCCAGATGTTGTCACCCATGCCGATCTCGTCGCCGTAATACAGCACCGGCGAGCCGGGCAGCGACAGCAGCAGGGCGGTGAACAGCTCCAGCTGATTGCGGTCGTTCTCGAGCAGCGGGGCGAGCCTGCGCCGGATGCCGATGTTCGCCTTCATCCGCGGGTCCTTGGCGTACTCGGCCCACATGTAGTCCCGTTCCTCGTCGGTGACCATCTCCAGCGTCAGCTCGTCGTGGTTGCGCAGGAAGATCCCCCACTGGCAGCCGGACGGGATGGACGGCGTCTGGGCCATGATCTCGGAGACGGGGTAGCGCTGCTCGCGCCGGACCGCCATGAAGATGCGCGGCATCAGCGGGAAGTGGAACGCCATGTGGCACTCGTCGCCGCCGCTCTCCGCGTCGCCGAAGTACTGCACGACGTCGGTCGGCCACTGGTTGGCCTCGGCCAGCAGCACCCGGTCCGGGTAGAGCCGGTCCACCTCGGCCCGCACCCGCTTCAGGTACTCGTGCGTCTCCTTCAGGTTCTCGCAGTTGGTGCCCTCCCGCTCGTACAGGTAGGGCACCGCGTCCAGCCGGAACCCGTCGATGCCCAGGTCCAGCCAGAACCTCAGCACCTCCAGCATCGCGTCCTGGACCTTGGGGTTCTCGTAGTTGAGGTCGGGCTGGTGGGAGAAGAACCTGTGCCAGTAGTACTGCCCGCGGACCTGGTCGAAGGTCCAGTTCGACGCCTCGGTGTCCACGAAGATGATCCGCGCGTCCGGGTAGCCGGTGTCGGCGTCGGACCACACGTAGAAGTCGCCGTAGGGGCCGTCCGGGTCGCTGCGGGAGGCCTGGAACCACGGGTGGTCCTCGCTGGTGTGGTTCATGACCAGGTCAGCGATTACCCGGATGCCCCGTTTGTGCGCCTCCTCCACCAGCTCCACGAAGTCACCCAGGTCCCCGAATTCCGGCAGCACCTTCATGAAGTCGGAGATGTCGTAGCCGCCGTCGCGCAGCGGGGACTGGTAGATGGGCAGCAGCCAGATGCAGTCGATACCCAGCCAGTGCATGTAGTCCAGCCGCGAGGTCAGGCCGCGCAGGTCGCCGGTGCCGTGGCCGGTGGAATCGGCGAAGCTGCGCACCGACACCTCGTAGAAGACGGCGCGCTTGTACCACCGCGGGTCGTGCGGCGTGCCGAACGACTCGACCGGCTCGCTCTGCAGCCCGGAGAAGTCATGCATGAGCGGGACGGTCGGCGGGCCGGGGTGGCCCGGCTCGGGTGGTGTCACCATCACGGCTCCCGCGTTCTGCTTCGTGCCGTCGCGGTCAGGGTGTATCCGGGGTCACTGCGAAGATATGCGCTGGCGACCAGGCCGGGTCGAGCCGGACGTAGTTGGCCTGGCTCCACCGGTAGGAGTCGCCGGTCAGCTCGTCCGTCACGATGAACGCGTTGCCCGGCTGCACGCCCAGCGCGCCGGTATCCAGCCAGACCGTGGCTTCACGCGGCCGGTGCGGGTCCAGGTTCACCACGACCAGGACGGTGTCCGTCCCGCTCCGTTTGGAGAAGCAGAGCAGTTCCGGCTGGTCGACGTGGTGGAAGCGTAGATTACGCAGCCAGTGCAGTGCCGGGTGGGTCCTCCTGATGTTGTTGAGCCTGGTGATGAACGGGGCGATGCCGGCCGGCCCCCGCTCCGCCGCGGCCCAGTCCCGCGGCCGGTACTGGTACTTCTCCGAGTCCATGTACTCCTCACTGCCGGGCCGGAGCGGGGCGTTCTCGCACAGCTCGTACCCGGAGTAGATACCCCAGGAGGGGGAGAGCATGGCGGCCAGCACGGCCCGGATCTTGAACGCGGGCGGACCGCCGTGCTGCAGGTACTCGTGCAGGATGTCGGGCGTGTTGGCGAAGAAGTTGGGCCGCATGTAGGCGGCGTCGGGCCCGGCCAGCTCGCGCAGGTAGCCGGTGAGCTCGGGCGCGGTATTGCGCCAGGTGAAATAGGTGTACGACTGGTGGAAACCGATCATCGCCAGGGCGTGCATCATGGCCGGCCGGGTGAACGCCTCGGCCAGGAAGATCACGTCGGGGTCGGTCCGGTGCACGTCGGCGAGCAGCTTTTCCCAGAACGGCAGCGACTTGGTGTGCGGGTTGTCGACGCGGAAGATCCGGACCCCGTGGTCCATCCAGTACCGGACGATCCGCTGCGCCTCGGCGGCCAGGCCGTCCGGGTCGATGTCGAAGTTGACCGGGTAGATGTCCTGGTACTTCTTCGGCGGGTTCTCCGCGTAGCGAATGGAGCCGTCTGGTCGCGTGGTGAACCACTCCGGGTGCTTGCTCACCCAGGGGTGATCGGGAGAGCACTGCAGCGCGAAGTCGAGCGCCACCTCCAGGCCGAGCTGGCGGGCCCGGGCCACGAACGCGTCGAAGTCGTCGATCGTGCCCAGGTCGGGGTGGATCGCGTCGTGCCCGCCCGCGGGCGACCCGATAGCCCACGGCGAGCCCGGGTCCGACGGCCCGGCGTGCAGCGTGTTGTTCCGCCCCTTGCGGTTGGTGAAGCCGATCGGGTGGATGGGCGGCAGGTAGACGACGTCGAAGCCCATGCCTGCAATCGCATCCAGCCGCCTGGCCGCGGTGCGTAGCGTGCCGGACACCGGCTCCCGCCGTCCCAGCGGGTCTATCTGCACCCCCTCCGAGCGCGGGAAGAACTCGTACCATGCGCCGAAAAGCGCTCGCTGCCGGTGCACGACGACCTCGAACCGCCCGGACCGGCTGCGCCGCTCGCGCAGCGGGTAGACGGCGAGGATGCGCCGGATCTCCGGATCCTCGGTCGCGGCCAGCCGGTCCCACGGGGCGATGCCCGGGTCGGCCAGCCGGCCAGCCAGCGCGGCCAGCGCGGCCCGCGCCTGGGCCGCGCTCTCGCCGGGCGCCCGCGGCGGGACCGCCTCGCCCCACCCCGGGCTGCGCACCGCGCGGGCGGCCCGGTCATACAGCTGCGCGCCCTCGGCCAGCATGAGCTCCACGTCCTGGCCCATCGGGATCTTGATCCCGGCGTCGTGCTGCCACTGCCCGATCGGATCTCGCCAGGCCGCTACCTGAAAGTGCCATAGCCCCTCGGCGGTCACGGTGACCTCGGCGCCGAGCCGGTCGGTGCCCGGGGCCAGCTCCCGCATCGGCACCGGAGCAAGCCGGCTGCCGTCCGGGTGCTCCAGCACCACGGCCGCGCCCAGCAGGTCGTGACCCTCGCCGAACACGGTGGCGCTGACTTCGAATGATTCGCCCGCAACGGCCTTGGCCGGCCGTTTGCCCCCATCGGGGGCAGGCTGGACGTTGAGGATGGGGACGCGTCCGATCACGACCGAGAGGCTACCCAGCAGGCCCGCCGCCAATCGAGTCAGGCCCGCCGTCGCCGGCGCTACGCCCACGGCGGCACCGCCGGGTAATCCGGGCGCGGTACCCCCGCCCGGCGGCGGACGAGGAGCCGCCGCCGTGGGCGCCGCCGCGACCGGTCGTACGCCGGCCCTGCGGGGTACGCCGCCTGCCTCCTCCCGGCGTGGCCGGGACCGCGCGGTACCCCGCGCGGAGCAACCCCCGGCGCGCCCTTAATCCTCGCGCGGTGCGGCAAGAGCCACCGCCGGGCCGACGACGCGCGCGGGTGGCCGACGGGACGATCGAAACCGACCGCACAGCGCCCGAGAAGAGGAGAAACCATGACGCTCGCCGCCGTCCTGGATCGGCCCGAGACGCCCGCAGGCCCGCCCAAGCTCAACCCGCCCCGACTGCGCCGGGTGCAGGCGGAGACCCTCACCGCGCCCCGGCTGCGTTACAGCCTGCTGGCCCGGGCGCTGTTCCGGGTGATGGACCTGGTCTACGGCCGGAGCAGCACGATCGTCAAGTTCACCATGCTGGAGTTCATCGCCCGGGTGCCGTACCAGGCGTGGGAACGGATGGGGTACCTGGCCCTGGCCCGGCACCGCCGGCGTTCCGCGCTGGTCCGGCGGATCTTCGACCGCATCATCGAGACCCGTGCCGAGCAGGACAACGAGCAGTGGCACCTGCTGATCCTGCAGGACCTCGTGCAGCGCCGCGGCCTGCGGCAGTCGTTCATGATGCACCGGCTGGCGCCGTGGCTGATCGCATTCTTCTACTACCACGTGTCCTGGCTGATGTTCCTGGTCCGGCCCGAATGGAGCTACCGGCTCAACGCGGACTTCGAGGATCACGCCGAGCACGAGTACATGCGCTACGTCGCCGAGCACCCCGAACTGGAGACCCAGGAGGACCCGGGCGCCTACGCGGCCCAGTACGGCCGGTACGGCTCGCTGGCCGACCTGCTCCGGCAGATCGGGCACGACGAGCGGGTGCACAAGCTCGACAGCCTGGTCAACATGGCCGCGCCCCGCTTCCACCAGGCGCCGCCGCCGGCTGGCTGAGGTGGGTTCTCGGCCGTACCCCGCGGCGGTGGCCCGGCCCGAAGGCGCCGGACGTTCGGCCCGAACGTCCGGCGCCTCGCCAGGTTCCCGGGCGGCCCGCGGTCAGGACCTGACCCGTGCCGTCCGATCGGACGGAAAGGGAACCTCCGCGGAGTCCGTCAGCCGCAGCTTGCGCCGGGCCCGTTCGTAGAACGTGGTACGACCCAGCCGGACCACGTGCGCGGCCGCCGGGCGCGGCCGCAGTTCGATCGCATCGCCGGCACCCACGTCGGCCGCGACCTGCCCGTCCACTTCGACGGCCAGCCGGCCGCTGGCAGGCAGCAGTTCCAGCGTCAGGCTGTCCTGCACCGAGACCACCAGCCCGCGGTTGTAGGCCGAATGCGGCGCGGCGGGGGTGACGAGCAGCGCCTCGACCGAAGGGCTGACGATGGGGCCGCCGGCCGAGAAGCTGTAGGCGGTGGAGCCGGTGGGCGTGGCGACCACGACCGCGTCGGCGGCATAGCTGACGAACGGGTGCCCGGCCGCTCGCACCGCGACCAGGCCGGTGGGCCGCCCGGGGTAGCGGACCACGGCCACATCGTTGAACGCGGTGACCACCTGGCTGCCGATGACCGCGTCGACCGCCAGCCGCGGCTCGGTCGTGTACTCGTGATCGTCGATGGCCGATAGCGCGTCGGGCAGGTCGGGGACGTCCACCTCGGCCAGGAAACCCAGCTTGCCGAGATTCACTCCGAGCACGGGAGCGCGCTGCGTGTCGGCCAGCCGCATCGCGCGCAGCATGGTGCCGTCTCCGCCCAGGCTGACCACCAGATCCGCGCGCTGGCCGAGTTCGGTGGCGGTGACCGCTTCCGCCTGGCAGTTCAGCCTGCGGATCTCGTTCTCGATGCCGAGCACCTGGATCTGCCTGCGCTCGGCCCAGTCCAAGATGGCATCCACCGCCTGGACGGAGTCACGTTCCGGGTGCAAGACCACCCCGATGACGTGCATGTCAGCCGAAGCCCGTTAGTGATCGCCATCCGGTCCGTGCGCGCATGACCCCAAGTTATCTGGCCGGACCCCCCGCCGTCAGTGCCTGCTCGCGTGAGCACCACCAGGTAGACCGGCCGCCGACCGTTCCGTGCTCCATCTCGGCACCGCAGCGCGGGCACCGCCCGCCAGGATGCCGGGCCGCGATCACCTCGCCGGTGTGCACGCCGCCCTTCGCGATGGCGGATCTGAGCGCGGACCGGAGCGCACGGTAGAGCCGGTCCACGTCCTCGCGCGGTAGCTGGCCGGCCCGCGCCGCGGGCGACACCCCGGCCCGCCAGAGCGCCTCGTCGGCCAGCAGGTTCCCGACTCCGGCGATCTTGGACTGGTCGAGCAGGCGGGCCTTGACGGCGACCGTTCCCTTCATGATCAGGCTGCGGAACTGCGCCGCCGTGACCTCCCCGGCGTCCGGCCCGAGCGCGTCAAGGTCAGGGTTGAGCCGGACGCGTCCCAGCCGGCGCCTGTCGAACAGCACCAGGCGGCCGCCGTCGGCGAACTCGAGCGCGAAGCGGTTCCACACGGGCTTGGGCGGCTGCGTGCCCTGGCGGCGCGGCCCGCCGCCCTCGGCGGCCCGCCCGTCCCCGGACACCACGATGATGCGGCCGCCCATGCCCAGGTGGATGCCGAGATCGGGACCGGGGGTGGTCGAGCGGCCCGCCCCCGACGTCTCGCACCACATCGTCTTGCCGCGGCGGCGGGCCGCGGTAAGCGTGCGCCCGGTGAGCGCGTCGCGCAGTTGCCCGGGGGAGTGCGGCCGGCAGACGAACGTATCGGTGTCGTCCACGCCTACGATGCGCCGGTACAGGGCGTGGTCGGCGATCAGGCTGCGGGCGGTCTCCACCTCGGGAAGCTCTGGCACCCATCCGTTTTACCTCCGCGCGGACTGCGCGGCAGCGCAGGGCTGGCCGGCGGGTCGCGATCGCGGGCTGGAAGACTGGGCGGGGCAGACCTTCAGGAGGTAGCGCATGACAGTTCCGGCCAATGCAGCAGCCGCGGGCACCATAGAGATCGGCGGCGACATGGTCGTGCACCGGATGGGCTTCGGCGCGATGCGGGTCACCGGTCCGGGCATCTTGGGCGACCCGCCTGATCTTGACCAGGCCAGGGCCACCCTGCGCCGGGTGCTGGAACTCGGCGTCAATTTCATCGACACCGCCGACTCCTACGGCCCGGAGGTCAGCGAGCGGCTGATCGCGGAGGCGCTGTATCCGTATCCCGATGACCTCGTCATCGCCACCAAGGGGGGCCTGCTGCGGCCGGGTCCTGGCCGCTGGGATCCCGACGGCAGGCCCGAGCACCTGCGCGCCGCCTGCGAGGGCAGCCTGCGCCGGCTGCGGCTGGACCGGATCCCGCTGTACCAGCTCCACCGGCCCGATCCCCGGGTGCCGCTGGCCGAGTCGCTGGGCGCGCTGGTCCAGCTCAAGGACGAGGGCAAGATCCGGCACATCGGGGTCTCCAACGTGTCCGAGGACCAGTTGCGGCAGGCGCAGCGGATCACCCCGGTGGTGTCGGTGCAGAATCGTTACAACGCGACCGACCGCGCCTCGGAGGCGGTGCTGGAGGTGTGCGAGCTGGAGCAGCTGGCCTTCCTGCCGTGGGCGCCGATCCAGCAGGCCGACACCCCGGCGGTGGCCGAGGTGGCCAAGCGCCACGACGCCAGCCCGCGGCAGATCGTGCTGGCCTGGCTGCTGGCCAGGTCACCGCAGGTGCTGCCGATCCCCGGCACCGGATCGCCCGAGCACGCCGAGGCCAACATCGCGGCCGCATCCATCGAGCTCAGCCTCGACGAGGTCGACGCCATCGCGGGCGACACGTGACCGGCCGGTGACGCAGCCGCCGCGGTAGCCGCCACGCCCGGCAGGTGCCCGGCCGGGCGCTTCTCGGCCGGCTCTCGCAGGCTCTTACCCGAGACGGGCCAAGCAGGGCTCGCCGCCGGATTATGCTCGCTTCTGCCAACGGCGACGCCCCCGCGCCCAGGAGCCTTCCCCTTGAGAGCCATCCGACGATTCACCGTCCGCACCGCGCTGCCCGAGCCGCTTGCCCCGCTGCACGAGCTGATCTTCAATCTGCGGTGGTCCTGGCACCCGGGCAGCAGGCAGCTGCTGGCCGCGATCGACCCGGGCCGGTGGCGGCGCAGCGGGCATGATCCTCTGGCCATGCTCGGCGACGTACCGCCGGAGCGGCTCGACGAGCTGGCCGCCGATGAGCAATTCACCGCCCGGCTGCGGGCGGCATCCGATGACTTGAACGAGTACCTGACCGGCCCGCGCTGGTATCAGGCGCGGGACGGCTCCGGGCCGGCCGCGATCGCCTACTTCTCGCCCGAGTACGGCATCACCGCGGCGCTGCCCCAGTACTCGGGCGGGCTGGGCATCCTGGCCGGGGACCATCTCAAGGCGGCGAGCGACCTCGGTGTCCCGCTGATCGGCGTGGGCCTGCTCTACCGGCACGGTTACTTCACCCAGTCACTGTCGCCGGAGGGCTGGCAGACGGAGCGCTACCCGTCGATGGACCCGAACGGGCTGCCGCTGGCCGTGCTGCGTAACGCGGACGACGCGCCCGTCCACGTCACCGTGGGACTGGCCGACGGTCGCCGGCTAGCCGCGCAGATCTGGCTGGCCCAGGTGGGCCGGGTGCCGCTGCTGCTGCTCGACTCGTACACCGAAGACAACGAGCCGGAGCTGCGCGAGGTCACCGACCGGCTGTACGGCGGGGCCAGCGAGCACCGGCTCCGGCAGGAGCTGCTGCTCGGCATCGGAGGTGTGCGGGCGGTCCGGGCTTTCTGCTCGATCACCGGCCACCCGGAGCCCGAGGTATTCCACACCAACGAGGGCCACGCGGGCTTCCTGGGCCTCGAGCGGATCCGCGAATACGCCGGCCAGGGCCTCAGCTTCGACGAGGCGCTGGAGGCCTGCCGCGCCGGCACGGTGTTCACCACTCACACTCCGGTGCCGGCCGGCATCGACCGGTTCCCCCGCGACCTGGTGGAGGCGCAGTTCTGCGACAAGGTCACCGGCGAGGCGCTGCCGTGCGACCGGGTGCTCGCGCTCGGCGCGGAGACCTATCCCGGCGGCGATCCCGGCATGTTCAACATGGCGGTCATGGGCATGCGGCTGTCCCAGCGGGTGAACGGGGTGAGCCGCCTGCACGGCGAGGTGAGCAGGAAGATGTTCGCCGGGCTGTGGCCGGGGTTCGATGAGGCGGAGGTGCCGATCGGCTCGGTGACCAACGGCGTGCACGCGCCCAGCTGGGTGTCCGGCGAGATCATCTCACTGGCCGACGGCGAGTCTGACTCCCCCTCGGCCGCGGGGGACTGGCCCGCCTGGGACCGAGTCGCCGCGGCCGTTCCGGAGCGGATCTGGAGCACCCGGACCGAGCTGCGGGCGCGCCTGGTCGCGCAGATCCGGCAGCGGCTGCGGGCCTCGTGGCGCCAGCGCGGCGCCTCGGACGCGGAGCTGACCTGGATCGACGAGGCGCTGGACGCGGGCGTGCTCACGGTCGGTTTCGCCCGGCGGGTGCCGTCCTACAAGCGGCTGACGCTGATGCTGCGCGATCCCGCGCGGCTGCGCGCCCTGCTGCTCGATCCGGACCGTCCGGTGCAGATCGTCATCGCGGGCAAGGCGCACCCGGCCGACGACGGCGGCAAGCGACTGATCCAGCAGATGGTCGAGTTCACCGACGACCCCGAGGTCCGGCACCGGATCGTGTTCCTGCCGGACTACGACATGGCGCTCGCCCGGGCCCTGGTGCAGGGCTGCGACGTTTGGCTGAACAACCCGCTGCGACCGCTGGAGGCCTGCGGCACCTCCGGCATGAAGGCGGCCCTGAACGGCGGGCTCAATCTGTCGGTCAGGGACGGCTGGTGGGACGAGTGCTCCGACGGTGCCAGCGGCTGGGACATCCCGTCCGCGGACCGGGTCGCCGATGAGGGCCGGCGCGACGACCTGGAGGCAGGCGCGGTTTACGACCTGCTCGGGCATACGGTGGCGCCGCTGTTCTACGACCGGGATGCCGACGGGCTGCCGCGGCGGTGGCTGGAGATGGTCCGGCATACGCTGAGCACGCTCGCCCCCCGGCTGCAGGCCGCGCGGATGGTGCGCGAGTACGTCAACGAGATGTACCTCCCGGCCGTGCGCAGCACCCGGGCCCTGGCCAGCGGGGAGCCGGCGTTCGAGGGGGCGAGGAACCTCGCCTCCTGGCGGCAGCGGGTGGTGAAGGCCTGGCCCGGGGTCCGGATCGAGCACGTCGAGGCCGAGGCGGCCGAGCCCAGCCTGGGATCCCGGCTGGCGGTGCGGGCCAGCATTGTCCTCGGCGACCTCACCCCGGATGACGTCGCGGTCGAGCTGGTCTGCGGCCGGACCGGCGGCGACGACGAGATCACCGATCCCTCGTACCAGACGCTGACGCCGGACCCGCAGTCGCCCGGCGTAACCGGAGCGGTGAGGTACTCCGGCGAAGCGGAGTTGTACCGGGCGGGCCCGTTCGGTTACACGGTGCGGGTGCTGCCGAGCCACCCGCTGCTGGCCAGCCGGGCCGAGCTCGGCCTGATCACGGTGCCCGAGGCGCCGGCCGGGATGACCAACGGCGACCTACGGTGACCGGGCTCATCCGCCGGGGTCACTGGCCAGCGCGTCGAGCACTGTGACAGCCTGAAACATCTTCCGCTTCCCGCTGGCCGTGCTGGAGGTCCGTCGTGAGTGAATTCGTCCGGGTGCAGACCGAGGGAGCGGTAGGCACCATCCGCCTGGATCGTCCCCCGATGAACGCGCTCAACGCGCAGGTGCAGGACGAACTGGCCGGCGCGGCCGCGCAGGTGACGGCGGACGAGCAGATCAGGGCCGTGGTCATCTACGGCGGGGACAAGGTGTTCGCCGCCGGCGCCGACATCAAGGAGATGGCCGAGGCCAGCTACGCCACGATGGCCGCACACTCCCGGCGGCTGCAGGCGGCCTTCACCGCGATCGCGAAGATCCCCAAGCCGGTTGTGGCCGCGATCACCGGCTACGCGCTCGGCGGCGGCCTCGAACTGGCCCTCTGCGCGGACTTCAGGATCGTCGGCGAGGGGGCGAAGGTCGGCCAGCCGGAAATCCTGCTGGGCGTCATCCCGGGCGCGGGCGGGACGCAGCGGCTGCCCCGCCTGATCGGCCCGGCCCGGGCCAAGGACATCGTCTACACCGGCCGGTTCGTGGCCGCGCCGGAGGCACTGGCCATCGGCCTGGCCGATCGCGTGGTGCCCGACCAGGGCGTGTACGAGGCCGCGGCGGAACTGGCCGGCCGGTTCGCGTCCGGGCCCGCCCTGGCCCTGCGCGCCGCCAAGCAGGCCATCGACGAGGGTCTTGAGGTAGGCCTCGACGCCGGCCTGGAGATCGAACGGCTGCACTTTGCCGGGCTCTTCGCCACCGAGGACCAGCGCGCCGGCATGCATAGTTTCGTCGAGAATGGTCCAGGGAAGGCCACATTCTCCGGGCGGTGACGAGGTCCGGGGACACGAACGGAGCCAACATGACCGAGCCTGGCGACGATCTCTCGCTCGATCTGGTCGCCGCCGCGCTGAGGGCTGACAGCGCGGATGTCGCCGTCTACGCGCGGGTGCTGACCGACTCGCTCGGCGATGCGCTGCCGGAGGGGGTCGTCTCCGTGGACCGGGAGCGGTCGGTGTCGGACCGGATGCGCGGGAGGCCGGGTGAGGTGGCCAAGATCACGGTCAGGCTGGGCGACCAGATGCTGACGCTGGCCGTACGGCGCGGTCAGCCGGTCGCGGAGATATGCCGGGAGGTCCGCGGCGTCGTGCTGTCCCGGCGGCAGGTGCAGGTGACCGAGTGGGCGGCCGAGCTGGCGAAGGCGCTGGTCGCCTACGCCGACCAGAACGCCCAGGCCGCGCAGGTATTGCGCCGCCTGATCGCTGGAAACTGAGGGGCGGCGTGATCGGCGCCGGCTACCGGCCGCTGCGGATACCAGGAATCTGGTTGGCCGGGTAACTTGCCAGTGCCCTCATTCGTCACATTAGATGGGCCTTCCCAAAGGGCGGCCTTCCGTGGACCGCGTTCACGCCAGGCGGCCTTCCCGTAGGGTGGCGATGCGATGCCCGCACAGAGCCCGATGCCGGACCGGCTTGGCCCCTATCGCCTGCTCGACGTGATCGGCGAAGGCGGCATGGGCGTCGTGCACTTGGCCCGGGACAACGAGGGCCGTGCGGTCGCGATCAAGGTGTTGCGTCCCGGGGTGGCTGACGACCCGGATGCGCGGCGTCGGCTGGGCCGTGAGTTCAACACGATGCGCCGGGTGCGCAGTCCCTTCGTGGCCGAGGTCATCGACGCCGACGTGACCGGCCAGGTGCCGTACGTGGTTACGCGCTACGTGGCCGGCCCGTCACTGGACCAGAAGGTGAGGCAGGACGGCCCGCTGCGCGGGCCCGCGCTCGAGCGGCTCGCCTGGGGACTGGCCGAGGGACTGGCGGCGGTGCACGCCGCCGGCGTCGTGCACCGCGATCTCAAGCCGGGGAACGTGGTGATGGCCGGCGGCGTGCCGGTGGTGATCGACTTCGGCATCGCGCACGCGCCGGACGTGACCAGGATCACCCAGGCGGGCATGTTCATGGGTACCCCTGGGTACCTGGCGCCCGAGGTCGTTGAGGGCCTGCCGTCCGGCCCGTCGGCCGACGTGCATTCCTGGGCCAGCACGGTGGCGTTCGCGGCCACCGGCCGCCCGCCGTTCGGAACCGGTTCGTACGAGACCATCTTCTACCGGATCGTCTCCGGGAAGCCGGACCTGGACGGGGTCCCGGCCAAGCTGATTCCGCCGCTGGCCGCCGCGCTCAGCCGGGATCCGGCGGCCCGGCCCTCGGCGGCACAGCTCAGCACGGAGTGCGCCGCGATCGACCTGTCCACCCCGGATCTGCCGGCGGGCGGCCGAGCGATGGCGCCCGGATCGCGCGGCGCCTACCGGGCCGGCCGCGGCGGCTACGGCGCCGCGGGTCCGGCGCGGGCCATCGCGGCCTCCGCCGTCGCCTACGGGGGAGCGGCCGCGCCCGGAACCATGGTGGACGGCCCGGCCGCGGATGTAGGACCGTCGACGCCGGCCGAGGCCTGCCTCGCGCTCCGCCCCGGGGCGCAGCCGCTGCCCGCTGTGGCCAGGCGCGACAGCGTCGCCGACCTGCTGCCTCCGGTGCGGTATCCCGCGGCGGCCGCGGCTCCGGCCGGACGAGCGGCGGCCCGGGCCGACGAGAAGGCGGTCGCCCCGGCGTCGATGACCCCGGTCAGGCGGCAGGCGAGCATCCAGGCCCAGCTGGGCATGCGGCGGCTGCTGGCCCTGCTCACGATGGCGATCGCCGTGGCCGCCAGCGTGCTGCTCCCGATCGCGGGCACCATCGTCGCCACGGTCGTGATCTTGTTGCTGCGCACGGCCGACCGGGCGCATGGCGGGCTGACCAGGCGACGGTCGGCCCGGGGGAGCCGGGCGACCGACGTGCCCGTTATGGTGGCCACCGCCCCGTGGTCGCTGTTTCGCGCGCTGGTCGCCACCGTGCTGCTCGCGCCGCTGGCGCTGACCTGCGCCGCGGCCGCGGCGGCCGTGACGATCATCGCCGTGCACGCGAACCCGTACCCGGCGGCGGGCGCGTACGCGGCCGGCGCGTTCGTGGCCTTCTACGGCTTCGGGCTCGGCTCGGGCAAACCGCGCCGGCAGCTGGGCCGGCTTTTCAGTGCGGTGGCGCGCAACCGCGTCCCGGCCGCGCTGGCCGTGATCCTGCTCGGCGTGCTGGCCGTCGGAGCGGCCGGGGCAGCGGTCACCCGGCCCCACCTCATCTGGCCACTGACGACCGGATTCAGCTGGCACATGCTGGGCCTGCGCCACCTCGCCGACCAGGTCGCCTACCACCTGCACCATCTTTAGCGCGGCAGCGCCCGGCCGCCCGTCCGAGCGATCGCATCCGACGGTCAGTCGCGCGCGTGCTGGAGCAGCGTCCGGCGCAGTGCGGGGACATATACCGCGGCCACGGCCAGCGACACGATCGCACCGCTCAGGTGGAAGCCGGGGCCTGCGCTGACACCCATCACGCCCTGGTTCGCTGCGAGCCAGGCCAGGCCCAGGCTGGCCAGGCCGAACAGGCTCACCGCGACCGTGGGGACGAAGCCGTCCGGCAGTACGGCAGCCGACCAGTAGCGGCGGGCCAGGTGGTAGGCGACCAGCAGGACCAGGCCCGCGATCCCGGCCAGCAGCCGCAGCCGTACCGCGTCACCGCTGGTCTCCAGGATCGCGGCCTGCGCGCAGTTGTGCGCGCCCGGGTTGTCCGCGAGCCAGGACCGGCAGGTGGCCGCTGTGAGCCTGGCCGCACCGGGGATCGCGCCGACGAACCGCGGTCCGAACGCCGCGTTCATGGCCTGCGCCACCAGGCCGCTGAGGCCGATCGCGAGCAGGCCGATGCCAGCCAGCATCCAGGCCGACATGACCAGGTCACCCAGTACGGCCAGGGCCGGGAACCGCCTGAGCCGGGCGTCATGCGCGCGCACCACCGCGCGCACCGAGCCGAAGCTGGAGATCGCCGCCTCCTGGGCCTCGCGTTCGGTCATCCCGGCCGACAGCCCGTCGGCCACCGCCTCGCGCAGGTGGTCCTCCGCCTCGGCCAGGACCCGCCTGGCCTGGCGCGGCGAGGTACGCAGCCGGGTGTAGAGAAGGTCCAGGTATTCCTCGACAGGGTCGCCCGGCGTGCTCATGCCGACCACCCCAGCACGGCCTGGACTCCCCGGGCGAAGTGCCGCCACTGCGTCTGCTCGGTGGCCAGGGCGGCCGCCCCCTTGCTGGTCAGGGCGTAGATACGGCGCCGCCGACCCTCTGCGTCGGCCCAGCAGCTGCTGAGCAGTCCCGCGTCCTCGAGCCGGTGCAGTGCCGGGTAGATCGTGCCCTCCGGCAGGTCGAACGTTCCCTCGCTGCGGTCCCGGAGCGCGGAGATGATCGCGTATCCGTGGGCCGGCCCGGCCGCGAGCACCGACAGCAGCAACAGGTCAAGATGTCCCTTGAGTCGCTCCCGATTCATACCAAGTGATACTAAGCATAGCAACGCTATGTGTCCAGTCCCTACCCCCGGCGCGATTCACTGAACACGCGGCGACCGAGTTCCGGGGGCGGCTGGTCCCGATTCCAGGGTCGGGGCGGGGGGCAAAGTCGCGATGATCATCAAATCGCGCGGGCGTTCGGCGGCTGGGCGCTAGCTTGCCTGCCGGTCGGGGATGCGTTCGCGGCTGGCGTTCCGCGGGGGAGGCGCGTTCCGTGGCGGCGGTCGGTCCGCGGCGATCGGCTCGCCGGAAGGTGTCGCGCCGGCCCGCCCCGCCGCTGCTGCCGCCTGCGGCGGGCTGGCGGCCGGAGGCTCGGCGCGGCCCGGTGGCGGCAGCGGCCGGACGAGCCCCAGCGCGACCACCTCGTTGGCCAGCCTGGTCCGGCGGTTCGAGCCCTCGGCGATGCGGAACTTCTGGTACAGGCGCAGCAGGTGCTGCTTGACCGCGGCTTCGGTGACGACGAGGTCGGTCGCGATCTCGCGGGCCGTGGCCGGGGCCACGAATGCCTCGTCCGAGAGGGCAGGCCGGCACAGCGAATTGAGCACGTCGCACTCGCGGCGGGTCAGCTCGGGCGCCGCCTGCTTGCGCAGTTCGACCTCGGCCGTGATGTCCTCGCGAGCGAGCCCGCCCACCCGGCAGCGGGCGGATCCGAAGCTGAGCACGTCGCCGTCCTCGAGCACCCGGCGGGCCGCGGGACGCCCGTTGACCCTGGTCCCGTTGCGTGATAATCCGAGGTCGGCCACGTACACGTAGCTGCCCCGGCAGATGATCTCGGCGTGCAGCTTGGAAACGCTGAGATCGCGCAACTGGACGTCCACGGAGCTGCCACGGCCCACCGTGGTTACGTTCGCGTCCAGCTGGACGACCTCTCCGGTGTCCTCGATGCGAATGTACGGCCTGTCCACGTCGGGCCCTCCCGGCAACGTCCGGTGACATGCCTCTCACGTTTGAGTTACCCCCTGCGCGCGTGGTCGTACCCAGATCCGCGCTACGGATTGAGTGATCAATCAGGCAGGACGCCACCCCGGGGCAGTTACGGCGTCGCGTCCCGCCGGCCTTGCGGCACGGCGATAAGATCGTTGCGTGGACAAGGCCGTTCTGACCGGGCAGGGCGAGCGATCGGACGCTGCCCCGGCTGCCGCCACGACCGCTACCGCCGCGGACTCCCCGGCGGTTGCGGACGCCACGGCCGTCCCCCCTGCCGGCGCGGTACCAGTGACCCCGGCGGCGGGCACCGCGGAGGCGCTGGCCCGGGCCAGGACGCCGCGCTGGGCGAATCTGCCCTACGCGATCGTGCTGGCCGCGACCGCGGGCGGCCTGGCCTGGGTAGCGCTGGGCGATCTCCGGCAGGTCCAGGCGGGCATGCTCACGGTGGCGTCCGCGCTGCTGGTCGCGGCCGTGCTGCGGCTCGTGCTGCCCGAGCGGGCGGCCGGCCTGCTCGTCTCGCGTCGCCGCGTGCTCGATGTCCTGGCCCTGGCGAGTCTCGGTGCGGGCATTGTGGCCGCGGTCCTGGTGCTACCGACACCGTGACGAGCCACTGATCCGATCGCAACCCAGCGGCCTCACCGGCTGCAGGACGTCCCGGACCGCACCGGTAGCCTGGCAGACGGCAGGGCCAGGTAACGGCGCGGCCCGACCAGCGTGGGAAGGGAAAACGGCGGCATGCCCAAGATCAAGGTAGCCAATCCCGTCGTCGAGCTAGACGGCGACGAGATGACGCGGATCATCTGGCAGTACATCAAGGACCAGCTGATCCTGCCTTACCTGGATATCGAGCTTGATTACTACGACCTGTCCATCCAGCACCGGGACGCCACCGATGACCAGGTGACGGTGGACGCGGCCAACGCCATCAAGGCCGTCGGAGTGGGCGTCAAGTGCGCCACGATCACCCCGGACGAGGCCCGCGTCGAGGAGTTCGGCCTGAAGAAAATGTGGCGCTCGCCGAACGGCACCATCCGTAACATCCTCGGCGGCGTCGTCTTCCGCGAGCCGATCGTGGTGTCCAGCATCCCGCGGCTGATACCGACCTGGACCAAGCCCATCGTCATCGGGCGTCACGCCCACGGTGACCAGTACCGCGCCACCGACTTCGTGGTCCCCGGGCCCGGCACCGTCACGATCACCTACACCCCCGACGACGCCGGCCGTCCGATCGAGCTGGAGGTGGCCAGGTTCACCGGCGGGGGCGTGGCCATGGGCATGTACAACTTCGACCAGTCGATCCGCGACTTTGCCCGGGCGACGATGCGGTATGCGCTCGACCGCCGCTACCCGCTCTACCTGTCCACGAAGAACACCATCCTCAAGGCCTACGACGGCCGGTTCAAGGACCTGTTCGCCGAGATCTTCGAGGCCGAGTTCAAGGCTGAGTTCGAGGCGGCGGGGATCACCTACGAGCACCGGCTGATCGACGACATGGTGGCCCAGGTGCTCAAGTGGGAGGGCGGCATCGTCTGGGCCTGTAAGAACTACGACGGCGACGTCGAATCGGACGTCGTGGCCCAGGGGTTCGGCTCGCTCGGGCTGATGAGCAGCGTGCTCATGACCCCGGACGGCCGTATCGTCGAGGCGGAAGCCGCGCACGGCACGGTGACCAGGCACTACCGGCAGTACCAGCAGGGCAAGCCGACCTCGACGAATCCGATCGCCTCGATCTTCGCCTGGACACGCGGCCTGGCACACCGCGGCAAGCTGGACGGCACCCCCCGGGTGACGGCCTTCGCCGATGCGCTAGAGCGGGTGTGCGTGCAGACCGTGGAGAGCGGCAAGATGACCAAGGACCTCGCCCTGCTCGTCGGCGGCGACACCCCCTACCTGACCACGCAGGAATTCCTCAGCGCGCTCGATGAGAACCTCCGCGTCGTAATGGACGACGTCGCCGGGTAGCCCCCGTCGCGCACACTTCCTAAGGAGAACACCGGACATGGCCCGCACAGGGAAGGTAACCGTCGTCGGGGCCGGCTTCTACGGGTCGACCACCGCCCAGCGGCTCGCGGAATACGACATCTTCGACGAGGTCGTGCTCACCGACATCATCGAGGGCAGGCCCGAGGGCATCGCGCTCGACATGAACCAGTCCCGGCCGGTCGAGGGGTTCGAGACCAAGGTCACCGGCCAGACCACCGGTCCGGACGGCGAGGGGTACGAGGCGATTGCCGGCTCGCGGATCGTGATCATCACCGCGGGCCTGCCGCGCAAGCCGGGCATGAGCCGGATGGACCTGATCGAGGTCAACGCGAAGATCGTGCGCAGCGTCGCGGAGAACGTGGTCAAGCACGCGCCCGACGCCGTCCTCATCGTGGTCTCCAACCCACTCGACGAGATGACCGCGCTGGCGGACAAGGTGACCGGGTTCCCCCCGCGCCGGGTGATGGGCCAGGCGGGCATGCTCGACACCGCCAGGTTCAGCCATTTCGTCGCCGAACGACTCGGGGTGCCGGTCGGCTCGGTCCGAACGCTGACCCTCGGGTCGCATGGCGACACGATGGTCCCGGTGCCCTCGGCGTGCACGGTCGACGGGCAGCCGCTGACCGACCTGCTGCCGGCGGCCGACATCGACCTGCTCGTGCAGCGGACCAGGGACGGCGGTGCCGAGGTGGTCCGGCTGCTGAAGACCGGCTCGGCCTACTACGCCCCGTCGGCCGCGGCGGCCCGGATGGCGCGCGCTGTAGCCGAGGATGCGCACGCGGTCCTGCCGGTATGCGCGTGGATGGAGGGTGAGTACGGCATCAGCGACGTTTACCTCGGGGTCGAGGCGGAAATCGGCGCCGCGGGCGTGATCCGGGTGGTGGAGCGGGACCTGACCGAGTCCGAGCTCGCCGCGCTGCGCGAAGCGGCCGAGGCGGTCCGGGCCAAGCAGGCCGACGTCGCCAGTCTCTGAGCCGGACCGCCAGCCGTGCCCGCCCCCGCCGGGACATCCCTGGCTGACGAAGTCGCGCTCCGCGACCAGTGCACCGTTTTCCTGGGGGGCCACGGCCCGGTGACCGCGGCCGGGCTGCTGGCCGGCATTGCCGCCGACACCGTGCCCGACCGGTACGGCGACGGCGGGGTTGTGGCCGAACTGGAGACGGAGATCGCCGGACTGCTCGGCAAGCCGACCGCCGCCTTCTGGCCCAGCGGCACGATGGCCCAGCAGTGTGTGCTGCGCGTGCACGCGGACCGGCGGCAGCGCCGGACGGTCATCTTCCACCCCATGTGTCACCTGGATCGGCACGAAGGACAGGGCTACCAGCGCCTGCACGGCCTGACCGGCCGCCCGGCCGGGGAGCTGCACCGGCTGATGACCCTCGAAGACCTGACCGTGATCACTGAGCCGCCCGGCGCGCTGCTGATCGAGCTGCCGCAGCGCGATCTCGGCGGCCAGCAGCCCGTCTGGGCCGACCTGCAGGCTCAGGCCGAATGGGCGCACGACCGCGGAGCCGCCGCGCATCTCGACGGTGCCCGGTTGTGGGAGTCAGCCGCCGGGTACGGCAGGCCCCCGGTCGAGATCGCCGCGCTCTTCGACACCGTGTACGTGTCGTTCTACAAGGGCATCGGCGCGCTGCCGGGCTGCTGCCTGGCCGGACCCGCGGACGTCATCGCCGAGGCCCGCGAGTGGCGGCAGCGCATGGGCGGCACCCTGTTCGGCCTGTGGCCGAATGCCGCGTCGGCGCTGAGCTGCCTGCGGCGCCGGCTGCCGCTGATGCCCGCCTACCTTGGCCATGCTCGCGCGATCGCGGCCGCGCTCGCCGACGCCACGGGCGTTCGGGTGGTGCCCGACCCGCCGCAGGCTCCGATGATGCACCTGCTGCTGGACACGACCCGGGACGGTTACGCCGCGGCCGCCCGCCGGCTGGCTGAGGAGCAGGGGATCTGGGTCTGGCCGCAGGCCATGACCACGGTCGATCCCCGGGTGCAGAAGGTCGAGCTGTCGGTCGGCGACGCCACCTGCGCGCTGCCGCCCGGCCGGGTCCGGGACATCATCCTCGCGTTGGTCGCGCGGTAGGACCGCCCCGCCGGACCGGGAACCGCACGGCCGCGGGGTGGCCGATCCCGGATGAGACGGCCGTCCCCGCGCCCGGCCCGCCGGGCGGCCGCGTTCGGTTAGTTCAGCGCGGCGAGGCCTTGCAGGTCCACGCAGGTGATGCCCCGGACCTGGGTGAACACCATGAGCACGCGCCCGCAGACGCGGCAGCGCACCACGGTGCCCAGCCCGGGCCGGTACACGACGAGCTCGGCCACCGGGCCGGTGTCGCCGCAGTAGACGCAGGTGCCCACGGCGGTGGTCATCTCGGTGCCGAATACCTCGAGCAGCAGCCCGCCGATCGCGTTACCGTCCAGTGCTTCCATCATGGGCCTCCCGTGGCGCCGAACCGCTCGGTCTTTACCCGCTGCGCCGGGTAGCCGAGTCCGACCAGGCCGCTCGCGACGGCCTCGACGAAACTGGTCGGGCCGCAGGCGTAGGCCAGCGGGCTCTGGCCGGCCGGCCAAGCCACCTCGGCCAGCATCTGCGCGTCGACCCGACGCGCGTAGCCGGTCCAGTCCGGCGGCTGCCGGCGGGTCAGCGTGTGGATCACCTTGACCCCGTCCTTGAGCGCGTCGAGCTCGTCGCGGTAGATCACGTCCTCCCAGGAGCGGGAGGAATAAAGCAGGCGGACCGGGACGTCGCTGCCGGTCCGTTCCCGGTGCCGCAGTATCGCCCGGAGCGGGACGATCCCCGAGCCTCCGGCCAGCAGCAGCAGCGGGCCGCCGTCCGCGGGGTCCCAGACGAAGTAGCCGCCGATCGGGCCGCGCAGCTCAAGCTCGTCGCCCGCCCGCAGCTCCTCGGTGAGGTAGGGCGAGACCTCGCCGTCGTCCAGTCGCTCGACCGTGATCTCCACCGGCTCCCCGGGAGCCGAGGCGATCGAGTACGAGCGCTCGGCGCGGTAACCGTCCTCCGCGGTGAGCCGGACGTCCAGGTGCTGTCCGGCCCGGTGGCCGGGCCAGTCCGGCACGTCCAGCCGGATCGTGCGCACCGCGGCCGTCTCGTCGGTGAGCGCGCCGACCGTGCTGAGCTGCCAGGTCAGTCGCCTGCGTACCGCTGTTCCAGCCATGGATCTCCGTACATGTGATAGCCGTAGGTTTCCCAGAAGCCCGGCTCGTCGTTACCGCTCAGCCGGAACCCGCGTACCCACTTCGCGCTCTTCCAGAAATACAGGTGCGGGACGAGCAGCCGTGCGGGCCCGCCGTGCTCTGGGTGGAGCGGCTCGCCCTCGTAGCCGAACGCTACCCAGGCCTGCCCCCCGGTCACGTCCGCTATCGGCAGGTTGGTGGTGTAGCCGCCGTCGCAGAACGGGAGCACATACTCGGCGTCGTGCTCGACTTGCTCCAGCAGCGTGTCCACGGACACGCCCTGCCAGTGCGTATCAAGCTTGGACCAGCGCGTCACGCAGTGGATGTCGACCATGACGTTCTCCGTGGGCAGCGCGCGGAACTCGTCCCAGGTCCAGCTCTTCGAGGCGCCGCCGCTCGCGATGGAGAACGTCCAGTTCGCCAGCGCCGTATGCGGTGTCGGCCCGGCCGAAAGGACCGGGAAATCCTCGGTCACGTACTGGCCAGGCGGCACCCGGTCGGCGGGCGCCTGCCGGCGGCGGCCATGGAAGCCACGGGAAATCGGGCTCATGTCCGTTACCCCCTCTCTGTCGAGAACCGCCCCGGCCGGAAAAACCGGTCGCGCGGCTCAGCTCGCGGTCAGCCTGCGCAGCGCGAGCTCGGCGTACAGCGCGGTGCCGTCGCTGAGCACAGCGTCGTCGAATACTGCCTCGGCCGAATGGTTGAACGGGGCGGTAGCGGGCACCCGGTCCGGCGGGCAGGCACCGACGAACATGAACGCACCCGGCACCCTCTCGAGCACGAAGGAGAAGTCCTCCGAGCCTGTCATCGGGAACTTCTGCGGGTCGAATCGCTCACGGCCGAACAGCGCGGCCACGGCGTGCTGGGCGAACGCCGCCTCGGACTGGTCGGCCATCGTGACCGGGTACCCGTCGAGGTAATCCGTGGTGACGGTGAGGCCGTGCGCCTCGGCGATCTCGCGGATCAGGCGGGCTGAGCCGTCCCTAACCCGGGCCCTGGCCTCGGCTGAGAAGGAGCGGATCGTGGTCAGGAACCGGGCGTCGTCGGGGATGATGTTGTCGGCCGTCCCGGCGTGAAAGCTGCCTACCGTGATCACGACCGGATCGAAGACGTCGAACCGGCGGGTGGCGAACGTCTGCAGCGCGGTGACCATCTCGCAGGCCGCGGGGATCGGGTCGGCGGCGTGATGCGGCGTGGCGGCGTGCCCGCCGCGGCCGTGCACGGTGACCTCGAGCTTGTCCGCCGCGGCCAGCACCGGGCCGGGCCGGGAGGTGATGACACCGAGCGGCAGCTCGGCGGACATCACGTGCAGGGCGTACGCGGCGGCCGGGCGCTCGCCCGCGGCGTCGAGCACCCCTTCTTCGATCATGTGCTTCGCGCCCGCACAGCCCTCCTCGCCCGGCTGGAACATGAAGATCACGTTTCCGGTGAGATCACCGCGCCGCGCGCAGAGCAGCCGCGCGGCCCCGGCCAGCATGGTGGTGTGCAGGTCGTGACCGCAGGCGTGCATCGCCCCGTCGACCTCGGACGCGTACGGCAGCCCGGTGCGCTCGGTGACGGGCAGGGCGTCCATATCGCCGCGCAGCAGCACCGTCCGGCCCGGGTGCGCGCCGCGCAGCACGGCGGTGACCGAGCTCAGCGCGCGACCCAGGGTGATCTCGACCGGCAGCCCCTCCAGCGCGGCCAGCACCTTGGCCTGGGTGCGGGGCAGGTCCAGGCCAATCTCCGGCTCTCGGTGCAGCCAGTGGCGTAGCTCGGACAGCTCCGGCGCCAGCGCGAGCGCATCGTCATACAGCCCCATGCCGTCATCCTGCCAGTTTGTGCCGGTCTGAAAACCCCATGTTCGGATCGCGGCGCGCAGAAAGTGGCTCTCGGCACCGGCCGCGTCAGGTCATCAGGTACGCGCCGGCCTCGGCGGCCGCAGGAACCAGCGCGGGGGCCGGCCAGTTCCGGCGGTCGTACTCCGCGCCGACCGCCGCCACGACCCGCGCCGCCCGCCCGGCCGCCACCAGGACGATCACCGATCCGCCGAACCCGCCGCCCATCATCCGCGCACCGAGCGCCCCGGCGGCCGTCGCCGCGTCGACCGCCGCGTCAGCCTGCGGCCAGGAGACCTCGAAATCGTCGCGGAGAGACCGGTGTGACTCTGTCAGCAGCGGGCCCACCTCCGCGACGTTGCCGGACCGCAGCAGGCCGGTGACCTCGAGCACCCGCTGGTTGTCGGCGACGACGTGCCTGGCCCTGCGGCGCAGCACCGGGTCCGGCAGCCGGTCCAGCTGGGCGAGATCGGTGACGTCGCGCAGCGCCGGCACGCCGAGCAGCGCCGCGGCCTGCTCGCAGGCCCGGCGGCGGCTGGTGTAGGAGCCGCCCGCGTGCTCGTGCCGCGCCCTGGTGTCCAGCACCAGCAGCTCCGCCCCGGCGGCGGCCAGGTCGAGCGGCACCTGGGCGGTGGCGAGCGATCTGCAGTCGAGCAGCAGGGCGTGGCCGCGGGTGCATTCGAGGGAGGCGGACTGGTCCATGATGCCGGTGGGCACGCCGACGAAGTCGTTCTCGGCGCGACGGGCCAGCCGGGCCAGCTCGGACGGTGCGATCGCGACCTGGTACAGCCCGGTCAGGGCGACCGCGATGGCGCACTCCAGCGCCGCCGAGGACGACAACCCCGCCCCCGGCGGCAAGTCGGCGTCGATGGCCACCCGAGCCCCGCCGACGGCGTGCCCGGCTTCCCGCAGCGACCAGGCCACTCCGGCGGCGTAGCCGGCCCAGCCAGGCACGCCCCCCGGCGTTAACCGCAGCAGGTCCGCTGGCGCTGCGTCTTCGGGCACGCCCCCCGGCGTCGGCGACCCGACCTCCACCCGCACGGGGGCCCCGGGCGCCTGCCGCGAGCACAGCTCCAGCACACCGTCGTCGCGGCGTCCGGCGGCCGCTCGCACGCCCTGGGCCAGGGCGAACGGCAGCACGTAGCCCTCGTTGTAGTCGGTGTGCTCGCCGATCAGGTTCACCCGGCCCGGCGCGTGCCACACCCCGGCCGGATCGCTGCCGTAGCAGTCGCGGAACCAGCGGGCCGCCGCCGCGCCCTGGGCCGCGCGCACGTTTACCCGGTCGCCGCGCGCATGGCCGCCCAGGCGTCGGCGACCATCGTCCGCAGGTCCTGTTCCGGCTTCCAGCCCAGTTCGTCGTGGATGCGGGCCGAGGAGGCCACCAGCACCGCCGGGTCCCCGGGACGGCGCGGAGCCGTCACGGCCGGGATGGCCGCGCCGGTCACCTCGCGGCACATGGTGAGCACCTCGCGGTTGGAGAACCCGGTGCCGTCACCGACGTTGTACACCCGGTGCTGTCCGGGCGCGCAGGCGCCGAGCGCGAGCAGGTGCGCCCGGCCCAGGTCGGCCACGTGAATGTAGTCCCGCACGCAGGTACCGTCCGGCGTGGGGTAGTCGTCGCCGAAGATCTTGAACTCCGCGCCGGCCCGGGCGACCTGCAGGATGGTCGGGATCAGGTGGGTCTCGGGGGAGTGCCGCTCGGCCAGCCAGCGGCCGTCAGGGGCACGGTAGGCCCCGGCTACGTTGAAGTACCGCAGGCTCACCCCGCCCAGCCCGTGCAGGCGAGTGTATTCGTGCAGGATTTCATCGGCCGCGGCCTTGCTCGCCCCGTACGGGTTGGCCGGCCGGGCGGGGTCGGTCTCGGTGACCGGGATGTGTTCCGGCTCGCCGTACACCGCGGCAGTGGACGAGAACACGATGCTGCGCACTCCGCTGACTCGCATCGCCTCCAGCAGCGCGAGCGTGCCGCCCAGGTTGTTCGACCAGTACAAGCCGGGCTGCGCCACCGACTCGCCGACCAGGGACTTGGCCGCGAAGTGCAGCACCGCGTCGATGCCCCCGGCGAGCACGTCCGCGGCGTCCCTGATCGTGCCGCGCACCAAGACGGCGCCGGATGGCACGGCGTCCGCGTGCCCGGTGGACAGGTCGTCCAGCACGACCACCTGGTGACCGGCCTCCAGCAGCTGCGCGGCCACCACGCTTCCTATGTAGCCCGCACCGCCTGTGACCAGCAGTCTCATCCGGCCTCCCGAAGCCTTCCCGTCGCCACCTTCGCCGCGATGTCGTTAATCCACACGCTGAGGACCGCGAGGTCCTTGAGCTTGCCCGGCGCACGCCGGACCGACAGTACCCGAAGCGTGCCGCCCCGGACTCCGCGTACCCCGCCGGGGCGACTGCCGATGCTCGCCCGCGTCGCGGCGTGCTGCGTAGACTGTGCGCACGCACCGTGCGAATGCGCCGCGGCGGGGACCGGGCAGCCACGCCCGGCCGGCGGCGGAACACCGAGGCTGGGAAGCAAGACGTGAGCCAGGTCCCCTGGGACATTCTCATCGTCCTCCTCATCGTGTTCGTGGGCGGCTTCTTCGCCGCCGCCGAGATGGCAATCGTTTCGCTCCGCGAAGGTCAGGTCCGCGCGATCAGCCAGCGCGGCAAGCGCGGGCAGCGGGCCGCCCGGCTGGCCCAGGACCCCAACCGCTTCTTGTCCGCGGTGCAGATCGGGGTGACCGTCGCGACGCTGCTGTCCGGTACCTTCGCCGCGGCCACCCTGGCCGGCGACCTGCGCACGGCGCTGCTGCATGACGGCCTGTCCAGCGGGCTCGCCTCGACCCTCTCGCTCGCCGTGGTCACGGTGGGGATTTCCTTCTTCAGCCTGGTGCTCGGTGAGCTCGCGCCGAAACGGATCGCCCTGCAGCGTTCGGAATCGATCGCGCTGTTCGCGGCGCCGGTGCTGGACCGGATCAGCGTGGCGGCCCGGCCGGTGGTCTGGCTGCTGTCCCAATCGACGAACCTGGTCGTGCGGCTGCTCGGCGGCGACCCGAAGGTCGGCCGGGGGGTGATAACCGAGGAGGAGCTGCGCGACCTGGTAACCGGCAACCAGCTGCTCAGCGCGGATGAGCGGTTCATCGTCAGCGAGGTCTTCGACGCGGGCAAGCGCCAGCTCCGCGAGGTGCTGGTGCCCCGGACCGAGGTCGAGTTCCTGGCGACCGACACCCCGATCACGGAGGCGGTGAAGACCGTGGCGGCGGCACCGCACTCGCGTTTCCCCGTCTATCAGGACTCCTACGACAACGTGATCGGCTTCGTGCACGTTCGGGACCTGCTGGGCCTGGGCCTGGCCGTCCAGCCGGGCCAGCCCACGCAGGTGGGCGACGTGGCCCGCCCGGTCAAGCAGCTTCCGATCAGCAAGCGGGTGCTGTCCGCGCTGTCGGAGATGCGGCGGGACCGCGCGCACCTGGCCATCGTGGTGGACGAGTACGGCGGCACGGCCGGCATCGTCACCCTGGAGGACCTGGTCGAGGAGCTGATCGGCGACATCTGGGACGAGTACGACACCGAGAGCGGGCAGGCCCGCCAGCTGCTCGGCGGCGAGCTCGAGGTGGACGGCCTGCTCAACCTGGACGAGTTTGCCGAGCAGACCGGGATAGAGCTGCCCGAGGGGCCCTACGAGACCGTGGCCGGCTACATGGTCGCCACCCTCGGCGAGCTGCCCGCCGAAGGCGACCACGTGGATGCCGACGGCCACCGGCTCACCGCGACCGAACTGGACGGGCGGCGGATCGCCAGGATCAGGGTCACGCCCCGATCGGAAAGGCAGGGCGGCCATGACCGCAGCCGGTGACTTCGACCCCACGAGCGTCAGGCAAAACCGCGTCGCGAGTGCGGGTCCGGAGGATCTGCGCGAGCGATCGGTGGAGGCCGGGTCGGTGGTCGCCGGGCAGGGAACTATGCCTGACGCGACGTTCGCAGCAGACCCCGCGAGCGTTAGGCAAAACCGTATCGCGAGTGCGGGTCCGGAGGATCTGCGCGAGCGATCGGTGGAGGTCGGGACGGTGGTCGCCGGTCAGGGAACTTTGCCTGACGCGACGTTCGCAGCAG
>Ga0207664_10000426_pt1 | contig 30058 bp, 24 predicted proteins | sample LARL83metaG_FD_184349 | JGI IMG/M metagenome (GOLD analysis project Ga0207664, IMG submission 184349) | Corn, switchgrass and miscanthus rhizosphere microbial communities from Kellogg Biological Station, Michigan, USA - LAR L8-3 metaG... | ecosystem: Host-associated > Plants > Roots >... | reverse complement strand
AAAAACATTTCCGAAGTCCGGAATGTGGATCACGTGTCCGAACGATCGTCCCGGTGGCGGGATCTGGATGGGCTTCCCGTCCGCAGCTTTCACGCTGATGTCTTTGATCTCGACGTTTTCGACCAGTGAGCACGTGACCCCGTCCCATTTACTGCCGTTCGCTTTCGCCGCGGCGGCTTGCTTCTTGATGTCGGCGTAGTTCAGGTCGAACTTATGATACTTCTCCAGAACCGAACCGTCATCGTCGGTCAGGCGCATTCTCTTCCGTTCATCCCCGCGGAGGCCTTGCAGACTGGCTGCGAGGCGCTTGTATTGCCCCTCAACGGCCTTCATGAATCCGGTACCCTGGTCGACGTGCAGCGCGTCTTTGCCGGCGGGTCTTTCGCTGGCCATGTCGAGTTTGAGGTAGGGCTCCGCGCGGTGCCGCGCGATCCGCAGGTTTTCGAAATGCGTTCCCAGAAAAGTGACTGCGGGCGTCTGCTCGTCGGGGAAGTGAGTTGTCGAGACCTGGGCCACGACGCGATCCGCCGTAACCACGTTCAGCACGTTCAGATCTTCGACTACTGATGTCGATAAGGTGACCGACGCGCCTGGGTGTTTCTTGCTGTGGTGCCCGGCCACCTGCGTATGCGCGGCGGTGTAAGAGATAATTCCTTCCAGCCGGAAATTCTTGGCGTGCTGGGAGAAATAATTCCGCTGGGCCCTCTCTTCGTCAGACAGGTCCGCGAGGTAGCCCTCAAGCTTCACAAAGGCTTGCTGCTTGATCTGCTCTTCAAAGGGAAGGAACAACATTCCCTTAAGAGCATGCGCTTCAGCGTGAAAATAATGGGAGTTGGCGGGTGTCATTGGCTCCCCTCCGCTCGTGTGATTTCACTTCTGGATTTGCAATTCAATCGGGTGACGGCTGATTTCTTTATTTTCGCCGGCGGCGGTAATACCGTGCACCACCAGCGTGTAGGTTCCCGGTTGGCGGTTGCGGCCGGGAATGTAGATCTGCCTTCCTTGCTCGCCCGGCGCGGTTGAAATTGCGCCAGACCACTCCAACTTCTGGGCGGGATTATACAAGTCCGCCTTGTAGGACGCGAATCCATCTTCCGGGGGCAGGTTGACCAGCAGGCTAAAGCCTTCGCCCGAGTGCGTCTGAATCACCGTCGTGGCCGTACCGCGCGTGCCCACGTTGACCGATGCAAAGGGCCCGACCTGGGGCTGATTCTCCGCCTGCATCAGATTCGGATAGGTAACGAAATTCTGGTAGCCGATCACCGCTAGCAGCAATGCAAGTACCGGCACGGCGAAGGCTGGACGGAACCAGGAGAACCATCCGGCTTTAGCCGGAGCCGGGATTGGTTCGGGCACCAGAGCCGTGGCGGCCGGTTCGGCCATGACTACCTTGGCTTGTTCCACGAACATGGCCGCCGCGCGCACATCCAGTGCGCAATCCTGGCAGTCAAAAAGGTGCTCCTCGAACTGATCCCGGACCTCGGGCTCGAGTTCGTCTAGAAGGTACCGTTCTGTCGCTTTCTGCCGGACCGCCTCAGCGTGGTCCATGGTTGTTCTCCCTTACTCATTTCAATAGTGCGCTGTGGCACAAAATCGTTTCAGTGCTTTCCAGCAGTCATCGCACCGGGCGGGCGAGCGGCCATATTCTTCAAATACAAAGACTTGAAGGACTGCTTTGCCCGGTGCAGGAGCACCCGAAGGTAGTCCCGATCGACTCCGAAGTCGCGGCACACGTCATCTTTTTCCCGTTCATCCAGGAAAACCTCCTTCAGCAGGCGCCGGTCCCGCTCGGGCATTTCCTCCAGAATCTCGCGAATCTTCTCTGCCATTTGCTTGGCGGCCATGGCGCCGAGCACATCCACTGAAACAGCGGGGAAGTCCTGCTGCTCTTCGTCTTCCAGCGAACTGTCGCGGGACGACGCCCGGTAGTGTTCGAGCAGGACGTTGTTGCACATGGAATTCACGAAGGCGCCAAGACGTTCGGGTTGGCGGATCTTTCCGCCGCGCAGCGCGACGAAGACTCGGGTGAAGGTTTCCTGACGGACATCCTCAATAGCTTGAGGCGAATTCAGGCGAGAGCGCAGCTTGAGTTGAATCAACTCGCTGAAGTACGCCACGAAATGTTCCTGCGTTCGAAAATCTCCCGCACGGAGACGGTCGACGTAGGATTCGTCAAAAGACTGGAGTTCCAAAGCAGGGCCCTCGCGGGTGCTGGAGTGGCAGTAGTTTAGCACTTCAAGTGGCAGAAGATGCAGCAGATAGGTCGTTGTGTAACGAAATGGCCGGGAACGCCACTATTCCCACAGAATCCGATGAGGCCCAGCCAGACAATTCGATCAGTGACTCACACGTCTTCGCTACACGTCCGGAAGCCGATGGTAGGACTGGAAAGCCCGGGAGCTTTCCAGTGCTTGATACTCAGAGCTCTCGAGCTGCCCAAGGCTTACCGGGATGTGTTTTTGCTGAAAGAAATTCAAGGACACGGTCTCTCGGAGATCGCGGCCATACTCGGAATCAGCACCGACACGGTGATGGTGCGCTTGAAGCGCGCCCGTCGCGAAATCGGGCATGGGGGCGATTCCGACGCCATGGGGCGTGGGTAATGTCCACTCTGGCGAATTCGCTGAAGCGAATCTGGTCCGCGAGAAACGGAGTCCCTCATCTAACCGGGTGGGGGACGTCCGGTTCTAGACCGGCGTTCGCCGACGCGGCCAAGGCCAGTTCGGCTCATCTAACGCTGCGCGATCTCATCCACCTGGCGCGGCGGACGGCTCCCACCATTTTCATAATTGCCTGCAACATTCTCCGGTAAGCCTTACCGCTCCTCTTCCCCTAATTTCTCAAGCACGACATCTTCTCAAAACAAACTCCGAGGACGATTTCAGTTGGGCGCAGGAGGGCTTGCCGCTCTGCGCCTTTCGGTGTGTGGGACGTGCGGATCGAAGAGGTGTTCTCAGGAAGGTGCGCGGCGGGATATTTCTAACGGGCAGTAGGCGAAAACAGGCGGCAAGCCTCCGGACAACGTAAATATCCCGAAGACCGCCGGAGCCGATTCCCCAATTTCGGTTCCGGCGATCTGAAGACCCGAGCCTTCCCCCCGGTTGTCAAGGGTCTTCCGTGTCGGGATCTTGTGGATGAAAAGCAGTCGCTATACAGTGCGACTTTTCCCCACGCATACCAAGTAGTGCGGGAACGGAGCAGATCGTTTCAAGAAAATATGAGGAGGGTTCGTGGACGGATGTCCGGAGGGTTCCGGCCGGGGGGCTCTGGACATTTGGGCGATCGACTTGCCGCGCGTTGTACACTTCCCACGTGATCGTAAAGTACGCCCTAACTTCGGATGAATATGTTGAGGCGCAGGGAGTCTATCGGACGCGGGTGGCGAGAGGCCGCGTGTTCTTTCGGAATCTATATGGGCTTACTTGCCTGACCGTTGCGCTCGGGGTCTATTCCCGCCTTTCAGGGGCGCGATGGTGGGGAGACTTGCTGTTTCTCATCGCTGGTCTCCTGTTGCTTGAGCGCACCATTCTGTGGCGACTTCGGGCAGCGGCCAAATACCGCTCGACTCCCAGTCTCCGGGAGACGGTCGAACTGAAGATTGAGGATAGCAACATACTTCGTGCGGTTGCGGCCGGAAGCACAGAGATTCGGTGGGCGAACATACTGGCCTTCCGTGAAACCAAGAATCTGTTCCTGCTGCGCACCGCCCCTGACGACGTGTTGGTGATTCCTAAGCGGGCGTTCTCGCCGGGAGATCTCTACCACTTCAAGGAGCTTCGGCAAAAGGAACTGATCGTCAAAACCACGCGTGAGAATCCGGATATTGTTTTGCTCCGGTTCATGGTGAGTTGGGGGCTGATTTCAGCAACCGTGGTGGCGCTGTTCATTGGGTACGTGGATAACTTTCTTACTTCTCTCCCTCGCAACCAATCGCGAAACGGGTCGTTCACTGCGGCGGCCCCGCGGTCTGAGAAGTCTCCGCCGGCTCCGGCGTCGGAATTGCGGGGAAGCGGTTCGGTTTATGTGGTGCAGTTGGGAACGGTCCAGTCGGTTTCGGTGACGCGGTTGTTAGATGATTTCTACAAGCGCTACGGACTTCAACTGCACCTGCTGCCCACGATTTCGCCACCCACGTGGGCACGAAATATGCCGCGTAAACAACTCGTGGCTGAAGATCTCGTGACGGCGATGAAGTTGGCCTATCCAACTCAGGCGGCTGAGCCAGGATCCGTGATGATTGGGATTACCGATGAGGATATGTATATCTCTGAACTCAACTGGACGTATGCATTCAGTTTCAGGTCGGAGGAGCGCTTTGCCGTCATTTCGAGCGCTCACCTTTCCGAACCCGGAGAGGACAGCGAGAGCAACAAGCCGGTTTCCGCGGATGTTCTCCAAAAGCGGGCGGCTAAGGTTCTCATCCGAGATGTGGGAATTCTCCACTACCGTTTGCAGCCCAGCGGCAGCTACACGAGCATCTTATATAGAAACATTGATGAAGCTTCCGATTTGGATGGCGTTGGCGAAGACTACCTTGAGAGTGACGTGATGGTGCGGGCGGAACGGCGCGTCACGAGCGGAGATCCGTGTTTTATTCTCCGCCACTACACGATGCCGGAGAGGGATCATCCAGAGGTGGGAACTCTTACCGGATGCAGCGGATACTACAAGGAGCCTGGTCTCGAAACGGTGCAGATTGATTTGAGCTATGGCCTCTTGCTCGATCAGCGTACGGATTTCCTGGTAAAAGACCGCATCCCTTTGGAATTGACTCGGGTCCTGCGTACTCAGGATGACCGGTCGCGTGCATTCGGAATTGGTGGGAACCACAATCTCAACGTTTTCCTTGTTGGTGACAAATGGCCGTTTACGTGGATGGATCTAGTCCTCGAGCACGGTGGGCGCTCTCACTTCCGTCGTTCGAATTGGGGCTTCGGTTATTGGGATGCGCGCTATACCAATCGTGACGTCAACCGAAACATGTATTCGGATTCCACGATCGATTGGGCATGGCCCGGATGGAAGCTCAAGCGCTATGGAATGACTTACTTATTTCCAGATCCGAATGGAGCTAGCCGCCCTGAGCAAGGGGCGCTCATCGGGATCCAGAACTACGGCGGTTTGACGCTTGCCCTCAACCGCGATGCCGCAGGAAATCTCCTGCAAGCTCACTCGCCCGATGGCCACGAGTTGGATTTTAAGTACGACCGAAGTAATCGTGTGATTGAGGTTGATGAAAAAAATGGTGGAAGATTTGAGTATTCCTACGACGCCACGGGCCACTTGGCGCAAGTGAAGGATGCCGATCAGAATGTGACGGGATATCGCTATGACGAATCCGGCCGCATGAGCCGCATCGTGCAAGCAGGCAAAGAAGTATGTTCGCTGACGTATGACGGGCAGGGAAGAGTTAAGTCCGAGACAATTGCGGGCGGCCGGACCTATCTCTTTAAGTACTCACCGGGTAACGTTGGAACCGGATCACAGGTCGACATATTGGACTCCGCCGGACCAGTTCGCAGGATCCGAATATCTCCTGTGGAATATACCTTGGAAGTGCTGGCAGCAGGTCAACGATGAGGCCAGAAGGCGCGCCAGTATTTGTGTTCACCGCGGAAAAGCTGTGATACCATCCTCGCCAACGCCGCTGTCTTGAGGTGCGACTTTGGCCAACGATCTGCGCCCGTTGAGTCTCGGAGAATTGCTGGACCGCTGCTTCTTCTTATACCGCAAGAACTTTCTGCTCTTTGCCGGTATCACTGCCCTTCCGCACCTGGTTCTTCTTGCCTTTCAACTCGGGGACATCGGAATGAAGCGTTGGATGGGGGTGGGCGCAGGTATCCTTTGGACGCTGGCCACTTACGTTCTTCTTTTGGGAGTAACAGCTGCATCCCAGGGAGCGACAGTAATCGCGGTCTCGCACGTTCACCTGGGCCGGCCCGCGACGATCGCGGATTCCTTCGCAGGAATTCGAGGCAGAATCTTCTACCTTGCTCTTATCATGTTTGGCTACTGGATCGGCATAGGAGTTGGCTTTCTACTCCTGATTGTTCCGGGCATAATCCTTGTACTGATGTGGTCGCTGACCATCCCTGTGGCTGTCATCGAAGATACCGGTCTGCGGGATTCGGTCAACCGGAGCGCGGAACTGACCAAAGGTAGTCGAGGTCGCGTGTTTGTGATCTATGTCTTATTCCTAGTTATGCTCTACGCCCTGTATATGGCGTGGATGTTCCCGGTCTTAATGGTGGTCGGGTTGGCCGCTCAAAAACATCACGTTGTCGGTGTTCCACTATGGATGCAGATTGCAATCCCGGTAGGTTCATTTATAAGTCAATGTCTTGCTGGACCTTTGATGACGATCGGTCTCTCCCTTCTTTACTACGATCAGAGGGTACGGAAGGAGGCCTTCGACCTGCAGCACATGATGGCCACACTCGACGATGCACAGCTCGGCGGAACCGTGCCGGTGGTTGGCGCGTAAGGCGCGATGCGACCTTTCCTGGCGATCTGGTTCCTCCTGGTAGTAGGTCTTGTGCCAAAACCGTCTCCTGCCCAAACGGCGGGCGCGTCGGCCACCCTAACTCTCACCCAATATATTCAGACGCTCGATGATGCGCTGGCCGCTGTCCATAAGCTCAGCGACGACCCGCAAGGCGCCGCTCACCTGGTGCAGACTCTGCCTGCGGCGTGGCATGTAGAAGTGGACGGTCGGACATTCGATATCCCTACGTCATCGATTCGCCGAGACCTGGGAGCTTGGCAGGCTAAACCCACAACCGCCTCTCTCGAACTGATCGTGCAGCACTTGGAGACTCTGCGTTACCAGGCGGGCGCGCTCCAGAACGCCGTGCCCGGCGTCGCCTCGCAGCGCTCGTTGCTCAACAGCATTCTTGCGCGCGGTGAGTTCAGCAACGTCCGCGGGCAAAGCTGGTTAGATCGCCTGAAGCAACGCTTCTACGATCTTCTGTGGCGTTTACTGGGGAAACTCGTCTCGTCCTCTTCGATCCCCATGATCGGCGACATCCTGGTCTATGGTTTGATTGTCATCGCCGTGCTCGCAGTCGCCTATTGGATGTACCGGTCCTTGCGGGATGGCACGCGTCTGGAAACGATCATGCCTGTGAACGTGCCGGTCAGCGCAAAGCAATGGCCCATCTGGATGGCGGAAGCTCGATCCGCGGCCGCCCGGGGCGAATGGCGCGACGCCATCCATCTCGCGTACTGGGGAGGCATTTCGTACCTTGAAGCCCAAGGATCATGGCGGCCTGACCGCGCTCGCACGCCGCGTGAGTATTTGCGACTTCTGCCCGCGACCAGCGAGCATCAACCCGCGCTCCGCGCATTGACCATGCGGCTGGAAGGCGTGTGGTACGGGATGCAGGTTGCCGGAGCCGATGGATTCGAAAAAACATTGGCGGAACTGGAGCGGCTCGGATGCCCCTGCAACTAGCGCCAGTCGATCGAAAGATACTTCTTGGAGCCACCGCAGTATTTTTCACCATGATCGGCGCCGCGTTCCTGTTGGTCCGAGGCGCAGACTCGAGTGAGAACGTACCCAGCGTCTACTCAACCGCCTCGGGTGGATGCAAAGCAGCCTTTCTTCTGCTGAAAGAGTCCGGCTATCAGGAGCAGACGTGGGAGCAGGAACTACGCGATCTTCCAGACGGAAAAGGGAAGACGCTCTTCCTCGTGGTGCCGTCGGCCTATCCAGCACAAGAGGACAAACAAAAACTCGAATCGTTTCTCAAGAGCGGAGGGCGTTTGATCGCCGCCGGCCAGTTCGCTGGCTACTATTTGCCCACGAACGAAAGCGCGGTAGATCCCCTGAGCGGGACGACTTGGAAGCGTTTCACCGCGCTTTCCCCCTCTCCGATCACTCGGGCTGCGCCCTCGATCACGCTGGTTCCGCAGGCGCACTGGCGTTCTGGCACCGGCGCGGTTGGCCTTTACGGCGAAGCGGACAAGCCGGTAGTCGTAGAGTACACGATCGGCGAAGGTCGGGTGTTATGGCTATCCGCACCCACTCCATTCACGAATGCGGGGCTCAAGGAAGAGGGAAGCCTCGAGTTCCTGTTGAGCGCGGTCGGTGCTCCTGAGCAAACCACTGTCTTGTGGAACGAATACATCCACGGGTATGAGCACGCCGGTGCCAACAGCAAAAGCAACCGCATGATCGCGTGGATTGCTTTGCAGTTGGGCGTTTTCGCCGTTGCAATTCTGTTGGCGTATTCGCGCAGAAGCGGACCCATCTGGATTCCCGAAGGCGAAGTGCGACTCTCTCCGCTTGAGTTCGTGCGAACGCTCGGACTGATGTACGAACATGCAAAGGCCGGCGGCGTCGCCGTTGAGATTTCCTGCCAGCGATTTCGATATTTATTGACGCGCCGGCTGGGATTGTCGGTGAAGAGCAGCGTGGATGATCTGGCTCGCGCCGTACGCGAACGCCGGGGAATGTCCGCGGAGAACTTTGCCGACACACTGTCGGAATGCGAGTCGTGCCAGTATGATTCGAAGGTTCCACCATCCACGGCATTGCGCCTGGTGCAGGCACTTTTCGATGATGCAGTCCGGCTTAAGTTGGTGCGAACCAAGCACGGGGAGAAGAAAGCATGGAAGCAGTCGTAAGACTTGCACAGCATGTCCGGCAGGAGATGGGCAAAGTAGTTGTCGGGCAGGACGAATTAAAAACGCAATGCCTGATCGCGCACCTCTCCAGGGGGCACGCGCTACTGGAAGGTGTTCCCGGCATTGCAAAAACGCTGGCCGTCAAAGTCCTGTCACGGATTCTTGGTCTCGATTTTCAGCGCGTGCAGTGTACCTCTGACCTGATGCCCGCCGACATTATCGGCACCAAAATTCTGAACATGTCGACGAGCACGTTTCAGTTGCACCGCGGACCGATCTTCACCAACATGCTGCTGGTCGATGAAGTGAACCGTATGCCGCCCCGCACCCAGGCGGCACTGCTCGAATGCATGCAGGAGCGGCAGGTTACGATCGACGGAGAGCGCCACGAACTCTCGCCGAGCTTTACCGTCTTTGCCACACAGAACCCCGTTGATTTTGAAGGCACCTATCCCTTGCCCGAGGCGCAACTGGATCGCTTTCTGGTGAAGATTCGCGTTCCGTATCCCGCGGCAAAAGAAGAGATTCAGTTGCTAGTGAATGTTCAGAACGGTTTCGACTCCGATCGTCTGGACGAAGCCGGCATCGTTCCAGTGGAACCGGGCTGGCTGCACGAGGCAACGGACCAGGTGAGGCAGGTGAAAGTGCAAGAGGCTCTCTTTGCCTACATCGTAGAAATTGTGCGCCGCACGCGCGACTGGCCAGCCCTATCACTGGGTTCGAGTCCGCGGGCTGCAGTCAGCCTGCTGACATTTTCAAAAGCAGTTGCCGCCATGGATGGCCGCGACTATCTGATTCCCGACGACATCAAGCAGGCGGTCTTGCCTGTTTTTCGCCACCGCGTAGTCGTGAAGCCGGAAGCTGATCTTGAAGGCGTAACGGCAGATCAGGTGATTCAAGATGTCGTTCGCGCGGTTGAGTTGCCCAAATGAGCGACTGGCTGGCCATGGTTCCGGCTCCGATCGAAGGTGAGGCACGGCCTTTGAAGCGCTTCGCATTCGCTTTCGGCTACCGATTTTTCCTTTTGCTGCTGCTTGGGATGGGCTGGCTGATTCCCGCTTTCCTCGATCATCGCTTTGCCTACGCGATGGTCGCATGGGATGTGCTTCTGGTTCTCGCGTGGGCGGCGGATTTGCTAGCGCTGCCCAAGCCGTGCCAGCTACGGATTCGGCGGAGTTGGATGGCACCGCCTTCGCTTTCAGTGACCTCGCACGCGAAGATCACCGCGATCAACGGCTCGAAGGCAACTCTACACATTCACGTTCTTGACGCCGTGCCTCCGTCGCTTCGAATAGAACCTCCAACACTGGAGTTGATTGTGGCACCACGTGGCGAAGCGGAAGGCGAGTATTCGATTCAACCCAGAAAGCGTGGAACGTCGGTGGCTTCCCAGGTGTATCTCCGTTACGAGGGACGATTTCGCATCGCCCAGCGCTGGGCCGTGGCGGATGTGCGGCAGGAACTCACAATTTATCCCAACCTGGCAGAAGCCAAACGTCACGCGTTGTACCTGGTTCGCAGCCGGCAGGTCGCACTGGAAAAACGCTTCAGCCGCATTCGCGGCGCTGGACGCGCCTTCGAAAGCTTGCGCGAATATCAGGATGGCGACGACTTTGCCGACATTTGCTGGAGCGCCACCGCGCGTCGCGGCAAACTCGTCACGAGGCTCTACGAGTTGGAAAAAAGCCAGACGGTCTGGATCGTCCTCGATACCGGCCGGTTGATGCGAACCAAAGTTGCATCGCTCAGCAAACTGGATCATGCAACCAACGCCGCGCTGGCTCTCTGCCAGGTGGCGCTCTTCACGGGCGACCGCGTTGGACTGTTGGCCTATGCCCGCAATATTCGCAAGAGAATTCCTGCCACGCGCGGCAGTTCACATTTGCGCCAATACATGGATGCGCTCGCTACGACACGCGAGGACGAATGGGAGGCCGACCATCTGCAAGCTGCCGCCCAGTTGATGCGCGACCAAAAGCGGCGCAGCCTGGTCGTGTGGATCACCGACCTCGCCGAGACTGCCATGACGCCGGAGGTGATTGATGCGGCCTCGAGGCTCTTGCCGCGGCACTTAGTTTTGTTTGTCGTCATCGGACAGCCCGACTTACAACTCGCGGCGGCGCGACGGCCAAAGAATGTCAGTGAGATGTATCAGGTGACCGCTGCACAAGAGGTCATCCATCGTCGCGAGTTGCTGTTGGCGCGGGTTCGCGAGCGGGGCGCGCTCGCCGTGGAAGCCAACTCCGGCGATCTGGCTCCGCTGCTCATCAATTCCTATCTTGCGATTAAACAGAAGAGTCAGCTTTAGCAGTCGTGCCCGCACCAAAAAGATACGCCAGAAGCAGCGCGAAGAGTGCCGCAGCCATGCCAAACTTTAATGCCATCCTGAGGCCTGTAGGAGAAACGAAGGCCTCGATGGTTCCGGCAACGATCAGCATCGGGATCGTACCGAGAAGCAACTGCACCGCATCGGTTCCAGCGCGGGCGAGCGACTCGCGGCGGGGAAGATATCCGGGGAAGAGAAGACCTGTAGCAATGCGCAGTCCGGCTCCGCCCGCGAGAAAGATCGCGGGCAATTCGAGCACGCCGTGCGGCGCCACGAAGCTCCAAAGCTGTAGGCTCATGCCAGACTGATGACAAGCCATGCCAATCACGCCCAGCATCAGGCCGTTGAAGAGCATCATGTAAATCGTGCCGAGTCCGCCGGTAATGCCCAGTGCAAACGTCATAAACCCGACGCTGATGTTGTTGGTCATGATCGCGCTCGAGGCCAGCGGTTTGATGCCAACAATCGAGTGGGTCCACATCTCGCGCTTCTCGATCGTCTGTACCATCTGTGGGCCGATAATGCTGAGTTTAAAGTCGGGGTCTTGATAAGTGAAGGCGGCGCCAACCGCCGCTGAGACTGCAAAAATAAGGAGAGCTATCTGTACATAACGCCAGTGCCGGCGAAACACGCGAGGATAAGTCACAGTAAGGAAACTAATGATTGCAGAAGGGCTCGTCTTATTGGCCGAATAGATGATATTGTGTGCCCGCGCCAAGAGTTGATTCAGGTAGCGCGCAAAATGGACCGAACCACGATCTTCGCGCAGTGCGGCGAGGTCGGCGGCGATCTGCCGGTAGAGCAGTCCAACTTCCTGCAACTCGCTGCGGCCCAGGCTGGAAAGGCCTTTTCGAGCGCCCTGATCCAGCAATTGCTCCAATCTGTTCCAATAGGGTTTACGTTTATCTAGCCAACGAGTGGAGATCAATGTTGTCCTTCCCAGACCAGACCGACGGCATAAGTGACAACCGGGCTGATGACCGTATTCGGATCGATACGCCTGAGCAGATTTCGCTCGAGTTTCCACTGGCCGGAATCGGCAGCCGGTTCATGGCCATGGCTGTCGATACGATACTGCAAATTTTGCTCTACACTGCCGGGATTTTTGCGATGGTGGGGCTGGCCAAGTACGGTCCTACCCTGCCCGGGTCGCTGAACTGGCTGCCCGAGTCGTGGCTGCCGGCACTGCTGGTCATTTTTGTGTTTTGCGTTTATTGGGGATATTTCGCTTTCTTCGAACTCATCTGGAAGGGGCAGACCCCGGGAAAGCGCCTAACGGGAATCCGCGTCATCAAGAATTCAGGCCGCGGACTCAACGTATACGAGGTCATCGGACGCAACTTGATGCGTGGCGTCGACTGGCTTCCCGGAATGTACATCGTCGGGATCATTACGATGATGATCAGCCGTGAGAACCAGCGCCTGGGAGATCACCTCGTCGGCAGCATCGTCGTGCACGACAAGAAGGTGGAAGAGATTCGTCCTGATTGGACCTCCAGTGAAGAGAAATCTTCGGCCAATCCAGAGCTCTCGAAGATCATGCCGGAGGAACTTGTCTTAATCGAAACTTATCTGCAACGTCGGCACACTCTGGAACCTGGTTTTCGAGACGCCACTGCGCACAAGATCGCAAGCCGAATCATCCAAAAAACTGGAGTCGACCGGCCCTCAAACCAATCCTTAGACGACTACCTGGAAGGCATTGCGAAACAAGTGCGAGACAGCGCCCGCTTTCGATAATCGTTGGGTAGAGCATCTCCTCTGGTAGCAGCGCGTTTGCTTCGAGATGGAGTGGTGGCCCCGGCGTGAGTCGAACACGCGACCTTCGGTTTAGGAAACCGCTGCTCTATCCATCTGAGCTACGGGGCCTGAGGCAGCCCTAATTATCTCACGCCGATTACCGCGCTCGGTCAGCGTTTCGGGGCGAGATCATCCAGCGCGAGATTCAGTTCCAGCACGTTGACGCGTGGTTCGCCGAGCAGTCCGAGATCCCGCTGATAGGTATGTTTTTGCACCAGATCGCGGAGGGTGGCTTCGGCGATGCCACGTTCGCGGGCAAGGCGGGGAATCTGAAACTCCGCGGCTGCCGGTGAAATCTCGGGATCGAGGCCGGACGCCGAAGTCGTGACGAGATCCGCAGGAATCGGCTGAGAAGGATTCTCCTCATGCAGGCTCTTCGCATCGGCTTGAACGCGGTCGATGAGTTTCTGGTTGGTGGACGCGAGGTTGGTCCCACCGGAGTTGGCGGCGTCATATCCGGTGCCGGCGTTCGACGGACGCGAGTGGAAGTATTCTGCGGAACTGAAAGGCTGGCCGATGATGCGCGAGCCGACAGGTTCGCCGTTGCGATGAAGAATTTGGCCATTGGCCTTGTCGTGAAACAGAACTTGCGCCAGGCCAGTAACCACCAACGGATAGATCAGGCCCAACAGGACTGTCATGGCGATCGTCATCAGGAAAGCAGTGGTCAGATGCTTTTTCATAAAGTCCTCAGGCTAGTCTCGCGGCCGTGATGAGTACGTCAATCAGCTTGATGCCCACGAAGGGTGCGATCAATCCGCCAACGCCGTAGATCAGGAGATTGCGGCGGAGCAGAGCCTCCGCATTCATGGCGCGGTATTTCACGCCGCGCAGCGCCAGCGGAATCAGCGCGATGATGATCAACGCATTAAAGATGACGGCCGAGAGCACGGCCGACTGCGGCGTCTTGAGGTGCATGATGTTCAACGCATTGAGCACCGGGAATGTGGCGGCAAACATGGCAGGGATAATGGCGAAATACTTCGCGACATCGTTCGCGATGGAGAAGGTCGTCAGCGCGCCGCGGGTCATCAGCAACTGCTTGCCGATTTCGACGACCTCAATGAGCTTGGTCGGATTCGAATCAAGATCGACCATGTTTCCGGCTTCTTTCGCGGCCTGGGTGCCCGTGTTCATGGCGACGCCAACGTCGGCCTGGGCCAGTGCGGGAGCGTCGTTAGTGCCATCGCCGGTCATGGCCACGAGTTTGCCGCCGGCCTGCTCGTTGCGAATGAGCTTCAATTTGTCTTCCGGTGTGGCCTGGGCGAGGAAGTCGTCGACGCCCGCCTCACGTGCGATCGCAGCCGCGGTCAGTGGATTGTCGCCGGTAATCATCACAGTGCGAATCCCCATGGCACGAAGCTGTGCGAAGCGGTCACGCATCCCGCCTTTGACGACATCTTTGAGATGAATCACACCCATGGCCCGGCGATTTTCCGAAACCACAAGTGGAGTGCCGCCTGACGATGCGATGCGTTCGACGGAGGCTCGAACCTCTTGGGGCATCGCTCCATTGTTCTGCTCGAGATAGCGGGCGATCGAGTCCGCTGCGCCCTTGCGAATCTCGCGCCCATCCAGATTGACTCCCGACATGCGGGTTTGTGCGGTGAAGGCGATGAACTCCGCCTCGTGATCCGCGAAGTCGCGGCCGCGCAATTTGTATTTCTCCTTGGCGAGGACAACGATGGAGCGGCCTTCCGGGGTCTCATCGGCGAGCGACGAGAGCTGAGCTGCGTCAGCCATCTCTGATTCGCTCACGCCCGGAGCAGGCAAGAACTCGGTGGCTTGCCGGTTGCCGAAAGTAATCGTGCCGGTCTTGTCGAGGAGGAGTGTATTCACATCTCCGGCAGCCTCGACAGCGCGCCCCGACATCGCGAGAACGTTGTGCTGAACCAGGCGGTCCATGCCTGCGATGCCAATCGCCGACAGCAATCCGCCGATCGTGGTAGGAATCAAACACACCAGCAGAGAGACGAGCACGAAGACTGTCTGCGGCGCGAGAGAGTAAATCGCAAACGGTTGCAGCGTAACCACCGCGAGCAGGAAAATGATAGTAAGTCCGGCGAGTAGAATGTTCAACGCGATTTCGTTGGGCGTCTTCTGCCGCGAGGCCCCTTCGACCAGAGCAATCATGCGGTCGAGAAAGGTTTCTCCCGGATTCGAAGTGATCTTCACTTTAATATGATCGCTAAGGACGCGCGTGCCACCCGTGACCGCCGATCGGTCTCCGCCCGCCTCGCGGATTACTGGCGCCGACTCTCCGGTAATCGCGGATTCGTCCACCGACGCCACGCCCTCGACGATCTCGCCGTCGCCGGGTATGAGCTCTCCAGCAGAGACGGAAACCAAATCACCGAGCCGCAATTTCGCACTGGGAATTTCCTCAAGTTTGTCGTTCGAGCCAATGCGCTTTGCAATGGTCTCGGAGCGCGCCTTCCGCAATGTTTCTGCCTGCGCCTTGCCGCGCCCTTCTGCCATGGCCTCGGCAAAGTTGGCAAACAAAACGGTGAACCACAGCCACAAGGTGATCTGCAGGTTGAAGCGAAATGCTTCGTGTGGACGGAGGATCAAGAGAGCCGTTGTTACGAGGCTGCCGATTTCGACCACGAACATAACGGGATTCCCCATCATGTTTCGCGGGTTGAGTTTCTGGAGCGAACTCCAAGTGGCGTTGCGAACCAGATCCAGATCCCAAACAGATTTGCGATGGCTTGCCATAGTTTTCCTAGAAAGTCTTTCCAACGTGCATCTGAAGGTGTTCGAGAATCGGCCCCAGACTCAGGGCGGGGAAGAACGTCAGCGCGCCGAGAATGATGATGACGCTGATTAGCAGCAGCGTGAACAATGGCGTCGTCACTGGAAACGTGCCAAGTGACGGCGGCACATATTTCTTCTGTGCAAGATTTCCCGCGATTGCGAGCATGGGGATGATCATGAAGAAGCGACCGACGAGGGTCGTGATGCCCGTGGCTGCGTCATACCAGAGCGTGTTCGCAGATAGCCCGCCGAATGCCGAACCGTTATTCCCGGCCGACGAAGTAAACGCGTAGAGAATCTGGCTGAGTCCGTGAGGGCCCGGATTCGAAATGCCCGCGTTCCCGAAGCCCTTCACCACCGAGATTCCAGTAAGTGTAAGAATGATCAGCGGAAAGACCAGCGATACTAGCATCGCCATCTTCACGTCGTAGGCTTCGAGCTTCTTGCCGAGATATTCGGGAGTGCGTCCAACCATGAGCCCAGCGATAAACACCGCGAGGACCACGTAGATCAGAATCCCATACATGCCTGAGCCCACGCCGCCGAAAATCACCTCACTCAGCATGATGTTCACGAGCGGAACCATGCCTCCAAGCGGCGTGAATGAATCGTGCCAACCGTTGATGGCCCCGCAACTGGCGTCGGTCGTAACGGTGGCGAAGAGGGCGGAGTTGGCGATGCCGAAGCGAACTTCTTTGCCCTCCATGTTGCCGCCCGATTGCGAGGCTGTTGCGTGTTGCGCGACGGTTGCGGGATAGAGCGGATTCCCTTGCGCCTCGGCCCAGTAAGCTACGGTCACACCGACGAAAAACAGAATTGCCATCGCCGACCAGACCGCCCATCCGTGAGCGGAAGAACCCGTCATGCGGCCGAGCGTGAAAGTCAGGCCGGCGCCGATCGCAAAAATGGAAAACATTTCGAACAGATTCGTGATCGGTGTCGGATTCTCGAACGGGTGCGAGCTATTCGCATTGAAGAACCCTCCGCCGTTCGTGCCCCATTCTTTGATGACTTCCTGTGACGCCACCGGCCCCTGTGCGATCGTCTGTGTGGTAACCGGGTCCATCACGGCTTTACCGCCGGCATCGACGACCGGCTTACCGTCGGCGCCGACACGCTGAACCTGTTGCGGCTCCACCAGTTTCACGGTGTCGTACGGCTTCAGGTTCTGTACGACTCCTTGCGAAACCAGGAACAGCGCGCCTAGCATGCAAAATGGCAATAGCACCCACAGGCAGCAGCGAACGAAATCCACCCAGAAGTTCCCCAAAGTCTGCGTTTGCCGCCGGGCAATCCCGCGAATGAAAGCAATCGCCAGCACGATGCCGGTGGCCGCCGAGGCAAAGTTGTGAAACGCGAGGCCCACCATTTGGGTGAAGTAGCTCATCGTGCTCTCGCCCGAATACGCCTGCCAGTTGGTGTTGGTGGTGAATGACGCGGCAGTATTAAAGGCCAGATGCTCGGGCGTCACGGCTCCGAGGTGCTGCGGATTGAAAGGCAGCACGCCCTGGAGCCTCTGGATCAGATAGAGCACGAGCATTGACACCGCACTGAACATCAGCATCGTGGTTGCGTATTCCGTCCAGCGCATCTCATGCTTCTCATCAACCCCGGTAACTCGATAAAGCAGCCTTTCGACCGGCCGCAAGACCGGATCAAGAAAAGTCCGTTCACGCGCAAAGACGCGCGTCAAAAAGACGCCCAGAGGCTTGGTAACCGCGAAGATCAGACCCAGGAATACGAAAATTTGCAGCCAGCCATTGATCGTCATTTCATTCCCCGCAGGTCAGAATTTCTCCGGCCGCAGCAGCGCATAGAACAGGTACACGGTTACGGCCGCGCTGATGATGAGCATGATGAGAGATTGTGTGTCCATGCATTCCTCCTATTTCACGCGGTCGCAGAAATGCACATACGCAACCGACAGTGCGAAAAATGCGATCATGACTGCGATCCAAAGAACATCCTGCATAATGTCTCCTGAATTTAGAACTTCACCAGGATCGCCATCGTCGCGCGGTCTTCGGTGTGGCGCAGATCCGGTTGCCAGCCCGAAATGATCGTTCCCGGATTTCCGTTGTTTCCTCCCGGCGGCGTAATCCCGCCCGGCCCGGTCCAGTACGGCACGTTGGCATGGCGATGATTAAATTCCCAGCGGAAAGTGATGTACTGGCTCGGCATGTAGTCGTAGGTTCCAGAAATGTCCCAGGCCTTGAACGGATCCCCCGGGCTCTCGGTGAAGTAGGGTGTTCCGGTGGTTGCGGTCGCGCCGTCGATCGGCGGTAGCAGCACGAGATACCGGCCTGGATTGTTGATCTTCCCGCCACCCACCGTGATCGCGTGGCGGTCCTTGTAGAACCACCAACGGTTGTAAAGCATGTAACCAAGGAAGCTCTGCTTGTAAGCTACGATCTGCCCCGCGGAATTCTTCTTGTTGGTGGTGCAATCCACTCCTCCGCCAGTTTCACAGCCTGCGTCACCGGTGAGCGTGAACGCCATCTTGTCGAGAAATCTTTCGGGATGGTCGTAATACTTCACCTCGATACTGTTGTCAGTGTGATAGCGGGTGCGGTTGGGAATGCCGAGCGCGTCGGCTCCCGCTCCGTAGTCGTTGCTAAGCATGGAAAGCCAGCTGGTCGGGCGGTATAGAACTTGGCCACCCAACCCTATGCGGCCGTTTGACCGTGCGTAGGATTGCCATCCGTTGATGATCCAAGGCTCGATTTTCAACTTCTCAGTAGGGAATATCTGAATCCGCATTCCTGTGAAAAACCACGGTGTGTTCGACGAAACGTACGACGGTTGGTAGGCCCAGTTATCGAAGTTGTAATAGCTGAAGAGGCCGACGTACGACATGAATATGCCGGCGTCCACGTTGATGCCATGGAGTGCGTCCCAGTGATATCCGCCGTAGGCCTCAGATACGTAGCGGTAAGCGTCGGCCAGATTCCATTGTCCTCGCGAATAACTGGCGTCGTTGCGCGGCGTGGCGGTGGAATACATGCCGAACTGTGTCATCAGTCGCGCGCGAACGTGGTCGAGGTGAAAGTCACCACCGACCCCTAATTGTGTGACCCCGACTTCGTTGGAGCGGAAGACCTCGCTCGATCCGCCGATCGAGTCGTCCGCTGGATGATTGAAGTCATAGGTATAGTCGACATCAGCGCGGATCTCCGGGGTGAAGAACTTCGAATCGAATGCGGCTTCTTTGGTGCGAGGGTTGCCGTTGAGCCACGTCCAGTCCGCGAAGGCGAAGGGCTCGGCTTTGGTTTTCTTCTCCGGCCCTGCAGCAGATTCAGACACCGCAGCCGCGGACACTGCTAGTGCTGCTGGAGCATTTGCCGAAGTCGCAACAGACGCAGTCGTCTTTGCGAGGTCCGTCACAGCTGTCGGTTGTTCTTCGCCGCGGCGCTGCTTCAATTGCACTTCAAGTTCTTCGATACGCTTCTTCATGGCATCGAGTTCAAGCAGAATCTCTTGTGGCGTCTTTTGCGGACTTACACTGACTGGTGTTGCGAAGTCTGCTGCGCTTGCTCCGTTTGCAGAGGGACCGCTGCTCGCTTGTTGGCTATGCAGCGGAAGCACCAGTCCGGTTGTTGCCAGTATCAAAAGAGCGATCCGATCGCCAGTCTTCGTTGAAAAACTTCGTGTTTGTACGAAATTCATTAGTACGAGTTCTCTCTACTGGCCGGACTAAGCTTCGCCGACGAAGGGTTCTAGGCATATTGAACAGCTCCGCACGTAAGAGTGGGATTAAGAATTCATAAAGAATTCGTAAAGAGAGCCGGTCGAATGATTCGTGAGACAAGGCCTAGGATTAAATAAAGAGCTCGTAGAATATTCGTAAGAGAAGATCGAGACTTTCTATTCCCCGGGTTCGAAGCGGTATCCCACCCAGGGCTCGGTGACGATATAGCGCGGCGAAGACGTGTCCGGCTCGAGCTTCTTTCGCAACTGGCCGACGAAGACGCGCAAATATTCCACCTGCTCGGTGCTCTGGCCTCCCCAGATGGCGGCCAGCAGAGTGCGGTGATTGACAACCTTGCCCGGACGCCGCGCGAGATAAACCAGCAGGTCGAATTCTTTCGGAGTGAGGCGCACTTCATTGCGACGAACCGTGGCCTTGTGGGCTGCAGTGTCGATGTGAAAATCGCCAATTTCGATCACGTCGGCAACTGGTTCGTTCTCTGCGGGTACGCGGCGCAAGTTGGCTCGCACGCGCGCCAGCAATTCATTCATGCCGAAAGGCTTGGTCACATAGTCGTCGGCGCCGGCGTCGAGGGCTTCGACTTTCTGCTGCTCTTTGTCCCGTACCGACAGCACAACGATTGGTACCTGCGACGAGGCGCGAACCGTGCGGCAGAGCTGGACACCGTCCACCGACGGCATCGACAGATCGGTGATGATCAGGTTCGGCGTCCAGTCTTTCATGATCTCGATAGCCATCTCTCCGCTGTTTGCGATACGAATGTCGTATCCCTGCGCTGAAAGACTGGTGCGCAGCACGCGGGTGATTTGCGGTTCGTCGTCCACAACGAGGATGTGCGGACGGTCGGCCATCAGCGGGACTCCTGCGTCACGATGTGGACATCGACCGACGGCGAGTCGCGCAGGAAGCGCTGGATGGCAGACAAGTATAGATATCGTTGCCAGCCCGTTCGCGCCGACCGGCCAAAGATCACCTGCGTAATGTGGTTCTCACGCACTAACTGAGCGACACCGTCGGCAATGCTTCTTCCCGATGTTCGCACTACTCGCGCGCCGAGATTCTCAGCGAACCGAATATTTTCCGCCAGTGTCTTCTGGTCTTCCGGGCGCGTATCGCGCCCAACGTCAATGTAGAAAACATAGAACTCCCCGCCCATTGCCTCGGCCATGCGCGAGCCACGTGCGATCAGATACTGCGCCGCTGGATTCGAACTGACACAAACTCCAATGCGCTCACGCACGGTATGCGCCGGTTGTGTTCCATCTTTCTCGAGGAACGCATCGAGACTCCGGTCCACGACACCCGTAACTTGGCGGAGAGCCAGTTCGCGCAGGGCAATCAAGTTCCCCGGCCGGAAGAAATGTGAGAGCGCCCGCTGCGCACGGTCTACGGGATAGATGTCGCCGCGCTCCATCCGCTTCTGTAGGGCTTGGGGCGTCAGATCCGCGAGCACGATTTCGTCGACACGCTGCATCACCCAGTCCGGCACCGTTTCTCGAACCTGCACGCCGGTGATTTGCTGAACCGTCGGGCCAACGCTCTCGACATGCTGCACGTTCATCGTCGAGAGCACGTCGATCTTGGCCTCAAGCAACTCCATCACGTCTTCGAAGCGCTTGCCGTGCTTACTGCCTTCGATGTTGGTATGCGCCAGTTCGTCCACCACAACGACCGATGGCTTACGCGCGAGGATGGCGTCAACGTCCATCTCGTCAAAAACGGTCCCCTTGTACTCGAGTTTGCGAGGAGGAATGCGATCCAGCTTGGCAGCCAACTCCGCAGTGGCTTTCCGTCCATGGCTCTCAACCACGCCGACGGCGACATCCTCACCGCGACTGGCGCGGCGGATGGCCTCGCTCAGCATGTTGTAAGTCTTGCCCACGCCGGGTGCATATCCGAGAAAGAGTTTGAATATGCCGCGCGGCTTCTCCGGCGAGACTTCGTTGAGCCACTCCTCGGGCGTCTTGGTCATCGCAGCTATTGTCTTTCGCGGCGCCGGAATTGTCACGTTTGTCTGACGTCCATCGTACAATGCGGGAGTGAAAGTCGGGGCACGGACGCAAGCCGTACGCTACGCCTTTGTGGTCGCCGCGATTGCGCTGATCACGGCGGTTGACTTCCGGTTGCGTGTTAACCACACGACCGTCGCACTGATGTTTCTGGTGACGGTGCTGCTAACGTCGGCCTACTGGGGCCTGCGCTATGCGGTGGTCATGGCAGTGGGCGCGACCGCAGCCTTCAATTTCTTCTTCCTTCCCCCGTTCGGAACCTTCACTATCGCCGATCCTCAGAATTGGGTGGCATTATTCGCATTTCTTGTAACCGCGCTGGTAGCGAGCAATCTCGCGGAGCGCGCCCGCCGCGAGGCCGAAGGAGCAAAACAACGCCGCCGCGAAGTGGAACGCCTTTACGGTCTGAGCCAGCGCCTGCTCGCTTCGGAGAATGTCTTGGAGCTATTGAACGCCCTGCCGCTCTATGTGCAGGAGACTTTTTCTGTAGGGAGTGTAGTCGCTATGGCCGCGGACCATCCGACGGTTTACCGTTCCTCGCTGGATGCTTCATTTGAAGAGAGCGTGCTGCGCTCCACGCTGCTGCGGGGTGAGCCCGTCACTCAAAATGGAGTGTCGTACGTGCCGCTGCGCCTCGGCATGCGAACAGTAGGAGCCTTAGGTGTAACGGGGGCGGAACTTTCGAGAGAAACTCTCGATGCTATCGGCAGCCTGGCGGGTCTGGCGATTGAACGTGCCCGTGCTCTCGAGGCTCTCAGCAAGAATCGCGCCGAGCAGGAGCACGAGCGCTTGCGCTCCGCTTTACTCGATTCTGTAACGCACGAGTTCCGCACGCCTCTAACTTCGGTCAAGGCTAGTGTGACGACGTTGCTCTCAGGCGCGCCGCTCGACGAGCAGGGTAGAAGGGAATTGCTCACCGTCATCGACGAAGAGACCGATCGCCTGAACCGCCTCGTCGGCGAAGCTGCTGAAATGGCGCAACTCGATTCCGGCATGTTCAAGCTTGACTTGCAGCCGCATTCGATTCAAGACGCACTCGCACCTGCCATAGAGGACGCCAAGGGCGTGCTTGACAGTCACCCGCTGGAAATTGTGGCTGCGAAAGATTTGCCGAAGGTCCGTATGGACGTGCAACGCATTCGCGAGGTGCTGATGCATTTACTCGAAAATGCTGGAAAGTACTCCGATCCGGGTATCCCGATCAAAATCACCAGCGACGTTCAGGGCGACAAGCTCGTGACCAGTGTCGCCGACCGCGGCCCCGGCATCGATTCGTTCGAGCAGTCGCTGATTTTCGAGAAGTTTTATCGCGGACGCCACCAACGCTACTCCGCTCCCGGAACCGGCATGGGACTGGCCATAGCGAAAGTGATCGTAGAGGCTCATGGCGGGATGATCGGCGTAGTCAGCCAATTAGGAAGCGGGTCCGTGTTCTCGTTCACATTGCCGCTAGACAAGACTTCGGGCGCGTAGCGTCAGAGTGAAGCTGGCAATAGCTCTGGGCTTTATCACCACATCGATTGTCATCCGACGTCAAGGTTTCTTGAAGTAGTACGCGGATTCCTCCGGCCTCACCACCCGCGGAATCCACAACGGCCTCCGCAGCCCACCCGGCCCCGGCGCAGGGCGCGCCAAAGCCTTCCATCGCTGATACACAGCAAACGAAAGATTCGTGTCTACGAAAATATCTCCGTAGCGATCATCCACACCCGCCCGCTCCACGCGCACCATCTGATGCCAGCAGTGCATCCCGCTCACCGGATCGGGATGCACAGGAAACGTAATATCCTGATGCACGCCCGCGTCGCTCCACCACACGCGCTTGGTTTCCGGGTCAGGGCTCTCATACGGGGAAACACTCTCGATCTGCCGCATCTTCCACTGGCCCTTGCCGACTTCTTTCAGATCGACCCACGCACTCGACATGCGCTCCACCTGATCGTCTTTGTTAACGCGCCAACGCCCAAGATGGTGAGAGCATGCGACAACTCCGGGCGCGAGACCCTCCGTCACCCACGCGTGCAGAACGAAATAACCAATCTCGGTGTGCACTTTCATCAAGTCCCCAGTGCGAATGCCGCCGACTTTCTTTGCGTCCACCGGATTTACCCACAGCGGATTCTTATGCGAAATCTCGTAGAGGAACTTGGCATTGCCTGAGCGCGTGTGAATCAGATTCGGCAAGCGGAATATCGGCAGCAGCGTGTAAACCTCGCCGCGCGCGTCTTTTGGCCACTCGACCAGCGGCGTGTATTTCGGATCAAAATCCTCTGCATGCTCTCCCATAGACGCCGCCTGCGCCGAGCGATGGATGTGGCTGCGATAATATTCCGGCAACGCGAACTCCGGCCATTTCCAGTCCGCCAGAGTTTTCGAGAACAACTCCAACTTTCGCGACGGAGTGTTGTAGCCAACCACGGCTTCGTCTTCGACCATCACGCCCACAGGTTTCCCAGCCTTGGTCACCACGCCGTTCGCCCCAACTTGCGAACCAGCAAGCTCCGCTGCAGCAACTGGCCTTTCATTCAGCTTGTAAACATCTTTCGTTATTTCGAACGCACCGTACTTCCGCATGTACTGGAGCGGCGTCAGCCCTTCCTTCGATGCGGTCTCGGGCAGGCCGGGGACAGAGTTCTCGAAAATCCATCCATAGTATTCATCCACGGTGAGTTTCTGCCCCGGCTTGTACGGAGACTCGAAGTATTGCCGGATCCCCATCGCCCCATCAGGATCGATGGCCCAGGACAGATTGATCCAGAACTCATCTTCCTCCCACACCTCGCCCGGATTCGCCTGGTAGGTATATTCGAATTTCTCGCCAGCCCTTTCGCGCAGCACGCGATTCACCGGCTGGCGGAAGCCGATCCACTTACCCGCGTACGATTCCTGGCTCATCAAGTCGTGTCGCTCCGAACTGAAGCCCATGGGCAGCACGTAGTCGGCAAACCACGCAGTCTCACTCCATGTCGGTGTCAGGGCGGCATGCAGCCCAACTTTCTCTTCGTCGCGCAGCATCTCGATCCACGAGAAGCCATCGGGATACGTCCACACCGGATTAAACACGCGCGTGAAGTATGCCTCGATGCGCCCGCGGCCTTCCTTCAAAAAGTGTGGCAACAGAAACGACATCTCGTGTGTGCACAGCGGCCACTCCGGCGGATATAGCAATTCATTCCAGCGCTTCTGCGGCGGCGGCACCTTGAACGGCTTCGGAACAAACTTGTTCCACGCATTCAGATTGTGTCCGCCCTCCGTCCCCACCGATCCCGTCAGGACATGCAGCAGCATCAGTGCCCGTGCAGGTTGCCATCCCCCGAGGTTTCCTGAAGCGCTGCCTCGCCACAAGTGCGACGCAAACCGGCTTCCCGCCGTCGCGATCTCACGCGCCGTCTTGACGATGACTTCCGCCTTGACCCCACTTTCTTTCTCTGCGAACTGCGGGGTAAAACGAGCGTAGTGTTTCTTCAGTGCTTCGATCAGCGCCTCAAACGTCTGCCCCTTCGCTTTGAAGCCATCCACCTCCAACTCTTCCCAGTTCGTCCAATTCCTCACGAACGCAGCGTCAAAGCGATTCTCATCAAGGATCACCTTCGCCATCGCCAGCAACACGGCCGCTTCCGTCCCTGGATACGTCGGCATCCAGTAATCGGCCATGCTCGCGGTGTTCGAGAGGCGGGGGTCCATCACCGCCAGCTTCGCGCCTGCCATTTTTCCGTCAATAATCCGCTGCGCATGTGGGTTGAAATAATGTCCTGACTCCAGATGCGCCGAGAGCAATAGAATGAAGCGCGCATTCGCATGATCGGGAGACGGCCGGTCCGCATGATGCCAAAGCAGATATCCCAGCCGCGCCGACGAGGAGCAAACGTTGGTATGGGAATTATGCCCGTCAATGCCCCACGCCTGCAGCATCCGCTCCATGATGAAGTCATGCCCGGGCCGCCCGACGTGGTACATCACCTCTTCGCCGCGTTCTTCCTGAATTGCTTTGCGAATCCGCGTGCCGAATGTCTCCAGTACTTCGGCCCACGAAGTACGCGCCCACTTTCCCGCCCCACGTGCGCCGCTGCGCTTCATCGGATACAGCACGCGATCTGGATCGTGAATCTGATTGATGGTTGCCGGACCCTTCGCGCACAGGCGGCCGCGGCTCGCCGGATGCATCGGATTTCCTTCAAACTTCGCGACCTTGCCTGTCTCTTTATCGACGTAGGCCAGCAACCCGCAAGCCGATTCGCAGTTGAAGCAAATCGTCGGCACCAGATCGTAGTGCTTCTCGACGCGCTTCGGCCACGCCTCTGCGTCGAGCTCCATCCAATCGTCCCACTTCTCGACCGGTGGGCAATAGGCGAGATGGCTGCCGTCGCGTTTGAAATCGGTCATCGAACACTCCTCAACTGTTGGGCACACTCTGCCCGGCCATCACAAAGCACCATTCGAAAATCAGCAACCCCACAAGTGCCAGCACACCCGCAACTCCAGCGTTGTGAAAATCAAACGGCGCTAGCCACAGCAACCACAACGGCAAGATTCCGCCGACGAAAACAGTCCCTCCCCAGAACCAGGACTTGAAGGGTCCGTGGGTGATGAGTCTCGCAGCGTATGCCGAGTTGTCGGTCGCATGCGGCATCATGAATTCCGCGCCAACAATAACGAGATGCAGAATGAGGCTGAAACCCAACGCTTCCTTGGCCACAGCGAGAGTATGCACCGATCCTCCAATTTCAGAAGGCAACAATGCCAGCACGGCCGCCCCGCACATCAACGCCTGCACGATCAAATGCACCGGCAGCAACGGAGTCTGCCACAAGTCGCGCCCTTCGCATTGTCCAAAAAGAAACGCAGTGTAAATCGCAGCCAGGAACCCAACCAGCACGGTCGGCCACAACAGCGCCGACGCGACTGCATCCAGTCCCAGCACGGACCCCAGCCAGAAGAGTCCGCTCAAACCGCTGTAAGCGATCAGAATGAACGCGCCTCTCGCCAGCCAAGACTTACTCTGTGGCGTGAACACGACTCGCAAGAAGCGCGATTTGTGCTCCAGATCCCAAACCAACAGAATTGTCGTCAGCGCCGTAAAGAGCAAAGCGATCGTCGAGAGTGCCACATCCCGTACCCGGTCAGGGCCCAGGCGCCCCAGCAGCATCGCGATTGCAGGAATCGCCAATGCGCCCGAGCCGATCGCCTTCGTCCAGCAATACGCCGGAACCTGCCAGCCCCACGGACGCGCGTGGGAAACGTCATAAGCCGCCAGCGCATTCTTCTGCAGTAGCGGACTATCCGGCGGATAGAGCGCTCCTCCCCCGTGCACACTCTCATTCCGCTGCGACCACATGTATCCGGCCGCTTCGTGTCGCGCCGCAGTCGGCACGATCGTGCTCTCATCGGCGTCAATGTAATAAAGCTTCGGACGCGTGCCTTGCTCTGGTTTGCGCACTCGCACCGGCTCTCGCGCCAGCAGTTGCGCAATTTCCCCGTCGCAGGCGTCGAGATCTCCAGCAATGATCGCGTGCTCCGGACACACGACCACGCAAGACGGCTCAAGTCCCACTTCGGTGCGATGCGCGCAGAAGTGGCATTTCGCCGCCGTGCCTTCGTCCGGATCAATGTAGATCGAGTCGTACGGGCAGGCCTGCATGCAGGCCTTACAACCGATGCAGCGCTCGGAACTGAAATCAACAATGCCGTCCTTGCGCTGGTACATCGCGGTCACCGGACAAATTGTGACGCAAGGTGGATTTTCGCAGTGGTTGCAGCGCGTCACCTGGAACACGCGGCGCGTGTTGGGAAACATCCCCTTCTCTACATACTTCACCCACGTCCGGTTGACGGTGAGTGGAACGTGGTTCTCGGTCTTGCAGGCTACCGTGCAGGCGTGACAACCGATGCACTTGCGGTTGTCAATGATAAATCCGTATCTCATCGGCAGGGTCTTAGTGAGGCTTGAACATTGTAGCTGAGCAGGATGTCGGATCTAGTGACAGGCTTGAGACTGCAAGATGGCCACTCAATGGCGCGCGTGATTTTGAAAGAAGGCCCAGACCTTTGCTTCTGTGCCCCGTAGCCACACGTGGCCAACGTTCTTCTCGCGCTCAAACACTACTTCCACGCCGTCGTTGCATCCGGTTGCATCCTGCCGGTTCACTCCAGCGGTTGGTTGTCCGTTGGTGCAAAGAGGTTGGGTCGTGTTTCGATGGGTGCATGAATTCGCAGAGATCCAGAAGTTCATGCTGTCGTCAACCGAGGCCAATGAGTCGTGCAATCCGCCCCAGAACCATCCAGTGCCCCCGCAGTAGGGCACTTCCGTATCCTCGTCGCCGTGCAGTTCGTACACCGATATCGGATTCGTCGGGTCCGGTGGAAGAAAGTTCACGCCAATCGGATGGATATCGATCATCCCAGACACCGGGGCAATTGCAGCGACGATGTCACTCAGGTCGGTCGCGGCGCGATGGGCCATGAATCCACCCGAAGACATCCCTGTCACAAACGTATTTCCAGTGCCGATCGCGAATTGCCCTTGTAGCGAGGTGATCAGCCACCGCAGAAAACCGGAGTCATCAGGATTAATGGGAAACGTAGTGTCCGTTTCGTAACAGTCCCAATACCAGAGCGCATGAGCCGAGTTGTAGCTCGATACCGGCCAGACCATTACGAATCCATACTGCTCCGCGAGCGCTTCCCATGGTGGCAAGCCGAAGTAGGGCGGCTCGGTCGCTGGGCTCGCCGAAGTGGAATTGAGATACAGAACCAGGGAAGGTTTGGCGGCGAGGGTCCGCGGCGTATAAACGGCGTAGTACCGCCGTAGACCCTGCCATGTAGTTGTATGTTTGACGAGCCCCGACTTAGCGTGGGCCGCAACGGAAAACGCCAGGTACACCACAACGGCGAGAACGCTGAGCTTCTTCCCGATCTTTCGAGACAAGGATCCCCCGTACATCCTCGTGTAAAACTCCGCCTCTCGTGATTGAGGCGGAGCGGGGGATCTGCCGAAATCAGTTACTTTTGTGAGCCAGCCAGCAGCCCGTACACGTCCAGTTCGGTCTGCGTGGGCACGTACACCTTGCCGTTGGCGATGGTCGGAACCACAAACTTGACTCCGGCTCCGGCCTTGTCACGCGTCGAGTTCACCGTGCTGGAGTACAGTTGGTGCGCCACGTTGGTGGCGTCGAACGCGTAGAGGACTGCAGGCTTGCTTCCCGGCTTCACCGAGAGAAGATCCTGACGGGCGATCGCCCACAGAATCCCATTGGTGTTGCCGTTGGCGGAAATCGAGGGCGTGGCCCCAATGGTCAGCCGGTTCGGGCTCTGTGCCACTGCGGCGCCCGGACTGAATACGCCTCCGACCATGGTGAACTCGCGCAAGTTGTCGCCCGCGGGAGCTTGGTTCTCACTGTTCAGCCCGGCGTAATAAACGTAGGTTGTAGTAGCGCTTTGCCAGTATGCACCGCCGCTCCAATACCCGCCCAGCGGCCCGTCAACGGTCTGTATCGTCGTGCCAGAAGCCTGTCCAAGGTTGTCGGCATTGATCAGATACACAGGCGAAATCGCGCCATCGCAGGGAAAACCCTTGCCCGCCATCAACAGCAAATTCGACTGCGCTCCCAGTTGAGGCGGAAGCAGCATCGGCGCGCCCGATCCCAAGTCGTCGTCGTTCTGATAACGGCAGGTCTGATCGGAAGGCGAGAAATAATCCAACACTTGGAATTGATATTGGCTGCTCGTTGAGTTGAAGGTGAGCCCGAGCTTGACGATTGTGTCGCCATACTCCGATCCGCCGATGTCGGCGTCGAACACACCGTCTGCCGTCGCAGCGTAGAGGTTGCCGTTCACGTCAGCCGCGAACGCTCCGCCGCTGCCCCAGAACCCAGAGAGTCCTTTGCCGCTGAGCGTCACGTTCGGAGCCGTGCAGAAGACCGCCAATATCTTGAGAGTCTGGGCGTCGAAAGCGAACATCCATCCCCGGTCCTGTCCGAACGCAGCGTAGACCACTCCCTGCTGTGTACCCGCATAAGGCGTCAGAAGGAGCGCCGGGCGCTGCATCTGGTGCTGCGGAACAAACTGCTGCGAGGTCAGCGTGTAAGGGGCAAAATTGCATCCCTTACCCGCCGACGCCCCGCAGAGCAACGAGGGACTATGAGGCTGCTCCGCTCCGGTCGCAATGTTCAACGCGTGCAGCCGTGTGAAGTAAAGAGAGCCGCCCTTCGGCCCCAACTCCTTCGTGCGAGTGATGAAGTACATGGTCTGGCTGGCCAGATTGATGACCGGCGTGCCAGTGATCCCAATGAGCGGATAAACATTGCAGTACGGGTCGTTGTCGGTGCAGGGCATCGCCGTGATATTCGGCGGGTTGGCGTAGGATTTTTGCCACAGCGGCGTCGGATTCAGCGCGGCGCTGTCGGCATCAAACGCGTATACCGTGTCGTTCTCCGTCGCCACGTAGACTACATTGTGCGACGTCCCGTTGATGGTCACGCCCTGCACATACAGCGGCTGCGCGTAAATCATCCCATCCACCGGATATGAAAACAGCTTGCCAAACTTGGTCGCCACAACATTCGATGGAGTCAGAATCGTTTCCTGCAGATTCTGTCCAGTATGTTGATTGTCGTTATGCCAGGTGAGAACGTTAACTTGAGCTACTGCACGACTTGGGAAGAATATGACAGTTCCAGACAGGGTTACTAAGACGGCAAGAAGGAGTCGAAGACGAGCCATGGTTCACTGCTCCTGTATCTATTCGGAGTCCGCAAAACGGGGAACTGCCAGCGGGGGGTGAGGCAGCTTCAAGGTCGCTAGAAGTCTCGCGTTTCTAATGAAAACTGTCAA
>Ga0207664_10000425_pt1 | contig 30101 bp, 25 predicted proteins | sample LARL83metaG_FD_184349 | JGI IMG/M metagenome (GOLD analysis project Ga0207664, IMG submission 184349) | Corn, switchgrass and miscanthus rhizosphere microbial communities from Kellogg Biological Station, Michigan, USA - LAR L8-3 metaG... | ecosystem: Host-associated > Plants > Roots >... | reverse complement strand
TGCGCGACCCGGCGGTGGGAGTGGGCGGAGTGGGGCGGAGGGGGGTTACTCGTTTCTGGCTACTTCTGGGCCGGTGATGCGGTTGAGCAGCGGCATGGTGGCCGCGATGATGCCGAGTGAGATGAGGATGCCGCCCGCCGTGATGAGGTAGTACACGACGTCCGGGGCCACCATCGGGCGTTCCAGCTGCATGGTCGCGTACATCGCCGAGGCGGCGAAGCCGATCCCGATCGACACGGCGGCGCTCACCAGCAGCGGGACCGCGCTTTCCAGCGCGACGACCCGGCGCAGCACGGTGAGCGGGGTTCCCGCCAGCCGCAGCATGCTGAACGGCCGCTTGCGGTCGGCAAGGCCGGCCGCGATGCTCGCCGCCAGCGTGCAGCCGGCGATCGCCAGGCTGGCGAGGATGACCACGTCCGCGAGCTGCTGGTACTGCGCGTCGCGCCCGTTGGATTCGGTCTGCTGCTCGCCGAGGGTGGCGGGGCTCGCCGCGTTCGGGTACGTCGTCTCGAGCAGCGTCCGTGCCTGCTCGATCGCGGCCAGCGACCCGTTCGTGCCGGCGTGGACGCTGAACGCGGGCAGGCTCGCCAGCCGGTCATCCGGCACGTTCGCGGCCGGCCAGGTGAGGTGGCTGACGTCCGCGCCCCACAGCGGAAAGGCCGGGAACACGACCACTGCCGCCCCCGCGGGACAGCGGCCGAGTTCCGGGAACCTGCCCAGCTCGGCGCAGGAAACCAGGCCGGCCGGCACGCCCATACCGAGGTAACCGCCGTTGCCGAACATCGAGGCCGGCAGCCGCCGGCTTCCGTCGGACCGGACCGTCATGACTCCCTGCACACCGTCGATGCCGCCGAGCTGGGCAAGCAGCGTGGCCGACGGCACAAGGGCGCGGCCAGAACCAGAAGAGCTTGGGTCGGCGAACTGGTCGACCAGGATGCTGCCCGTGCCGGGACCGTAGGCGGGGTCGCTGCCCTTTGTGTTCTGCGTGGTGATCAGCACGACGGCCACGGTGGTGACGAACAGCGCAAGGACTAGCCCGCTCACCGCGCGAAACCCCGCCCGCGGATTGTCGGCCAGGCGCCGGGCGGCGATCAGCGTGCCCGGTCGCCCGGTTAGCCGGACCATCAGCCGGGCGCCGGCCATGGTGAGCCAGGGGCCGGCAACGACCAGACCGACCATGACCAGCAGGAATCCGGGCAGGAAGGCCTGGATCTGCCCTGGTGTGCTCCGCGGGCGGCCGTGCACGACGAAGAAGCCGAGCTCGGCAAGTCCCGCCAGCACGGGCAATATGCGCCAGGCGCTCGGCGGCTTCGGCGTTACCCGGCGGGAGACGCCGAGCGGTGAGATGTGCACCCGGCGGAGCGCGAACCTGGCCGCCAGCGCGGCGGCCAGCGGCACGCCGAGCGCCACGATCAGCACGTCCGGCAGGCTCAGCGTGAGGTCGCCCGGGAAGAACGGCGTGCCCGTGAACGGGATCGACGCGATCGGGACGCGTACCAGCAGGAACAGGGCGAAGCCGAGGGCCACGCCGAGCACCGCCGCGGCCGTGGACTCCACGCCGGCGATCAGCGAGACCTGCCGCGGCGTCGCACCCGCCAGCCGCATCGCGGCGAACCGCTGCTCCCGCCGTGCGGCGGACAGCCGGGTCGCGGTCGCGATGAAGATCAGCACCGGGAACAGCATGGCGAGCGCGACCACGGAGAATATCAGGTCGATGCCGCTCGCCTTGATGCCCTGGCTGATCGCGCAGTCTTTTCCGTCACAGCTGCTCGGCGCGAACGTCGAGATCGCGGACGCCCGCACCGCGCCGGGAGTGGCCGCCAGCTGCGCGGCGGTGTGGCCGACGATGATCACCAGCGAGTTGGGCCCGGGCAGTGCCTGGTTGCCGATCGTGCCCGCCAGGTGCCCGGGGTACCGGCCGGCGAGCCGGTTCGCCGGGGCGCTGTGCAGCAGCCTGATCATCGCCGGGGACGCGTAGTACTGTCCCGGACCTGGCAGGTGCGCGAGGCCGGGCGGCACGGGCGAGTCCGCGCCGGTCGGGGCCACGTCGACCCGGCCGATTAGCTGGCCGTCGTACCTGTCGCCCCGGAGCAGCCACCACAGCGGGTCGTGCGCGCTACCGGAGGAAGCGGTGGTATTGAGCCACGCATATCTGTCGTTCTGATAATTCACCGCGTTTATGCCCGCGACGGCGGTGAGCAGCAGACCCACGCCCAGCCCGACGGCCACCACCAGGAGGATCAGCCGCACCACGGCCTCCCGGCCGCCGTTGACGGTGAGGCGCAGGCCCAGTCTGATCACGGCGCCACGCCCGTCAGGCTGGCGACCTTGCCGTCGCGGACGACCACCTCGCGGTCGGCGTAGGCGGCGACGCGCGGCTCGTGGGTCACCAGGATGACCGTGGTCCCGCGCTCGCGCGCGGCGCTGGTCAGCAGGTTCATCACGTGCTCGCCGGACACCGAGTCGAGGCTTCCCGTCGGCTCGTCGGCGAACAGCAGTTCCGGTCCGGCGACCAGGCCCCGGGCAAGCGCGACGCGCTGTGCCTGGCCACCGGACAGCTCTCCGCTCCTGCGGTGCTCAAGCCCGTCGAGGCCGAGCCTGCCGAACCACTGCCGCGCCTCGGTGAGCGCGGCGTTGCGGCGGGCGCCGTTGAGCAGCAGCGGCAGCGCGACGTTCTCCGCCGCGGTCAGTTCCGGCACGAGCTGGCCGAACTGGAACACGAACCCGAACTTTTCCCTGCGCAGTTCGGAGCGCTGTGCCTCGCTTCGCGTATCCAGGCGAGCGCTGCCGAACCAGATCTCGCCCTGGTCGGGGGTCAGGATTCCGGCCAGGCAGTGCAGCAGCGTGGACTTGCCGGAGCCGCTCGGGCCCATGATCGCGAGGATCTCGCCGCGCTTGGCGGTGAGGTTAGCGCCGCGCAGCGCCGGGGTCTGGCCGAACGACTTCTCGACCGCGCGGGCCTCGATGACCGTCGCCGTCATTTGCGTACCGTCTCCGCCAGCATCCCCAGCCTGGCCGCCGTGTGATCGATCCATCTCAGGTCTGCCTCCAGGTGATACAGGCCGTGGTCGGCGAGCAGCGTGTCGACCAGGTTCCCGTGCTGCTTAAGTTCGGTGAGCTCGCGCATGCGCTGCAGGTGCGCGGCGCGCTGTGCGTCGAGATAGCGATCGGCGGGCCGGTCGAGCATGAGCGCGAGCACGACCTTTGCGAACAGCACCGTCTGGAGATGCGGCTCGGGCGCGGCGGGTGTCTTGAGCCACTCCTCGACTTCCTTGGTGCCCATCTCGGTGATCGCGTAGCGCTTGCGGTCCGGACCTTCCCCGTGTTCGGCCGGGCCGGCGATCGCCATGCCGTCGCGGGCCAGCCTGGCCAGCGTCGCGTAGACCTGGCCGTACGGCAGCGGCTTGCCGCGGCCGAAGTACGCGTCGTAGTCCCGCTTGAGGTCGTAGCCGTGGCTCGGCTCCCGTTCAAGCAGGCCCAGTAGCGTCAGCGGAACACTCATACCTGGGAGCATACACTCAGCGTATACTCGGAGCAAATAATATCGTTTGCGCTGGCGTTTGCGCTGGCGGAACGCCGGCGGTGCGCTGGCGGAACGCCGGCGGTGCGCTGGCGGAGCGCCGGTGCAGCGCGCCACGGCGGCGCCGGCGGTCCGGTTCCTAGGGGTTTGCGGCGTCCCGAAGTACGCTAGATGTGGTGCTGAGGTTACGGCGGGAGGTTGCGGTGCGACGGACGTGGTTGGCTGTTCTGATCCTGCCGGTGGCGGCGGCAATGGCGGTGCCGGCGGCGGCCTCGGCCGCTCCGGCGGCGCCGAAGGCTGCCGTCGCGGCGCAGAGCACGGCGCGGGTGACCGCGAGCCAGCCGGTGCTATGGCCGGGTGCCCGCGGATCCGCGGTGCGGAATCTGCAGCGGCGCCTGGCGCAGTTGAAGTACTACCCGGGTGCGGCAGACGGGCATTTCGGCTCCAACCTGGAAGAAGCGGTCTGGGCATTTCAGGAGACCCAGGGCCTGCCCGGTGAGGACCAGGTCACCGCCGCGTTCTGGCGCGCGCTCGCGCATCCGCGGGCGCCCAAGGTGCTAGTCCCGCGCGGCGGCGGCATGCGGATCGAAATCAGCCTGGCCCGCGAGGTCCTGGTGCTGTACAACCACAACCAGGTCGAGCTGATCAGCCACGTGTCCACGGGCGGGCACTATTACTACTGCAGCCACGGGGGCTGCGGGTACGCGGTCACCCCGACCGGAAACTTCCGCACGCGGAGCTTTATGCCGGGCTGGGTCACCGTGCCGCTCGGCTACATGTTCAACCCGGTGTTCTTCATCGGTACCGCGTTCGCCATCCATGGCGACGTGCCGGTGCCGCTGCAGCCCGTGTCGCACGGATGCGTGCGGATCCCGATGGATATCGCCGCCTTCTTCCACAAGCTGATCAGGGTGCCCGGAACCCCGGTCTACATCCGCAACTACTGATCGGCTTCGAGCCCGAACAGCGGCAGGCAGGCCTCCAGACCTTCGATCGCCGCCGGGGCGGGGTTCGTGCTCGCCCAGGTCGCACGGTCCAGACGGTAGCGGCGGGTGCGGACTGGCGCGCCGCGGCGGACTGACCAGTCGACGCCGTCGTCGCGGTAACCGAGCTTGCGCGACACCGCACCGGACGCCGGGTTGTCCTCGAACGCGCCCGAGCACGCGTACTCGGCGCCGAGCCCGGCGAACGCAAGCCACAGCATTGCCGAACGCATCGCGGTGCCGATGCCCTGCCCCTGATACTTCAGGCCGAGCCAGGAGCCGGAATGCACCTCGCGCACCACCGCGAAGTCGCGCGCGTTCACCTCCTGGCAGCCGACGATCGCACCGTCCTGCACGACGATGAGGTTCAGCGCCCAGTCCGCCGGCTTCCAGGCACCGCGAAGGTGCCAGTTCCACTGCATGGTGCTCACCGCCCGCTCCCGCGGCGACCCGTCGGTCCACGGCACCATGAACGGCATCTCCCCCGGCTCGTGGACGCCGTTCGCGGCAAGCGCGGCCAGTTCCTCGAGGTCGGCATCCCCGGGCGGCCGCAACTCCAGCCGGTCCGTCCGGATCCGCAAGTCAAACAGCGGCCACCAGGAAGCACTCATGTCCCCGAGTCTCGCATGGCACAGCAACCGGATTTTCGGCTGTGGATCGGGCTAAACTGGTGCCCTCCTACCCTCGGGGGACGCTGTGGTTCAGGAGCACCGGCCGCTTCGCGGCCTCGGCAACGCGGTTCTCGTGCTGCTGGCCTTGGAGCTCACGGTGCTCGCGGCCCGGCTCGGCGTGCAGTGGCTGCCGAGGCTGCCGCTGCCGTGGCCGCTGATTGACCGCCTGGACTCGGCGGGCAACACGCTCACGCTGGTGACCGGGATCGTCTTCGTGATGTGGTTCCGCCGCGCGAGGATCAACGCGGAGGCGAGCGGCTGGCGGCAGCGCCGTGCCCGCGCCTGGACATTCTGGGGTTGGATAGTGCCGCTAGCCAACCTGTTCGTGCCGTTCCAGCTCATGGGCGACATCTGGCGGGCCACCGTCCCCGAAGACCGCCGCCGCGACACCGCGTGGCTGCCGGCCCTGTGGTGGATTTGCCTGCTGGCCGGCTGCGTGACCAGAGGCGGGTCGCATCCGAAGGCGGCTCGCTACATGCCGTACCTGTACCCCACCATGTGGTGGTGGAGCCTGGTCCTGCTCGGTGCCGCGGCGGCGCTGCTGATCGTGATCGTCGGCCGGGTGTCGGACAGCCCGATCGGGTAGCCCGCTATCTTATGAGGCATGTTCGTCGCCACGCTCGCGGCGGTAATTCTGGTGCTGTTCGTGTTCGGCGTATTGCGTGACCGGCGCAGCTTCAGCAACGCGATCCTGCTCGGCATGGGCCTCGCACTGCTCGCGCTCGGCATCGCCGACCGGCTGGTGCACATGCATGACCGCCCGGCCAGGGCGCTGCTGCTGCTTGTCGTCCTGCTGGTGGCTCTCGGTCCGCTCGTCGTCGCCAGTTTTCTTTTTCAGAACGGCATCACGATGGCACGCCGGGAAGGTGCGCGCCCGGCCAACCTGCTCTCCCTGCTGGCCGGCATGGCGATCTTCGCCGTGATCGCGCTGGCGATCGCCACGGAACGCGCCGAGTCGACCGAACTGAGCTTGTTCACGACAGTTACCGCGCTGCTGTTCGGCTACGTGTCGTTTCTGCTGGTGTCGTACGTGATCTACGCCTGGGTATACGGCCGGACCACGGCATCCCGCGACGCGCACTACATCGTCGTGCTCGGTTCCGGGCTGAAGGACGGCGGCCGCGTCCCCCCGCTGCTGGCCAGCCGCCTGGACCGCGGCTTGGAGGTGTACCGCAGGGTGGCCGCGCGGGGCAAGGTCGACCCGGCGCTGATCGTGTCCGGCGGCAAGGGCAGCGACGAGCGGATCTCCGAAGCCGCGGCGATGGCCGCGTACCTGACCGACCGCGGTTTCCCGCCGGACCGGCTGATCCGCGAGGACCAGTCGCGGACCACCGAAGAGAACCTGCTCTTCAGCAAGGCGATCATGGAACGTGCCTTGCCCGGTTACCGGTGCATCGTGGTGACCAGCAACTATCACGTGTTCCGCGCGGCCATCCTCGCGCGCAGTACCGGGGTGAAAGGCCAGGTCACCGGCGCGCGCACGGCAGGCTACTACTGGCCAAGCGCGATGCTCCGCGAGTTCGCGGCGGTGTTCTGGTCATACCGGGCGGTCAACTTCGCGATCTGCTCACTGATCGTCGTCCTCCCGCTCGCCTACGCCCACCGCCACGGCATCGCCTGACCCCGCCCGCTGACCGCACCGCGCCCCGTTCCCGAACCTCCGTCCCGGCGTGTCCGATTTGTGCCGCTATCCCGCCTAGCGCTCGTATCGCCTCGTCCGGGTCGCGGCGCTTCGACCGGTCTGCGTCACGGCGAGCCCTTCGGTCCGGTCGCGATACGGCTGCCCGCGCTCCCATATCGGGATATCTACCCTCATTTCGGGCGCCCTATCGGGCGGGCCAGACTATTGCGGACAGTTACCCCCCCGATCCGGATCCTGTTGACGAATTCCGCGCGCATGGCCGTGCCGTCCGACCGTCCGACCGACCGTCCGACCGACCGTCCGCCCGCCAGCCGCCGCGGCCTGGCCGCCGGCGCGCCGTCTGTGCCTGGAGTGCACTGTGCGGCTGCCGGGATACGAGCGCACCGGCACGCCCGTCAACGATGTGGAAGATTACCGCATCGTGGTGGATTGACCCTCGTACACAAGGGGCCGGCTACCACGAAGCGGGAAACTGCCACGTTATCGCGGGCCCAGCGAGCCGACCGAGCCCGGACGTCAGCCGCTGACCTACCGGGACGGCCAGCGATCCGGGCCAGCCCCCGGAATAAACCAGCAGGGCCCGATCCGGGGGGGTAACTGTCCGCAATGATTTCGGACCCCTTTCGGAGTGCGCGGGCGGGCCGACGGGCGAGCACGGGGTGGAGAACGCGCTGCGGCCTCGCTGGTCGTGCCCCCCTACCACTGGGGGTGACCTCGCGAGGCCGCAAACAGTGCAGGCGCGGCCCTTACCCCTCCGGTAGACAGCGCCAGCACCAAAGCTTAGGCAGCCTAGGCACGCAACGGCCAGTAGGGAATTCTCCCTAGTGGCCGCCGGCCGGGCCGTCGGCCGAGCTAGTCGCTACCAGGCCGTGCTCCAGGGCGAACAGGGTCGCGCCGGCCCGGGTGGACAGGCCGATCTTGCCGTACATCCGCTGGATGTGGTGGTCACAGGTCTTCGGCGAGATACCAAGCTCGCGGGCCATCTGCTTGGTAGCCATGCCGCGGGCAAGCAGCGAGAGTACCTCGCACTCGCGCTCGGACAGGCCGGCCGGGCGGGACTGAGGCACACGCAGCGCGCTGGACGGCTGGCCGGCCGCGGCGAGCACCGCTTGGACCGTCTCCGGGGCGAACTTACCGGCCTCGGCGTCGCGGTGCAGCGCGTCGGCAGCGTCCGCCTCCGCGAGCGGGAGGCGGTGCGCCCGCGGCTCGCGCATCGCCTGGTACGCATCCGCCGTGGCGAGCAGCCACGCGGCGAACGGCAGGTCGGCGGCCTTGCTCCCGCGGTGGTAGCCGGATCCGTCGTAGCGCTCGCCGTGCGCACCGGCCAGCCGGGCAAGCGGCCGCAGACCGGACACCGCGTCGAGCACCCGCTCGCTGTGGTAGGCGTGCAGCCGCACTCGTTCCGATTCGTCGCGGCTCAGCGGGCCTGGCCTGGCCCACACCCGGACCGGCACCGCGACCCGGCCGATATCGTGTACCAGCGCCGCCTGCCGCAGCTGCCGCGTCTCGCCGGGCGGCAGTCCGGCCAGCATGGCCGCCGACTCCGCCAGGTCGGCAACGCCGCGCGAGTGGCCCACAGTCCAGATGCTCTTCAGGTCGGCGAAATCCGCGATCGCCGACAAACAGTCGTCCAGCCGCTCATCGTCGATCACCGGCCGCTGGCCCGGCTCGCCCTCAATCGCCGCGTCCCAGACGGACGGGGCGTCCATGTCCCGGTACAGCTCATCGCCGAGCCCGAGGAACACGCACACGGCCGCGGGATCCAGCCCGGATCCCGCGCGGTCCGCCAGCACGCGGTCGGCCAGCGGCTTCCCGCCCTGCTGCCAGGCCACGTCCGCGTCTTGCGCCACCTGCATCAACCGCACCGCCAGCGGAAGCTGAGCACCGCGCAGCTCCCCCGGCATGCCGTTGCCATCCCAGCGCTCGTACAGATGCCGCAGCGACTGCTGGATCGGTGCCGACAGGCCCATCCGGGCGCCAAGCAGCCTGGCCACGTCGCAGTGGCTGGACGCCCACTTGCGGAATTCCGACATGCTGCCGAACGCCGACCGTGCCATCGCGGCCGCCCGCGCGAGCGGAGAGCTGTCCGGGTGGGCGGTGCGCATCGCGGTGCTGACCAGCTCGCGGCGCGAGCCGTGCGCCACGGCGAGCATCCGTGGCCGCGCGGTGAGCTCGTCGCCGAAGAACCGCGCGTCGATGTCGCTCTCGGCGGTACACCCGGCGAAATGCAGCACGCCGGTGTAGTAGACGGTCACCAGGTCGTCCCCGGCCAGGCCCATGGCAATCGCGCCGCGCAGCGCCAGCATCGCGGTGCGCATTCCGTGTTCCAGCGGCTGGCCCATCGCCAGGTCCGTGGCCAGCGACAGCGCCCCCACCGCCTCGGCCAGCCGGAGCGGCTCACGTGGAGGTTCTAAGGCCATACGCAATTATTACATCTGCCACACTGGATGCGTGCTGCTGCCGTTTCTAACCGGGGGGAACCGTCCCCCCGGACTCCCGCGGCTACGGGGGATAGCCGCCATCGCCGCCATCGCCGCTGTCGCGGGGGCTTCGGTAATGCTATGGCCGAGCAAGTCCGCGGCCGGGCACGTGGCGAGCTGCGAGCACCGGCCACTTGAGGTCGTCATCGTGGGCGCCTCCTACACGGCCGGGGTGGGTCCGGGCAACCCGGACGAGTCGTGGGCCGGCCTGCTCACTCGCGACCTGCACGCCCGGGCGGTCGTATACGGGGTGCCGGGTGCCGGCTACGTGCGGCGAGGAGCCGGGCACCGTGGCCCGGTCATCGCCGAGCTCGAGCACATCGGGCTGCCAGCGCTCGATCCGGAGCTGGTCATCGTGCAGGCAGGCCACAACGACATCGGGGTGCCGCTGCCGCTGGAGCAGCGGCGAGTCACCGAAGCCATCAACCTGATCCGCGACGAGGCGCCCAACGCCAAGATCGCCCTGGTAACGGTGTTCACCAAGAAGTCGCCGTCGCCGGCCGCGTACCGTACCGACCGCGCGATCGTGTCGGCGGCGACCGCCACGGACCGCGACGTCATCATCATGGACCCGCTGGCCCAAGGCTGGCGGTTCGGCCGGGTGCGCGACGGCCTGCACCCGTCCATGGCCGGCAGCCGGTGGCTTGCCAGCACGGTGGAACGGGCCCTGCACACGAACAACGCGCTGCGACCAGGTGGCGAGCTCGCCGCGGGCTCGCCGCCGGGCAAGTGCGCCCCGGCTAGCCCTAAGGGTGGCCCGCGCAGCGCATGACCGGCAGCCGGAACCGGATCAGCGTGCCACCGCCTGCCGGGCTCTCCGCCCGGACGTCGCCGCCATGCGCATCCGCCACCTGCCGCACGATGGACAGCCCCAGCCCGGAGCCGGGCACCCCTCTGGCTGAGGCCGCGCGGTAGAAGCGGTTGAAGACGTACGGCAGGTCCGCGGCGGCGATACCCGGCCCGTGGTCTCGCACCACGATCTCGCCGTCCCGCAGCCACACCTCCACCGGCTTACCCGGCGGGCTGAACTTCGCCGCGTTGTCCAGCAGGTTCCTGATCGCGCCGCGAATCCGCTCGGCGTCGCCGAAAGTGACGCACGGCTCCAGTTCCGCGGCGAACGACGTCCGGGGCCAGTCGCGTCTGGCCGCCTCCAGCCCGGCTACCACGGCATCCTGCAGCCAGACGTCGTCGTACTCGCGCTCCACCGATTCCCCCCGTGCCAGCTCGGTGACGTTCGCCACCAGCGTGCCGAGCTCAGCGCCCTGAGCCGCCACCCGGTCGAGGATCTCCTTCCGCTCCTGCTCGGCCAGGCCAGGGTCGCTGGCCAGCAGCTCGATGTTGAGCCGCATGCTGGTCAGCGGCGTGCGCAGCTCGTGGCTCGCGTCACTGACCAGCTGGCGCTGGGCGACGAGCGAGCGCTGCAGCGCGTCGAGCATGGTGTTGAACGACGCGGCGAGCCTGCCGAGCTCGTCGGTCCGGTCAACGTCCACCCGCTCGCCGGGGTCGCCGGTCGCGGTTACCTGTTCCGCGACGGCGACCAGGCGGCTCAGCGGCGCCAGGCCAGCCCTGGCCACGCCCCAGCCGACCAGTGCGGCGAGCGCGATTCCCGCCGCGCTGAGCAGCGCTAGCGTGGCCCCGACCCTGGTCACCTCGGTGTCGACGGTGTTCAGCGGGACGGCCAGCTGCATGGCCAGCCCCGGCGCGAGCGGCGCGGTCAGTACCATGGCCCGGATGCCGCCCAGCGTGGCGTCCGAATAGTAGGCCGCGCGACGCCCCGCGGCCACGTCGACGGCGCCCTGGGTCTGCGGAAGCAGCCCGTAATCGCCGGCCGGCGCCCAGACGATGCCGTCGGACGCCACCAGCTGGGTATACGGGCTCGTCGTGCCGAACCGGTCCGACTCCGGCGGTACCCAGCCCGCCGGGATCCGCCCGTGTTCGCGCGCGGCGAGGTGCTGCACGGCGGCCTCGCGCGCCGCGAGCTCATCCTGGAGCTGATCGCGCAGGTCGGCGCGGATGACGAGGAAGGCCACCGCGGTGATCACGATCGTGACGGCCGCGACGGCAACAGACACCGCGAGCGTGAACCGGGTGCGGAGCAGCAGCGGCCCGCGGTGTACCCACCGCCCGAGCACACCTGGCGGCCAGCCGCGCGCCATCAGGGAACGATCCGCATCACGTAGCCGACACCACGCACGTTGTGCACGAGCCGCCGCCGCCCGCCATCCTCCAGCTTGTGCCGCAGGAAGCCGACGAAGACCTGTAGCGCGTTGGACGCCGGCGCCTCGCCGTAGCCCCAGACCCGGTCCAGGATGACCTCGTAGCTGAGCACCTGCTCCGCGTTGCGCAGCAGCAGCTCGAGCAAGCTGAACTCGATCCTGGTGAGCGCGATGTCCGCGCCGTCACGGGTCACCTTCCTGGTGGTCGCGTCCAGGGTCAGATCGGCGTATCCGAGCACCTCATGAGAAGGCCGACTCCGCCTGAGCAAGGCCTGAACGCGAGCTAGCAGCTCCCGCAGCGCGAATGGCTTGACCAGATAGTCGTCCGCGCCCGCTTCCAACCCGGTGACCCGGTCGTCGACGGCGTACCTGGCTGTCAGCACCAGGACCGGCGTCCGGTCGCCGCGTTCCCGCAGCCTGCGGCAGACCTCAAATCCGTCCAGGACCGGCATCAGCACGTCGAGCACGATCAGGTCCACCGGCGACCTGGCCACCGCGTCGAGCGCGTCGCTGCCATTACTAACGGCAGTCACCGAGTAACCCGCCGAACGCAGCGCACGGCCGAGGGAGTCACGCACGTCGGGATCGTCGTCCACGACGAGCAGTCTCGCTCCGCCGGCGGCCTCCATCCCTGAATGGAACCGCTGGGAACCTGGGAGGCAGTCAGCACAGGATGAGAAAACGCTGCGAGATCCCCGCAGGCAGACGCATTTTAATCGAAATTTCAGATTCGCCCGAAGACTGCTCAGCATGAACCCCACGACCTTGCGCCTGCCAGACCGGGCGCACAAGCCGCGCCGGACCGGGCTGACCATGGTCATCGATGGCGGAATACCCGCGGCGCACTTCGCCGACCTCGTGTCGTCGGCCGCGGAATACATCGACTACGTGAAGTTCGGCTGGGGCACGGCGGTGGTCTCCAGCACGTTGCGCACGAAGATCGACGTGCTGGCCGGGCAGGACATCGGGTTCTACTTCGGCGGAACCCTGTTCGAGAAATACGTCGCACAAGATCGCTTCGACGACTTCCGGCGGTTCTGCGACGAATACTCGTGCCGGCACGTAGAGGTGTCCAACGGCACGATCGACCTTTCCAACGCGGAAAAGGCGAGCTATGTCCGCAAGCTGGCCGGCGACTTCGCCGTCATCTCGGAGGTCGGTTTCAAAGATTCCCGGCGCTCGGAGCAGCTGCCGCCCAGTGCCTGGGTCAGCTGCATCCGCGAAGACCTCGAGGCGGGCGCGACGATCGTCACGCTGGAGGCCAGGGAGAGCGGCAAGTCCGGGATCTGCCGGCCGGACGGCGCGCTCAGGTTCGGCCTGATCGAGGACGTGCTGTCCTCGGGCATCGACAAGGACACCCTGCTCTTCGAAGCGCCGACGACGGCGCTCCAGGCGCATTTCGTCACCCGGGTCGGCCCGGACGTGAACCTCGGCAACGTCCCGGCGCAGGCGGTCATCGGGCTGGAGACCCTGCGGCTGGGACTCCGCGCGGACACGCTTGCCGCCTTCGACTGAGAGGTACTCACATGCGGACCACCTGCGACGTTTTTCACCTGGCCATTCCGGTGCACGACCTGGACGAGGCACAGCGGTTCTATGTCGAGATGCTCGGCTGCAAACTGGCCAGGCGGTATCCAGACCGGATCACCGTGGATTTCTTCGGCGACCAGCTGGTATGCCACCTCACCGAGGCCGAGCCGCTCGCACCGGAGTCCCTGGATCTGTATCCGCGGCATTTCGGTGTCACGTTCCGCGAGGCGGCGGACTTCCAGGCCGTGTACGACTGCGCGGTGATCCGCAAGATCCCGTTCTTCAGGGACGTGTCGTCGCGATTCGAGGCGACGGCAGAAGAGCACCGCACGTTCGTACTCGTCGATCCGTCCGGCAACCTGCTGGAGTTCAAGCATTACCGTGATCCGCGGATGATGTACTGATGCCGGGCAGGCGGCTCGACCACGTCGACGCCACCCGCCCGGTCAAGCAGGTAGGCGTCGTCAGCACCCACGTGCTGCTGTTCTTCGCCCCGGCGAGTGCCGCGGTGACGGCCGGCGCCGCACTCACCTTGCTGCACGCGGCGCGGGACGCGTTTTTCTTCGTCTCGGCGTGCATGCTGACGTACACCTATGCCGATGCGGAGCTGAACCGCATGACCGTACTGCGCCGGTTCTACCGGCGCCGGTTCGTCTCGGTGGGCATTCCGTACCTGTGCTGGACGCTCATCTACTACCTGAGCACGTTGCCCGAGGCGGGTTACCCCAGCACTGGCCAGGCGCTGTGGGCGCTGCCCCACCTGCTCTACGTCGGGTACTACCACCTGTACTTCCTGCTCGTGATTATGCAGTTCTACCTGGTGTTCCCGTTCGTGCTCTGGCTGCTGCGGCGGACCGCCGGGCATCACGGCCTGCTGCTCGCGGCCATCGTGGCGATTCAGTTCGTGCTGGTCATCGCCATGCACTGGAACGTACTTCCGCTCGGGCTGCGCGGGGTCTGGGCGCAACGCGAGGCCCCCACCTACGTGCTGTACCTGACCGGCGGGGCCATCGCCGCCTGCCACCTGTCCCAGGTGCACGACTGGCTGTGCCGGAACGCCCGGCTGGTGGTGCTGTTCACGTTCGCGGCGGCGATCGCCGCCGAGGTGGTCTACTACCTCGCGCAGGACGGCGTGACGACCGTGCTCGGCGCGGGCGACGACCCGTTCCAGCCCAGCGTCATCCCGTTCAACGCCGGAATTATCGCGTGCCTGTACCTGATCGGCGTCGCGCTGGTAGGGCCGGGACGGCCGGACTGGCTGCGCGCGGTGGTGCGGTCCGGCTCCGACAACGCGTACGGCGTCTACCTGGCGCAGCTGGTGTTCATCAACGCACTGGTGTGGCTCGGCTGGGAGGGACTGACCGGCTCGGTGCCGTGGCCGCTGCTGTGCCTGCTGAGCGTCGTGATCGTTTACCTGGGCTCCTTCGCACTAACCAGCCTGCTCGCCCGGACCCCGCTGGCGGTACCGCTCACCGGCCGCACGTGGGTACGGCTGACGACGAGAACGGATGATGAGCGTGATAAGAGAATGGATCGCGGCAGCCGCCGTCAGCCATTGCGACGCCCCGTACCTGGAGGACGCGAGCGGGTCAGCGACACTGACGTACGCGGAACTGAGCCGGTCCGCACGGGCCTGGGCACGCCAGCTGGATGACGCGGGCATCGCGCCCGGCCGCGGCGTAGCCGTCTGCCTGCCAGATCCTGTTGGCTACGCCACCGCGCTGGCCGGCATCGTCGCGGCCGGGAGGGTCGCGGTTCCGCTCGATCCGGCCGCGCCAGCCGCTGATGCCGCCAGGGTGCTCGCGGTCGCGCGGCCGGCCGCCATCGTCGGTTCCTCCTCGACCGGCGGGCTGGACGGCCTGGCGCTGATCCAGCCGCCCGGAGATCTCGCGGAGTCCGGTTCCGCGGGATCTCCGGGCACCCCCGCGGGTGCCGGCGGGATCTTCCTGTGCACCAGCGGCACCACCGGAACGCCGAAGGGCATCTTGCTGCGCGAGGACCAGCTGTGCCATGTCGCCGGCAGCGTCGCCAGCCATCATCGGCTCAGCTCCGCCGACCGCGGCTACTGCTCGCTGCCGCTGTTCCACGTTAACGCCGAGGTGGTCGGCCTGCTCGCGACGCTCAGCGCCGGAGCGTGCCTGGTGCTCGACCGCAAGTTCAGCCGCCGGCGGTTCTGGCCGCTGATCACCGAGCGGGAGGTCACCTGGATCAACGCGGTCCCCGCGATCATCTCCGTGCTGGCCATGGAACCCGCCGGGGTCCAGGTGCCCCGGCGGGTCCGCTTCGTCAGGTCCGCCTCGGCGCCCCTGCCGCCGTCGGCGTTGCTGCGTTTCGAGGATGCGTTCGGCATCCCGGTCGTGGAGACCTACGGCATGACGGAGGCGGCCAGCATGATCACCGCCAACCCGCTGGACGGACCCCGCAAGCCCGGCTCCGCTGGCCTGCCCGCCGGCACCGAGCTGCGGGTGCTGCCGCTGCCGGACGAAGCCGCCGGGATGCCCGGGCCATGCCCGCCCGGCGTGGTGGGCCGGGTGCAGATCCGTGGCCGCGGCGTGATCACCCGGTACGCGAGCGGCGGCCGGCCCGGCACCATCGACCCGACGGGCTGGCTGGCGACGGGTGACCTCGGTTACCTCGACTCGGACGGCTACCTGTTCCTGGCCGGGCGATCCGATGACGTGATCAACCGTGGCGGCGAGAAGATCTACCCGCGGGAAATCGAGGAGCTGCTGTTGGCCCAGCCTGGCGTGCGGTCCGCCGCCGTTGTCCCGGCCCATGACGAGGTGCTCGGCGAGCGCCCCGTCGCTTATGTGGTGCCCGCGGCGCATGACGCCGGGATGGCCACGGCCCTGCACGAGGCGTGCGCCGCAGGGCTGCCGCGGCACAAGCGGCCGGCCACCATTCACGTGGTGGCCGAACTCCCGGTCGGCCCGACCGGCAAGGTCGCCAGGAGCCGGCTGAAGGAACTCGCCTACCTGGGCCGGTAAATCCGGGGTAAACCCTGACCCCGAATTAGCGTGCCAGATTTCCCCATCGTGGAAGGCTGACCCCCGTGTTCGGCGGTCGGACTACCGCGAAAGGGCAAACCGCCACGTTATCCGGCGCGGGCGGCCCGGCGGTCGGCGCGGGCGGCCCGGCGCGGGCGGCGCAGGCGGCCCGGCGGTCGGCGCGGGCGGCCCGGCGGGCGGCGCGGGCGGCGCGGTCGGCGTCAGGATAGACGTCAGCCCAGCAACACGGCCAGGAACGCACCGGCGATCATGAACGGGCCGAAGGGAATCTGCTGCTTACGGGTGGCGCGGCCGGTGGCGAGCAGGGCGACGCTGTAGATGGCGGCCAGCGCGAATCCGGCGAAGCCGCCGAGCAGCAGCAGGTTCCAGCTCGTCCAGGCGAGCATCGTGCCCAGGCTCGCCGCCAGCTTGACGTCGCCGAGGCCCATCCCGGAGGGGCTGATCAGCAGCAGGATCAGATACACCAAGGCGAGCAGCACTCCACCGAGCGCGGCACGTCCCAGGGCGCCCCACGCACCGTCGACCGCGGCGGCCAGGATCAGGAACAGGCCGGTGGCGGCGTACGCCGCGCCGGTGAGCAGGTCGGGCAGGCGCTTGACCGCCGCGTCGATGAAACCCAGCGGGACCGTGCACACGGCGAGCGCGCACGCCGCGGCGAGCACGAGCGGCGGGTGCACGCGGACACCGAGGGCGGCGAGCAGGATCGCCGAGACTAGACCGACGACGAACCACCGCGGCACCGCGGCGGCCACCACGAAACGGCTGATCAGCGAACGCTGGGGCCGGCCAACGGCCAATCCGGAAACGGCCAGGGCAGCGGCGGCCAGCGCGTGCGCGTTCACCCCGGGCAGGCTACCCGTTTTGCGGCACGGCTGTGCGCGATACCGGCTTGAGGTACTTCCACGGGGTCGCGGCCGTGTTGCCGATCGTGGTCTTCACCTCGATGACGGCCGGCTTGGCCTCGGCAATCGCCTTCGCCAAAGTGGTCTCCAGCTCCTGCGGCGACCGCACCGTGTAGCCCGCCGCGCCGAACGCCGTAGCCACCGCGGCGAAATCGGGATTGCGCAGCCGCGACGAGGCCTCGCGCCCCTCGAACAGCCGCTGCTGATCGAGCAGCACGTTGCCGAACGCATCGTTGTTGAACACCACCGCGACCACGCCCAGGTTGTACTGAACCGCGGTGGCCAGCTCGGCGAGACCGAACGCGAACCCCCCGTCGCCGGACACTGAAACCACTGGCCGTTCGGGAAAAGCGGCCTTTACCCCCAGAGCGGTCGGAAAGCCGAAGCCCAGCGTTCCCTGGTGACCACAGGAGATGAACTCCCGCGGGCCGCGCACCGGGAAGCCGAAGTAGGACGCGAAGCCCACCTGGCAGATCTCTTCGACGAAGACACCGTCCGGCGGCAGCACGGTACGGATCGCGGCCAGGTACTCCAGGTCCGGGCCGATGTCCCTGAACTCCGCGGCCTTGCGCTGCTTGAGCTCGGTGAATTCGGGGGTCCTGTCCGGGCGCGGGGACTCGGTGAAGGTCAGTTCGCGCAGCAGCGCGGTGACCGCCTCCTTGGCGTCGCCGACCACGGAGACGTCCGGCTGGAGCCGGACCGCCTGCTCCGGGTCGATGTCCACCAGCACGGTGCGCAGCCCCGCCGGGCGGTCCGGCCAGCGGTACCAGGTGAGCTCGAGCCGGGAGCCGATGCCGAGCAGCACATCGGTCTCCGCCCACCGCTCGAACCCGACGGCGGACGTGAAGCCGAGCGGATCCTCGTCCGAGACCACGCCGCGGCCGCCGCGGAAGCTCACCACCGGCGCCTGGAGCAGCCGGGCGAGCTGAAGGACCTCCGCCGAGGCGGCGAGGGCGCCGCTGCCCACCATGATCATCGGCTGCTTGGCGCGGGCCAGCACCTCGGCGGCGTGCGCGATCGCGGCGGGCTCGAGCGGCGGGCTCGTGACCGGGAACGGATGGCCGGTGGCCTGCGGCGCGGGAGCGCCGAGGACGTCCCAGGGGACCGCGATCGCGGTCGGCCGCGGCCGGCCCGCCCTGGCGTGATACAGCGCGCGGGCGGTGACCTCCGCCGCCTGGGTGGGGTGCCTGATGACGTCGGCCCACTTGGTCACCGTGCGCATCGTGGCGAGCTGGTCGGGCATCTCGTGCAGGTGGCCGAGCCCGCTGCCGATGAAGCGGGACGGGACCTCGCCCGTGATGCACAGCACCGGGGCGCTCGCGCCGTGCGCCGAGAGCAGCGCCGCGCTGGAGTTCAGGAACCCGGGGCCGGGCACCACCGTGTAGACCCCGGTGCGCCCGGTCGCCTGCGCGTAGCCGAACGCCATGTACCCGGCGCCCTGCTCGTGCCTGGCCCCGACCGTCCTGATGTTCGCCCGGGCCAGGGCGTCGAACAGCGGATAGGTCTGCACGCCGGGCAGCCCGAAGACGGTGTCCACGCCGTGCGCGAGGAGGGTCTGGACGATGACGTCCGCGGTTGTGGTCGTTGTTGTCATGGGTCAGTCCGCAGCTGGAGGGTCGGGGTGGCGGGAACGGCGGTGTCGCTCTTTCCCAGGATGCCAAGGGAGCGGGACAGCTCGATGCAGCCGAAGGCGATCACGAGCACGGCGACGATCTCCGCGAGCAGCCACCAGCCGGTGCGGAGCACCTCGCCGAAGATCGTCACGCCGTAGGCGACGCTGATCAGCGCGTCGCCGAGGGTGAGCGCCGGCTGGCTCGCGACCAGCGCCGCCGCCTGGAGGCTGTTCTGGAGCAGGAACAGGGAAGCGACGCCCGCGGCGGCTGTCGCGTAGAGCTGCCAGGAGGTGAAGAACTGGGACACCCCCTGGTCCAGGGCGGCCATGGCATTCTTCATCAGCGCGGCGGTCAACGCGTAGCCGCAGGCCGCGGCCAGCGCGAACGCCGCCGCGCGGGCGTTGCCGCGGGTATGCACGCCGACCATGATCAGCACGGCCTCGAAGCACGCGGTGACTATCAGTACCGGGATCCAGGTGCTGGTCGGGGCCGTATCCGTGCCGCCGGACGGTGCCGCCGCGGCCAGGCCCGCGCCCAGGGCGACGGTGACCATCGCCACCGCGCCCCAGGTGAGCCTGGGCAGCTGCGCGCGGGCCAGCCTGCTGGACACCAGCAAGGTGAACGGCAGCTCGATGATGAAGATCGGCTGGACTAGCGCCACCGGGCCGGTCGCCAGGGCGGTGGCCTGGCACAGCGCCGCCGCGATCGTCATGCCGACTCCGGCCAGCCAGACCTTGTGCTTGACGAGGTAGCCGAGCAAGGACAAATGGAGCGCCTTGCCGTCCGGGGCGGTCGAGGCAGCGCGCCGCTGCAGAACCGACGCCATGCCATTGCAGAGCGCGGTCAGCAGTGCGAACACCACGGAAACCACTAGGGAATCCTAACGGTCGGGCTGGAACCTCCTCAGCCGCAGGCTGCTGGTGACCACGAACACGGAGCTGAACGCCATCGCCGCGGCGGCGATCATCGGGTTCAGGCGGCCGGTCGCGGCGAGCGGGATGGCGACGAAGTTATATCCGAACGACCAGGCGAGATTCCGTTTGATAGTGCGCAGCGTCGCGCGGGACAGCCGGATCGCGGCCGGGACGTCAGCCAGGTCGCCGCGGATCAGCGTGAGGTCGCTGGCCTGGATGGCCGCGTCCGTACCGGTGCCCATGGCCAGGCCGAGGTCGGCCTGGGCCAGCGCGGCCGCGTCGTTCACGCCGTCGCCGGCCATCGCGACCGTCCGGCCGTCGTCCTGGAGCCGCTGGACGACGTCCCTCTTGCCGGCTGGCAGGACGTTCGCGACGACTTCGGCGATACCGGTCTGGGCGGCGATGGCCCGGGCGGCGCGCTCGTTGTCACCGGTGAGCAGGATGGTGCGCAGGCCCATGTCGTGGAGCAGTTTTATGGCGTGGGCCGAGGTGGGCTTGACGGTGTCGGCCACAATGAGCACGCCGCGCGGTTTGCCGCCCCAGGCGGCGAAGACCGCCGTCTGGCCGGTGGCCTCGGCTTCGTCCGCGGCGGCTTCGAGTTCTTCGGGGATGGGCACGGTCAGCCGAGGCGCGAGCCAGTCGCGCCGTCCGGCCGCGACGGGGGTTTGGTCGAGCGTGCCCGATACGCCTCGCCCAGGGTGGTTGACGAAGTCGGCGGGGGCCGCCGCCGAGGAGGTGCGTGGCCCCGGAGGCGCGGCCGTCAAGGAGGTGCGTGGCCCCCGAGCCCCCCTAGAGAGGGGTTCGTGGGCCACGCTCCCATCGAGGGCGAGGGCTGCCTTGGCGATGGCGGCGGCGATGGGGTGCTCGGAGGCGGACTCGAGGGCGCCGGTCAGGCGGAGGACTTCGGCGGGATCCTCGCAGGGAGCGGGGATGACCGCGGTGAGGGTCATCTGACCGGTGGTGACCGTGCCCGTTTTGTCCAGCACGATCGTGTCAATGGTGCGGGTGGACTCGAAGGCCTCCGGGCCCTTGACCAGGATGCCGAGCTGCGCGGCCCGGCCGGTGCCGACCAGGATCGCGGTCGGGGTGGCCAGGCCCATGGCGCACGGGCAGGCGATGATCAGGACCGCCACCGCGGCGGTGAACGCCCGGCCGGGCGGCTGGCCCGCTGCCAGCCAGGCGATCAGCGTCGCCGCGGCGATGCCGATCACCACCGGCACGAATACCGCGGAGATCCGGTCGGCCAGCCGCTGCACCTTGGCTTTCCCGGCCTGGGCCTCAGTTACCAGCTTGGTGAACTGCGCGAGCTGGGTGTCCTTGCCGACCCGGGTGGCCCGGACGACGAGCCGTCCGCTGGTGTTGACGCAGCCGCCCGTCACCGCGTCGCCCGCGATGACCTCGCGCGGCACCGGCTCGCCGGTCAGCATCGAGGTGTCGATCGCCGAGGCACCGCCGGCGACCACGCCGTCCGCGGCGATCTTCTCCCCCGGGCGGACGGCGAACAGGTCACCTGGCGTGAGGTCCGCGACGGGCACGCGGCGCTCCCGGCCGTCGGACTGGAGCAGCGCGACGTCCTTGGCGCCCAGTTCGAGCAGCGCCCGCAGCGCGGCGCCGGACCGCCTGCGGGCGCGGGCCTCGAGGTAGCGGCCGAGCAAGACCAGAGCCGTCACCACGGCGGCAACCTCAAGGTAGGTGTCGTGCCCGCTGCCGGTGGCGATGGCCACCAGCGACCAGATGAACGACGCGGACACGCCGATGCTGACCAGCGTGTCCATGGTGGCGGTCCGGTGCCGGGCATTGGCGATCGCGGCGCGGTGGAACGGCCACGCGCCCAGCGTCGCCACCGGCGCCGTCAGCGCCAGCGACACCCACTGCCAGCCGGGAAAGTGCAACGCCGGGACCATGGCGACGACGGCCACCGGCACCGCGAGCGCCAGCGACCCGGTCAGGCGGAACGAGGGATGGATGCGCTCGGCGTACTCGGGCCCCTCGTCCGCGGCGGACGACGCGGGACTGCTCGCCGTGTAGCCCGCGTGCTCGACGGCGGCGATCAGGTCGTCGACGGTGACGGTCGCGGGGAAGCTGACCGTGGCCGTTTCCGTGGCCAGGTTGACCGAGGCGGTGACGCCGTCCAGGCGGTTGAGCTTCTTCTCCACCCGCGCCACACACGACGCGCAGGTCATCCCGCCAATGGCGAGCTCCACACCAACCATGATCACGAGCATACCCCATAGGGGTATCCGGAGCTTGGGCGGGCGGGCCTCCCGCGCATTTTGACACGCTCTAGTGGGCTCAACTGCGCAGTTGACACGCTGGGGGGTGGGCGCGTGGGGTGGGTGGGCGCTGGGGGTGGGGCTAGGCGTGGCGGGGGGCGAAGTAGATGACGGCGACGCCGACGGCGACGATCGCGGCGCCGAGCCAGTCGTAGTTGTCGGGGCGGTGGCCGTCGGCGGCCCAGCCCCAGAGCAGGCTCATGATCACGAACACGCCGCCGTAGGCGGCATAGACCCGGCCGAAGTCGGCGCCCGTCTGGAACGTCGGGATGACGCCGTAGACCACGAGGATGATCGCGCCGGCCAGGCCGACCGGCCACGGTGCGCCCTCCCTGAGCCAGCGCCAGACCAGGTAGCCGCCGCCGATCTCGGCGACCCCGGCGGCGGCGAACAGGCCGATACTGCGCAAGACGTTCATGGGCCCGGCTGACGGCCTCAGTTCAGGTGCATGCGCCAGTCGGCGGGCACGCTGCCCTGGGGGCCGGGAACCGGCTGGTCGACCGGGTGGTTCTGCGGGGGCGCCAGTTCGGGGCCTTCGGCGTACTGGCCGGTGGTGAAGTCCCAGAACCAGTCCTCACCGGGCTCGAACGACCGGATGATCGGGTGACCGGTCTGCTCCGAATGCCTGCGCGCGTGCTGCGAGGGCGATGTGTCACAGCATCCGATGTGGCCGCACTGGGTACAGCGCCTCAGGTGCACCCACCACCCCTCGGCCGCCAGGCATTCCACGCAGCCGGTCCCGCTCGGCGGAACACCAGGGTCAATCGCGGACATCTAGCACCCCTCATCCATGATCACAAAGCCTTTTGCATGTTACAGCGTGTACACCCCTTCGCGATCATGGTGCTGGGGGCGGCGTACCTGGGCCGTTATGATAGCTGGCTCTTAATTAACCGGGGCCAGGCGGTAGCCGGCCCTCGGCTGGGTGATGATGAGCGGGGTGCTGCCGTCCTCCTCGAGCTTGGCGCGGAGCCTGCGCACGTAGACGCGCAAGTATTCGGTCTCGGTCTCGTAGCCGTGCCCCCAGACCCGGCGCAGCAGGTGCGCGTGGGTGAGCAGCTTGCCCCGGTTGACGGCCAGCTCGCGCAACAGCGCGAACTCGGTCGGGGTCAGGTGGACCGGCTGGCCGCCGCGGCGGACCTGCTGGCTGGCCAGGTCGATGGCGATATCACCGATCCTGATCACCGGCGCCGCCTGCTCCTGCGGCGCCGCCGGGCGGGTGCGCCGGAGCGTAGCGGTGATCCGGGCGAGCAGTTCCTCGATGCTGAACGGCTTGGTCATGTAGTCGTCGGCGCCCATGTGCAGCGCCGTCACCTTGTCCCGCTCGCCGCCGCGGGCGGACACCACGATGATCGCGACCGGTGACCGTTCGCGGATCTGGCGGCACAGGTCGAAGCCGTCGACCTCGGGCAGCATCAGGTCAAGCAGGACTATGTCCGGGTCTTCGGTCTCGAGGAGCTGAAGCGCCCTGAGGCCGTCCACCGACACGACCGTGTCGAAACCCCTGACCGCGAGGTTGGCGCGGATCAGGTCGACGATATTGGGGTCATCCTCCACCACAAGGGCACAAGTCTTTGTCATGGTGTCAGTCATCACTCGATATTCCTTCGATCGGGAGGTGCACGCTGAAGCAGGTGCCCGTCTCGGGCGCGGACTCCAGCTCCAAGCGCCCGCCGTGGGCGCTGACGATGCCACGCGCGATGGACAGGCCGAGCCCGGCGCCGGCCGTAGTGGTGCGGGCGCCCGGCGGCGGCATGCCGGAGCCGTTGTCCCGGACGCTGATCACCACGTCCGGCTGGTGCTGCGCGATCGTCACGCTGACCTTGGTGCCCGGCGGGTTGTGGCCGAGCGCGTTGGTCAGCAGGTTGACGAACACCTGCTCCATGCGGTCGTGGTCGGCCCAGATCACCGGGGCCTCGTTGTCCATACCGCAGTCGGCCTGCACGTGCTCAGCGGCCCGCGGCGGCAAGCAGGCGACCGCCGCGTCCACCACCAGCCGGATGTCGCACCAGTCCCGCTGCAGCCGCATCGTGCCCGACTCGATCGCGGAGTAGTCCAGCAGGTCGTCGACCAGCCGCCCGAGCCGGGCGGACTCGGCCGCGATCCGGTCGAGGAAGCGCTGCTGCGAGTCGCCGTCCCAGGTTACGTCCTTCTGCATGAGCGAGGACGCGTAGCCGCGGATCGCGGTAAGCGGCGTGCGCAGCTCGTGACTCAGCCTTGACAGGAAGCCACGCTGTAGTTCACGTGACCTGCGCAGGGCGGCCGCCTCCTGGTGCGCGTGGGCGGCCTCCTCGCGTTCGAGGGCGAGCCGCAGCGAGTGTGCGGCGTCCTCCATGAGCGCGGGCTCCTCCTGGGTGGGCGGCAGGTTCCGCCATCTCGCCACCAGAACGGCCCGCCCGCCGGCCGCCATGAACGCGACCGCCCTTGCGCGCTGCCCGCGGCCTCCGCCGCCACTACCGCCGCGGAGGGGGCGAGCGACGCCGTCGAGTTCGGTGGTGACGAGCGCGTCCTCGGCGGCGGCCCGCAGGCTCGCCGAGGCACTGACCGCCTCCGTGCTGTCCGGCCCAGCATAGGCCCGCCATCGCCGGGTCTGTTCCTGGGATTCGGTGAGCAGGACGACCTCCTCGGCCTGGAGGCCGCGGCGCAGTGACTGAAGCGCGATGACCAGGCCATCGGTGACCGGCACCGGCCCAGCGAGCGTCTCGAGCATCTCCCTGATCGTCTCGAGCACCTGGTTCCTGGCGGTCACCTGGTGGAGCAGCAGGTCGCGCTCGATGGCGGCACCCGCGTAGCCCGCGTAGACGGTGACCAGGTCGAGTTCGTCCCGCTGCGGCGTACGGTGCTCGTCGCAGAAGACGGTGATGACCCCGGTGAGACCGGACAGGCCACCGGGCCCGAGCACCGGCACCGACCACGCGCTGGCGATCTTCGCGGACCTCGCCAGATCCCGGAAGCCGCGCCAGGCCCGCATGTTGTCCGCGATAACCGGCCGCTCGTCGGCGGCGGCCATGCCGATGGGCCCGCCCACCGGGCCGAACCGCAATCGGGCCCACGGCTCAAGCTGACCGGGCTCGAAACCGAGGTATGCCGCGCACTGAAGGGTACGGTCGGCGGTGTTGGATTGGCCTGGGCCTCCGGCCGCGGCGCTGACCAGGTGGATGCAGAGCCGTTCAGTGCCGAGGGCGGCACCGAGCGCGGACAAGATCAGCGACAGGCCCGACGACGGATCGGCAGAGACCAACCGGTCGGTGAGCCCCTGCAGCCGGGTGAGCTGCCGCCGGGCGGACGAGTCCACCTGCTGGCCGCTGAGCAGGGCCACCACGTCGTCGGGGTGGGTGTCCGCGGTGCGCAGGTCGGCCACGATCCGGCCCTGCCGCAGCACGACGATCCGGTCCGCGAGGCGGAACATCTGGTCGATGTCGTGGCAGGCAAGCAGGATCGTAGTGCCCTGCTCGCGCAGCTCCATGATCAGATCCTCGACCTGTCTGGCCTCGTTGACGCCGAGCGCCGCGGTCGGCTCGTCGAGCGCGAGCAGGCGGGGCCGCCTGCCCATCGCCCGGGCCACGGCGACGAGCTGGCGCTGCCCGCCGGATAGGGTCCTGACGTTCTGCGTGGTGTCCCGCAGCGGGATCTTGAGCTCGGCAAGCAGGTTGGCAGTGGTCTGATGCATCTTGACCTCTGACCACAGCAGCCTGCGTGTCTCTCGCCCGAGCATGATGTTCGCGGCGATATCCAGGTTGTCGCACAGGGCCAGGTCCTGCCAGACCACGGCGATACCGTGCTTGGTGCCCGTCGCCGCCTCGGCGTGCACCCGGCGACCGGCCAGGTGAATCTCGCCGCTAGCGGGCGCCACGTCGCCGGCGATGCAGCGGACCAGCGTGGTCTTGCCCGCGCCGTTCTCGCCGGCAAGTGCGACGAGCTCGCCGGGCGCGACGGTCAAGCTGATGTCGTTCAGCGCGCGGACCGGCCCGAAGCGCGCGCTCAGGTTCGACACCGTCAGCAGCGGGGTGACCGCCTCGGCGGACGCTGCCGCTTGCGCGGACGCTAGCACCGGCCCGCCGTGCGCGCGGGCGAGCGCCGTCGCGTCGCGCGCCGGCCTGGCGTGGCGCGCTGCTTGTTCCGCCACGTCGTGCGTCGCTTCAGGCGCCCCGTCGTGCGTGGCGAGAGAGCCGGTCATTGAGTCATTGTGTGGCCTGAACGGGGCATTTGACCACCTCTACCGGCGATCAGGACCGGGGCACGGTCATGTCGTCCTGGCCGCCTGCCGGGGCCAGGCCGAGGTCCTGCCATCGCGAGCACCAGCGACGGGCCGCCAAGGCAACGCATTTCGTTAACAATTCATAAATGGCATTTTGAGTAACTAACTTGGCGCTGGTATTTGTCCGCATGGGGCACGCGGCAGGTTCCACGGCTGTGCGTGAACGCGCTGCCGCAGGAGCGACGCACCCCTCGGCGCGAGCGCAGACCGGCATCGCCGCCGTCCCGCCCTTGTACTCGCCGCCGGTAACGATACGGCTTCCATTCGATCTCACAATCTAAACAACGCCTGGCCCGTGCCATTCGTTTTAACAATTTTTTACGGCGCTGACTGCTTGATGTCTAGTCTCCGCAACGTCTACGTTTCATCGCGGAGGACACATGTGTTCGGTGGTGTCCCGCGTCGGCGTATCCGCGCACGTTGCGGCGAAAGGTGTTTTGGATGCTACTAGACAAAAGAAATAGACCCATCCCCCGATCGGGTTGGGTGGCTGTGGCGGCGGTCGCCGCCCTGATGGCCGCGGGCTGCTCGTCGTCGTCATCGTCCTCGCCGGCTGCCTCGTCGTCCTCGTCAGGTCAGTCGTCGTCCTCGTCGGGCTCGGGCTCGGCCTCGGTTCCGGCCGGGCTCAGCGTCACCTCGTTCACTGTTGACATCGCGTCGACGATGTCTGGCTTCAAGTCGCTGGCCACGGCCGCGATCAAGGGCGCCTCCGGCCTGCAGATCGGGGTGATCCTGCCCGACACCACGTCGTCGACCCGGTGGGTTGACTTCGACGCGCCGTATATCAAGGAAGCCTTCACGGACGCCGGGTTCACCTCGTCGCAGTTCCGCGTCGACAACGCTCAGGGCAGCGACGCGACCGAACTGAGCGACGCGACCGCCGATATCAACCTCGGTGCCAAGGTCCTGATCATGTGCCCGCTCGACGGCCCGACTGGCGTAGCGATCGCCAAGCTCGCCGAGCAGAAGGGCGTCATCCTGATCAGCTACGACCGGGCCACCTTCGAGGGCTCGAAGACCTACTACGTCAGCTTCGACAACGAGAAGGTCGGGGAGCTGATCGGCCAGGGCTTCCTGTCGTGCCTCACGGACTGGAAGGTCTCCAACCCTCAGGTCTACGTGCTTAACGGCGGCGAGGACACCGACCCCAACGCCATCTCGTTCGCCGATGGTTACAACAAGGTGGTCTTCGGCCAATCGGCCAAGACGGTCGCCGCGGGGGCGAAGAGCACCGCTGGCGGCGCCACGCTGGTTGCCGAGAACTTCGCTCCTGGGTGGGACAACACCAAGGGTGGCACCATCTTCCAGCAGGCGTACACCGCGCACCCGAAGATCAACGCCACCATCGAGGCCAATGACGGTCTCGGCAACGCGGTGATCACCGACCTGAAGACCGCGGGCGTCAAGCCCAACACGGTGCCGGCCACCGGGCAGGACGCCACGGCCCAGGGCATGGCCTACATCCTTCAGGGCTACCAGTGCGGCTCCGTCTACAAGGCCGTCTACAAGGAGGCGCAGGACGCTGTGTCCCTGGCCATCATCCTGCTGGCCGGCCAGACGCCGCCCGCGGCCCTGCTGAACGGCACGACCGTCGACCCGGCTGACTCAAGCATCACTGAGCCGGCGTCGCTGCTGACCCCGGTGTGGGTGAACAAGGCGAACATGGAGTCCACGGTGGTCGCGGATAAGTTCGACACGGCCTCGGCCATCTGCACGCTCGCTGGTGCGAGCGTCTGCGCCGCGGACGGGATCAAGTAGTCACCGTGATCAGTTGATCAAGGTAATCAGCTGACGGGGTTGGCGGGTCCGCCATTGCGGCAGACCCGCCAACCCCGCCACGATGAGATGGCTATGCGAACCAACCTGGGCAAAAGCTACTGACGGGTGTGAAAATGACTGAGGTGAACGAGGCCCCGGAAGGCGCCAGCCATGGCGGGGACGGGGCAGAACCCCTGTTGAAGCTGCGGGGCATCGACAAGCACTTCGGGCCGGTGCAGGCGCTCTACGGAGTGAACCTGGACGTGCCCGCGGGTCAGGTGACCGGCCTCTGCGGTGACAACGGCGCGGGGAAGTCGGTGCTCACCCGCACCATCGCCGGCGCCCACCAGCCGGACCATGGCCAGATCTTCTTCGAGGGCCGGCCGGTGCACATCCGGAGCACCCGGGACGCCTCCGCGCTGGGGATCGAAACCGTCTACCAGGATCTGGCGCTGGCCGACAACCTGGACATCGTCCAGAACATGTTCCTCGGCCGGGAGAAGCTGCGCCATGGCATGCTCGACGAGGACTCGATGGAGCTGCGGGCGGCCGAGACCCTCAGCACCCTGCGGGTGACCACCGTGCGCTCCATCCGGCAGCCGGTGGCCTCGCTCTCGGGAGGTCAGCGGCAGTCGGTCGCGGTGGCCAAGGCGGTCATGTGGAACTCCAAGGTGGTACTGCTCGACGAGCCCACCGCCGCACTCGGGGTGGTGCAGACGCGGTCAGTGCTTGACCTGATCAAGCGGCTCCGGGACCACGGTCTCGCGGTGATGGTCATCTCTCACAACCTGAACGACGTCTTCGAGGTCGCGGACCGGATCGCGGTGCTGTACCTGGGGCGGATGGTAGCCGAAGGGCTTGCCGCGGACTTCGACCGGCAGAGCGTGGTGGAGTACATGACGACGGGCACCGCCGGGCGGCCGCACGAGTCCGCCGCATCTACTAGTGGCAAGGGCTGAGACCAATGGCCAGAATCGAGAAGGGCCCGTGACCGCGGACCAGGGCGAAACCCCGACAGCGACGGCGGGGGCCGGGACGGCCGACCTGACCCGCGCCGCTCTCGGGCCTGAGGTCGATGTCCCGCCTGAGATTCTCGCCCAGTCGCTTGGCCAGTACCTGCGGGTCTCGTGGCTCCGGATCCGGGGCGGCAACAGCGGCATCCTGCCCGTGCTCCTGGCCATCGTGATAGTCGCCGTCGTCTTCGAGATCATCACCCCGGAGCACGCCTACCTGCGGCCGAGCAACCTGGTGTACATCTTCGGGCTGAGCACCGTGTACATGGTGCTGGCGATTGCCGAGACGGTGGTATTGCTCCTCGCGGAGGTCGACCTGTCCGTCGGCGCGGTCGCGCTCATCGGCGGCGTGATCGCCTTCAAGCTGGTCCAGCGCCCTGGGCCTGACTGGCCGTGGTGGGCGGCGGTGCTCGCCGCGCTCGCTATCTGCGGCGCGATCGGCGCCCTCCAGGGAGCGCTGACCGCGCTGCTGCGAATCCCGTCCTTCGTCGTGACCCTGGCTGGATTCCTGCTCTTCTCGGGAATCCTCATCATCATCCTCGGCGGGGCCGACTCCACGGTGAGCCTTAACACCTCGGTGCCCAATCAGAACATCATCTACGACATGGTTCAGGGGCTGATCGCGCCCGTCCTGGGCTGGATAATCTTGGCGGTGGTGGTCGTGGCCGCCGGCGCGTCTATGTGGCTGCGTACGGCCGAGCGGCGGCGCCGCGGCCTGACGGCTCCGCCGCTGAGCCTGATAGCGATCAGAATCGCGCTGATAGCGCTCGTCGGAGCGGCAGTGGTGATCATCTGCTCCGTCAACCGCGGTAGCTCACTGAAGTCGGTCACCGGAATTCCGTGGGTGATCCCGATCGTCCTGATCGTGCTCGGCGCCTGGACGCTGGTGCTGCAGCGGACCCGCTACGGTCGCTACATCTATGCCATTGGCGGCAACCCGGAAGCGGCACGCCGCGCCGGTGTAAACCTCCGTGCCATCCGGATCTGGGCTTTCGCGCTGTGCTCGGCGACCGCCGCTCTCGGCGGCATCCTGCTCGGCTCATTTTTCTACGGTCAGTACAGCTCCAACACGGCCGACCCAGGACAGCTCGTCCTGTACACGGTCGCCGCCGCGGTTATCGGCGGGGTCAGCCTCTTCGGCGGCCGGGGGAAGGCCGTCCACGGCGTGCTCGGTGGTCTCCTCATCGGCGGCATCGCCTACGGTGTGTCCCTGCTCAGCCTGGGCTCACTATCCACGCCGTTGCAATACATCCTGCCGGGCGGCGTGCTCCTCATCGCGGTGCTGATCGACGTGCTGTCACGGCGCGGGGCGGGGAGCGC
>Ga0207664_10000423_pt1 | contig 30218 bp, 29 predicted proteins | sample LARL83metaG_FD_184349 | JGI IMG/M metagenome (GOLD analysis project Ga0207664, IMG submission 184349) | Corn, switchgrass and miscanthus rhizosphere microbial communities from Kellogg Biological Station, Michigan, USA - LAR L8-3 metaG... | ecosystem: Host-associated > Plants > Roots >... | reverse complement strand
CCACGTCCAAGCGCTCAAAGCCATGCTTGATGTTGTAGATGTCGGGGTCCGGGCCCACCTCCCGACAGTCGCACTCGGGCCGCCTCGGGGCATCACCGCAAACCCCCCTTCAAGTTGCGGCGAAGTACGGCGGAGGGCCGGCCGAGAGGCGTCTCTGCGTTGGGGTAGGATTGGCCAGGGGCGCCGGATCGGACCATTCGGACATTGGGCGCGACCGACACAAGCAATGCAGCGGCTCGGGCCGATGCGCCATTGACGCGCGCGGAGGCGGTGAGGCTGGCCCAGGGCTACGTGGCTGCCTACAACAATCGCGACCTCGACGCGATGCTGGCTCTGCAGGACGAGAACATCGTCAGTTATCCGTCGCGATTGTTCGGCCATCAGCCCTCACCGGGGCATGCGGGCGTGCGAGCGTGGTGGGCGAGTATGGTGGCCGCCGGACGGTGGTATCACGTCGTGATCCGGATCCGCAGCGGGTTGATCATCGAGTCGCACTCCTACCTGAGCGACGAGGAGCTGCTCGACGAGCTCGGGTTGCTCCGCTAGCCCTCCACGCGGCAGACGGACCCGAGGATGTCCGCGTCCACCCAGCTCCCCGATCCGGCGCACCCACCGGTGTCGGCCGTGGCCTACACCGTTAGGCGAACGCCGATCGGGGTCCGTGCAATCAGCGTTCCGCGGCGGTCACCCGCGGCTGGCAGCGTTCACGTTCTGGCCAGTTCGCGGCAGGACGACGAGCGAGCAGGACGCGTGTCCGAGCAGGTACCCGGAGACGCTTCCGTGGACCAAGCGACCGATGGGGGCGTAGCCGCGCGAGCCGACGATCAGCAGGTCGAGCTCGTTGCCGAACTGTGCGAGTTCCTCGCGCGGGCCGCCGTAGGTGACGCGACCCTCCACGTCGCCCAACTCGCTCAGGCGCGTCAAGAACTGCTCTTGCAGCCTCTTGATCTCGCATCCCGCGGGCGGCCATCCGTCAGACTGGCGTGATGAGCGAACAGAACCTTGGCTTCTCGACTGACCGGGCTCGCGAGATCGGCGAGCGGATCGGAATCGACTGGGACCGCTCGCGGTTCGACGTCGAGCAATTCCGGATGGGACTCGGGGTTGAGCTTGAGCACGGGAGGAGAGACCCGGAGACGAATGTCACCGACGACGAGGAGCTGACGACCGGCAAGATCGCGCGGGCGCACCTCAACGAGTTCCCCGACTACTACACGCGGCTGGCGAAGATGGAGGCCGAGGCCGAGCGGTACTGGGCCGAGCAGGAGCGGTAACCCTGCGCGGCCCGGCTCGCAGCACCGTCCGTCGCGGCCGTGTGGTGCGACGATTGGTCGATGGCCGCGCTCGATGAGACCCGAATGTCGTCGAAGGGGACGGACTGGGGCTCGCTGACGCTGGCGCCAGCGGCGGCGCTCGAGGCCCACGAGGTGCTGGGGCGCTTGGAGAGTACCGCCGACGGTCTGTCGAGCGACGAGGCAGGGATGCGGCTCGCACAGGTCGGGCCCAATGCGTTGCGCAGCCACGGCGCCCGGCCGTTGGCGGTGCTGGCCCGTCAACTGCGCAATCCGCTGTTGGTCCTGCTCGTGGCCGCGGCGCTGACCTCGTTTGCCGTGGGTGAGCGCACCAGCGCGCTGATCATCCTGCTGATCATCTGCATGAGCGTCGGGCTCGGGTTCTTCAACGAGTACCGCTCCGAGCTGGCGGTCGAGGCGCTGCATTCCCAGTTGCGCCACACCGCGCTCGCCGTGCGCGATGGCGAGCCCGTGGCGGTCGATGTCACGGAGCTTGTGCCGGGCGATGTCGTGCGGCTCGCCGTCGGTGACGTCGTGCCGGCAGATCTGCGTTTGCTGCGGGCCGACGGTCTGGAGTGTGACGAGGCGGTGCTGACCGGCGAGTCGTTGCCGGCGGAGAAGCGCGGCGATCCGGTCACCGCGCCGGAGTCCTCGCTGGACCTCGCGTCGTGCGCGTTCATGGGCACCGTCGTGCGCGAAGGAAGCGGCCTGGGGGTGGTCGTGTGTACCGGCGGTCGGACCGAGTTCGGCGCGATCGCCCTCCAGCTCGGCGAGCGACAGCCGCAGACCGCGTTTCAGCTCGGTCTGCGCGACTTCTCGCTGTTGCTCGTCCGCGTGACGGTCGTGCTGGCCGGCTCGATCCTGGTGATCAATGTCGTGCTCGGCCGCTCGCTGCTGGCGTCGGTGCTGTTCGCGCTGGCGATCGCCGTCGGCCTGACGCCGCAGTTGCTGCCGGCGATCGTCACGATCAGCCTCTCGACGGGGGCCAAGCGGCTGGCTGAGCGCAAGGTGGTGGTCAAGCGGCTGGTGAGCATCGAGGACCTCGGCAACATCGTCGTGCTGTTCACCGACAAGACAGGCACGCTGACCGAGGGTCACATCACGTACGCTGCCGCGCTGGATGGCGACGGCCGGCCATCGGATGCGGTCCTGCGCGCCGGGCTGCTCTGCAACGAAGCGACCCTCTCCGACGGTCACGTGATCGGCGGCAACCAGCTCGACCAAGCGCTCTGGGACGCCCCAGGCGCCCGCGCGACCGACGTCGACAGCGCTCGGCGCCTGGCCGCGCTTCCGTTCGACTACCAGCGGCGGCTGGCGTCGGTCCTCGTCGAGCAGGACGGTGGGCGGCAGGTGATCGTCAAGGGCGCACCCGAAACGGTGCTCGCCCGCTGCGCGAACGTCGCTCCAGGAGCGCAGGCCGTGCTCGATCGCCAGTTCGCCGCGGGCAGTCGCGTGATCGCCGTCGCTACCCGCGGCGCCGACGGCCGCACGACGCTCAACATCGAAGATGAGCATGAGCTTGAGCTCGCGGGCTTCCTCACCTTCGTCGATCGCCCGAAGCCCGACGCCCAGCAGGCGCTCGAGCGCCTGGGGCGCCTCGACGTGCGGGTGAAGATCATCACCGGCGACAACGACCGCGTCGCACAAAAGGTCTGCACCGACATCAGCCTGGCAGTCGACGGGACGCTCACCGGCAGCCAGCTCGATCAACTCGACGACGCGCAACTCGCGGCCGCGCTCCCCCAAACGACGATCTTCGCGCGCGTGACCCCCGAACAGAAATCGCGGATCATCAAGGCCGAGCGGGCCCTCGGCTCGACGGTCGGATTCCTCGGCGATGGCGTCAACGACGCCGTCGCGCTCCACGACGCAGACGTTGGGATCTCGGTCCAGACCGCGACCGACGTCGCCAAGGACGCCGCGGACATCGTCCTGCTCGACAAGGACCTCGACGTCCTCGCGACCGGAATCGTCGAGGGCCGACGCATCTTCGCCAACACGATCAAATACGTCCTCATGGGCACCTCGTCGAACTTCGGGAACATGTTCAGCGCCGGCGGCGCCTCCCTGTTCCTGAGCTTCCTGCCGATGCTCCCAACCCAGATCCTGCTCAACAACCTGCTCTACGACGCCAGCGAGATGGCGATCCCGACCGACAACGTCGACGAGGAGCAACTCCAACGCCCAGCCCACTGGGACACCGCCTTCATCCGCCGCTTCATGACCTTCTTCGGGCCGATCAGCTCGATCTTCGACTTCGCGACCTTCGGGATCATGATCTGGGTCTTCAACGCCCACGCCCCGCTGTTCCGATCCGGCTGGTTCGTCGAATCGCTCGCGACCCAGAGCCTGATCGTCTTCGCCATCCGCACCCATCGCGTCCCGTTCTTCCACAGCAGACCCAGCACACCACTCGCACTAGCCACCATCATCTGCGTCACGATCGGCGTGCTGCTGCCCTTCTCCCCACTCGCTCACGTCCTCGGGTTCGTCCCGCTACCCGCCGGCTTCCTCGCCGCACTCGCGGTGATGATCGTCCTCTACCTCGTGCTCGTCGAGCTCGGCAAACTCCGCTTCTACCGCGTCCGGCCGCACGGCCCGCCGCTCGCCCGCCGCCGGCCCGACCGCGAACACTGGATACATCACCGCGCCACGCGCTGGAGCATCCACGGCCGTCCGCCTCGCCCGATACCCGCCCACCAACCCTAGCCGTCCCAATAGCCCCGAATTATGGGCGAAATCCACCCCGCAACTGGAAAAGCCCTGCAAAATGGGGTTGTTATAGTTCCGCTGCACCTGGTCTCAGATCCTCGGATCTTGCGGTCGATTCCCGGGGATTAGGCAGTGAGATCGAGTTACTGCCCAATGGCCAACTCGCTGACGACCGGTCGCTCGCCAGCCGCTCCCCCGCCTCCGGCAAGGCGGCCGCGCCGGCGGCAGCCCATGTACCGGACAGTCGGGTGACGACGCTCGCCGCGGGCCAATCTCCTCGCGCGAGCCGCTCGAGCGCCTCTCCCCCGCGCCGACGCGCGTGCGTACGGGACCAGTCGGAGGACGACGGCGGCCGACCGTAACGCGATCGCCACTCTGCCATCGCCGCGAGCACCCGCTCGCGGGTCCAGCGGCGCTCGATCGCGCCCGGGTGGCAGGCCTTGCAGTACGCGTACGCGTCGCCCTTGCCGTTGCGCGGCTGCGTGTACGCGCCGCAGCCCCGGCACACGCCCACGTACCGTGCCTTGACCGCCCGCGCCTTCTCACCGGTGGGGTCATAGAAGTACGCCTTGATCGTCGCCGGTGCGCGGCCCAAGCCGCTCGGCGATCTGAGCGATCGAGAGACCCTCGGCCTCTCGGAAGTGCCGCGCCAATGCGACGGCACGGCGACGCTCGACGACGCGGTCCCATGCGGCCGAGCGTCCACTTGATGCCATGCCTTCAGATATTGCAGCTTCGAGATCGACGCTCTAAGGGCTGGCAGTTTGCCCGGTGCCGGTCTCGAAAACCGGTATGGGCGGTTACGTCCGTCGAGGGTTCGAATCCCTCCCTCCCTCTCCGCTGAGTAGGTCGATTTCCCAGCATTAGCTGGGAAATCCGGTGTCTTTGAGCCGGCCCAACGGACCAGCCAGCTGGGCCAACATAGGCCAGCGCAGGCCACTCCGCGCGGCGCGCCGTTCCCCATGCCGTTCCCCCACACGCTCGCAGCTGGAATCCAAACCTGATCGGCGCTGTGGGCGAAGGCAGTTTCGACGGGGCGTGACCTTGCGTTTAGACGGCGTCACTGTCTTGTCGGCAAGGAGCGGCATTGCGGCGGCGCGCAACATGACTGCTCGATAGCAGCGGGAGCAGTGCATCCACGTGGACGGCGGAGGCTCGCACCTCATCCGTGAGAAAGCGAGATAAGCGACTATCTCGTTGGCGCTTGCGCAGGCGAAGTCATGACGGGAAGGAAGGGAAGGCATGCTAACGGTTGCGGGATCCGGGTTCGCGGTGACGCGACCCTTGCCCAAGATCGGGCTATCGGTACGCCCCTCGGCCGGTCAGTCGCCCGGTGCAAGTGGCGGATCGGGCTGGTGGCGGGCTGACTGTCGGTGCAGGCGCATAGTCGCCACCCGATGAAGACCAGCTACCCGTATAGCGGCTCGGATCCACCGATCAGGCGTACGCACGGCCGATGGTCGACCCGTCCCAAACGAGCACGGGATGCTCGTCGCCTCGCGCCCAACTGCGCAGAGCCGCATAGGCGATCAGGCAGAGGCTCGGGCTTCTCCCAGCGGGGTGACCACGGACGCGGTCATCGAGGCGATGCGCGGCATCCATGCCAGATCGAACGAGCGACCGGTGCTGCCGGTTTGCGGCAGCACCCGTAGCTTGACGATGCGCGAGCTAGACCGGCTGGACGTTCGCCGCGGCCGGGCCCTTCGGCCCCTGCTCGGTTTCAAACGACACCTTCGCGCCCTCGGCCAGCAACTTGAAGCCGCTGCGCCCAATCTTGGAGTGATGAACGAACAGGGCCTTGCCCGCCTCATCGGGCGTGATGAAGCCGCAACCCTTGTCGTCGCTGAACCACTTCACGGTTCTCGTTGCCATGCGTTCCCTCCCGGGGATCGTGTGCTGCGAAGCGCGGGAAGTGCGAGCGCAACATGTACGAACGCCGGCACAACTTCGCCGAGCATTCGCCCGACCTACGAACCCGAGGCTAGCCGCACGATCCGGTCACACAGACGTCAGCGCTCCTGCTTGATCCAGACAGCACAGACGCGGATCGCACGGATTGCCCGGGTTCTGCACATCCGCCCTTGCGCCGCTCGAGGGAATCGACGAAGCTCCGACCGCCCCCGGAGGTCTCGATTGATGATGGAGGTAAGGATTGTTCGACACGATCGTCTGGGCCACCGATGGCTCGCAGAACGCAGACCGAGCGCTCGAAGTCGCAAAGACGCTCGCGCATGATCATGGAGCCGCGCTTGTCGTGGTCCACGTAGCCCAGCACTACGCGACCAAGGCTGGACTCGCCGTGTACCCCGACGAGGACGTGGTGAAGGCCAGGCTCGAGGAGACCGTCCAGCGGCTCTCGAAGGATGGGTTCAGATCGAGTCTCAGGATCGTTGACCACGTTGGTCCCCAGCCGGCCCATGAGATCGCCGACATCGCTCGGGAGGTCGGAGCAGATCTGATCGTCATGGGCACCCGCGGGCACACGCCGATCGCGGGACTGGTCTTGGGCAGTGTCGTGTTGCGGCTGCTGCATGTCGCGCCGTGCCCGGTGGTTGCTGTGCCGGCAGCCCTGAGCAGTCAGCAGGCGGCTCGCCCGGAGTGAGCGGTTCCGCTCGTGCCGGCGGCGCCGCTGAGGCCGGACACCGAGACGTTCCGGCTCGTAGCCGCGCGTGGGGTGGCTGTCGATCCGGCAGTCGGTTAGGGGTGCCTGTTCGAATCTCCGCTTTGAGTGGCTGCGTGAGCGAGCCGTAGGTGGTCCCAGTTGGTGGCGTTGCCCATTGCGACGAGGCCGAGTTTCTGTTCTGAGTAGATGCGCATGGTGTTGAAGAAGCCGCCGCCCCCGCCGAGATGCTCCCAGTAGTGGCGGGCGTTCGGTGGATCGCTGCGTCGGCGATACCACCCGAGCCCGACATCGAGTTTGCGTCCGTGGGCGGTTGTTTGTTGCATCGCTAGGACTGCATGCTCAGACAGGACATCGGGGTGCGCTTGGGGCTCGACGTGCAGGGAGAGGAAGCGCGCCGCGTCAGTCACGGTGCCGATCAGGCCTCTGTAGGGGGCGCCTTGGACGCAGAAGCGCGACAGCGCCCAGAACCTGCCGACGCGATGGTCGAAGATTCCGGCCGGAGTCATCAGGCGCAGCAGGGGCGTGGAGATGTCGAACCTGGGGTGATACCCGGTGGCGGCGCGCGGCGTCATGTCTGCCCGGTAGGTGAAGTCGGTCGTGGTCATGCCGAGCGGCTCGAGGATCTGGGCGCGCACGTATTCGACGTACGGCGCTCCGCTTGCTGCCTGGATCACTTCCCCGAGGACGAGATAGCCGAGGTTCGAGTAGCTTGCGCGCTCGCCGGGCTCGCCCCGCAGCCGGGAGTGCTTTTTCAGCAACCGGGCAGTGAGAGCATCGAGATCCTCCGGGGAAGCGTCGGCGTGGCGCACCCAGCCAATCGGGATCGGGTTCGCCAAGCCGGCGCTGTGGCTAAGTAGGTGTCGAATCGTCACGCGGTCGCCACCCCCGCGCCGCGGGAACTCCGGAACAAGGCTCTTGACGGGGCTGTCTAGGTCCAGTTGCCCGCGGTCAGCCAGCTTCAGGACGGCGGTCGCGGTCACCAGCTTGGTCATCGAGAACCACAGGTAGACCGTGTCCGCATCTGCAGGGTTGGCCGCCTCGATATCCGCCAGTCCGAACCCTTCGCTCCAGAGGGCTCCGGGTTTGACAACGGCCACCGAGAGTCCTGGAGGACGTTGCTGACCGCCCAGCTCCGCCGCGATCTCGCTGCACCCTCGAACGGCGAGTGCGATATCGGGCGCCACGTCGGTCTAGCCGGCACAGATCCGGAACACGGGGTATCGCTCGGCGATCTGCTCGAACTGCTCCAGTGGCGCGCTCTGATCGATCGGAAAGTGGGCGCGCGCGCCAGGAGCCACCTCGAGGTACTGCCGCAAGATCGGGGCACGCATGCTCGGATCGACCTCTTCGAGCACGACGTCCTCGCGTCGGCCGTGCCGCAACGCGGCCTTGCCTCCAGCCGCACGAACGTTGCGGATCCAGTTCGCCTCCTTGCCCAGCATCGCCACGAGATACCGCTGTCCGTCGTACTCCGCAATCACCACAGGGAACGCAAGGCGCCGGCCGGTGCGACGCCCGCGGACCTCCAGCCTGGCCAGGCGGTTCGGTCCGATTCCCGCCGCCGCGAGCGCAGCGGTGCCACGATTCAGCAGCGCCGCCACCCGGTTGGGACGCTTGCGGCTGTACATCCATCGCCTCGAAGCCTCCTTCACCTGGGCCATCACGAGCCTCCAGTCCGACTAAGCAACGCGACGGATCCTTCCGTGCCAAATCAGGACGGACATCCGGATGACACCCGGATCTCAGCTGCCGCGAACTACGCGAGCGAGACCTGCCGTCAAGACGGCCAGGTAACAACTCGCGCTCCGGCCGGTCCTCCTCCGCGCAGGAGGGAGGGAACCCGCTCGATAGCTCCTGCTCCGCGATTGTGAAACAGCAGCATCTCCACAACGCCCGGTGTTGGTGGCCCTGCTCACCAGCGGCAGCCAGCGGCGACCGTTCCGCATTCCCTGGCAGGGGAGAAGCTTGGCAGCGAAGGCTCCGGCACCCCCTGGTTGTGCGCGGCGCCGGCAAGACGACACGCGTCGTGTGTCTACACCCATGACTGCTTACTCGCCGGGGCTCAGAAGCAGTCCGACAATGAGCGGCGGGAGAAAGTACGCGAGCAGCACGTAGGCCACAGGTAGCCCTTCTCGAGGTGCCAGCCCTCGAGAATCTCGTGGACGGGGCGACGGATGATGAAGCTGCCGATCCATTCGAATGCCAGCACCATCAGCAGCCAATAGGTTCCGGCGAGCAGGTACTCGGGCACGGAATCGATCTTGGCCCACCTCACCAGGACATACGCGAACCCGAAGATGTAGACGATCCGCGTCGTCATGCCGATCCGGTGCGCTCGCAGCTCCCCAACCCTGGGCGCATACACCCGATTCATGAGCACGAAGTAGTTGACCGCTGAGACGGCGATCTCGATGAACCACACCCTGAACGTGATCATCAGCAGGTGCGTGTTCATCGAAGGCCTCGCGATGATGACCGTGGCTGACCCGGTCGAAGTCGATCGCTACGGCGCCGACTGCGATACCGTCCGCGCCCGTGTCGCGAGGTCACGCGCCGTTCGCGGTGTTCAACCGTACTGCCAATCCCGTCGTGAAGGTGATTCTCAGCTCGCCTTTGCATCCGCTGTTGAGCCGGGGTCTGGCCCTGATCACCGTCACGGGATCACGGAGCGGGCGGCGCTACACGTTCCCGGTCGGCTACCGCCAGGAAGGGGACCGGGTGACCGTCAACGTCGGCTGGCCCGAGCGCAAGCGCTGGTGGCGCAACCTCAGATATGGAGGCACGGTGGAAATGCGGATCCGCGGGCACCGACACTCCGGCCAGGCACAGTCCCACGGCGACGAGCGAGCAGGCGTGACGGTCGAGGTTCAGCTCGACCCGGAAGTCTCGCGCTGACCGCTGATCCCCAACCGCTGCGGCAAAGTGACGAGCCTCCCCGGCCAGCCCAAGCTAAGTCGTCCTTCACGGCGCAGCGGAAACGCGGAACGGTCGACTTCGGTCGCCGGTAGCTCTCCCTCTCGAACGGCCCCGGGACGCTTGATCCGACTCGCCGCACGCCTGCCACGCGAGGTGATGCAAACCCGATTCGGTCGGTCGCAAGCCGCACACGCATCGGGTGGCGACTCGAGAGACCCGCTCCGTTGTCGGCACGGGCATATCGTGTTCCGCGGTCGCGTTACTGGACACGGCACGACAGCGAGTACGTGTGGCAAGGCCCGGCGCTCAAGCTGTATGCGAATCGTTCCGCACGCAAACCCGCCGGGCGCCCGTCTCCGGCGCTCGTGGGGTTGCACTGCGGGCATGCGCCCGGTGGCTAGCGGATCATTGTGCGCGACCGTCATGATCAACTGGACTCAACCGAGAGGTGATTCACGATGACGACGAAGCGAGCCGTAGCAACGACTGGTGGCCACGCCCCCGGCGCTCTGCGCGGGTGGTGTCGGTCGTGATCGTCGCGGTCGGTTGCGCGCTGGTCGCCACCGTGTGAGCGCCCGCAACGAGCTTCGGTTCGACCACGCCCGGTCTGCTCGACGTCGAACCTGAGCTCGACCTCGTAGGGACGTTGGGAGCGGCCGGAGCGCGAGATTGGGATTCACACAGCGGAATGTGGGATCGCAACCATGTCACCTGAAGTGCTACCCGAGGGTCGCGCTGCTGGGCAGCAGCGCCCCGGCGCTGCAAGTGACCGTGGGTCGGGTAAGGGGTCAAGCGCGAGCAGTCGTCCTTGGCCCATGGCAGCGCTCGTTCTTCACCTTTCAGGTCGAGTCCATCGAACCATGCCCCCGCCGGGATCTTCCCCCACCGGCCCTCGAGTGGTGCCGCCAGACAACGCGCAGGGGCTGCGGATCTACCGGCCGTTTGGCGAGTGCGCCGGTGACCGGCACGCTGTGACGTCGGTACGCGCCAAGCTCGGCAGCTTGTAGCGAGCGCAGCGAGCCAAAGGCTCCAGCGACCCTCGCGTCATCACCGTCGGGCCGATATGGGGCAGCGACTCAGGCGCGTTCTTGTGGGCGGCGGGTGCCGAGCGCAGGTAGTTGGTGGTTGCGCTGCGAAAGCGGCACCGCCACGTCGTGTTGGGCTGCGATCGCAAGCAGCTTCCTGAGCGCGGGCGCCACGCCGATCGGAGGGATCGGCACTTCGATCTCGACCGTGCCCGTCGCTTGATCGACGATCCGCATCGGGTCCAGCTGCTCGAACAGCTCCATCATCTCCCGGTTTGTGGCCAGCATCAGCGCTGTGAAGGTGGTGATGCCCTCCGCGCGCGCACGGCCGCTGAGCATCTCGAGCAGGAGGGTGCCAACGCCCCTTGCTTGCCAGTCATCGATCACGGTCACTGCAACCTGGCCATATGGGGGCCGCTCGCAATCGCGGACATAGCGCGCCACGCCGACCCCTTCGCCGGTCGCCTCGTCGAGCGCGATCATCGCCTCGTGGTCGTGATGGTCGATCTCTGTCAGATAGCGCACCATCGGCTCGCTCAGCTCGGGCATCGGCGCAAGAAACCGCCGATACCGGGACTCCGGACTCAGCCGCTCAAAGCCTCGCAACAGCAGTTGCCTATCGGTCCGGTGGCCCTGCCGGATCCGAATCCGCGAACCATCGCGCAAGGTGATCGGCGCACCCAGGGTCCGGAGTTCATTGGCAGAGGGGGTAGATGACATCGCTGGGCCTGGGCTCGACGCGGTCAACCTCCCCGCATCCAGACACGACACCACGCTACGTCTGAACAGCGAGGACGGCCTCCGGGCATCCACCGCTGTCAGACCGCGAATTACTGATGTCGCAGAAGACACCGAAGCCGCCGTCATACCTGCGATCGTGCGGCCATGCTCGGCGACGTGAGCGCGGTGCTCATTGACCTGGATGGCGTGCTGTACGTGGAAGAGGAGCCGATTGACGGGGCTGTGGACGCAGTCAAGCGGCTTCGCGCTCGCGGATTGGCGATGCGGTTCGTGACCAATACGACCGCTTACTCGCGCGATCATACGATCGCGAAGCTGGGCCGACTGGGCTTCTCGGTGGTCGAGCGTGAGCTCGTGACTCCCGCCGCACTCGCGCTCCGTTATTGCCGCCAGCGGGGGCACCAGAGGGTCGCCCTCGTAATGAACGAAGAGGTGAAACGTGACTTCGCCGCGCTCGAAGAGACCAGCGAACACCCCCAGGCAGTGATCATCGGAGACCTCGGCCCCGCGTTCGGATACGACGTGCTCAACCACGCGTTCCGCTGCGTGATGGACGGCGCGGAGCTGATCGCGCTGCAGAAGAACCGCTACTGGCTGCGCGCTGATGGGCTATCCCTGGACGTTGGCCCATTCGTGGCCGCGATCGAGTACGCGACCAGCGCCGAGGCATACGTGGTCGGCAAGCCATCGCGTGGCTTCTTCGAGCAGGTTCTCCAGGATCTCGGACTACACGCGACCGCAGCAGCGATGGTTGGCGACGACATCGAGTCCGACATCGAGGGGGCGCTACATGCGGGGCTTCGGGCGATCCTCGTGCGAACGGGCAAGTACCGCGAGGAGCGCGTGCGCGAGTTGGGCATCCACCCGACTGCGGTGATTGACTCGATCGCCGACCTGCCCGGCCTCCTGGGCTGCTGACGAACGCCCACTCCGAGGAGATGTCCGAGCTGGTTGCTTGGAAACGAGCCGACGAGCGATCGGGTGTCCCGTTCCCCACGGTCATAAAGCGCGAGAGCTCAACCTGGGACTCGGGGAGCACGCCAAGCGCGGCGCACCTGGCATCGGCGAGAGCACGGACCGACTTTGGCGCCGGCTCCAGCGCCGGTCGAGGTCGAGCTCCTCGAGCAGGGTCAGCCAGCTTTACTACTTCACGCGTAGCCCGATCCATTGGCAACTACTGCAGCGGCGCCCGCGCCCGACCCAGCCAAAGGCGCAGAGCAGACGACCGTTGGCGGCGGTGGCAGATAAGCGCACCGATCGCTTGATTACTACTGTCGGGCGGCAGCTATCGTTCTACGGAGGAGCGCGGGACCGCCACAACCGGGCAAGCCGCGTCGTGCATCAGGGCTTCGCCTGTGCTGCCGAGCAGCACCCGCTGGGCGGGTCCCCAGCGACGCGAGCCGATCACGAGCAGGTCAACGTGGCCGGAGAGCGCCAGCAGCGCGTCGGCGGGGCGGCCGGAAACGGCCTCGGCGGTGACCTTTGCGCCGGTTCTCTGCGCCGCGTCAAACGCCTGCTTGCGCACGACCTCCTCCTCCTCACGCACGGCTGCTGTCCAGTCGCGGATCATGTCCGCGATCCACGCGCGGCCCCATCCGACGATGGGCCTTCTGTCGTCGACGACAGCCCGCACCCGGAGCTCGGCGCCACAGGCAGCGGCCAGGGCACCCGCCCACTCGAGCGCCGCTTCGGATTCGGGGCCGCCGTCGTACCCGACGCCAATCCGCTCGAAGCCGAAATCAGGGTTGGCATGCAGGCCGCGAGACGCCACGGCGAGCGCGCACTCGAACTGACAAAGAAGCTGACGGGTGCGCTTGCCGATCCGGATATGGCCCGGTGGGGCGTGACGGCTGGACCCGACCACCAGCAGATCGCGGCTTTCTTGCAGCACGACTCGTTGGAGCGCGCGCGCCACCGAGTAATCTGTCCTGACCGCCAGCCTTGCTTCGGGCGCGAAGGCGTCGCGGGTCTTGATCAGGGTGTCTCTTGCCTGCCCATGAAGGCTGGCCCAGTCCAGCCCTTCCGGGACCACGATCATTGGGTCGGGATGGACGGCGACGAGCAGCATGGCCGCGCCGGTGGCGCGCGCGATCGCTGCGCCGAGGACCGATGCGTCGTTGCCTTCGGGGTAGCCGTCGACGCCGACTGCTAACCGCTTGACTGCCGGCGCGCCGGACGTCGGCTGGCCCTTTTCGCTCGTCCTCGCGTGAGCCTGACCTGTAGGTGTCGCCATATCCCCAGCGTTGCAGCGAGCACCTGCCCCGGGCATCGGGATTGGTGCTCGGCGTGACTTCGGCATAACCCGTATCTCGGCGACCACCGGACAGGCGGGTACGCATCCGGGAATCGCGTGGTCGAGGTACGGATAACCCCCGATGACCGAGCAGGCCGACGTAATCGTGGTGGGCTCCACGCAGCACGGGCCGCTCCGCCGCGTGCTGCTGGGCTCCGTCGGCAAGCGGCTGCTGAGTGGCGCGCCTGTGCTGTCGCGGTGGCGCAACGCGGCTACGCCGCGCGCTGGCGGCGCCCGATCGGCAAGATCGCGGTCGCGTTCGACAGCTCACCCCCGAGTCACGGATCGCGCTGCGCGCGGCTCACGACCTGGCGACCCGGGCGGGCGCCTCGCTGCGGGCGCTGATGGCGATCGAGCCTCCCGCCGCGATGCCGGGACGCTTCGTCCCTTCGGAGGGTCTCGAGCAATTGGTCACGATCGAACGCGGCGAGGCGCTCCAGCGCCAGGAGCGCGACGAGGGCCACACTCGCCTCCGCACTGGACGATCTCGGCGATGGCGCCCCGATTGAGCAGGAGGTGCTGGTCGGTGCCGAGCCGGCAGCCGCGATCCTCGACGTGGCCGACGCCGACGTCGCCCTGCTCGTGCTCGGCTCGCGCGCTTACGGGTCGGTGCGGCGCGCGCTGGTCGGCAGCGTCTCGGCTGCGGTCATCCGGGACGCACGATGCCCAGTGCTCATCACGCCGCACGCCGACGAGCATCCCGCTGACGGAGGCGCTCAGTCGCGGTCGTCTTCGGTCTCGGCTTCGGCCATCCGCGCCCATCGCTGCAGGCGTTCCTCCACACGCGCGTGCAGCGTGCCCTCGGGGAAGCGGCCGTCCACGCCACGGCGGCCCGAGGGGATTCCGGTGAGCAGCTCGATCCCGTCGTCCACGTCGCGTGCGCTCCACACGTGAAAGCGCCCGGTGCGTACGCTCTCGACGAGCTCGGGCGAGAGCATCAGGTGGCGTACGTTCGACTCGGGGATGATCACGCCCTGGCGGCCGGTCAGCTCCCTGAGCGTGCATGCGCGGTAGAAGCCCTCGATCTTTTCGTTGACCCCGCCGATTGCCTGCAGCTCGCCATGCTGGTTGACGGACCCAGTGACCGCGACGTCCTGCCTGAGCGGCGCGCCGGCAAGCTCGGACAGGAGCGCGTAGAGCTCGGCACTGGCGGCGGAGTCGCCGTCGATCTGCTCGTAGGACTGCTCGAACGTCAGTGTTGCTCCGAGCGCGATCCTGCGCTCGCGCCCGTAGCGCTCGCGTAGGTAGCCGGTGAGCGCGAGGAATCCCTTGTCGTGGATGTGGCCGCTCAGCTTAGTTTCGCGCTCGATCGATATCAACGCTCCCCTGCCGGGGCCGGCGGTGGCAGTGATCCGCACTGGGCGGCCGAACGTGTAGTCGCCGAGGTCGAGCACAGACAGCCCGTTGACCTGGCCCACGCGCTCCCCGTCGAAGTCGAGCATCAGTGCGCCCTCGGCGACCATCTCCAGCAACCGTTGCTCGATCAGGTTCGAGCGTTGGATCTTGCGCTCGATCGCGCGCTCGACGTGTTCGGCGCCCACGAGGAGGTCTTCGTTGTGCGTCGCCCAGTGGCTTGCCTCCGCGGCTAGTCCGGCGATCTCGACGAACCGGGTGGAGAGCCATTCCCGGCTCTCGGCCAGGCGCGCGCCGTGCTCGACGACTCGCGCCACCGCGGCGGCGTCGAAATGCCGCAGCCCGACGCTCCGCACCTGGGAGCTCAAGAACGCGGCATAGCCGTGGACCGCATCCTCGTCCCAGGGCACGCGCCAGTCGAACTCGGCCTTGACGCGGAAGAGCTTGCGTACATCCTCATCCAGCATGTACGCAAGCTCGTAGAGCAGCGGCGATCCGACCAGCACGACCTTGAGATCCAGTTCGATCGGCTCCGGCGTGAGCGTCGCCGTTGGGAACAGTGCGTACTGCTCGGCCAGGTTCTCGAGCCGAATCTGGCCGCCGCGCAGCACCTCCTTGAGCTTCAGCCACACCAACGGCTGGGTCAGGACCTCCGCGGCGGGCAGCATCAGATAGCCGCCGTTCGCGCGATGGACCGCTCCGGGGCGAAGCATCCGGTGATCGGTCACGAACCCGCCGCCGAGCACGCCGTGATGCTCGATCCGACCGAACAGATTCGGATACGTCGGGTTCGTCTCCACCACCACCGGTGCGCTGCCGTCGGCATCGTGGGCCACGAACAGGTTGACCTCGTAGCGTGAAAGCGCCTCCTCCGGAGCTCCGGCGATCCCATGATGCAGCGGCGACGGCGACGGCGCCCCGCTCTCCTGACCTGACGCCTGAAGCCGACCGAGGTTCGCAAGCACGTCCTCGGCTACCGCTGTGAGCCACTCCACGAGCTTGACCGACTGGGCGTATCGCTCCTTGAGCTCATCGACCAGATGCCCTACCGCGAACAGCGCGACCTCACGCTCCAGCGCGCGCAACCGCTCCCGCGCCTCGCGCTGTAGCCCTCGCATCTTCGTCAGGAATGCCTGGATCCGCGGTCCCAGCTCCTCGAGTCCCGCCTCGTAGCGGGCGCGGACCGGCTCGGGCAACTGCGCGAAGTCGGCCGGCATCATCGGATGACCGTCGCGCAGCGGTACCGTCACGATCCCAGCAGGGGTCAGCTCGACCGCGATTCCCCCTGCCTGGGCCTGCTCGCGCAGTTCTGCGAGCGCCTTCTCCTGCTCGCGCTCGATCGGCTCGGTCACCTCGCCCTGGCGGCGCGCGTAGGTGTCGCTCTCAAACGCGGCGGCCAGCTCGCCGCGGGCGTCCTGCAGAAACCGTCGCATGTCTGCGGCAAGCGTCTGTGCCTGCCCGCTTGCCAGCGCCACCGCGATCGGCCGCCGCGGCTCGCGGAAGTTATGGAGGTACACGAAGTCGCCCGGGGGCTGACGGCGGCGGGCGTGATCGTGCAGGTGCGTCTCCAGTGAGGTGCGCTTGCCGACTCCCACAGGTCCGGTGGCGAAGATGTTGTAGCCCGCCATCTCGGCCTCGAGCCCAAACGAGATCGCGTCGTCCGCCCGGGCCTGCCCGACCGCGCCGTCGAGCGGCGCCACCTCCTCGGTGGACGCGAAGCCGAGCGCATCGGGAGGGCACGCTCGCCGCAGCGCGCTCATGTCCAGCTCTTGCGCGCCAGATCGTTCGGGCATCGGTCGCCAGGCTACTTGCTGGTCGCCGCCCGGCTACGCGCTGGCGCCTTGCTCTTGCGCCGCCGCGAGGTAGGCGACCGCGTCGCTGAGCGTCGACAGCTTGGGATAGTCGCGCTCGGGGATCTCGATCCCTGTCCGCTCATGGATCAGCACGACGATGTTGAGGAAGTCCATCGAGTCGATGTCCAGCTGCTCGGCGAGATCCCGGTCCGCATCGATCGCAGCCGGGTCGATGTCTGGTGCGATCTCGGTCAGCGCGCGGATCACAACCTCGCGCATGTCTTGCTCGTTCATAGCTCCTCCGGCTTCTGAAGTTTGCGGTCGATCAGAGTGAGGAAGCGGCTGCCGACGTGCCCGTCACTTGCTCGATGGTCGGCCGCGAGTGTTGCAATCACGATGGGCCGCACGCCGAGCATCCCGGCCACCGCCCACGGTCGCTCGCGCACGGCGCCGAAGCCAACGAGCGCGACCTGCGGCGGGTAGATCACGCCGTGCACGAGGTCGACGCCTCGCTCTCCGAGGTTCGTGACGGTGATCGTCGGATCCGACATCTCCGAGCTGCGCAGCCTGCCCGCTCGCGCGCGCTGCACGAGGTCGCGCACGCCCGCCATGATCTCGTCGAGGCCTTTGCGGTCGGCGTCGTGCAGTGCCGGCGCGATCAAGCCGCCGCCGCGCAGGGAGATCGCCACCCCCAGGTGGATGCCCGCGCCCGGCTGGAACGCTTCGTCGATCCAGAAGCCGTTCATTTCCGGCATCTCGATGACCGCCCGGGCAGTAGCGCTCAGCAGCAGCACCGACGGCAGCAGGCGATCGTTTACGGGTCGCGCGAGGTTCGCTTCGCGCAGCCAGGCGAGCGCCCGGCTCATGTCGATCTCCAGCTGCAGGTAGTAATGCGGTATCTCGCGCTTGGAGCGTGTCATCAGCGCTCCGATCGCCTGGCGCATCGCCGCCTGACGGTCGGTTGACGCAAGTGCGGCGGCGGGCGGACTTGGCGGCGTGACCAGTGGCGCGGCCACCGTGGCGACGCGCTCGACGTCGGCACGGGTAATCGCCCCGTTAGGTCCGCTTCCAGGGACCTGTGACAGATCCACGCCGAGCTGCTCGGCCGTTCGCCGGGCGAGAGGAGAGACGCGCCGCCGGTGGTCTCCATTGGTCGGGTGCGGCGGCGGGGGCGGCGCACCCCGGGACACGGGCGCCCGGACTGGCGTCGGCGTGGGCGGTGGCATCGCCGCGGGCGCGCCAACGGGCTCCGGGACGGGAACCGGCTCGGCCTGCGCCTGACCGGCCGTCGCAACCGCGGGCTTGGCGTCGACACCGACGGGACGGACGGTCGCGAGCGCGGTGCCGACGGGCACCCGTGCGCCCTCTCCGACCAGCAGCTCGTCGATCACTCCGTCCTCGAAGATCTCGACGTCGATCTCCGCCTTGCTCGTGTCCACCAGCGCGACGATGTCGCCGCGCTTGACGGCGTCTCCGGGCTTCACGTACCACTCGAGCAGCGTGCCGGCCTCCATGTCGGCACCGAGCGAGGGCATCAGGAAGTCACTCATCGCCGGTGGCTCCGATCATCCGGCGGACCTCCTCGACCACGGTCCCGGGCTGCGGGAGCGCGGCTTGCTCCAGGTGGCGCGGGTAGGGCATCGGCACCTCCGCGGAGCACACCCGGGCGACCGGCGCGTCGAGCTCGTAGAACGCCTGCTCCATGATCCTCGCACTGACCTCGGCAGCGAGGCCGCCCGACCGCCACCCCTCGTCGATCACCACCGCGCGGTGCGTGCGCGCGACCGACGCGATGATCGTCTGCTCGTCGAGCGGGCGCAGCACCCGCAGGTCGATGACCTCGGCCTCGACGCCCGCGGCCGCCAGCTGCTCGGCGGCGGTCAGGGCGGTCGGCACGGTGCCGCCATAGGCGATCAGCGTCACGTCGGCGCCCGTCCGCCGGATCGCGGCGCGTTCGATGTCAACCGCGCTGTTGCCCTCTGAAAGCGTTCCCTCGACGTTGTAGAGCGAGCCGTGCTCGAAGATCAGCACCGGGTTGGCGTCGGCGAGCGCGGGGGCGAGCATCCCGCGCGCGTCGGCGAGCGTCGCCGGCGCCAGCAGCTTGAGGCCGGGGATATGGGCCAGCCAGCCCTCGAGGCTGTGCGAGTGCTGGGCGGCGACCTGGCGCCCAGCACCGGTCGTCATCCGGATGACCAGCGGGATCTGGATCTGTCCGCCCGACATGTGGGTGATCGTGGCGGCGTTGTTGATGATCTGGTCGAGCGCCAGCAGGCAGAAGTTGACCGTCATCACCTCGACGATCGGGCGCATGCCGCCCATCGCCGCGCCGATCCCGGCCCCGACGAATCCTGACTCCGACAGCGGCGTGTCGCGGATCCGCTCGGGGCCGAACTCCGCGAGCAATCCCTTGCTGACGCCAAAGCAGCCGCCGTAAGCGCCCACATCCTCGCCCATCAGGAACACACGCTCGTCGGCGATCAGCGCCTCGCGGATCGCCTCGCGCATGGCCTCGCGGTAAGTGATCGTTGTCGCAGGGGCGACGCTCATGCCGGCATGCCTTCCGCGTACACGAACCGCTCGAGCTGCTCGACGGGTTCCAGCGTGCCCGCCTCGGCGGACTCAATCGCCGCTTCGATCTCCTCAGCAATCGACCGCTCAAGCCCATCGACGTCGCCGTCGCCGAGCAGCCCCGCCGCCCGCAGCCGTTCGACCAGCGCCGGGATCGGGTCGTGCTGCTTCCAGCGCTCGATCTCCTCCTTGTCGCGGTACAGATCCGGGTCGTACATCGAGTGTGCGCGGAAGCGGTAGGTCCGCAGCTCAAGGAAACACGGACGCGATCCGTCCCGCACCTCGGCCGCGGCCCTGCGCGCCGCCTCCTCGACCGCGAGCACGTCCATCCCGTCCACCGACCATGCGGTCATCTCATAGCTCGCTGCCTTGAGCGCCAGGTCGGTCTGCGATTCGTAGCGGTCGATCCTGGTACCCATCGCGTACAGGTTGTTCTCGCAGAGGAACAGAACCGGCAGGTTCCACAGAGCCGCCAGGTTCATGCACTCGTGAAACTCACCCTCGGCGACCGCCCCGTCGCCAAAGAAGCAGGCTGTCACCCGCTGGCGGCGCTGCAGCGTGTCCGCGAGCGCCAGCCCCACCGCCAGTGGCAACCCGCCGCCGACGATCGCGTTGCCGCCATAGAACCGGGTGGCGGCGTCGAACAGGTGCATCGACCCACCGCGACCGTGCGAGCAGCCCTCGAGCTTGCCGTACATCTCCGCCATCACCGAGTCAGCGGAGACTCCGCGCACCAGCGCGTGTCCGTGCTCGCGGTATGTGGCGACGATCGCGTCCTGCGGCGCGAGCGCCTGCATCGCGCCGACCGCGACCGCCTCCTCACCGATGCACAGGTGCATGAACCCGCGGATCTTCGTGGCGCTGTACAGCTCCACGCACTTCTCCTCAAACCGGCGCACCAACAGCATCTGGCGCAGCAACTCCAGTCCGTGCTCGCGATCAAGCGACGGCGCCGAGCTCACGAGTCCGGCTCAAGCGTCGAGGTGTCCCCCTCGGGAAGTCCCAGTTCGCGCGCCTTGAGCAGCCGCCGCATGACCTTGCCGCTGCGGTTGCATGGCACCGAGGCGACGAACTCGATCTCCCGCGGTGCGATCGCCGCCCCCAGCCGCTTGCGCGCGAACGCGATCAGCTCGCGCCGCACCTCGTCGCTTGGCTCGCGGTCGGGCTTCAGCGCCACGAACGCCTTGACCACCTGGCCCGCCAACGGGTCCGGCTTGCCGATTACCCCAACCTCCGCCACCGCGTGGTGCTCGAGCAACACGCTCTCGACCTCGAACGGGCCGATCAGGTGCCCCGCCGACTTGATCACATCATCGCCTCGCCCGACGAACCAGAAGTAGCCGTCGGCGTCGCGCCGGACAAGGTCGCCGGTCAGGTACCAGCCGCCCGCGAAGCACTTGCGGTAGCGCTCCTGCTCGCCGAGGTAGCCGCGAAACATGGACGGCCACCCGGGCCGCAGCACCAGCTCCCCCCGCGCTTGGGGATCCTCGATCAGCTCGAGCGTGCCGTCCGACGCGAGCACCGGGTTGTCGTCCTCGTCGCGGCGGGCCACGGCCGCCTCGATCCCAGGCAACGGCCGCCCCATCGACCCGGGTCGCACCTCCATCGAGCGGTAGTTGGCGATCATGATCCCGCCGGTCTCGGTCTGCCACCAGTTGTCGTGCACTGGCATCCCGAACGCCTCCTGCCCCCAGAGCACAACCTCGGGGTTGAGCGGCTCCCCGACGCTGGCGATGAACCGCAGTGAGCTCAGGTCGTACTCGTTTGCGACCTCGGCGCCGGCGCGCATCAGCATCCGCAGCGCGGTCGGCGCGGTGTACCAGACTGTCACCCGCTGGTCCTGGAGAATCGCGTACCAGCGATCCACCTCAAGCTCGGCCTCGTCCACGATCGCGGTGGCCCCGAGCGTCAGCGGCGCGATGATCCCGTATGAGGTGCCGGTCACCCATCCGGGGTCGGCCGTGCACCAGAACACGTCGCCCGGCCGCAGGTCGAGCACCGTGCGGCCGGTCTCGCGATGCGCCGTGACCGCATCGTGCACGTGCACCGCACCCTTGGGCTTCCCTGTGGTGCCGCTGGTGAAGTGCAGCAGCGCCATGTCCTCCGGAGCTGTCGGCGCAATCTCATGCGTGTCGCCGGCTTCGCTCATCAGCGCATGGAAGTCATCGACATTTGGGATCTCCGCGATCTCGTCGGGGTCGCCCACCAGCAAGACGTGGCGCAACCCAGGCAGCCGCCAGCGCGCCTCAGCGGCCTTTCGGCGGTACAGCGTGGTCGTGGTCACCAGCACGCGCGCGTCCCCGACGCGGAGGCGCTGCTCGATCGGCTCCGGCCCGAAGGCGGAAAAAAGCGGGCAGAACACCGCCCCGTGCTTCAGCGTCCCGAGCGCCGCCACGTACAGCTCCGGGATCCGCCCCGCGAGCACGAACACCCGCTCGCCGCGACCCACTCCCAGCGCGGCGAGCACCGCCGCGAAGCGATCGGTCTGGCGCTTCAGCTCGGCGTATGTGAGGTCGGACGCCGGATGATGCTTGCTCAAGAAGCGCAGCGCGACCGTGTCCGCCAGCGGTCCGTCCGCCTGGCGATCGACAGCCTCGTAGGCGATGTTGAGCCCGCCGCCGGGCCGCCCAGCGAGCCGCGCCCTTGCCGTGGCCCACGAGAACTCCGCCCGCGCCCGCTCGTAGTCGGGCATGTTGGGCGCGAGGCCGGCCGACCGGGGCTTGAGGATCGCGCCGGAGCGCGCGCCTGTCGACGCGGGCATCATGCGGCGCCCTTTTTTGCGCGGCGCACACGCTCGGCCGCATCGAACCGCATCCGGGCGCGACGCTGCTGCTCGAGCATCGAGGAGCACGTCATGTTGGGAATCACTGTCGTGGGGATCACGGTCCTTGCCTTTCGGTTCAGTCCGACCGTAGGCCCGACGCCGGCCCCGGGCATCCGCAAGCTGCCGCAGTCACGTCCGTGCTAACCGCGGAGGTCCCCCACGCTGCGCCGAGGCCGCCGCGACCTCACCGAAATCCGCGCGGCTGTGGCCAATTACGGACCGTGGTTGCTAGCGAGCACGGTCGCCGCGTACCTCAAACGGCGGTTACCGTGAGCCGAATCGATTGACTCCGAGGAGGTTCCGATGCCCGGATTGATGGGACGCGTCTCGACGCTGACCAAGGCCAAGATCTCGAAGCTGCTGAACCCCTAGGGGCCCGAGGCCGAGGATGCTCGACGCGCTCGACCCCTACAGCCTCAAGCGTGCGCTCGAGCGCGTCAACGAGCTGCGCCAGCTGGCCGCGGTCAGCGCCGACATCGATTTTCTGCGCCACGCGCGGCGAGCGACGCTGCCGCTCCCGCTGATCGACCGCCGCCGGTCGGTCGACAGTCAGGTGTTCCCGGCGATGCGGCCATGGCGGCTCGAGGCGCTGGAGGGCAAGCGCGTCGCGGTGGTCACCAGCGGCGGAAGCGGCGGGTGCGTCGCCCTGATCGGCGTCGCGCGGGCGTTCGAGGAGGCGGGAATCCGCCCCGTGTTGCTGTCGTGCTGCTCTGGATCGGTGATCTGGGGGTCGATGTGGGCGGCCGGTCTGAGCCCACAGGAGATGGTCGAGTTCTCGCTGTCATGGCGACCGGAGGACTACCTGGACATCGGCTGGGTCCGGCTGCCGCGGTTCCTGCTCTCGGCGCTACGCGGGTTCACCGGACTGGCGAAGGGCAAGGCGATCGAGCAGCTGTTCGATGGCCAGGTCTGGTCGCGGCCGGCGGGAGAGCTGAAGATCCCGCTGTCGACGATCGTGTACGACATGGACCTCGGTGAGGTTGAGTACTTCGGCAGCACCCGAACGCCTGAGGTGACCGTTGGGCAGCTGGTGCGGATCGGGATCGCGCTGCCCCTGTTCATCGAGTCGGTCGACGTGCGCGGCCACCTTTACGTGGACGGCGGGATCATCGACCTGTTCCCGGCCGAACCGGTGATCGCCGATCCCTGCATCGACCACGCCTTCGGCATCAACTTCATGCTTCCCCCGCGCTTTGAGGCCGAGGATCTGACCGGGTGGCAGACCCATCGCTTGGGCATCCTGGAGGCCAGCCGACAGCTGCAGCAGGGCTATCACCTCGAGCTCGCTCGCCGCAGCGCCCGTCAGCTCGGTGAGCGGCTGACACTGATCGACCCGATCGACTACCGGCTCCTGCGAGGGGTGTCGTTCTACGACCTGTTCATCGACCGGCGTCGCTGGCCCGAGCTGATCCGGCAGGGATACTCAGCGACCCGACGAGCCCTGCAAGCGTTCAGCGCGCACAATGGACGCACACCAGAGCGCCGTGCAGCGGGCGGTCGTGGAGCGGCCCGGTCCAGGGCTCGCCAGCCTGAGTTCGGCCCTGTTCAGAGGCCGTGAGGCTGCTGATAGGCAGTCCGGTCCATCTTGACGGAATGTGGGGCGGGGCGCTGCGCTGACCGGGCGGGATTCGGTGTGCCAATCACGCGCCCACGCAAGCTGGCGTCGCTGGCGAGTTGGCGCGGGCTGTTGCCGGCAGCGATGAAGGGCGGTGCTGTCGGCGGCCACGATCAGCAGCGCGACGACTTCGGAGGTAAGCGTCGGCACTGCCGCCGCTTCACAACATCGCGAGTCCGAACACACGCGCGGCCACCGTGAGCGGCGCGAGGCAGGTAATGCCGATATTCGCCACGACCAGGCCTCCGGCGACGGTACCCACCGCAGAGGTGAGGGGGCCGAACACTTCGGCTTCCCCGTGCATCGAGAAGGCAGCGCGACAGTCCGCCGAGGCCGATGTCGTTCGCCATCACGCGCAGCGGCTTCGTTCCCACGGCTCCCCAGGCACGTGTGTCGCGGTTGGGAACCGGCTGGGATCGAGGTCGGAGTAGACGCCAAGCACCGGCTTGCCATGGGCACAGCCGCTCGAGCGTCTCGGCTTGGCCGCCGCGGCCCGGGGGAGCCGGATCAGCGGCGGCCATGGCGCGTAGGCCGTTGGCGCGGGATGATCACCACGCCATCGGCGGGGTAGAGAATGGACTCGTGCTTCTCGTCCCAGCGCACGCGGTAGCGTTCATGGTGGCCGCGACCGAGCAGCTCGACGATCTCACCCCGCCGCGGCGGCTGCCCGTAGATGCCGCGCGCCTCGACCCAGTCACCGACGTGTGCATGGGCGTTCCTGGTTTGTGTGGTTGCCATCTGGTTTCACCTCCGATGGGTATGTAACCCGGACCGCGGCCGTGGCGCATCGGTGCCCGGAGCTGAGCCGGGGTACGGTGATCTACGGAGCCCGACGCCGGTCCTGCCCGACCGGGTCGCCTTCGGGCGCTTCGGCACTCAGATCGGACGGGCGTCGGCGGGCGGCTCCGATTCCACCGCGCCGACGTGCCGAAGGCCGTGCACTGGCGCCTCGAAGCGCTCAGACATCAAGCACTGTTCCTGATTAGCTCGGCGGTGGCGCGCAGCGCCTCTTCGAACACGCCGTGCGTCGAGGCCTCGATCTCCAGCTCGACCTTCGCCGGCGTGCTCGACCTACGAGTACCGCATCTCACCGGGTCACGGTTACGTGCGCGGCGAGGTGTTCGATCTCCTCCCTGGTCCCAGTGCCCAGGCCGCGGCGGGTGGCGTTCAGCGCGCCGGCGGCCATCCCCAACCGCAGGGCGTCGATCATGCTCATCCCGCGTGCAAGTCCAACCCCGGTGGCGGCGAACATCGAGTCACCCGTGCCGCGCTCGTCGAGTGCCTCGAACACCGGTGGGGCAAGCTCTACTTCTGTTGGTTGCGCACCGTCATCGATCAGAATCGCCGAAGCCGACGCGCGCGATACGAGCACGTTCCTTGCTCCGGCGGGTGTGCAGGAGCCGTGCGCCTGCCACGATCTCCGCGGCGCTGTCGTCGGTCGCGTAGTGCTCGCCGACGAGCTCCTCATCGCTCAGCCTGATCAGCTCGACGCCCCCCTCGAGCGTGGCCCGCAGCGGCGGGCCGGTCAGGTCGGCGACCACCAGCTTGCCGTTGGCATGCAGATCGCCGGCCAGCCGGCGGTAAACGTCGGGGCTGACGATCTCTGCGGGCTGGCAGCCGGTGATCATCGTCACGTCGGCGTCGAGCCCGGCACTCAGCGTGATCCCGTAAAGCTCATCGGTCGCGTGCCGGTCGAGCTGCCTGGGGTGGACGCTCACCACCTCGACCCGCTCGCCGTTGCGCCGGTCGTGGATGTAGACGCCGTTCGCGCTGGCGCCGGTGGCGGCCCGCAGCTCGATTGACTCGGCCTCGATCAGCGCTCTCAGCACCGGACCGGGTTCACCGCCTAGCGCGCAGCACAACACCACCTCCGCTCCCAGCCTGGCCGCCAGCCGCGCGACCCAGAACCCCTGCCCGCCGGCGTGCACGTGCACCTCCGGGCGATCGCTGCCGGCCTCGATCGTGACCGTCAGGATCGGGGAGGGCGCGAATACGGCGATTCGCCCGACCGATACCGGGGTGGCCGTGGCTCGTGGCCCCGCACCGCGGCCGAGGCGGCGCTGAGCCTGACTCACATCGCCTCCACCACGATCGCCCGCACGGCCTCCACCAGCGGCGGGACGGACGCGAGCGTGTATCGGGAGTCGGCGTCGTGCTGCGAGCCGTCGTGGTCAAAGACCACCCCGCCGGCCTCGCGCGCAACCAGCAGGCCTGCGGTCACATCCCAGGGCAGGTTCGAAAGCATCAGCGTCGCGTTCAGCCGTCCCGCGGCCAGCCAGGCGAGGTCGAGCGCCGCCGACCCGAGCATCCGCACGCGTAGGCTTTCGTGTGCCAAACGGGCGAGCACCGCAAGATGGACGCGGTTCTCCTGCTCGGAGCCGACGCCTACCTTGAAGTCGGCCACCCCGACGATCGCCTCCCGAAACCCCGGCACGTCCGCGACCGCGATCCGCGCGCCGTTGAGGTATGCGCCGCCGCCCTGCCGGGCGATGAACCGCTCACCCAGCAGCGGCGCATCGACGATCCCCAGCACAGGCTGCCCGCCGACGACCAGCGACAGCGAGATCGAGCACAGCGGGCTGTCGCGGGCGAAGTTGATCGTGCCGTCGATCGGGTCAAGCACCCAGCGCGCCTCACTAAGCAGCGCCCCGCCGTCCTCCTCCTCACCCAGGAACGGGATCTCCGGGGTGGCCCGCGCCAGCGACGCCTTGATCTCCGACTCGATCCGCAGATCGACATCGGTCGCGAAGTCCCGATCCCCCTTGCCGATCAGCGCGCCGATGTGCGAGCGACCCTGCCACAGCGTCCGCGCGCCGAGATCGACCGCGTGCTCAGCGGCCAACAGCAACCTGGCCAGGCCGGAATCCTCGGCCGCCGCCGACCGTCGACGATCTTCCGGGCCATCGCCACTCATGGACCCATCTTCCGCTGCTGGCTGGAGATACGCGTCGGGACGGGCCGCGAGCCCACCTGCGGCCGATTACGGATCTTGCTGCGACCGCGGGAATTCCGCATCTGGACCTGTGGGCCATTGCCGATGACCCGTACACCAGCGTCACCTAGCTTCCGTCAGGTCGCACCATGTTCACGCTGTTTTGCACCAAGGTCAGATTCTGTGCCGCTGTCATGCGTCGGGCCGATCCTGGATGGCCGCTGGTCGTCAGTTGCCTGCTCGGGTCCCTGCTCGAGCGGGGATCGATTGAGGAGATCTGAGATGTTGGAGACGATCAGCCGTAGGTTCGCCGATCGCCACGCCGCAGGGCGAGAGCTGGCCGAGCGGCTGGGCCCACTGGCCAGCGAGGATCCTGTCGTGCTGGGATTGGCACGGGGCGGCGTGCCGATCGCCTACGAGGTCGCGCAGGCGCTCGGGGCGCCGCTGGACGTGGTCGTTGTGCGGAAGATCGGTGCTCCCGGCAACCCCGAGCTAGGGATCGGTGCGATCGCTGAAGGCGGTGTGCGCGTGCTGGACCACAACGTCATACGCCTTCAGCTGCTCAGCGTCGAGGAGCTGGACGCGGCGGTTGCCCGCGCCGCCGCGGAGCTCGACGCGCGCGTACAGAGATACCGAGACGGTCGGCCGCCGTTGGAGGTCAACGGGCGCACAGTCATCGTCGTGGACGACGGACTAGCCACCGGCGGCACGGCCCGGGCGGCGCTGCACGCGGTGCGGGCGCGCGAGCCCCGGCGGCTCGTCCTGGCCGTTCCGGTCGGTGCGCCTGAAACCGTGCGGTCCCTGCGCGAAGAGGCCGACGAAGTGATCTGCCTGATGCAGCCCGACCTGCTGCTCGCGGTCGGCCTCTGGTATGAGCACTTCGAGCCGACCTCGGATACGGAGATCGCCGCGCTGCTGGACGGCGACCCTCCGGATCCGCCGCGAGCCGTGTTCGAAAGCTGCGAGGTGCGGATCCCAGTGGACGAGATCGTCGGCGATCTCGTCCTTCCGGCGGAGGCGAAGGGGCTGGTGGTGTTCGCGCACGGGAGCGGCTCGAGCCGCTTCAGCCCGCGCAACCGCCAGGTCGCGAGAGCGCTCAACGAGCGGGGACTCGCAACCCTGCTGCTCGATCTGTTGCGCGGGCAGGAGGAGCGCGACCGCACGAACGTGTTCGACATCCGCCTGCTGTCTGACCGGCTCGCGGCGGCCACCCGGTTCGTTCGCGCTGAGCCCGAGCTGGCCGAACTCCGGGTCGGGTACTTCGGCGCGAGCACCGGCGCTGCGGCCGCTTTGCGCGCAGCGGCCGAGCTGGGCGATCAGGTCGGGGCGGTGGTCTCGCGAGGAGGGCGCCCGGACCTCGCCGGACCGGTACTGGGCCATGTCCGTGCCCCGGTCCTGCTGATCGTCGGCGGGCGCGACGAGCTGGTGCTCGAACTCAACCGCGAGGCTCGCAGTTGCCTGCAGGCCCCATCTGACCTGGCGGTCATCCCCGGCGTCACGCACCTGTTCGAGGAGCCGGGAGCGCTCGAGCAGGTCTCACGGCTGGCGGGCGACTGGTTCGAGCGCCACCTCGCCGCGGCGAGGGAGCGGGTCGCATGACCGCGACCGCTCGGATCTCGCGTGCCGGCGCGGCCCGCGCGCCGCACGTCCAGCGGATCTTGACGATCGACGGCCGGAGCGGGCCAGAGCTCGTCGAGTGGAGTCGGCGGTCGGTGAGAATCATCGAGCCGGATGGGACCGTGACGTTCGCCTGCGAGGACGTCGAGGCGCCACTCACCTGGTCGAACTTGGCGGTCGCGGTGGTGGCGCGCCGCTACTTCACCGCTGGCCCAGACGGCGAGCCCGAGCGGTCGGTGCGCGCGCTGGTCGAGCGGGCGATCGCGACGATCGCGGCGTGGGCGCTGCAGAACGGCCAGGTCGCCGACGAGGCCGAGCGCGACGCGCTGCGCGACGAGCTCACCGGGCTGGTCCTGGCCCAGCGGGCCACCTTCGCGACGCCGGTGTGGCTGAACGCCGGGCTCGCCGAGCGTCCGCTCGTCTCGGCGCGCTTCATCCTCAAGCCGGAGGACTCGATCGCGCAGCTGCTCGAGTGCAACGCGCGCGAGGGGCTGATCCTCCAGCAGGGCGGCGGCGCCGAGATCAACCTCTCCGCAGTCCGTTCTTCGGGCGAGCCGGTGTCCAGAGGCGGTGTGGCCAGCGGGCCGGTCTCATTCATGCGCGCCACCGACGCCTGGGCGGGGGCGATCCGCGCCGGCGGCCGGGCTCGCCGAGCCGCGAACATGGTCGTGCTCGACGCTTCGCACCCGGACATCTTCGAGTTCATCGAGGCCAAGGCACACGAGGAAGATCACGGCCGGGCGCTGCTCGCCGCCGGCTATCCGCTGGGGGAGGTCATGTCATCGCTCGCGTTCCAGCACGCCAAGCACTCCGTGCGCGTGACCGATGAGTTCATGCGTCTGGCTGTGGCCGGCGGCGAGTGGGCGCTGCGGGCGGTCACCACTGGCGAGGTCGTCGGGACGCTTCCCGCTCGCCGCCTTCTAAGCGCCTGCGCGGAAGCGGCGGCGCACTGCGGCGACCCGGGGATGCAGTTCCAAGACCAGATCGCTCGCTGGCACACCTGCCCCCACACCGGTCCCATCATGCCGTCCGACACCTGCGGCGAGTTGCTCCAAATCGCGGACTCGGCCTGCAACCTGGCGACGCTCAACCTGCTCGCGTTCTTGCACGAACGCGATTTTGACGCCGAAGCGTTCGTGAGCGCGGTCGAGCTGCTCGTGATGGCACAGGACGCGATCGTCGACGGCTCCGGCTACCCGAGCGGGCGGATCGACTGCAACGCCAAGCGCTTGCGGCAGATCGGGATCGGGTACGCCAATCTCGGCGCGCTGCTGCTGACGCTCGGGATCCCATATGACTCAAACGAAGGGCGCGACCTAGCGGCCGCGATCACGGCACTGATGACCGCCGTCGCATATCGGCGTTCGGCCGAGTTGGCCGCGGCGCAGGGACCGTTCGCCGAGTTCGACCGAAATCGCGAGCCGATGCTTGGGGTGATCGAACAGCACATCGAGGCGCTCCACCAGCTGGGCGGCGAGCAGCCGCGCGAGCTCGTGGCAGTCGCGCGGCGCGAGTGGGAGCGGGCGCTTACGCTCGGCCGTCGGCATGGGTATCGCAACGCGCAGGTCACGCTGCTCCCGCCGACCGGCGCGGCCAGCTTGATGCTCGACTGCGAGACCACCGGGATCGAGCCCTACGACGCGCTGACCACGGTCAAGCGCTTCGCCGACGGCGGCCAGGTCAGGCTGGCAAGCCGCGCCGTGGTCGACAGCCTCGCCGCGCTTGGCCACACGGACTCGACGATCGAACGGCTCAGCCAATACGCGCTGGACCACGGCCACCTCTCAGACGCGCCTGACCTCAATACGCGGGAACGGCTCGTGTTCCAGACTGCGACCGGTCCCGGCCGGCTCTCGCCGATGGCTCACCTGCAGATGGTCGCGGCGGTACAGCCGTTCCTCAGCGGCGGGGCGC
>Ga0207664_10000422_pt1 | contig 30261 bp, 24 predicted proteins | sample LARL83metaG_FD_184349 | JGI IMG/M metagenome (GOLD analysis project Ga0207664, IMG submission 184349) | Corn, switchgrass and miscanthus rhizosphere microbial communities from Kellogg Biological Station, Michigan, USA - LAR L8-3 metaG... | ecosystem: Host-associated > Plants > Roots >... | reverse complement strand
CGCGACATGACCAACCCGGCCCGGTTCGCGCCCGACCTCGCCGCCGATCCCGACATCCAGGCCGTCGACCGGCTGGCGGCCCTGTGGGTCGCGTTGAGTCTCGGGTTGCCCGCCGTGATCGGCGGCCTGGCCACCTGGTCCTGGTGGGGTGCGCTGACCGCGTTCTTCTGGGCCAGCCTGGTGCGGGTCTCGTTGCTGCACCACGTCACGTGGTCGATCAACTCGATCTGTCACCTGATCGGTGACCGTCCGTTCCACTCCAGGGACAAGGCGGCCAACTTCTGGCCGCTGGCGATCCTGTCGTTCGGCGAGTCGTGGCACAACCTGCACCACGCCGATCCGACCTGCGCCCGACACGGCGTGCGGCGCGGCCAACTGGACATTTCCGCCCGATTGATCTGGATCTTCGAAAAGCTCGGGTGGGTGCGGGACGTGCGCTGGCCGACGCCGCAACGGTTGGCCCGCCTCGCGACACCACGCTGAGGGCCGGCGGCGCATTCCTGTTATAGCGTGCCGGGTATGAGCGAAACATCCGCGGAATGGGACGTTCGGCCGTTTCGGATCGATATTCCGGGTGCTGATCTCGACGATCTTCGCGAGCGGCTGACTCGTACCCGTTGGCCGGATCCGCTCGGTGACGACTGGGCGGCCGGGGTGCCGCTGGACTACCTGCGCGACCTGGCCGCCTACTGGGCCGACGGCTACGACTGGCGCCGTCATGAGGCACGGCTCAACGAGTTCCCGCAGTTCACCACGGTCGTCGACGGGCAGCGCGTGCACTTCCTGCACGTGCGCTCGCCCGAACCCGGCGCGCTGCCGCTGATCGTCACGCACGGTTGGCCGGGCTCGATCGTGGAGTTCGCGCACCTGCTCGGTCCGCTCACCGACCCGGCGGCGCACGGTGGTGACCCGGCCGACGCCTTTCACGTCGTCGTGCCGGCTATTCCGGGGTTCGGCTTCTCCGGTCCGTTGCGCGAGACCGGCTGGACCGTGCCGCGCATCGCGGCCGCCTGGGTCGAGCTGATGGCGCGGCTGGGCTATCAGCGCTACGGCGCGCACGGCGGCGACTGGGGCGCCGCGATCTCCCGCCAGGTCGGCATCACCGCGCCGGACCGGGTGGCCGGTGTGCACGTCAACTACCTGCCGGCCAGGGTGCCCGACGACCCGGCCGAACTGGCTTCGTTGAGCGACGCCGAGCAGGCCGCGTGGGCGGCTTCGGCGGCGTTCCGCGGCCAGGGCCGGGCGTACGGGATGGTCCAGGCCACTCGGCCGCGGACCATCGGCTACGCGCTCACCGACTCGCCGGCCGGCCAGCTCGCGTGGATCGTGGAGAAGTTCCGCGAGTGGACCGACGGTGACGGCGTGCCCGTGGACCGCGACGTGATCCTGACCAACGTGATGCTGTACTGGCTGACCGGGACCGCCGGATCGTCCGCGCGCCTGTACTACGAGGCCGCCCAGTCGCGGGGCGCTGTCACGCCGTCGACGGTGCCGACCGGTGTCGCGGTGTTCCCGCGCGAACTGATACCCGCGATCCGCCGCTACGCCGAACGTACGGACAATATCGTGCATTGGTCCGTGTTCGACCGGGGCGGACATTTCGCCGCGCTGGAGGTGCCCGACCTGCTCCTGGGCGATCTACGCAAGTTCTTCGGTCGGTTCCGCTGACCGACGCAGGCGTCGAGACCATGGCCGGGTACCTTATGATCCCGTTTGTAGCGGGTTCTCCCGGCCCGATCTGGTCAGAACACAACTGAATCGAAACTCCGGCCGGCCGAGACCCGTTCGTGCCTTTCTTCCTGACTGACTCGTAACCGTTCTCCCAATTCGGCGGCTCCGGCTGTTGATCACTGTGCGTAGCGTGGTGAGCTGCGGTGATGTCGATTGAGCCAATTTCGGGCCGGGATGCCAGGACCGGGTCGCGCCCCGATGGCGAGACAGAAACCGATGCGAATTGCGTGATCGTGGGTGACTGGTCGGTCGCACTGTGCCAGGGTGGAACTCGAGATGACGTCTACGGATGAGCGTGCGGGGGGCGACATGGGGGAAGGCGGGTCACGGTCGGACCGACCAGCCCGATTCCGGGACGTGTTCGCAGTCCGCGAGTTCCGGTATCTGTGGCTGGCCCAGGTCTTCTCCGTGGCCGGCGACCAGCTCGCCGCGGTCGGCATCGCGGTGCTGGTCTTCGACCGGACCCACTCGCCCGCGTGGACGGCCCTGACCTACGCCATGACCTTCCTGCCCGACCTGGCCGGCGGCGCGTTGCTGGCCGGTCTGGCCGACCGCTACTCGCGGCGGCAGGTCATGATCGTCGCGGATCTCGCGCGCGCCGTGCTGGTCGCGATCATGGCCCTGCGCGGCGAGCCGATCGTGCTGTTGGTCGTGCTGCTGGTCGTCGTGCAGCTGCTGTCCTCGCCGTTCACGGCGGCGCGCAACGCCGTGCTGCCCGCCGTGCTGACCGGTGATCGGTATGTGGCGTCCGTCACCATCACTCGGATCACGTTCCAACTCGGGCTGGTGCTCGGGTTCGCCGTCGCGGGCGCGATCGTGGCCGCACTTGGTGTGCCCTTCGCACTGCTGGTGGACGCGGCGACCTTCATCGCCTCCGCGCTGCTGGTGCGCATCGGCGCCCGGCCGCACCTGCCGTCCGTGGCCCCGGGCGGGACGCAGCGGTGGTGGCCGACGATCCGGGCCGGTTTCACCCTGGTCACGGCCGATCGCCGGCTGCGGTCGCTGGTCGGGCTGGCGTGCGTGTCCGGCGCCCTGTTCGTGCCGGAGGGCCTCGCCGTGCCGTACGCGGCACAGATTCATGCCGGGACAGCTGCCATCGGTTGGCTGATGGCGGCCAATCCGGCCGGCATGATCGTGGGCATGCTGATCATCCAGCGGATGCGTCCGGATACGCGGATACGCGTGATGGGGCCGCTGGCGATCGCCGCGTGTGTGGCGTTGTTGCCGACCGGCTTCGCGCCGGTACTGGGCGGCGCCGTGGCACTCTGGTTCTTGTCCGGCGTGGCGTCGGCGTACAACCTGGTTACCAACGCCACGTTCGTACAGATGGTCCCCGATCACTCCCGTGGCCAGGCAGTCGGCTTGGCGCAGGCGGCAATTCGGGTCGCTCAGGGTGTGGGGATCGTAGGATCTGGCTTGCTGGCGCAACTCTTGCGTCCGGGCCAGGTGATCGCACTGGCCGCAGCGATCGGGGTGCTCCTTGCGGTGTCCACTGCCACCGCGTGGTCCCGGGCTGATTCGCCCCAGCTGGGGGGTCTGGACGAAACCAGCGAAATCGACAGTTCAAGCGCCTAGGGTGACTCGGGGGATCTGCGGGGAACGCCATGCATCCCTGCCCTGCGCCACGTCACCATGACTCGCTTTGGCGCATGTGCTCACCTCCCGCCGCCGACCTCGCCAGTAACTATATGGCCTCACGGCCGTCATGTGGCCACGCTGGGCCGATTGGGTGCATTTCGAATTATGCACCATGGACCGGCCACTGTACGTACCGGTTGTGTCGCCGATTTCGTTGTCCGCACCGAGAGCGTGACGTAATGTACAGCGTGTCATGAGGTGGGGAGGGTCATGTCAGCACTCGTCAAGTGGCCCGGGCGGTGGGTCAAGGGTTGGGCATTATGGACGGTTCCGCGCCGAGTTCTCTGTTATGTCCTGAGTATTGAGGCTTTTACGGTCGCAATCCTGGCCGTCACGGCCATCCACGCCCCGATCAACCAGACCGCCTGGATCCGCTTTGGAATCTTGTGCGGCTGCGTCGTCGTCCACGTGGAGCTCACGCGTGGTGTCGAGCGTGTGCGGCACGTGACGTCCGGTGTCGGTCCGGTCATGAACACCGACAGCGCATGGTGTATCGCCGCCATCGTCGCGTTGCCGTCGGTGCTGGCCGGCGCCACGGTCGCGTTCATGTGCACCTGGCTGTGGTTCCGGATCTGGCGCGGCAGGCGTCCGCTCTACCGCTGGGCATTCAGTTCGGCGAGCGTCATCATCGCGACGCAGACCGCGGCCGCGATCCTCGCGCTCGACCCGCACACCTATCCCGGCGTGCCGACCACTTTGTCCGCGTTCGGCCTGGTCGCCGTCGCCGCCGCGCTGCGCTGGCTGGTCAACTTCTCGTTGGTGTCCGGCGCGATCCTGCTGTCATCGCCCAACATGCGGGCGATCGAGCTGTTCGACGGGATCAGCGAGCGGATCCTCGAGGTCGGCGCGTTCGGACTCGGCCTCGTCGCCGCCGCGCTGCTGACGTACAACCCGTTGCTGGTGGTGGGAGTCGTGGTCGGTGTCGCGGCCATGCACCGAGGGTTGCTCGTGGCGCAGTTCCGCAAGGCCGCCCGTACCGACAGCAAAACTGGTCTGGACACAGCGGGTTGGTGGCACCAGGTCGCGGAGCACGCGTTCGACCGCGCCCGGGTCACGGGGAGCAGTGTCGGTGCGCTGATGGTGGACCTGGACCATTTCAAGCGCGTCAACGACACGTACGGTCATCTCGCCGGCGACGCCGTGCTACAGGCGGTGGCCGCGGCGATCAACAGCGAGATACGCGATGCGGACACGGCGGGACGGTGGGGCGGCGAGGAATTCGTCGTCCTCGTCCCCAATGTGGACACCATCGAGGTGCGTGCGGTGGCCGAACGCATCCGACGGCGCATCCAGGCACTCGTCGTCACGATGCCGGCCCAGGAACTGATCATTCAGGACTTCAGCGCGTCGATCGGTTGCGCCCTGTACCCGTCCAACGGCATCACGACGATCGACGATCTGGTCCTCGCCGCCGACACCGCGCTGTACTCGGCCAAGAACAACGGCCGCAACCAGGTGGTCTTCAGCTCCGTCGACGCCGGACCGGCGCCGACGGAGGGGTGACCAACCGCTACCTGTTCACTTCGACGTAGATCGTCTCGTCGTCACGGAACGCCACATCCAGGCCGGCCACGTCCGGCCTGGATCCGTCATGTAGGGCGGCGACCCGCATCGCGTCACCCTCGAAACCGGCCCGCCCCAACACGTAGCGCAACTCGGCCTCGTCGTAGAGCCAGCGGTGGCCGTAGAGGTAGAAGATCTGGTTGAACATGAAGGCCCGCCGGTCCGGCATCGGCGGGCCGACCTGTAGGTCGCGTAACCGGGTCCGGTGTTCCAGGTAGAAGTCGGTGCCGGCGTAGCCGTCGACGTAGGTCCTCAGGTCCGGAGTGGTCAGTCGGAGCAGGCCACCCGGCGCGAGCACGCGGTGCACCTCGCGCAGCCACCCGACCGCGACCGGCATCGGGACGTGCTCGATCAGGTGTTCCGCGTAGACCCAGTCGACCGCGCCGTCCGCGAAGGGCAGCGGGTCGCGAATATCCAACGGTGTGAAGAAACTCGTGCCGTTGACGCGGTACAGACCACCGCGCTCGGCGGTCAGCGCAGCAGCGTGCGCCGGGACGATGTCGGTGCCCAGACCGTTCGGGTGGGCCGTGCGGAACGCCGCGAACTCGATGCCCGAGATCCCCGCTGCCGCGAGTTCGTCCCGGGTGGTGGGTAACGTGTCGGCCACCAGCTCCACGGTCTCGCACGCCGCGATGGACGCCGTGAAATCGTCCATCATGGCGGCGAGGCCGTCCGGGTCCTCCCAGTCCCAGCCGGGAAACGGGTCCGTCGCTCCGGTGTCGCTCTCGGTCATGCCTGGCCCGCCGGCACGGGGAGCTCGGCCAGTGCGCGTTCGACCTCCTCGGCCGGCAGTTCGTGGTCGACGATCTCGCCGGCCAGGAACTGTCCGTAGGCGGGCAGGTCGAGGTGCGCGTGGCCGCACAGCGCGGTGAGAATCACCTTCGACTCACCGGTTTCCTTGCAACGCAATGCTTCCTGGAAACACGCCGCGAGCGCGTGGGTGGGTTCCGGCGCCGGGATGATGCCCTCGGACCGCGCGAACCGAACACCGGCCGTGAAGCATTCCTGCTGCGGCACCGCGATCGCCTCGATGAGACCGAGCTCGTAGATGTGCGACAGCAACGGCGACATTCCGTGATAACGCAACCCGCCGGCATGAATCGGGTCCGGAATGAAGTTGTGACCCAACGTGTGCATTTTGAGCAATGGCGTCAATCCGGCCGTGTCACCGAAATCGTAGGCATACACACCGCGGGTGAGCGACGGGCACGCCGCCGGCTCGGCGGCGCGGATCACCGGTGACATGTTCCCGGCCAGCTTCTCCCGCAGGAACGGGAAGACCAATCCGGCGAAGTTGGACCCGCCGCCGGTGCAGCCGACGATCACGTCCGGTGTGTCCCCGGCCATCGCGAGCTGCTTGAGCGCCTCCTCACCGATGACCGTCTGGTGCAGCAGCACGTGGTTGAGCACGCTGCCCAGTGCGTAGCGGACGTTCGGGTCGGCAACGGCCATCTCGACCGCCTCGCTGATCGCGATGCCGAGGCTGCCCGGCGAGTCCGGATGCGCGGCCAGCACGGCCCGCCCGGACGCGGTCAGCTCCGAGGGGCTCGGGTGCACGCTCGCGCCGTACGTCTCCATCATCAGCCTGCGGTAGGGCTTCTGGTCGTAGGACGCCCGGACCTGCCACACCTCGCACTCCAGGCCGAACACGGAGCTCGCGAACGCCAGGGCGCTGCCCCACTGGCCGGCGCCGGTCTCCGTGGTCAGCTTCGTGACGCCCTCGGCCGCGTTGTAGAACGCCTGTGGCACGGCCGTGTTGGGCTTGTGCGAGCCGACCGGGCTGACACCCTCGTACTTGTAGTAGATGCGGGCCGGCGTATCCAGGGCGCGTTCCAGCCGCCGAGCGCGGAACAGCGGGGAGGGCCGCCACAGCTTGTAGACGTCGAGCACCTCACCGGGAATGTCGACGTAACGCTCGCCGGTGACCTCCTGCATGATCAGCGCCTGCGGGAACAGCGGCGCGAGGTCGTCCGGCCCGACCGGCTGCCCGGTGCCGGGGTGCAGCGGCGGCGGGGGCGGGGCGGGCAGGTCGGGAATGACGTTGTACCACTGGGTGGGCAGCTCGGCCTCGTCCAGCAGGTATTTCGTCCGGTCCACCATGATGGCCTCCGCTCGGGTTACCAGTTGAGACAGATGTCAACCTAGACCCGAGCGGAGGCCACCGCATTGATCAAAATCTGTTGTCGGTCAACTTCGCTTTTCAGTCAACTCCACCAACCGTGCCCGGCGCCCACGGCACCTGCGGCGAGGCGTAGAAGTTCATACCCCGCACGGTCCACCTCGGGCCCTGGTTGCCCAGCCGCGTCGCGAACGAGTTCCAGTCGTGCGTGGACTCCGGCGACCAGCCGAGTTCGGCGAGCGCGGGCAGCCGCGGGAACGCCAGGTACTCGATGTTCGCCATGTCCAGCAGCGTCTCCGACCAGATCGGGCCTTCGACACCCAGCACCGACTTCTCGCCGACGCCCTGGAGATAGTTGCCGGGATCCCAGCCGTAGGCGTCCTTGACCTCGATGAGGGCGGCCCAGTCCTGGCCGAGCTTGGTCGCCTCGGTGTACTTCATGTCCAGGTACGCCTTGACCGCCGGCGACATGATCACCATGTTGCCGCGCGCCGCGGCTGCGGCGACCGTCGGATCGGTCTGTGTCGTACCCCAGAACTGCGCCACGAACGACGTCGGCGGGTTGACCTGCGTGACGTCGTGCCAGCCGATGGCCCGCTTCCCGGTGCTGGCCACGATCGGCAGTTCCTTGCCCTCGAACGTGGCGTAGTCGGTCGCCGTCGTGGACTGCGCCTCGTCGCCGCCGATGTGCACGAACGGGCCGGGCGTGATCGCGGCCAGTTCGTCGAGCACGTCGGTCAGGAACTGGTACGTGACCGCGCTGTTCACGCACAGCGAGCTGAAGCCGACGTCGGTCCCGGTGTAGAGCGGGGGAGCGACGCCGTCGCAGTTGAGCTGCGCGTAGGAGGACAGCGCCGCGTTGGTGTGTCCCGGCCCGTCGATCTCGGGCACGATCGTCACGAAGTGCGCCCGCGCGTACGCCACGATCTGCTCGTACTGCGCGACCGTGAAGAAGCCGCCCGCGCCGCCGCCGACCTCGGTGCTACCGCCGTGGGTCGCCAGGTTCGGCCACTTGGCGATGGCGATCCGCCAGCCCTGGTCGTCGGACAGGTGCAGGTGCAGGAAGTTCACCTTGTACAGCGAGATCTCGTCGATCAGCCGTTCCACGATCGGCACGCCGAAGAAGTGCCGTGACACGTCGAGCATCGCGCCCCGGTAGGCGAACCGCGGCTGGTCGGCGATGTGCCCGCCGGGCACGGTCCACGCGACGTGCTGCTGTCGCGTCTTCGCGTCCGCCTGCGCCGGCAGGAGTTGGCGCAGCGTCTGCACGCCGTAGAACAGGCCGTTCGGCGTGGCCGCCGTGATCACGACGCTGTTGTCGGACACGTCGAGCGTGTAACCCTCGGTGCCCAGTTTGCTGTTGTGCGTGAGCATCAGTGCGATTCCGGTGTGTGGCGCGAAGAACGTGTGCACCACGGGCAGCTCGAAACCGGTGGACGGCCGCAACAGCGCGGCCAGTTGGTCACCGATCGCCGCCGCCTGGTCCGAGCCGGCCTGCGTGAAGATCATCGTGCCCGGCGTGATCCGGAACCGTTGGTGCGACGGTTGGACCACCGCGGGTTCCGGCACGATGCTGTTCGTCATCGACGGCGTGGCCGACCTTGTCGCCGCCTGGCCGCCGGCGGCAGCCGCCGTGCTGGCGCCACCCACCACCAACGCTGTCACGGCCAGCACGACGCCGAGCCGGCGCAGTCGCTGTCCTGATAGTCCGATTCCCATGCTCGGCCCTCCCGACGTAGCCGCTGGTTACCCACCGTTCGGTCTACCCGGTCGGAGTTTGTAAAGGTATAGACCATTTAGGGTAAACCGCCTGATGGCGACCGCGGCCACGCCTTTGGCCATCCTGTCGCCGGAGTTCGATAGGGTGACAAGGTCCCCACACGAACGAAACGCCACGCGGGTCTGCGACTGGTGTGAACAGGGAGCATTCGGTCATCGACGAGGGCCAGTTGATCGCCGGGCACTACCGGTTGTTGGAGCGCATCGGCAGCGGGTCGATGGGTGTGGTGTGGCGGGCACGCGACGAGCGACTCGAGCGCGTGGTCGCGGTGAAGCAGTTGCTCACGCAGGCGGGCCTGAGCGACGAGGAGAAGGAAGACGCCCGGCGTCGCGCGCTGCGTGAGGCCCGGATCGCCGCGCGGCTGCACCATCCCAACGCGATCGTCGTGTTCGACGTGGCCGAACACGACGGTGACCCGTGCCTGGTGATGGAGTACCTGCCGTCCCAGAGCCTGGCCGCCAGCCTGGCCGAACGCGGCAGCATGGACGCCGCCGGCGTGGCCGCGATCGGCAGTCAGATCGCCTCGGCGCTGGCCGCGGCCCACGCGTCGGGCATCGTGCACCGCGACATCAAGCCGGCCAACATCCTCATTTCCGAGGAGGGCGTGGCCAAGATCACGGATTTCGGCATCGCGCGTGCGCAGGGTGACATCACGGTCACGCAGACGGGCATGTTCGCCGGCACACCCGCGTACCTCGCGCCCGAGGTCGCGCGCGGCAGTGAACCGACGTCGGCATCGGACGTGTTCTCGTTCGGCGCGACCCTCTACGACGCGGTCGAGGGCGGGCCGCCGTTCCCGGAACGGCACAACCAGCTCGCGTTGCTGCGGCTCGTCGCCGAGGGGAAGGTGCAACCGCCACGCCAGGCCGGTGTTCTCACGGCGTTGTTGATGCAGTTGCTGCGGCCGGAGGCGGAAGAACGGCCCACGATGAGCCAGGCCAGCCGGATGCTGGCGGAACTGGCGTCGGCCAAGCCGTTGGCCCCCGTCGGCCGGACCACGTTGCCGGACCTACGGCCGCCGGACACTCCGGAGCCGGTCGCGGCACCGCCGGTCGCGGAAACCGTGGCCGAGCCGTTGATTCCCACGATCGAGTCCGAGTCTGCGCTGCCACTGCTGTCCGACCGGCCCGCCGCGTACCGGCCGACCGGCGTGCCGAGCCGACCGCGCGAGATGGACCGGCGAGTCGTCTTCATCGCGGCCGGTGCGGTGGTGGTCGTGCTGGTCGTCGTGGGGATCGCGTTGCTGTTGAACTCCGGTGGCACGCCGTCGCACCAGGCCGGTGGCACGACCGGCACCACGACCACGGACACGCTCCCGCCGGAGACTCGACCCAGCGTCAGCACCGTGAGCACGCCGGCCGTGGGCCAGGCCCCGTCGACCGGCACGATCGCGTATTCGGCGGCCGGCCAGACGGTGGTCAACTACTTCGGCGACCTCAACGATCCCGCCGGCCGCTTCGCGTTGCTGACGCCGGGCGCGCAGGCCGCGTTCGGCGGGCTGAGCGAGTTCACCAGCTACTGGAGCCAATACAGCCAACTGAGCTCGGCCCACGCGATCGGGGTGACGACGAACGCGGACGGGTCCGTCGAGGTGCCGATCCAGGTCACCTACACGACGGGCAGCGGATCCAGCGTGTCGACACAGACGAAGCAGGAGACGATGCGGGTGGTGCAGGAGAACGGCAAGTTGTTGATCGACGAGACGGCCAAGTAACCACGCGGCTTATCCACAGGCAGCCCGTAATTTGGGGGTTCCCCCAAACGAGGGGACGCCTGCGCGAGCGTGTTCGGGATTCGGTGGCGGCTGGGTCGATCAAGCTTCCGTGACCGCGATTGTCTGGTTATCGTGGGTTTGGGAGGTCCCATGACCAGATCCACGCTCCGCGACGACGATCACACCGACACCGTCCCGGATGCTGGGCTGGTCGGGCCGGATTCGGTGACCTGGCAACTGCATGCGGATCCCACGATGTGGGTGGCCGGGATCAGCAGCCTGTTCCTCCAGGCGTTGCATCCGCGCGCGGTGGCCGGTGTCGTGCAGAACTCGAACTTCCAGACGGATCCGCTCGGTCGCCTTGTCCGTACGGCCAACTTCGTCGGCCTGTCCACGTACGGCACCCGGCCCGAGGTGAATGAAAGAGCCGCGCATGTCCGGGCCGTCCACCGGAGTCTGCGGGGGACCGATCCGCGCACCGGTAACCGTTTCCGGGTCGACGAGCCGGATCTCCTGCTGTGGGTCCACTGTGCGGAAACCTGGTCGTTCCTCCAGGTCCTGCGCCGCGCCGGTTATCCGCTGACCGACCGGCAGGCCGACCGTTACCTCGACGAGCAGCGCACCGCCGCCACGCTGGTGGGACTCCAGGCCGACGAGGTGCCCGGTTCACGGGCGGCCATGCGCGAGTACTTCGACGCCATCCGGCCCGAGCTCGGTCGGACGGCCGAATCCGACGTCATTTACCGATTTCTGCACGCACCGCCGGTGCCTTCCGCATTACGCCCCGGGATTCCCGTGTACTCCGCGCTCATCGGGCATCTCGCGTACTCCGTGCTGCCGAACTGGGCTATTCGATTGCACGGGCGACCCGGCTATCCGACGCCGCTGGCCACCACGATGTTGCGCACGTTCCGGCTCGCCGGACTCACCGTGCCCACACAGATACGGTGGGGCAAGCCGGAACCCTACGCACTGCGCGCGATCCAGCGGCTCGGCCGGTCCGCCCGGCCGTCGATCCGCAGGCTGCCGGCCGGTTAGCGCGCTTCCATGAACGGGATGACCAGCGCCGGCACCGGTCCAATGGTCGTCGCCGGCTGATCCTGCTTCGTCCGAACCGGTTCAGGGCCGGTGGCCAGGATCGGCGCGTCGTCCGCGTCCACGTCGGTCGCCTCGGCGGCGGCCCGTGCCTGGTTCACCTTCTGCGCCGATTCGCTGGCCAGTCGCCGGATCTCCGCGGTCATGTGGTCGTCCGTCTTGCCGCTCGTACCACCGGTGCCGTTGCGACCGTTGCGGCCGTTGCGCGTGGTGGTGGGAGTGGTACGGGTGGTGATGACCGGAGCCGGAGCCGGGGCCGGTGCTGGGGCAGGTGCCTCGGCGCGGCGGGCCCGGCGTGTCGGGCGGTGTGCGTGACCGATGTAGACGGCCAACGTGTCGCGGAGTGCGGCGGCGTGTTCGGAGGACAGGTCGATCTCGTACTCGACGCCGTCGAGTGCGAATCGCACCGTCTCGTCCGCCAGGCCCCCGTCCATGTCGTCGTAGAGCTCGACCACGGTCTTGCTAGCCACGGTTCCCCTTGCGTCCCGGTGGTGTCGGTCGCAGCACGACCTGCCCCGTAAATCGGGGTTGTTCGGCTGCCCGCAGAGGCAGGATACGAGAACAATCCGCCGGCCCGCAGCGCGGCTCTACGATGGTTCCCCGCCCACCTCGTACCGAATGCGTCCTAGTTTACCGTCGGTCACGAAGTCCCGCGTCAGTGGGAGTAGTCATAGAAGCCGCGACCCGTTTTCTTGCCGAGCAGGCCGGCGTCGACCATGCGCAGCAGCAGCGGGGGAGCGGAGAACAGCGGCTCCTTGAACTCGGCGTACATCGACTCGGCCACGGCCTTCGTGGTGTCCAGGCCGATCAGGTCGGTCAGCCGCAGCGGTCCCATCGGGTGGGCGCACCCCAGCACCATGCCGTTGTCGATGTCCTCGGCCGACGCGAAGCCCGACTCGAACATCCTGATCGCGGACAGCAGATAGGGGATCAACAGCGCGTTGACCACGAAACCCGCCCGGTCCTGCGAGCGAACGACCGTCTTGCCGAGCACGTCGGAGGCGAAAGCATCGGCCCTGGCCTGCGTTTCCTGGCTCGACAACAGCGACGGGATCAACTCGACCAGTTTCAGGACCGGCACCGGGTTGAAGAAGTGGATGCCGATGACCTGCTCCGGCCGGTGCGTCGCCATGGCCAGCTTCATGATCGGGATGGACGACGTGTTCGACGCGAAGATCGCGGTCGGCGTCGTCACGACCTTGTCCAGCGTGGTGAAGACCTCGACCTTGGTCGGCTCGTGCTCGGCCACGGCCTCGATGACGAGCTGCCGGTCGGTGAACTCGCCGAGATCGGTGGTGAACCGGATGCGGTCGAGTGCCTCGTCCCGCTCGGCCTCGCTGACCTTGCCCGACCGGACGCCCCGCGCCATCGACGCGGTGATCCGGTCACGGCCGGCCTCCAGGGCCTCCGCGTTGATCTCGTTGACCAGGACGTCCAGCCCGGCCCGCGCGCACACCTCCGCGATGCCCGATCCCATCAGCCCCGAGCCGACAACACCGATTCGGTGGATCTCACCCACGTGTTCATTCCCTTCTCACACGCCGCACGCCCGGTAAGGCCCGGCGACACCGTCAACCCTATCGGGATGCCATGCGGCTGAGGGCTAGCCGCGGTAGCCCGAGGGCAGGTGCTCGGGGTCGTGGTGGGCGTACACGCGCATCAGCAAGTCGTGCAGTTGCGCGCGTTCCGGCTCGCTCAGCGGGGCGAGGAGCTTCCGGTCGAGGGTCTTCGTGACGGCGAGCCGGCGCTCCAGCGCTGCCTTTCCGTCCGCCGTGATGCGGACCGAGTAGCGGCGCCGGTCGCGGGGGTCGCGTTCGCGGTGCACCAGTCCGGCGCGTTCCAGGTCGTCCAGAACGGACACGAGGTCACTGGCGTCGATGCGCAGCCGCGTACCGATGTCCTTCTGCGCGGCCGCACCGCATTCCGCCAGGCAACTGAGCACGCCCACGTGCGGCAGCCGCAGGCCTTGGTCGTCCAGCGTGCCGATGATGCGGCGGGCCTCCCGGGTCAGCTGGAACATCACGAAGCTGGGAAGGGCCAGCAGCGGCTCGGGAAACGTGTGCGCGGGCTCCGGCTGGCTCATTTCTGCATGATAAGCACGGTGGGCGATGCCCAAAGTGAGCTGGTGCGGCTACTTGCGTCACGAACTGGCCGGCAGTCCGGCGGCCGCGGTGGCCAGTGTGGCCAGCGCGGGGTCGGTCGGGCTCGACGTGCGGCCGATCCACACCGCCTCGGTCAGCCGGACCGACGTGTCGCGCACGAGCACCGAGTAGGCCGCGTTGTCGAACGACGCAGGCCCGCCGGTCCACCGCGAGCCGTCCTTGACCAGATCGGTGATGCCGCCGACGCCCGGTGCCTTGGCGGTCGTCGCGAACTCCTTGGCCGTCGCGGCATCCCGGAACGTGACCACGGCGAGCGCGACGGCGGCCGGGTGACCGTCCGATGTGGTCTGGTACGTCGAGCGCGACAGGTGGGTGCACGGCTTGCCCGCCAGCCACACCTTCAGGTCGCCGTACGCGTGGCCGGCGCAGTCCGTGGCCGCCGCCGATCCCTTCTCCTGGAACGACATGCCGCCCGCGGTCAGCGCCGGCGGACCGTTGGACGCGGCCGGGTGGGCGTTGTTGCCGAGCGCGACCACGACACCCGCGATCACCAGCGCGACCAGCAGCCCGAGCGCCACCAGCGGCAGCCACCGCGGTCCGGACCGGGATCGGCCGGGGCGCTGTGGGCGCGGGGGTCGGGGCGGATGCGGTGCCGCCTTGGGGATACGCGGGATCAGCGTGGTGCTCGCGGTCGCCACGTCCGGTGTGACGGCGTCCACGAAACCCTCGGCCGCGACCTCGCCGATCAGCATCGGCGCCCGGTCGCCGGCCAGCGCCGCGAGCAATTGCCGTGCCTGTTCCACCGAGCATGCCCGGTCCGCCACGGCCAGCTCACGCATCGCGGTGAGCATCGTCCTCGGTTCGGGGTGCAGCACGCGGACACCGCGATGCAGGTCCGCCGTCGGCTGGGTGACCTGGCCGACATAAGGCCCGACGGCGACGACCGTGCTCACCGGAACGGGTGTCTGGCGCTGTCGCTGTAACGCGTCGGTGACCGCGTGGGCCGCGGCCAGCGCCTCGCCGGCCGGGTTGACGGCGCCGTCCTGGCGCACCAGCGGCCACCCGTCGGCCTTCCACGGCGCGTCGAGCGGGGCGTCCAGGCGCAGCGCCGGGTCGGGCAGGTCCACGCCGACGACGATCACCACGCCACGCGGCACCACGATGACCGCCTCGACCGGGCCGGAACAACCCAGTGGCGTCACGCCCAACAGGGCGATGCCGCCGAGCACGGTGTCGGCAGGGCCCCACGACGTCAGCGCCGCCCGGACGTCCGCGCCCACCCGCGAGGTCTCGCCCCCGAGCCGGACCAGCCGCACGGCACACCTCCTCCAGGACGTCACGCACGGTGTCGGTGCGGTCGGACCACAGTATCGCGGTCAAGCATCTTTCCGGTTCAGGTGGCGGGACCGGTCGGAGTAGGGGCAGAATGGCGCAGCGAAAGCCACGGTGATCGCGAACTGGCCGACGGTCCGTTGTTTCAGGGCGTAGGGGAAGACGTCCCTCTCGAACAGCGGAGGTCAGCAGTGAGCACCAGTGGCGTGGTCTACGTCCACTCGTCGCCGTCTGCGGTCTGCCCGCACGTCGAGTGGGCGATCGCCGGCACCCTAGGGGTCCGGGCGTCCTTGCAGTGGACGGCGCAGCCAGCCGCGCCGGGCCATCTGCGGGCGGAGTGTTCGTGGTCCGCCGAGGCGGGTACCGCGAGCAAGTTGGTCACTGCGCTGCGCGCGTGGCCGATGTTGCGGTTCGAGGTGACCGAGGACCCGAGCCACGGCGTGGACGGCGAACGGTTCTGTTTCGCGCCCGATCTGGGCCTGTGGCGCACGCGGATCGGCGCCAACGGCGACATCATGGTCGGCGAGGACCAGTTGCGCACGCTGGCCGCGAACAGTCGGGGCGCCGAGTCGTTCGTGCATCACGTGGACAAGCTGCTGGGCAAGCCGTGGGACGACGCGCTGGAGCCGTTCCGCCGGGCCGGTGACGGCGCGCCGGTCACCTGGCTGCACCGGGTGGGCTGACCCGCCGCGACCTGTGGCACCCTCGACACGTGTCGACTGATCCGCGCCGCTCACCCAACTGGTGGGTGGCACCCGTGCTCGGGTTGGTCGTCGTGGTGGCCGCGGTGGCGGCGCTGATCGTGCGGGACATATACCACCAGCAGCCGTCGGCCGGAGCGGCCGGCACCGGCTCGCCACCGGGCGCGTCGTCCGTGCCCGGTTCGGGCCGGCCGGGGCCGACGACCGTGGCGTACGCCCAGGACTTCGCCAACTACCCGCAGCACGCGCAGGTGCTCGAGGTGCTCCAGGGATACTTCAACGCCATCAACGACAAGCGGTACGACGAGTGGGTGTCCGTCGTCACGCCGTCGCTCGCGGCCGAGCAGACCGAACAGGCGTTCCGCAACGGCTACAAGTCCACGCACGACGGCTCGATCTACATCTACCGCGTGGACAGCGCGCCGGAGGGTGGCGCGCGCGTGCTGCTGTCCTTCACCAGCGTGCAGGCACAGAGCGACGCACCGCAGAACTTCCCGCACACGTGCATCCACTGGCAGGTCGTCGTGCCGCTGGCGTGGAGCGAGAAGGCCCAGCAGTACCAAGTGGACGCCGGCATCACCGGCAGTTCACCGCAGAAACAGGCTTGTTAGCTGAGCTGGTACGGACACCGGATTCGGCACGTCAACGACCTCGCGCACCAGACACCGCTGTCGCCGGAGTCCGGCCTGCCCGGGCTGGTGGCCCTGGTGCTGCTGGCCGGATGGGCGGTGCGGCCGCTGCGCCGCTCGGCCACCGTGGGTCTGCTCGTCTGGGGCTGGCTGAACCTGGTCGGCGGGGCACTGTCGGTGCTGCCGTTGCCGTTCCTGCCGTTCCGTCCGGAGCAGACGCTGCACCACTACGCCTTCCACGTGGTGTACGCGGTGCTGCAGATCCCGTTGCTGGTCGTGACGACCCGGGATCTGAAGAAGGCGTGACCAGACAGCAGGTGCCGCACCATGAGTGCGGCCTGCTGTCCAGGACGGTCGTCAGTTCGCCGTGAAGACCAGCGCCACGTTGTGGCCACCGAAGCCGAACGAGTCGTTCATGGCGGCGGTCAGCCTGACCTTGCGCGCCTCGCCGTACACCACGTCCAGTCCCACACCGGGATCCAGGTTCTCCAGGTTCGCGGTCGGCGGGATCAGCCCGTTGTACACGGACAGGATCGTCGCGATCGACTCGACGGCGCCGGACGCGCCGAGCAGGTGACCCAGCGACCCCTTCGGCGCGGTCAGGATCGGGTGGTCACCGATCGACTTGCGCACCGCCAGCGTCTCCGGCACGTCACCGACCGGGGTGGAGGTGGCGTGCGCGTTGACGTGGCCGATGTCGGCCGGGTCGACGCCGCTGTTGCGCACGGCCGCCGCGATCGCCCGCGCCTGGCCGATGGCCTCCGGATCCGGGGCCGTGATGTGGTACGCGTCCGCCGACGTGCCGACGCCGGCCAGCCGCGCGTACACCCGGGCGTTGCGGGCCGCGGCGTGTTCGGCGCGTTCCAGCACGACGATGCCGGCGCCCTCGCCGAGCACGAACCCGTCCCGCGCGGTGTCCCACGGCCGGGACGCGTGCTCCGGGTCGTCGTTGCGCGTGCTCATGGTGCGCGCCTGCGCGAAGCCGGCCATGGTGATCGGCACGATGCACGCCTCGGCGCCACCGGCCACCACGATGTCGGCCTCACCGGAGCGGATCATCCGCCAGCCCCAGCCGATGGCCTCGGCGCCGGACGCGCACGCGGATACGGGAGCGTGCACACCGGCCCGCGCCCCGAACGCGAGACCGACATGCGCCGCGGGGCCGTTGGGCATCAGCATCGGCACCGTCAGCGGCGACACCTTGCGCATGCCCTGGTTCTGCAGCAGCTCGTTCTGGTTCAGCAGCGTTCCCACGCCGCCGATGCCGGTACCGACGATCACCGCGAGCCGGTCCTTGTCGACCGAGTCCGTCAGCTCGGCGTCCTGCCACGCCTGCTGGGCCGCCACGATGGCGACCTGCTCGGACCGGTCCAACCGGCGGGCCTCCACCCGAGGCAGGACCTCGGTTGGCTCGACCGCGAGTGTCGCCGCGAACGTGACCGGTATGCCCAACCGCTGCACCCACTCGAAGTCCAACGTCCGGGCGCCACTGCGACCGGCCAGCAGTCCGTCCCAGGTGGTGGCGACGTCCCCGCCCAGCGGGGTCGTCGCGCCCAACCCGGTGACGACGACGTCGATACCGCTCATCTCGTCTCCGTATCGATGGCGATCAGGTTCGGGTACCTGCTCACCGCTTGCTTGCGATGTAGTTCACCGCGTCGCCGACCGTCTTGAGGTTGGCCAGCTCGTCGTCCGGGATCTTGACGCCGAACTTGTCCTCGGCCTGCACCGCGATCTCGACCATGGACAGCGAGTCGATGTCCAGGTCATCCACAAAGGATTTTTCGGGCGTCACGTCGGCAGCCGCGACACCGGCGATCTCCTCGACGATCTCGGCGAGTTCCTTCTCGATTTCCTCGTTCGCCACCGAACGTTCCCTCCTTGCTGTAGCCTCCTCGGCCGCTCGGCCGAGGGGAGTCTTCCGCCTTGAATCAGGGACTGATCACGACTTGCGCAGCGTAGGACAAGCCCGCGCCGAAGCCGACGAGGAGTAGCACGTCCCCGCTGTGCACCCGTCCGGCGGCCCGCATGTGGTCCAGCGCCATCGGGATCGACGCGGACGACGTGTTGCCGGAGTACACGATGTCGTCGGCGACGATCATGTCGTCCCGCGCGCCCTCGCTGTGCAGCTTCTTCGCGATCGCGCTCACGATGCGCAGGTTGGCCTGGTGCGGGATCAGTACGTCCACATCGGACGGTTTGAGGCCGGTCAGTTCCAGTGCGCGCAACGCGATCGGCGCGACCTGCGTCGTGGCCCACCGGAAGACCGACTGGCCCTCCTGGTAGATCCACCGGTCGTCGCGCATGTAGATGAGCTCGGCGAGGTCGCCGGCGCTGCCCCAGACGACCGGCCCGATCGCCGGCTCGTCGGACGGTCCGACCACGGCCGCGCCCGCCCCGTCGGCGAAGATGATCGCGTTGGCGCGATCTGTCCGCTCGACCCAGTCGGCGAACCGCTCGGCGCCGACCACCAGCACCCGCCGGGCCGAACCGCCCCGGACCAGGTCCGACGCGGTGCCGACGGCGTAGCAGAAACCGGCGCACGCCGCGTTGAGGTCGAAGGCGCCGGCGCCCTTGATGCCGACCATGTCGGCGATCCGGGCGGACGCGTTCGGGATCTGCGTGGGCATCGTGCACGTCGCGACGATCACGGTGTCGATGTCGGTGGGCGCGAGCCCGGCGTCCGTGACGGCCCGGCGACCTGCCGCGGCGCCCATGTCGATCAGGCGCTCGTCCGGTTGGGCGGCGCGCCGTTCGATGATCCCGACCCGGTCGCGGATCCACTCGTCGCTGGTGTCCATCACCTGCGCGAGGTCGTCGTTGGTGACGATCTTGTCCGGCTGGAAGCTGCCGGTGCCCAGGATGCGGGTACCGCGCGCGCCCTGCGCCGGCGTGAGCGAGGTCAGACCGGTCACTGGTCGCCCCCGACCAGCGCCGCCTCGACCTTCGCCAGATCGTCCGGGGACTTCAACGGGATCGTCATCATGCCCTTCAGTTCGCGTTTCACCAGGCCGGACAGTGTGCCGGCGGGCGGCATCTCGACCGTCGCCGTGACGCCGAGATCGGCCAGCGCGGCCATGCAGTAGTCCCAGCGGACCGGCTTGGTCACCTGCGCGACCAGTCGGTCGAGTTCGTCGACGCCCGACGTCACCACCGCACCGTCCGCATTGGACAGCAGCGGGAACTCGGGGTCGGTCACCGTGACGCCGGTGGCGTGCGCGCGCAGCGCCTCCTCGGCGGTGGCCATGTAGGGCGTGTGGAACGCGCCGGCCACCTTGAGCTGGATGATCTTGACGCCCGGCCGGGCCGCCGCGGACAGCTTCTCCAGCGCGTCCCGGCCGCCCGCCGCGACGATCTGGCCGGCGCCGTTGATGTTCGCGCCCACCAGGTCGAACTCGGCCAGCCAGGAGATGATCTCCGCCGGCTCGCCGCCCATCACGGCGGCCATCCCGGTCGGCTCGAGCGCGCACGCGGCCGCCATCGCCCTGCCTCGCACGGCCGCCAGTGCCACGGCGTCGTCCGCGCTGAACACGCCGGCCATCGCGGCCGCGGCCAGTTCGCCGACGGAGTGCCCGGCGATCGGCGTGCCGGCCGGCACCTCGATCCGCTTGCGCAACTCGTCGAACGCGATCAGGCTCAGCGCCACCACGAGCGGCTGCGTGATCGCGGTGTCCTGGATCTCCTCGGCGGTCGCGGTGGTGCCCAGCGTCAGCAGGTCCAGCCCGGTCGCGTCGGACCACGTCGCCACGCGCGCGGCGACACCGTCCAGCTCGAGCCACGGGCTGAACATGCCGGGTTTCTGGGCGCCCTGCCCGGGCGCGAGGAGTGCGATCACAGCCTCCAAGTGTGGACACCGGACCTGGTGGATGGGGATGCTGCCGGCGACCAACTCCGGCCGCTCAATTTGTAGGTTACCTACAACTGTGGCCAGTAGTCCCAAGTCCGCAACCTTAAAGTCTTGCGATATCTTGGTCGTTTCGTTGTGGGTGTCCTCTACCACAGCCCACGGACCCGCGCCAGCCGGCCGACGGTGAGTGCGACCCTGAGCACCAGCGCGTCACGCGGATCGCCCGGGTTGCGTCCGGTGATCTCGGTGACCCGGCGCAACCGGTAGCGGACCGTGTTCGGGTGAACGAACAACAGCCGCGCGCAGCCCTCGAGCGTGCCGCCGGTCTCCAGGTAGGTGTCCACGGTCTCCAACAGCGCCCCGCCGGCCTCCTCGAGCGGCCGCGCGACCCGGTCGATGAGCTGGCGTTCGGCCTCGGGGTCGCCGGCCAACGCGCGTTCGGGCAGCAGGTCGGCCGAGCGCACCGGGCGCGGCGCCGACGGCCAGCCGACCACGGCGCGCAGCCCGGACAGCGCGTCGGCCGCGCTGCGGTGCGCCTCGCCGAGATCCGCCACGGTCGGTCCGGCCACGACCGGGCCGGCGCCGAAACTGCCGGCGAGCCGGGTGAGCAGGTCCCGGTCGCCCGGCCGGTCGGTCCGCCCGCCCAGTACCACGACCAGTCGCGTGCCCTGCACCGACAACAGCACCGGCCGGCCGATCCGCGCGGCCCGGCTGCGCACACCGAACACGACGGTCGGCGGATCGTCCGCGGAGGGTCGTCCGACCAGGACGGTAGCCTCGGTGGCCGGATCCCAGCCCAGCGCGGACGCCCGCGACAGCAGCGACTCCTCGGCGTCGCCACGCACGATGCCGTCCACGACCAGCGCCTCCAGCCGGGCGTCCCACGCACCGCGCGCCTCGGCCGCGGCCGCGTACGACGTGGCCGCTGTGAACGCGATCTCACGGCCGTAGCGCAGCACGGACTCGGTCAGGACGGCGCGTTCGGCCGGATCGGCCGCCAGCCCCGGCAGCCCCTGTTCGAGCACCTCCAGCGCCAACCGGACGAGCTCGACGGTGTGCCGCAGGCTGACCCAGTGGTACATGTCGCGCGGCGCGGACCGGAACGCGTCGGCGGAGAGCTGGAACGCGGTGGCCGGGTCGTGGAACCACTCGACGAACCCGGCCACGCCCGTCTGCGCGATCAGCAGCACGTTGGCCCGCTGGTCGGCCGGCAGCCGCGCGAACCACGGCAGCTGCTGCTCCATCGTCGCCACGCTGGTGGCGGCGAGCTGGCCGGACGCCCGTTCGATCTTCCGCAGCGTGCGCTCGGACACGGCGGCGGTGCGGGGGACCGGATCCCGGCCGGCGGCGGCGGTCATGGGAGTCAGAATCGCACGATCACGGGACCAGCAGCAGCTTGCCCGTGGTCAGGCGGGACTGGAGGTCCGCGTGCGCCTGGCCGGCGTCGGCCAGCGGGTACGTGTGGCCGATCCGCAGGGTGAGGTGGCCCGCGGCGATCATGTCGAACACGTCGGTGGCGCGCCAGACCAGCTCGTCGCGCTCCGCCGTGTGGTGCACGAGCGTGGGACGCGTGACGAACAGGGAGCCGCCGGAGTTGAGGCGTTGCAGGTCGAACGGCGGGACCTGGCCGCTGGACCCGCCGAACAGCACGAGCATCCCGCGTCGCCGCAGGCTGGCCAGGCTCGCCTCGAACGTGTCCTTGCCGACGCCGTCGTAGACCACGTGCACGCCGACGCCGTCGGTGATCCGGCGCACCTCGTCGGCCACGTCCCGCTCGGTGTACCGGATGACCTCGTCGGCGCCCGCCTCCCGCGCGAGCTCCTCCTTGGCCGCCGTGGACACCGTGCCGATCACCCGGGCGCCCAGGTACTTCCCCCACTGCGTCAGCAGCAGGCCCATACCGCCGGCCGCCGCGTGCACGAGCACCGTCTCGCCGGCCTGGACCGGGTAGGTCGACTTCAACAGGTAGTGCGCGGTCATCCCCTGGAGCATCGCGGCCGCCGCGGTCCGGTCGTCGACGCCGTCCGGCACTGGTACCGCCACCGCGGCCGGGACCACGACCTGCTCGGCGTAACTGCCCATCGCCGACGCCCACGCCACCCGGTCGCCGACCCGGAAGTCCGTCACGTCCGCCCCGACCTCGCGAACCGTGCCGGCACCCTCCATCCCGAGCCCGAACGGCGGTTTGACCGGGTAGACGCCGGAGCGGTGGTAGGTGTCGATGTAGTTGACACCGGCCGCGGCCACGTCGACCAGGAGATCACCCGATCCCGGTTTGGGGCCTTCCAGTTCGGTGAGCGTCAGAACTTCCGGACCGCCGGTCTCGTTCACCCGGATCGCGCGCACAGAAACCTCCCGTTGTGAGGACTACGACACCGCGTGCAACCACGGATGCCGCGGCGACATTCCATGGCCTGCGCGGCATCGGGGGTCCGGGGGCAGAGCCCGCCGGCCGGGGGACCGGGGGCTTGGCCCCCGGGAAGGCACTGATGAGCCGATCCGGCGAAGGACGAAGTCCGAGCAGGGCTCGGCCGATCGGCGAAGGCCCCCTTGGCGTACGACGTGGCACGTCCGCCAAGAGGGCCCTTCTCCCCGGTCCCCACCGGTAATTCCACTCTGGACGGTCGAGGGAGTTACCGCCACCGCAATTGGCCGTTATCGCCCGATCGTGGTGGATGCGTTGATGTGACTTGGATTCACGTCACGCCGCGCCGGAGTCCGACAGCTGCGGGCCGGCCGCCTGGACGTCGTCGATCTGGTAACGCTGTGCCGCCTCGACCACCTTCGCCCTGTCGATCTCGCCACGTCGTGCCAGCACCGCCAGCACGCCGACCGCGATGGACGGCGCGTCCACCAGGAAGTAGCGCCGCGCCGCCGGCCGCGTGTCGGAGAAGCCGAAACCGTCCGTGCCCAGCGACACCATGTCACCGGTGACCCACGGCCGGATCAGGTCCGGCACCGCGCGCATCCAGTCCGACACCGCCAGGATCGGCGAGTCGTCGCCGGACAGCACCGTCGTCACGTACGGCACGCGTGGCTCGGCCCCCGGGTTCAGCAGGTTGTGCCGGTCGATCTCGACGGCCTCCCGGCGCAGCTCCGACCACGACGTCGCCGACCACACCTCGGCCCGCACGCCCCAGTCGTTGGCCAGCAACTCCTGCGCCCGCAACGCGTCCGGCATCGTCACGCCGGACACCAGGATCCGCGCCGTCGGCCCGTCCCCCTCCGGTGCGTCCGCGTACTTGTAGAGGCCGCGCAGCAGGCCCTCCACGTCCAGGTTCGCGGGCTCCGCCGGCTGCACGTAGGGCTCGTTGTAGACCGTGAGGTAGTAGAAGACGTTCTCCGGCTGGTCGCCGTACATCCGGCGCAGGCCGTCCTGCACGATGTGCGCGATCTCGAACGACCACGCCGGGTCGTAGCTGATCACGGCCGGGTTCGTCGCGGCGAGCAACAGCGAGTGGCCGTCGTTGTGCTGGAGGCCCTCGCCGGTCAGCGTGGTGCGCCCGGCGGTCGCGCCGAGCACGAAACCGCGCGCCATCTGGTCGGCCGCCGCCCACAGGCCATCGCCCGTGCGTTGGAAGCCGAACATCGAGTAGAAGATGTAGATCGGGATCATCGGCTCGCCGTGCGTGGCGTACGACGTGCCGGCCGACGTGAACGACGCGGTCGAACCGGCCTCGTTGATGCCCTCGTGCAGGATCTGGCCCTGCTCGCTCTCCTTGTAGGCCAACATCAGCGTCGCGTCCACGGACGTGTAGAGCTGGCCGTGCGGGTTGTAGATCTTCTGCGTGGGGAACATCGAGTCCATGCCGAACGTGCGTGCCTCGTCCGGGATGATCGGCACCAACCGGCCGCCGATGTTCGGGTCCTTGCCCAGGTCCCGGACCAGCCGGACGAACGCCATCGTCGTGGCGACCTCCTGCTTGCCGGAACCGCGCTTGACCACGTCGTAGACCTTGTCGCCGGGCAACACGAGCGTGGTGGCCGACTTCGTCCGCCGCTCCGGCACGAACCCGCCGAGCTGCCGGCGCCGCTCCACCAGGTACTGGATCTCCGGCGCGTCGTGGCCGGGGTGGTAGTACGGCGGCAGGTATGGGTCGTCCTCGAGGGCCTTGTCCGTGATCGGGATGCGCAATTCGTCCCGGAACAGCTTCAGGTCCTCCAGCGTCATCTTCTTCATCTGGTGCGTGGCGTTGCGGCCGGCGAAGTGCGGGCCGAGGCCGTAACCCTTGATGGTCTTGGCCAGGATCACGGTCGGCTGGCCGTGGTGCTCCATCGCAGCCTGGTACGCCGCGTAGACCTTGCGGTAGTCGTGGCCGCCACGCTTGAGGTTCCAGATCTCCCGGTCGCTCATGGCCGCGACCATCTCCTTGGTCCGCGGGTCGCGGCCGAAGAAGTGCTCGCGGACGTAGGCGCCGTCATTGGCCTTGTACGTCTGGTAGTCGCCGTCCGGCGTGACGTTCATCAGGTTGATCAGCGCGCCGTCCCGGTCCGCGGCCAGCAGCGCGTCCCACTCCCGGCCCCAGATCGCCTTGATGACGTTCCAGCCGGCGCCCATGAAGAAGCTCTCCAGCTCCTGGATGATCTTGCCGTTGCCGCGGACCGGGCCGTCGAGGCGCTGTAGGTTGCAGTTGATCACGAACGTGAGGTTGTCCAGGCCCTCGTTCGCGGCCACGTGCACCAGCCCGCGCGACTCGGCCTCGTCCATCTCCCCGTCGCCGAGGAACGCCCACACGTGTTGCTGCGACGTGTCCTTGATGCCGCGCGCGTGCAGGTAGCGGTTGAACCGGGCCTGGTAGATCGCGTTCATCGGGCCAAGCCCCATGGACACGGTCGGGAACTCCCAGAAGTCCGGCATCAGCCGCGGGTGCGGGTAGGACGGCAGGCCGCCCCCGGACCCGGCGTGCGAGTGCTCCTGCCGGAAGCCGTCGAGGTGGTCGGAGGACAGCCGGCCCTCCATGAACGCCCGGGCGTAGATGCCCGGCGAGGCATGTCCCTGGATGAACACCTGGTCGCCGCCGCCGGGGTGGTCCTTGCCGCGGAAGAACCAGTTGAAGCCGACCTCGTAGAGGGTCGCGGACGACGCGTAGGTGGAGATGTGGCCGCCGACACCGACACCGGGCCGCTGCGCGCGGTGCACCGTCATCGCCGCGTTCCACCGGATCCACGCGCGGTAGCGGCGTTCGGTCTCCTCGTCACCGGGGAACCACGGCTCGCGCTCGGTCGGAATCGTGTTGATGTAGTCGGTACTGGTCAGCGCCGGCACGCTGACCCGGCGTTCCCGGGCCCGTTCCAGCAGCCGCAACATGAGGTAGCGGGCACGCTGCTGCCCGGCCGCGGCCAGGACGGCGTCGAAGGAGTCCAGCCACTCGCCGGTCTCCTCCGGATCGATGTCCGGCAGGTGCGCGGCGAGGCCGTCCCGGATCACGCGGACACGGCCGGTCGCGGCGGCAGCGCCCGTTCCCGTGTTGGCGCCGGCTCCGGAAGCGTTGCTGTTCTGCGGGGCCAAGGGATCTCCTAGCCTGATTGCGGTTCTCGTGACGCGCGGCCGGTCGGACGGGCCGCAACGCCCCCTGTACGTCCCTGCCACACTATGCCGCCGACGTGCCACTACCCGCGAGTAGCTCTGGATCGTTCCGTGCGGGCATGATGTCCGTCGTGAGCCAGGCCACCCGTCGGCGCCTGGAGGGCGCGGCGGTGCGTTCGTGTGGACGGGAACCTACCGGTGCGGTGGTGGTGTCGTCAGCCGCTCGTGACCGGGTTGTCATCGGCGTTCGCCGGTGTGGAGGGCCCGCTGCCAGGGGCGAGTCGCGGCGTGTCTCGGTGTGGACGGTTGCGCCGCGGCCCCTGGCAGTGTTCGCTAACCAGGATTGGTGTCGGATCAACCGTGCGGTGGCTCGCCCGACTGGGTCAGCTACCGCACTGGCGTAGTTGGAGGAGTGAAAAGCCGTGGTCGCCGCGGAAGACGCTGGCAAGGCCGGCGTCGCCGATAAGCTCGGGATCGAGCCTGACCATGTGGTCGGGGAGCTCGGTTGGGACGAGGACGTCGATGACGACGTCCGTGCCGCAGTCGAGGAGCGTTGCGGCAGCGAGCTGCTCGATCTCGATGACGGTGTGGACGAGGTATTGGACGTCATCCTGCTGTGGTGGCGGGAGACCGACGGTGACCTGGTCGACCAGCTCATGGACGCGACCGGCCCGCTGGCCGAGGACGGGGTCATCTGGGTGCTGACCCCGAAGACAGGGCGGCCGGGCCACGTGGAGCCGAGCGACATCGCGGAGGCGGTGCCCACCGCGGGCCTGGCGCAGACGTCGAACATCAGCGTCGCGTCCGACTGGTCCGGTACCAGGCTGGTATCGCCGAAGTCGGCCAAGTCCCGTCGCTGACCACACCGTCCGCCGTCCGATCCGACCGAGGCCGCCACTAAGCTGCGTCGTCAATGGGACAGCTCAGCCGTCGCTGTCCGTCACGTTCTCTGGGAGGGCGGTACCCCCATGGCGGTCGAGGTCGGTTCGGAGGCCCCGGACTTCACGCTCAACGACTACAACCGGGAGAAGGTGTCCCTGGCGTCGTTCCGCGGCGGCAAGAACGTGCTCCTGGTGTTCTACCCGTTCGCCTTCAGCGGTATCTGCACGGGCGAGCTGTGCCAGGTCCGGGACGAGCTGGCGGACTACCAGAACGACCGCGTGCAGGTTCTCGGTGTGTCGGTGGACCACCCGTTCGCGTTGAAGGCGTGGGCGGCGAAGGAGGGCTACGAGTTCCCGCTCCTGTCCGACTTCTGGCCACACGGCGAGGTCGCAAAGGCGTACGGCGTCTTCAACGACGCCGCTGGTATGGCCAACCGCGGCACATTCCTGATCGACAAGGACGGCGTAGTCCAGTTCGCCGAGGTGAACCAGCCCGGCGAGGCCCGCGACCAGGACTCGTGGAAAAAGGCCATCGCCACCCTGTCAGCCTGACCCGTCGCCGGCCCGTGTTGGGCCGGCGGCTGGGGCGTATAGCTCAGCGGTAGAGCACCGGCCTTACAAGCCGGCGGTCGTAGGTTCGATCCCTACTGCGCCCACACGAGCCGTTTGGGCAGGGGAATCGGCTGGCGGTCCATAGGACCGCCAGCCGATTCTGGTTCTTGCGGCTCAGCTGGCCGGGATCACCTCCACCGCGGCCATGTTCCATGGGTCGGTCGTCGGTGCGTTGGTGCCGACTGTGATCGCGCCTGGATTGAGGTTTGCCGTTGCCTGTTGTGTCCACATCGTGTTTGACCCGACTGTGTCCAGGAACTGGTTGACCAGTGTTTGGCCGGAAAGCACTGCGCGTCCGGTCGCGTTGGTCCAGTCGTTGCCGACCGCCCAGATGTGCGATCCGTTGCCGGTGGTGGTCAGCGTGACCTGCGGCGCTCCGGTTGTCGCGCCGGTTGCCGCTGTGCCGCCGACGTGTTGGCCGGCGCCAGCTAGTGCGGTGACTGTGATCGAACCGTCGAAACCGGTGTGTTGGAGCGTGGCGCTGACGATCGCCGCGTTGATCGGGTCGGTTGCGAAGGCCGTCCATACTTCGGCGTCGCCCGCTGCCGTGTTGGATCGGGCGGCTGGTGACCAGGTCAGGCCGCCGCCGCTGACACCTGTGACAGCCTGGCCGCCTGCTGTTGGTCCGTCGGTGGCAATCAGGGCCAGCAGGAGTTCTCCGCCGGCGGTGGTGAAAACGGGTGGTGTGGCTAGAGTGCCGGCCGGGGTGGGCTGATCCGTGGTGCGGATGGTGTCGGTGTGCAGGCCGCTGGTGGCGGCGATGGCGGGCAACAACTCTACCGACACCTCGTCCCAGTGGTCGCCGACCGGGCCGGTGTCACCGGTGTTCACCGTGGTGTCCGCCGCGGTGATCGGGCCGGTGGCCTGGACCCACGAACTGTCCTGTACGCGGGTGTCCAGGAACTGGTGGACGACGCTTTGGCCACTCGGCGGGGTGACCGGCGCCGCGTGGGTCCAGTCGTGGCCGACCGTCCATACCGCGGTGTTCGGTCGGGTCGTGGTCAACGCGTTGCTGGGCGAGCCGAACGGTGCGCTTGCCACCGATGTCGCGCCTAGCACCGGGTTGGCGCCGGTGTAGGTCGCCACCGTTAGGCCCCCGTCGTATCGTCCATTGTGGAGTGTTGCGGTGACCGTCGCGTTGGTCAGCGGGTTACGGGTGTATGCCTGCCATACCTCCGCTGTGCCGTTGGCCGTGTTCGCTCGACCGGCCAGTGTCCACGTCAGCCCACCACCGCTCACCCCGGTGACCGACTGGGTCGGCGTTGTCGGGCCGTCGGTGGACACGAACGCCAGTGCCAGTTCATTGCCCGCCGTGGTGGTCAACGGCGGCGACGTGATCGTGGGCGATGGGGACGTGTTGTCGTGCGAGACGATCTGGTCCAGTGCGGGCACGGGGCTGGTCAAACCGAGTGCGGCGGCACTGTTGATCAAGTCAGCAGTCTCCTGAGCGCGATCGGTGGCCAGGCCGGACGCGATCCGGAAGTCCACGATCCGCTGTATCCGGGTCAGGATGTCCGGCTCGTTGGCGATGGCCGGATCGACCGACTGCGCCGACGTGGTCCCGTCCAGGTTCGCCTCCAGGAACGCGGCGGTGGAGTGCACGCCCACCGCGCTCCGGCACGCGTCGCCGATTCCGTCCAGCAGCGAGTCCTTCTGGTCCGGATTGGCCGTGTGCGGGCAGTTGTCGACCGCGTCCGGCACACCGTCGCCATCCGAGTCGTTGGTCGCGGTCACCTGGCCGTTGCGCACGGGGTAGACGTAGCGGCCGAGTTGGCTGCTGTTGTGGCTGCCGTGCACCAGACCGGTCGGGTTGCTGTCCAGGAACGACCCGGGCACACCGGAGCCGGGCAGCTCGAAGAACGTGCCGGGATTGCCGGTGCCTTGCGAGAATCCGGCGCGGGCCGACGAGCCGCCGAGGCAGTTCTGGTCACCGCCCGACGCGGTACCGGTCTCCCATGCGATGCCGTCGTAGTTGAACTCGATGTCGAAGTTCCCCGGCCCGGTGTCGCTCCGGTCGACCAGTACCACCTGGAAGTTGTTCCGCGCGTCGTTGGTGCCCGCCGCGAAACAGTCGACTCCCGGCCACGTCACGCCGAACGCCGCATGCCCGTCGACGAAGCCGTTGCCGTAGGTCAGCACGTTGCCGACCCGGGTGTCCACGTCGGCGAAGAACGGCGCGATGATCACATGTTGGGTCGATGTCAGGTCGAACGGCGTGAACGCGCTCAGCGGACCGTCGAACGTGACGTTGCCGTTGTTGTTGACGAACAGCTGCGAATACGTCGTGCCGAAGAAGTTCGGCGTGAACGGCAGCGGCACCGCGCCGGTCGAGTTGTCGTCGTTGCCCGGCAGGGTCGACGTGGTGAAGCCGGGTCGGATCGTGCCGGTGCCGACCGAACCGCTGGGCAGGCACGGGTCGGTGCCCAGCCGGAGGTCGTCGTGCAGGTTGCCGCCGCGTGCGTCACGGATCGGCGCGCCGATGCTGCCGTCCATCAGCATCGGCATGTCGGTGTTCACCGCGGCCGTGTTCTGGATGCACGGGTGTGCGAGCTTGAACCCGTCCGGGATGCCGTCGCCGCCGGAGTCGGCGCGCGTCGGGTCGAGCGACAGGGCCAGTTTCTGGCCGGCGGTCATGGTGTCGCCGGGGATGGGCGCGTTCGGGTCGACCTCGTCGTAGCTCCAGGTTTCGGTCAGCGCGGGCGAGCCGTCGGTGCCCGCGACGCCGGTACCGGACAGCGCGACGTGCACGGTTCCCGTTGCGGGCGCGGGATAGCCGGTGAACACGTACGGTCCGGCGCCGCTGCCGGTCACGGCGGTCGCGGCTTGGCCGTTCACGGTCAGCGTCGCGGCCGTCACGCCGGTCATCGGCCGGTCGTAGGTCACCGACACCTTCGGCAGAGCGGCGATCCACGGGTAGGTGTACTCGGGGTAGATCAGCAGCGACTGCGCCACGTTGGTGCTCGCGGCGGCCGGTGCCTGTCGTTGGATCT
>Ga0207664_10000421_pt1 | contig 30266 bp, 24 predicted proteins | sample LARL83metaG_FD_184349 | JGI IMG/M metagenome (GOLD analysis project Ga0207664, IMG submission 184349) | Corn, switchgrass and miscanthus rhizosphere microbial communities from Kellogg Biological Station, Michigan, USA - LAR L8-3 metaG... | ecosystem: Host-associated > Plants > Roots >... | reverse complement strand
CCGGCTATCGCCCTCAGCTCGACGGTGACCACGTCGTCGAAGACGCGGCGCCCGTTCGGGAACCCCGCGGGGTCGCCGGCCACCAGGCCGAACTTGTTCGGTGAGCCGGCGGGCGTGATGGCCATGCTCAGCCGGAGCATGTCGGCCGGGGTGGTGCCAGTGAAGTTCTGGAAGCCGTCGACGATCCCGCCCGGGATGCCTGTCATCAGGATCGCCATCAGGTCGGCCCGCGGCGTGCCGTTCAGGCCGGCGAGGTTCTTGAAGGCCGGCACTCCTTCGACGAGCCCCGGGTAGAGGACCGGCAGCAGCTTCGCCAGTTCCGGCTGCTGCACGTACTTGGCGAACTGGCTGTCCTGGCTCGGAGCTACGGCATTCCAGCGGTCCTTGTCGCCCATCGGGACGATGACCTCGTTGAAGAGCGGGTTGCCAAGGCGCGAGACCTGGACAAACGGCCCCGCCTCCACATTGCCGTCGTTCTGAATCACGCGAGCGCGCCGCCGGCTGGCGGAGGTCCAGGCGCCGATCGTCGAGCGGGAGTCGCTGACGAGGGTGGGGTTGGAACCATCGCGCGTGAGGTCCGTCTTCGGGACCTGGATTGCGATCGTGTGCACGTTGTAGCCCTCGGTCGCGTTGACGGGGGAAGTTGGCGCGCTGGGGATCAAGTGCAGACCCTGGAAGGGCCGCAGGTCACCGAGATCGAAGATTGAGCCGAGGTCGACGTAGAAGGCTTCCGCGCGCTGGCCCGCGAAAACCTTGCGGCCGCCGCTGAGCGAGTGCACGGCCGGCGTCCCGAGGTTGTCCGCGTACATGGGCGTCGACCGCGGGCCGATGTTGCAGGGCGGGCAGCGCAGCGGGTGGTCGTTGAGAACGGTCGAGACGCCGTTCTGCACGCGCGTCACGGTGTAGAACTGGCGCCGGTTCCAGCTGGAGTCGGTCAACGATCCGATCGGGCCGGTGTTGTAGAGGAACGTGTCCGGGTTCATGACCACCGTCTGGAACCTGAACTGGTACGTGATGTCCGCCAGAGCGTCGCCGTTGTTGTCGATGTGGATCTCGTAGAGGACGTCGTCGCCGAACTCGTAGAAGTTCGGGCCGCCGGCGGGCCCCTCGAGCGGGATGTAGTTGGCGATCAGCGTCACCTTGTCGGACGCGTCAGGGCTGACGAATGCGTAGAAGTCGGTGCTGTCGGCAACGGGATCCTTGGCGATCTCCGGAGCCTCGCGATGCGAAGACATGCCTATGCCCTCCCCAGCAGCCGGTCGACCAGCTCGGTGTCCTTGAAGACGACCTCTTTGGAGCCGGTCATGACGGCCACCTCGCCCGTCTCCGCGTTGCGGATGTGGGCGACGATCGGGCCCTGCTTCGCCGCGCGCGCCTTCCGGCTGCTCGCGCTCGAGCCCGGCAGGTTGAGCTTGCCGAGGGCGGTGAGCGCGACGCCGGATCCGGCGACTCCCAGCGATGCCCGGGCCAGGAACTTCCGACGTGTCAAGTCGGCCATGGGTCTCCCTCCTCTCCTGTGGTGAACCCGCGGGGGTTCTTCAACCGCTGATACGGAGGGAGACCGCGAACGGATCAATTGATCCACGGCGCCGCGAACTGCGTACAAATACGCGGGATGAGTGCGCGCGACCTGCGCGAGCTGAGCGATCCCGACCTCGCCTCGGCGCTGGCGTCCGGCGAAGTCGCGGCGCTCGGCGAGCTGTACGACCGCTACGGTTCGCTCGCCTTCGCGGTCGCGGTGCGGGTGGTCGGAGACGCGGGCCGCGCCGAAGACGTCGTCCAGGAGGCATTTCTGAAGGTCTGGCGCAGCGCCGCCCGGTTCGACGCCCAGCGCGGCTCGCTGCGTGGCTGGCTGCTCGCCTGCGTGCGCAACCGCGCCATCGACAGCCTGCGCGGGCGCGGCGCCCACGAGCAGGCCGAGCTGGAGCTGCAGCCCGAGCTGGTCGCCACCGGCTCGGGATCCGACCCGTGGCGCGAGGTGTCGCGATCGCTGGAGCGCTCCGCGATCCAGGAGGCGCTCTCGAGTCTCCCGGCCGAGCAGCGGCAGGCCATCGAGCTGGCCTATTACGGCGGCTATACGTACTCGGAGATCGCCGAGATGTCCCGGGTCCCGCTCTCGACCGTCAAGGGCAGGGCGCGGCTGGCGCTGGAGAAGCTCCACTCCTACCTTGTGGGCAGAGGCATGGTCAGCGATGCGGTCTGAGCACGAGGTGATGGAGGACGCGGTGGCGGCGTACCTGCTGGGCGCCGGCGAGCCCGGCGAGGCCGAGACGGTCCGCGCCCACCTGACCGGCTGCGCCTCCTGCCGCGAGCTGGCCGCGCGCCTGAGCCGCGCCGCGGCAGCCCTACCCCTGGCTGTGGAGGAAGCCGCACCGCCCGGCCGCCTGCGGGAGCGAATCCTAGCCGCGGCCTCGGCCGAGGCGCCACACGCGAGCGCCCCTTCTCCGCATTTGCCAGCCAGCGCTCCCCTGCGCCTGCCGCGCAGACCGGCTTTGGTAAACAAACGCGGCTCTGAGCGGTGGCTGCCGCTGGCGGCGGCCGCGGTGGCGCTGCTCGCGGTCGGCGTGGCCGGTGGGATCGGCGTGAGCCGGGCGACGGCGCCCAACGTGGCCGCGGCGCACTACTCGCTCAACGGCTCCGGCTCGCTGCAGGGCGCGGCCGCGTCCGTGGTCGACTTCCGCGGCACCGGCACCACGCTGGTCGAGTTCCGCGGCCTGCCGGCGGCGCCGGCGGGCAAGGTCTACGAGCTCTGGCTGATCCCGAACGGCGCCAAGCCGATCGCAGCGGGCGTGTTCTCGCCCGACGCCGACGGAAGCAAGGTCCTGGTCCTGCCGCGCGACCTCGGCGGCATCTCGGTGATGGCGGTGACCGTCGAGCAAGGGCCGGCCGGGGCCACCCAGCCGACGCAGCAGCCGGAGCTCAGCGGCTCCTTAGCCTGAACCCGACGACGGCGCCCAGCGCCACCGCCTCCAGCCCCGCCATCGCGACGAAGGCCAGGGGGATCGCCAGCGCCCCCCGGCTGCCGACGAGCGCCGCCATGATCACGGCGCGGCCGGCGACCTGGCCTGTGTTGGTGAAGAGAGGCGTGCGCGTGTCACGCAGCGCGATCAGGGTGCGGGCCAGGACCTCCGCGACCACGTAGGCCGGCAGCCCGACGGCATACGCCGCCAGCACGTCGTAGGTCAGCGCTCCGGCCGCGCCGCCGAAGCGGCCGTGCTCGAAGAGGATCCGGATGGCGATCCTCCCCAGCAGAACAAGGAGCACCGCGGCCGGGATCGCCAGGGCGATCACCGCCCCGAGCGCCCGCAGCAGCGTGGAGCGCAGCCGCGTCCAATCCGCCTCCTCCGCGTACGCCGCCAAGCGCGGGAAGGCGGACTGCCCCACCGCCTGCCCCAGCAGGGCGATCGGCAGGCCGACCAGCATGAACGCGTTCTGGATGGCGGGCAGCGCCGCGTGATCGGCGGCGCGCGATGCGAACGAGGTGTCGACGATGAACCCCGTGTAGGCGACGCCCACGGCGAGGCCGTTGGGGATCAGCAGGGCGATGGTCGCGCGCAGCCGGGCGTCGCCCGGATCCCAGGCCGGCCGGTAGCGGTAGCTGCCGCCGAGCAGGGCGGGCAGGAGGATCACCGCCTGCAGCACCGCCCCGAGCAGGACGCCGTACGCAGGCCCGTAGATCCCGAAGGCGGGATGCGCGCGCGTGGCGAGCACGCCCGCGATCAGGCCGAGGTTGTGCGCCGCGATCGAGAGGCCGGTCAGCTGGAAGCGGCTCTGGCTGTTGAGCACAGCGGTGGCGACGCTGCCGACCGCGAGGATCAGCGGCTGCAGCAGCATGACGCGCGTGAGGCCGGTCGCCAGCTCGCTCGTGTGCGCGTCAAAGCCCGGCGCGAGAACGTGTGTCACGAACGGACCCGCGAACATCTCGCCCGCGACGATCAACACCACGAAGGCGCCCAGCAGCGTGTTGAGCACCAGGCTGGCGAGCCGCGCGCCGGCGGCCGCGCCGCCCTCCCGGACCGTCGCCAGCAGGACCGGGATCATCGCGCTGGAGAGCGCGCCGCCGGCGATCAGGCTGAACAGCGCGTCGGGGAGGCGCACCGCGGCATAGAACGCGCTGGCGTCGGCGCCCGCGCCGAACTGGGCGTTGAAGAGCACCTGGCGCACAGCGCCCAGCAGGGCGGAGACGAAGAACGACGCCATCAGCACGGCGCTGGCCTGCGAGACGGTCAGCTCGCGGGTGAGGAAGCCCCGGATGTCGAGCACGTCGCTCGCCTGCGGGAATCCCATCCAGATGCTCTCCGCGATCGCGGAGAAGCCGCCCAGCAGGACGGGCCGGCGCTTTTCGACGGGCGCTGCTACGGCAGCCATGACAGGAGTTCTACAGACGCCAGGAGAAGCCCGGCCAGCCGTGGCGCCTGACGTCGTATGCCACGTAGGCGCCGAACACCGCTACGGCACCGAACGAGAAAACGAGGTGGAAAGCGTGGTGTGGCAGCGGGATGCTCAGCCCGTGAAAGACGGTGTGCAAGGTGTCGCCGGCTGCCACCGCGGTGACGAGATAGAGGGCGGCGCGCTTGGCGTCGGCACGCCTTCTGAGGAGCGCCGCGCGCACCGCCCTCACAGAGATCAGCTCCGCCCGTACGCCCTGGTGGCCGCGAACCCGGCGAAGAGGGCCGCGGCGGCGGTCAGCAGGTGGACGACGTTGTAGGACCCGGGCAGAGCGCCGGAAAAGCCCAGCAGGTGCCCAGTTGTCGGTTCGACCGCCAGGCCGAGGATCGTCACGAGGACGAAGACGATGCCGACGACGCGAGCCACGAGCTTGGCCGTGGACTCGCCCGCGAAGAACGAACCGAGCACGGCGACCCCGACGATCCAGTGGATGGCGTTCTGAACGCCTGTCAGCATGAGGATCGTGTAACCACCGACCGTCAGCGTCTTGCCGCCCGCGCCGAGTATGTCCTCGAGCAGGGCGACGGCGATGTACGCGATACCAAACACCAGCGCGTACGTCTGGACGATGCCGAAACGAGGAGACGAAGTCTCCATCGTCGCCGCGGATGAACCCATGGGGCATTCCTCCTATTGCTACTTGGCACTGCGAAGGCGGCGCCGTAATGTAATACGGCTCGTGGAGGAATGAGGACAAAAATTCGCCCCGACGGCCAGGGCTTCGTATAAGCAGCAGATGCATTCGCACAACCTGCCTCTGCTCGCGGTCCTCTGGCTGCCGGCGGCACTGGTCCTGCTGCGGCGCATCCCGGGCGTGGCTGAAAGCTGGCGCCGCACCGACGCGCTCACGCGCGCGGTCCTGCTGCTGATGGCCGTTGCGGCGGCCGTCCACCTCGCACTGATCCCGGCGCACGCGGCCGATCCAATCACCGCGGTGCTGTTCGCGCTCGACGCTTGCGGGCTGATCGCCGTCGGCGTCGCCGGGCTCCTGGGCATCCGCGGCTGGCGCGTCGCCGCCACCCTCCTGCTCCTCGGCGCCGTCGGCGCCTACGCAGCCTACGTCGTGACGGGGCGCGAGGTGCTGGATCTCACCGGCATCGCCACCAAGGTCGATGAGCTCGCCGCCGTCGAGCTGCTGCTGCTGGGCTGGCTAGTGAGGTCCCAGCGTCTCCGCTTCACGCGAACGGCGGCGGCGTTCGTCCGCAACCGCGGCATCGCCGCGGAGCTCCGCAACCCGGGCTAGAGCTCGCCACGTCCAGACCGGCAGCTGCCGGTCGCCGATCTCCTCCGCCATCTGGATCGCGGCCTTGAGATCTGCCTCCGCCTCGTCGAGCCGGCCCAGCTCGCGCCTGGCGATCCCGCGCGCCGCGATCGCATCGGCCTGCTCCCAGCGCGCGCCGATCTCGGCCAGGATTGCGATGGCCCGGTCGAAGCAGGGCAGCGACTCGTCATAGCGGCCGAGGTCGGTGAAGACCCTGGCCTTCTGGACCGTCGTGTTGGCGATGCTGAAGTCGTCGCCGCACTCCTCAGCAAGCCGGCTCGCCTCCTCCACGAGCTCCAGCGCGCCGTCGTTGTCCTGCATCTCGGAGCGGTTGATGGAGAGCGCGTTGAGGGCTCGCACGCGCGCCCAGCAGTCCTCCGGGTCTGCGAGGTCGAACGCCCGCCGCCAGATCTTCTCCGACTCCTCGTAGTGCTCCCGCGTCCACGGCACCCAGCCTGCGAAGAGCAGGCTGCGAACGACCGCCCAGGAGTCGCCGACGCGCTCAGAGGCCGCGAGCGACCGCTCCAGCAGCTGCTCCGCCTTGTCCACATCGCCTTCGTAGTTGATCGCGACGTCGCCGCGGTACCGCAGCGCGAGGGCCAGTGCGAAGGGGTCGTCCACCGCTTCGGCCAGCGTCACCGCGCGGTCGAGCGACTCCAGCGCGGCGCCGTACTCGCCCAGCCAGTACAGGGCCTCGCCCTTCCCGGCGAGAGCTCGCGCCTCGCGGGCCCCCCAGGCAGGCTCCGGCTCGGCCAGGGCGAGGGCGCGCTCGTAGCGATCGATGGCGGAGCGGCTCTCCATCCGGCGCCGGGCGCGGTCGCCGGCCACCACCAGCGCGTCGGCGGCCTCCTCGGCGGCCCGGCGGTCGCGCGGGTCGAGGTCGAGCGCCGCCCGCGCGGCCAGCTCCAGGTGATCGGCGGCCCAGGAGCGGTGGTCACGCTCGATCTGCTGCTCCGCCACCAGCCGGTGCAGCCGGACCCGTTCCCGCTTCGGGAGGCTGCCGTACGCGACCTCCTTCAGCGTGCTGTGCCGCAGCCGCCAGCGGGGCGTGGCGGAGTCCTGGTCGCGCACGACCACCTCCGCCTCCTCGAGGTCGTTCAGCTCGGCCTCCACAGCCGCCGGGTCCACCACCCGCAGCTCGTCGAGATCGAAGCCGTACATGAAAACCGACGCGTGCCGGGCGAGCTCGCGGAGCCGGCCGGGCAGGGCGTCGAGGCGGGCGGCGACGATCGCCTGGACCGTCGGCGGCAGTGACGCGCGCGCCGCCTCCTGGCCGCTGCCGGCGCCGAGCAGCATGCCGGTCGTCTCGATGATGAAGAACGGGTTGCCGCCCGTGCGCCGTGCGATCGCGGCGGCCCCGTCGTCGTCGATGCGCCCGGCGGAGGCGTGCCGGACCAGGCGTGTCGAGTCCTCCACGCTCAGCGGGTCCAGGCGGACGAGCACGGCGTCCCCCTCGCCGGCCGTGCCCCAGGTGGGCCGCTCGTCCAGGAGCTCTCGGCGAGCCAGCACCAGCACCAGCGCGCGGCGCGGTCCCCGGCGGCCGGGGGAGCCGAGCCGCTCGATGAGGTCGAGCATGGCCGGGTGCAGCGTGTGCGCGTCCTCGAAGATGAGGAGCGCCGGGTGGTCGCGGGCCAGCCCGTCCACCAGAGCGATGAACCCGGCCTGCACGTCGTGGACGAACGCCGACTCCTCGCGCCGGCTCTCGCCGCCGCCGAAGAGAAGGCTGAGCCGCTCGGTGATGCGTTCGGCCTCGCCGGCCCCGCAGCAGCTTTCGACAAGCCGCCGGAGCTTGCGGCGCACCGCCTCCGGCTCGTCCTCCATGTCCAGACCGGCCAGCTCGGTGACGATCGCGGTCGCCGGCGAGAAGGTCGCGCTGTCCGTGTAGCGGCGCGCCCGGCCGCGGAGGACCGGAACGCTCGCGCTGAGCCCCGCGGCCAGTTCCTCCGCCAGCCGGGACTTGCCCACGCCCGGCTCGCCGAGGACGGTGACCAGCACGGGCTTGCCCGAGGTGCTGGCCAGGCCGAGGCTCTCGCCCAGGATCGCCTGCTCGCCCACGCGGTCTACGAAGGGGATGGTGCTGCGCGCGGAACGCGTCGTGATGCCCTCGACCGGGTAGGCGTCGAGCGGGCCGTCGAAGCCCTTGGCCCGCACCCGGCGCCGGCGGCCGAACAAAAGCCGATCGGCTGCGAGCGCGCGCGCGGTCGGCCCGGCCAGCACCTCGCCGGGCTGTGCCGCCGCCTGGAGGCGAGCGGCGCCGTTGACCACCGCGCCCGTCACCAGCAGCTGCCCGGCAGGGCCAACTCCGGTCGCGGCCTCGCCGGTCTCGATGCCGATCCGGACCTCGATCGGGACCTCAGCGCCGGCGTTCTCCGCCAGCCGGCGCACGCGTCCGCGGATCGCGAGACCCGCCCGCAGCGCGCGCACCGCGTCGTCCTCGCGCACGTGCGGCAGGCCGAAGACCGCCATCACGGCGTCGCCGATGAACTTCTCGGGCCGGCCGCGCAGGGCGTGAAGCTCCTCCGAGGCGGCGTCGAAGAACCCGCTGAGCACCTCGCGGGTGCGCTCGGCGTCGAGCCGGCGCGCGAGGCCGGTCGAGTCCACCAGGTCGGCGAAGAGCACCGTCACGAGCTTTCGCTCCTCGGTGGCGAGCAGCGGCCCGACCGCGGCGCCGCAGCTGGGGCAGAACCGGGCGCCGACCGGCAGCGCGCTGCCGCAGACGGAGCACGACATGGGCATGTCTGGGACGATGCTAGTGTCCAGCTCCGGACGTCCGTGGACAAATTCGAGCTGCGGACGCCGATGCGTGCGTCAGGGGGCCCGGCGCCGCGTCGTCGCGCACCTCAGGTGCGCTCCTCCTAGCGCCACCCCTTCCTTCGCCTCGGCGCCCGCACCGGTGGACCTGCGGTCCACCTGCCCGAATTTGCGGCACGAACGTCCGAAACTGGACACTAGTCGCCCCATGGAGTTCCAAGAGCTCATCCGCCGGCGGCGGATGGTCCGCCGTTTCGACCAGCGGCCGGTCCCCGAGGATGTCCTCCACCGTGTGCTCGAGCCGGCGCGTCATGCGCCCTCGGGCGGGTTCAGCCAGGGCTTTGACTTCATCCTTCTTACAACCCCCGACGAGGTCGATTGGTTCACTCGAACCACGGACGACCCGACCGACCCGGAGCCCTTCCCCGGCCGCGACTCCGGCGTGGCGCCGCCGGTCATCGTGCTGCCCTTCGCCAACAAGGACACGTACCTGGCGCGCTACTCGCTGCCCGACAAGATCGCCTTCGGCATGAACCTCGAGGAGAACTGGCCGGTGCCGTTCTGGACGGTGGACACGTCGATGGCGATCCTGCTGATCCTCTTGGGAGCCGTCGACGAGGGCCTAGGCGCCTGGTACTTCGGCATCACCCACGGCGAGGACGAGGTCTTCCGCCACCTCGGAGTGCCTGACTCGTGCGACCTGCTGGGGGTGATCGCGCTGGGCTACCCGTCACCGGACGAAAAGCCCCGCGGCTCAGCCTTCACCCGCCGCCGCCGCGCCTTCGAGGACATGTTCCACAAGGGCCGCTGGTAGCACTACACCTCCCCTCCGGGGAGGTCGCCGGCGAAAGCCGGCGGGAGGGGCTGCCGGCTCGTCGACTGACCACGGCCCCTCCCTACCCTCCCCGGAGGGGAGGGGATTTTGGATTACCTCCCCTCCGGGGAGGTCGCCGGCGAAAGCCGGCGGGAGGGGCTGCCGGGCTCGTGACTTACCACGGCCCCTCCCTGACCCTCCCCGGAGGGGAGGGGAGTCCAGTCAGGCGGCCGGCAGCCTAACGGTCACCGTCGTCCCCGACCCCGGCTCGCTCTCGAGCCGGATGTCCCCGCCGTGCGCCTCGACGATGTCCTTGGCGATCGACAGGCCGAGCCCGGATCCGCGCGAGCCCGGCGCCTTGGTGAACCGCTCGAAGGCGCGACCCGCCAGCTCCGGCTCCATCCCGCTGCCGGTGTCTGCGACGCTCACCGCGACCAGCCTTTCGGCCCCCTCCGCACGCAGCGTCACGGAGCCGCCGGCGGGCGTATGGCCGATGGCGTTGGCGACCAGGTTGTCGAGCACGCGGCGAAGCCGGACCGCGTCGCCGTCAACCGCCGGCAGGCGCGCCGCCACATCGACGGAGAGCGCCACCCCCGCAGCCTCGGCGGCCGCTCGGTGGGCGGCGGCTGTCTCGTTCAAGAGGTCCTCGGCGGCGATGGGCGCCCGATTGAGCGTCAGTGCGCCGGCCTCACTCTCGGCGAGCGTGCGCAGATCGGCGACGAGCGCCTCCATGCTCGCGGTCGCCTCGAGGACGGGCGCGAGATGGTCGGCATCGCCCGGGTAGACGCCGTCCGCGATCGCCTCGGCCTGCGCCCGCACGACCGCCAGCGGGGTCCGGAGCTCGTGCGCCAGCTCGGCGAGGAAGGTGCGGCGGCGGGCGTCCGTGTCTTCGAGGCGCCTGGCCGCCTCGGTGAGCTCACGAATCCGCTGACCGACACCCATCCCACGCCAGCGGCGCGGGCTGAACGCGAAGACAAGGAAGAAGAACAGCAGCACGGGCACGATCCACTGCCAGCCGTGGCCGGGAAGACTGCCCGTGAGCAGGACCGCGACCAGCAGCCAGATCACGACGCCGAAGAAGATCACGCGGAGGAAGTGGAACGGCGGTCCCCGCCGCCTCGGCGGCCACTGCTCCCCTTCCGGCCACCAGGGCGGACGCCCGGGCGGCATCAGGCCAGGTCCGCGAAGCGATAGCCGACCCCGAAGACCGTCTGCAGGTACCGCGGAGCTCGGGGGTCTGGCTCCAGCTTCCGGCGGATGTTCTTGACGTGGGCGTCGATCGCCCGCTCGTACGACTCCACCGCGGTGCCGCGGATTGCATCCAGCAGCTGCGCGCGGGTGAACACCCGCCCTGGCTGGCGCGCCATCACCGCCACGAGGTCGAACTCCGTCGGGGTGAGATCGACCTGCCGGCCCGCGACCCGGAACTCGCGGCGCCCGCGGTCCAGCTCGACGTCATCGCCGACACGCACGATCTCGCCGCCGGTACGCGCTGCCTCGGTGCGGCGCAGGACGGCGCGCACGCGCGCCACCAGCTCGCGCGGGCTGAACGGCTTGGGCACGTAATCGTCGGCGCCCAGCTCGAGCCCCGCCACGCGATCGGCCTCCTCGGTTCGCGCCGTGAGCATGATGATCGGGAGCTCCCCCTCCTTGCGCACGGCGCGCGCCACGTCGAGGCCGTCCATTCCGGGCAGGCCGAGATCGAGCACCATCAGATCGGGCCGGCCCGTGCGGACCGCCCGCAGCGCCGACGGCCCGTCGCCGGCCGTCAGCACCTCGAAACCCGAGTGCAGCAGGTAGTCGCGGAGGACGCGCACGATCTGCGGCTCGTCCTCCACGACCAGCACCCGCGTCATGCCGGGCATCCTAGCCCGGCGGCTGCTCCTGTCCAGGGCTCGGAGCACCCTGCTCGTGTGCCTGGCGGTGCCAGTCGCGCATGCGCTCCTCGTAGTAGTGGCGGCCGCCGCCCCAACCGCCGTGGCGGCCGGCCCGAGCGAAGCCCCGGATGATCCAGAAGAAGATCAGCAGGAACAGGAAGAACCAGATCACCCCGCCGAAGGGGAAGAACCCGACGCCCCAGTGCGGGCCGTACCAGTAACCCGGCACAGCGCCAACGCCCGCAGGCAGCTTGGTCGCCAGGCCCTGTGACAGGCCCGCCTCGTAGGAGAAGTAGGACGCCACCCCCGCGATCAAGGCGGTGATCGTCACCCAGATAAGTCCGAATCCGCGTCGCATCTCGTTGCACCTCCGTGCGATTTCATTGGGATCAGCGTCGCGATGGCGTGTGAACTACTTGTGAAGGCCTGACGGAGATTCGTTTGTGCCGTCCGGCGCCGCATCCCGCCTACGATCCGCGGCATGCGCACACCTCTACTCGTGGTCGGAGCCGTCCTCGCCCTCGCCGGGCTGGTCTTCGTCGGCCAGGGGTTGGGCTACATCAAGGGGAGCGTCATGACCGGGGACCCGCACTGGGTCGGCGGCGGCGCCATCTTCGTGATCGCCGGCGCCGTGATCGCCTTCACCGGACTGCGCCGGAGCCGCGCCTAGGCGCGGGAGCGTCAGCCGGCGCGCTCGCCGAGCTGAATCGCGACCGGCGCCGAGCCATCGCCGGCGAGCTCGGCCGCCGCCCGCCACTGCGCGGCCGCCCCTCTGAAGTCGTTGCGCCGCTCGAGTATCTCGGCGTAGGCCATGTGCGTGCGCCGCAGGCGTTCTGTGATGCCTAGGCCGCCGAACGCCTCGAGAGCGGCGGCGAACAGCCGGTCCGCTTCCGCGGCGCGGCCGCGCACCTCCGCGACCTGGGCGTTGAGGGCATCCACCCTGGCCACGACCATGCGCTCGTCGAGCGCTGCGGCGAGCTCTCGGGCGCGACCGAGATAGCCCGCAGCCGCCTCCAGCTCGCCGCGGCGCCAATAGAGCTCGCCGAGGTTTGCGAGCATGTACGCGCGCCCACGGCGATCCAGCCCGAGCCGGTCGGAGCCTTCGAGCGCCTTCAGGAAATGGGGCTCGGCCGCGTCGAGCCGCCCCTGTTGCATCAGGATGTCGCCGAGGTTGTTCTCAGCCCGGCAGGCACCACTCTCGTCCGACTCCATCGCGTAGAGGCGGATGGCCTGGTTGATCAGCTCCATGGCCCGGGCCGGCTGGCCGAGGTGCTGGTACGCGTCGGCGAGGTCGTCGTGGAGACGGGCCAGGAGCTGCAGGTCGCGGACCGAGCCGGCCAGCTCGATGGCGCGGTCGTAGCCGCGCAGCGCGGGCGTCCATTCCTGGCGCGAACGGTGCACTGAGGCCATCAGCGCGTGGATCTGGGCCAGCGTCCTGGCCGGCTGAGGCCTGAGCGCGGTGCCGAGATCGAGCGCATCCTGCAGCAGCGCCGGCGCGCCGGCGTCGTCCGTGAGCGACAGCGCCGCGCCCTCCCAGGTCATCGCCTCGACGGCAAGCGTCCGATCACCGGCCTCCTCGAAGCGCGCGCGAGCAGACCGCAGCGCAGCGAGCGCCTCTTCGGGCCGCAGCAGGCGGTAGAGCGCCTGCCCGAGATAGAGCCGAGCCAGGGCGCCCACGTCCGGGTCGGAGCTCCCCTCGAGAACCTCCCGGGCGAGCTCGACGGTCTCCTCCGACCGCCGCTGGGCGCTTAAGAGCGCCAGGCGATCGAGCTGCGCCTCCGTCTCGAGAGCTGCTTCCGCAGCGCTCCGGTCGACGAGGAAGAACTCGAGCGGCCTGCCGGTTCGCCGCGCGATCAGCTGCAGAGACTCCAGCGACGGCTTCGCCTTGCCGTTCTCGATCAGGTGGATGGCCGCACGGGTGAGCTGGGAGCCGCCGATCTGCGCCAGGGTCAGGCCGGCCTCCCGCCGAGCCTCCCTCACCGCATCCGGCCGGACGGCGACGCCGAATCGGCGCCCTTTGCGCCGCGATGGGGATTTATCGAGCATGGCGGACATGCTAGCCGCCACGCTCGACAGATGTCAGTTCGCTTGTTAAATCGGCGGCAGCCAGACCGGCGGGATTCCGTCCGCGAACGCAGGGATCGCAGTGCCGGCGGCAGCAAGGGCCGCGAGAGCGAGGGCAATGATGAGCTTGCGCATGGCGCACCTCCACAAGGGTGATGCACGGAGCGTAACAGCAGAATTGACTGGATACGTTAATCCATCTGTATCATGCAGCAGGCTGGTGGGGAGATAGTGGGACAGCCTCCTGAGGCCCCAGGCGATCCAACCAGGCCTGTCCTGGTGAGCGATCGGTTGGGCAACGTGTTGGCGGCCAATGAGGCCGCGCTGGTGCTGCTGGGACGCCCTGAGCACGAGGTCGTCGGAGCGGTGGTCGACGGTCTCCTCTGGCCCGCAGCCGACGGGCACCCGGCGCCGCTGGTCGTCGAGGTGCGCGAGCAGGGCGAGCCGGCGGACGAGCGGCCACTCCGCGACGATCTCACGGGCCTGCCCAACCGCCGGCTCTTCCAGGACCGCCTCACTCACGCCGTGGAACTCGCGCGCCGCCGACAGGAGACCTTCGCCGTCTGCGTGCTCGACCTCGTCGGCTTCAAGCAGGTGAACAACACCCTCGGCTACCGATCAGGTGACGTCGTCCTCCGAGTCGTCGCCGACCGCCTCCGTGCGGCGCTGCGCGCGTCGGACACCGTGGCGCGGCTCGGCGGCGACGAGTTCGCGCTCCTGCTCCCGGGCTGTGAGGACCAGCAGTCGGTGGCCGCGGTGGCGGGCAAGATCTTCCCGGCGCTGCAGGCGCCTGCGGAGGTGGGTGACCGCGAGGTGGACGTCCAGGCGAGCATGGGCGTGGCGCTCTACCCCCGTGACGGCGACTCGGCCGAGGTCGTGCTCTCGCGCGCGGAGATGGCGATGAATGGCGCCAGGGAGGAGACCGCACCCTACTCGCTGTTCATGGAGCACCACGAGCCCGTGACTCCCAGCCTGGCGGGCGTGACCCAGCTCCGCCGGGCGATCGCCCGGAATGAGCTGGTACTGGCCTACCAACCGCAGTTGCATCTCGGCGAAGACCGCATCGTCGCGGCGGAGGCGCTCGTGCGCTGGCGCCATCCGCAGCAAGGACTGCTGGGCCCGAGTGCCTTCATTCCGCTGGCCGAGCAGACCGGCGAGATCCATCGCCTCACGCTATGGGTTCTGCGCCAGGCGCTGAGCCAGGGCCGGGCGCTGGCGGAGCAGGGTCTCCGCGTCGTGCTGTCGGTGAACCTCTCGATCCGAGACCTGCAGCAGCCCAACTTCGCCGCCGCGCTGGGCGAGCTGATGGCCGAGGCGGGGGCGCCTGCCGAGATGTTGAAGCTCGAGATCACCGAGGGCACCCTCATGCGGCACCCCGAGCTGATCATCCCGGTCCTGAAGAGGCTGCGGCAGATGGGCTTCGGGCTCTCCATCGACGACTTCGGCACCGGCTACGCGTCGCTCGCCTACCTGAAACAGCTGCCGGTCACCGAGTTGAAGATCAGCGAAGCCTTCATCGAGCACCTGGCGACCGACACCGACGACGAGGTCATCGTCCGCTCGACGATCGACCTCGCGCACCGGCTCGGCCTCCAGGTTGTCGCCGAAGGGGTGAGGGACCGCGGGGCGCTGGCCAAGCTGAAGGAACGCGGCTGCGACCTCGCCCAGGGCTACCTCCTGGGCCGCCCGGTCCCGGCGGGCCGCCTGGCAGCCCGCCTGCGCCGAGCGATGTAGAACCCTTCCCAACCCTCTCCGGAGGGGAGGGGAGGGAAGCCTGCTGCCTTAAGCCGCCTCCTCGCCCGCGGCCTCGCGGGCCTGGGCGCGGTGGGCGACGACACGCCGCATCGTTTCGTACGTGCCGCTGCGCCGGTTGAGCGCCGGGCCGAGCCCGGGGAAGAACTCCAGCAGCGCCTTCAGCAAGCGCCCGGGGCCGGGCATGACCACCATCTCGGGAACGTCGTCCCGCACGGCCCGCAGCACCGCGGCGGCCACTGTCGAGGGCGGCGACGTCCAGGCCGTAGGCAGCGTCAGGTCCAGCTCGTCGGCGGTCCGCTGCCCCTGGCCCGCGCCGCGGATCGCGCCCAGCACCAGCACCGACGCGCTCACGCCGCGGCTTCGGTAGTCGCTCCGAAGGACGCGGGTGAACCCGATCAGGCCGTCTTTGGCGGCGGCGTAAGCCTCCGTGTAAGGGAAGGCGACGTGGCCCGCGATCGAGGAGACGTTGACGACGTGCCCGCGCCCGCGCGCGAGCATGCCCGGCAGCAGGCGGTGGGTCAGCTGGATCGGGGCTTCCAGGTTCAGCTTGAGGATGGCCAGGTTCTCCGGCCAGGTCATGGCCTCGAACTCCAGCTGCGGGTCGCCGCCCGCGTTGTTGACGAGGAGATCGACGTGACCGAGCGCGGCCTCGGCGGTCGCGCCCAGGCGCTCCACGTCGTCGGCGTCGGTCAGATCGGCGGCGACGGCCACACTGCCCGGCAGCTCACCGGCCAGGCGGTCCAGCTCGGCCCGGCTGCGGGCGGTCAAGAGCACGGTATAGCCGTCGGCGGCCAGTGCCCGAGCGATGTGCGGGCCGATGCCGTGGGAGGCGCCAGTCACGACCGCCGTGCGACCTACGGCACGCTCGGCCGCCGGCTTGCGGAGGAGGATCGCGCCGGCCAGGAACCCGGTGAAAGCGATGCCCGCACCGAGCCGGAAGGCCGGATCGAAGCCGTGCCCGGCAGCCACCGTCACCATCCCGGCGATGCCGAGCGAGCCGCCCAGCTGCCGCCCCATGTTCAGCAGCGCCGACGCCAAGCCCGACTCCTCCGGGCCGACCCGCGAGATGACCGCCGCGGTGCCGGCCACGAAGACCATGCCCAATCCGGCCGCGAGTACCCAGAGGCCGGGCAGGATGTCGGCCGCATAAACCGCGTGCCCTGGCAGGCGGCCGAACCAGATCAGCGCGCCCGTGGCCAGCAGCGAGCCGGCAAGCATCGGCACGCGCGGGCCGATCCGAGGCAGCACCAGGCTTGTGATCCGGGCGCCGCCGCCCACTCCCAGCGCCGTCGGTAGGAAGGCCAGGCCCGCGCGCAGGGGCGTGAATCCGAGCGAGTTCTGCAGGTAGAGCGTCAGCAGGAAGAGAACGCCGGAGAGCACAGCGCCGACCGCCAGGGAGACGGCCAGCGCGCCGGCGCGGTTGCGATCCGCGAGCAGCCTCAGCGGCAGCAGCGGCTGGGCGGTCCGCGCCTCGATCGCCACAAACGCGACCAGGGAGAAGACGGCGACGGCCAGCGAACCCGCCGAGATGCTGTCGCCGAAGCCGTGCACGGCCGCCCGAGAGAGGCCGAAGGCGAGGAGCGCGGCGCCCGCGGTCACGGTGACCGCGCCGGGCAGGTCGAGACGACGCCGCGTGGCAGGCGCTGCGTGCAGCACGCGGGGGGCCACAGCGAGCAGCAGCCCGCCGACCGGCACGTTGACGAACAGGATCCAGCGCCAGCTCAGGTAGGTGGTGATGGCGCCGCCGAGCAGCAGCCCTGCCGCGCCGCCGCCGGCGGAGACGGCCGAGTAAACGCCGAGAGCCCGAGCGCGCTCTTTGCCCTCGGCGAAGGTGTCGGCCAGCAAGGAGAGCGCCGCCGGAGACATGATCGCGGCGCCCACGCCCTGGAAGGCGCGCGCGGCGAGAAGCTGCCAGCCCGCCTGGGCAAGCCCGCCGGCGAGCGAGCCGGCGGTGAAGACGACGATGCCGACGAGGAACAGACGCAGGCGCCCGTAACGGTCAGCCGATCTGCCGCCGAGAAGCAGCAGGCCGCCGAAGGTCACGGCATACGCGTTGGCAACCCACTCCAGCCCGTCCGGTCCATATCGGAAGGCTTGCTGGATGGACGGCAGAGCGACGTTGACGATGGCGATGTCCAGCACAACCATGAGCTGGGCCAGCGCCAGGACGATCAGACCGGTGTTCTTGCGTTCCATGCCTCCCAGGACGGTTACCCCGGCCCAGGTGTGACATGGCGGGCCCCGCCCGCCGCCCCACCTCGGCTTAAAGCAGCTCCGTTAACAGGGCTGCCCTCTGGGTTTGCGCATGCAGCAACTTTGTTAACGGAGCTGCCTTCTGGGGTTCCGACTGCTGCAACTTTGTTAACGGAGCTGCCTTCTGGGGTTCCGACTGCGGCAACTGCGTTAACGGGCGCGCGCCCTGTACCGGTGCCGGTCGGCGAAGTAGGCGCCGACGTGCTGCGCTCCCTGCACGATCCAGATGTCACATTTCGAGGCGCTGCTCCGTCTAGAGAGCGGTATGGAGGAGATCGCGCAGATGCCCTTGCGACGCCCTGACAGAGCCCACCTCGACCCCGCCTTCGAGACAGCCTGGAACGAGCATCGCCGCCACCTTCTGGACGTCGCCTACCGCCTTCTGGGCAGCGTCAGCGACGCCGAGGACGCGGTGCAGGAGGGCTACGCGCGGCTGCTGCAAGCCCGGCGCGAGGAGATCGACGACGTCCGCGCCTGGCTGACGACCGTCGTGACGCGCCTCTGCTTGGACCAGCTCCGGTCCGCGCGCGCCCGTCGCGAGGCCTACATCGGCCCGTGGTTCCCGGAGCCGCTGGTGGAAGGCGTCGACCCGCTCAGCGACCCGGCCGAGCGAATCACGCTCGACGACAGCGTCCGCATGGCGATGCTGATCGTGCTCGAGGACCTGTCACCGGCCGAACGGGTCGTCTTCGTCCTCCACGAGATCTTTCAATTCCCGTTCGAGCACGTCGCCCGGATGGTGGACCGCACACCGGCCGCGTGCCGGCAGCTGGCCAGCCGCGCGCGGCGCCACGTGAGCGGCGCCCACAAGCCACAGGCGCAGATCGACATCGCCGAGCAGCGGCGCGTCACCGAGCGCTTCATCGAGGCGGTCGAGACGGGCGAGCTGCGGGCGCTTCTCGAAGTCCTCGACCCGGCGGTGGCGGGATGGGCGGATCTCGGCGGAAGCAACGTGCGCGTGCGTGAGCCGCTGGTGGGACGGGACGCCGTGGCCGCACGCCTGCTGCGCATATTTGGCCCGGCCGGCAAGGTCCGCCTCAGCGCGGTGATGGTGAACGGCGAGCCGGGCGTCATAGTCCTGCGCGAGGAGGCCGTGCTGAGCGTGCTGCTGCTGACGTCACGAGCCGGCTCCATCACGAAGATCAACGCGATCGGCGACCCACGAAAGCTGCGCCACCTGGCGCCCCTGGCCGAAAGGCTCTAGGTCGTCACAGCCTCGGCGTCGGTCCGCGCCAGCCACGCCGTGGCGCCGAGCCGGGTGAACACCTCCTGCGCCTCTCGAAGCGGCGCCGCCGCTTCGGCTTCTCGGCCATTGCTCCGATACCACTCGCCAAGCTCGGTCAGGCAGACGGCGAGGTGGTACGGCAACGACCACTCCCGCAGGAGGACCGCAGCCGCCTTCCAGCCGGCCTCGGCGCGCGCCGGCGAATTCTCGCGGGCCGCCAGGCGCGCCTCGTAGCGGTTGATATGCGCCCGCAGAAACGGGGTGAGCGTGCCGGGCCGCAGTGCATAGACTCGGTCCATCAGCTGCCGGACGACGTCCATCTCGTCAAGCGCCAAAGCCGCCTCTATCGCCTCCGGCCAAGCGATCTTGAAGGTCCACGACTGAGCCGGGAGTCCCGGGCGTAGCGCCACCTCTCGAGTCGCCTCGAGCGCCTCTTGGTGGCGGCCGACGCCGTTGAGGACGTGCGCTTTGATAGCCGCGATGCTCTCCGACAGCTCCACCTGCTCGTGTGCGAGGGCCGACGCCGGAACGCGCTCGAGCGCGGCCTCGACGTTGCCTCGGGCCAGCTCCACCATGGCCACCCAGGAGAGCTCACTCTGAATCCGGCCCGTGGCGGCAAGTGCCGGGCCGGCCATCTCCTCGGTCTCCCGGCAAAGCCGGAGGGCATCTTCCCATCCGCCGGTCAGCACATAGCCCTGGATGAGCGAGCAGAGCTGCTCGATCTCGTTCTGCCGGCTGCCGATGCGGCGGGCCAGGTCGACAGCTTCAAGTCCCAGCTTGAGCACGTCGTCGAAGCGGTCGAGCGAGATCAGGGACACCCCCAGGTTGTTGTTCGCGCGCACGGCCGCTGTGAGCAGATCGTTCTCGAGCGCGACGTTGAGCGCGGCGCGCTGGAGCACCTGGGCCTCGTTGAACCGGCCGACGTGGGTGAGCATCGTGCCCTTCGAGTTGAGCGCCTCGGCAAACACCTCCGGCAGCTCCAGGTCTTCGGCCTGCGAAAGGGCCAGCTCCAGTGCCGGCGCGGCGCGCTCGTGGTCGCCGGCGAGCGTGAGCAGCCGCCCCAACTGGGCGGCAACGGTGGCGGTCGTGGCGTCGGGTTCCTCGCCGGCCAGGACCGCCAGGGCCTTCTCGAGCCTCGACGCGCCCTCATGAAGCCGGCCTTCGAGACGCTCCACCTCCGCAAGGTGCACCTCCGCGAGCGCGGCACCGCGCGCATCGCCGGCTGAATCGAAGAGCGCGATCGCCTCCTCGTGCCGCCGGCGGGCATGCTCGGTGTGACCGCGCTTGAAAGCCATCTGCCCGGCGCGGTCGAGCAGATCCGCGCGCTCGATCGGCGAGTCGATCAGCTCGGCTGCCTTCTCGTAGTACGTCTGCGCCTCCTCGGCGGCGCCGAGCGCGCCCGCCCGCTGGCCCGCGCCGAGCAGCATGTCCTTCGCCTTCGACTTGATCTCGCCCGCGTCCGGAGCCTCGGGATTGGCCTTGTAGGCCTCGAGATAATGCGAGGCGAGCACCTCGACCACCTCGTCCTGGTCCTCCTCGAAGGTCTGCTCGAGGAACTCGGCGACCTTGAGGTGCAGGTCGCGGCGCTCTCGCCGGCCCAGCGTGTCGTAGGCCACCTGGCGGACCAGGTCCTGCAGGAAGCCGTACTGGCCCCGTTCCGGCGACGTGGGCGAGGCCTCGACGGTCAGGAGCTCCTTGCGCACCATCGTGGTGAGGGCCTCCTGGACGTCGTAGCCGTTGGCGCCGCTGACGAACTCGAGGCCCTGGGCCGAGAACGTCTTGCCGAGCACGGCCGCGTACTGCACGAGCCGGCGCTCGTCCTGGGTCAGGCCGTCGAGGCGGGCGGCGATCAGGGTCTGCAGCGTCTCCGGCACCTCGAGCGACTCGATCGTCCCGACCGGCTTGTAGGTAGTCCCGTCCTGCGCCAGCAGGCCGCGGTCGATCAGCATCCGGATCGTCTCGACCGCGTAGAGCGGCACGCCTTGGGCCTGGTCGAGGATGCGGTCTCTGATATCGACCGGAAGTCCCGGGACGACCGCGGTGATCAGCTGCTCCATCGCCGAGCGGCCGAGCGACTCGAGGTGGATCGCGGTGTGCCCGCGGCCGGAGGCCTTGTCCGACTCGCCGGCGCGGCCGAGGGTGACGATGAAGAGGCGGTAGTTGCGCGACCAGTCGAGCAGGTAGTCGATGAACTCGATGAGCGACGGGTCCGCCCACTGCATGTCCTCGAAGACCATCACCGTGGGCATGTCCTCGGAGAGGCGCTCGTAGAAGCGACGCCAGGAGGCAAAGAGGTCCTGGCGATCGGTGGAGACGGCGTCGGCCAGCCCGATCAGCTGGGCGAGACGCGGTTCGATCCAGCGGCGCTCCTCGTCGTCGGGCACCGCCTCGAGAACGGCCTGGTGCAGCCTGGCAAGCGCGGCCTCGCCCACCTCGCCCTCGACGATGCCGACTCGCGTCCGGACCATTTCGGCAAGCGCCCAGTAAGTCACGCCTTCGCCGTAGGCAAGGCTGCGTCCGGCGTGCCAGCGCACCTTCTCGGTGACACCGTCGACGTACTTGAAGAACTCCCACGCGAGACGGCTCTTACCGATGCCCGGGATGCCTGTGATCGAGACCATCTGAGCCTTGCCGTCTTCGAGGGTCGAATGGAAGAGCTCCTTCAGGTGCCTGAGCTCGCGGTCGCGGCCGACGAAGGGTGGCTCGAGGCCCGCCTGGCGCTGTGAGCCGCCGCGGGCGGCGACGACGCGAAGCGCGCGCCACGCGTGCACCGCCTCCTCCTTGCCCTTGACGCCGTGCTCGCCGAAGTCCTCGTAAACCACGGCCGCTTCGCTCAGCCGCTTGGTCGATTCGCCGACCAGCACGGCGCCGGCCGGGGCCAGCGCCTGCAGGCGGCTGGCCGTGTTCACGACGTCGCCGTGGACCATGCCTTCGGTGACGCCGCCGACCGTGACCGCGGCTTCACCGGTGAGCACGGCGGCGCGCGCTTGCAGGGCCGGCAGACCCGCCTCCTCGCCCAGCGACGAGACCGCCTGCACCAGGTCGAGCGCCGCGCGCACGCCGCGCTCGGCGTCGTCCTCTTTGGCGCTGACCGCACCCCAGAACGCCACGACGGCGTCGCCGATGTACTTCTCGACTGTGCCGCCGTAGACCTCTACCAGGCGCCGCGAGACCTCGAAGTAACGGCTCAGGAACTCGCGAACCTCCTCGGGGTCGCGGTTCTCGGAGGTCGCGGTGAAGCCGACCAGGTCGGCGAAGAGCACTGTGACGAGGCGGCGCTCGGCTGTCGCCGCCACTGGTGGCAGATTCGACCCCGGCGAGGGCTGCGCGACCGGCGCGGCGACGGGGGCGGCCCGGGCTGCGGCCGGGGCGGCGGCGGTGAGGGCGAACCCGCACTCGCCGCAGAACTTCATCCCCGGTGGAACGGCCGCGCCACAGCTCGGGCAGACGGCCGCCAGGGCCGCCCCACAGGCTCCGCAGAACTTGAAGCCCGCCGGGTTCTCGGTGCCACAGCTATGGCAGCGCACGGCAGGCGAAGGGTATCCCTAACTCGGTCCGGCGGACGGCGCGGTTGCGGAGCTGGCCTGCTGGGCGGCCGGCTGCGGCTCGTCCTCGTAGCTCTCCAAACGCCAGGCGACCGTGGCCATCAGGCCGCCGGACAGAGCCGAGCCCCGGTTCACGCCGTCCACGAACTCGTCGCCTCGGACGCGGTAGAGGTCGGTCGCCTCGGTCGCGATCACGCTGGCCGTCCGGATTCCCTCCTGGAGGAGCCCGATCTCGCCGAAGTACTCGCCCGTCGCAAGGTGTCCGACCACGCGCTCCGAACCGTCCTCTTCACGGCGGGTCACCTCCAGCGCGCCCGACTTCACGACGTAGAAATAGTCGGCTGAATCGCCCTGGTTGATCACGCGGTCGCCAGCCGCCACCGAGACCAGGCCCATGCTCGCAGCCACTGTCTCGACCGAGGAACGGACCGCGCCCTCGAAGATCCGCAGCCCCTGGAGCATGTCGGCCAGCGGGGCGAGCTCCTGCCGCCGGGCTTCCAGGGTTCGCTCGAGCCGGATCGTGCGCGGCAACGCGATCAACGTCAGCAGCGCCACGCCGGCGCCCGGGATCACAACCGCCCATTTCAGCCCGAGCGCCTGGACGAGCGGCGCCTCCAGGAAGGTCCCGGCCAGGATGCTGACGAGGAACGCCGTGAAGGCGACGCCGAAGATCCGGCCGACCATACGCGGCGGCGCCGCGCGTTGGAGCAGCGTCAGGGCGATCACGTCGACCAGGTTGTTGCTGGCTCCGAACACCGCGCCGCAGAGCAGCGCGAGCGGCACGGAGTGGATGAACCCGAGCGCCGCGACCGCGATTCCGCCCGCGATCGGGCCGCCGGACAGGATGACGATCTGGTGCCGGCGATCGAGCAGCCGGGCCGCGAGCGGGGAGGCGATGACGCCGCCCAGACCCATCGCCGCCATCAGGTACCCGAAGCCGGCCGAGCCCGTCCCCAGGTTCTCGCGCGCGACGAGGATGAAGAACACGGTGCTGGCGCCGTAAAGGAAGCTGACGCCGAACTCGAAGTTCAGCAGGGCGACCGCCGTCGGCGATTCCCTCAACGCTCGGAAGCCGTCGACGACCTGGTGGAGCGGCCCGTGCTCGGGCTTGACCTTCACCGGCGGCACGTGCGCCGAGATGGTGGTCAGAACGATCGCCGAGACGGCGAACGTGCCCGCGTTGATCGCGAACCCGGCGGCGGAGGAACCGAGCAGCAGGAGCAGGCTGCCAACGGCCGGCCCCACTACGATCGCGGTCGCCTCGATGGTGGAGTTCACCGCGTTGGCCGCGGCCAGGTCCTCCTCGCCGACCAGGCGCGGGGTCAGCGCCGCCGCCGCGGGGTTGAAGGCGGTGCTCGCCAGGTTGTTGAGGAACACGATCCCGATCGCGAGCACCGCCGAGCCGGCAAAGGCGGCGTCCGCCGCCAGGGCGAGCATGCAGCCGAGCCGGAAGAGGTCGGCCGCGATCATCACGCGCTTCTTGTCGAACCGGTCGGCGAGCGTGCCGGCGAGGCTGCCCAGGACCACGTACGGCAGCAGGCGAACGCCGGTCGCCACACTGACCCAGACGGCCGAGTGGGTCAGCTGGTAGATGAAGACGATGTAGGCGACGTTGTAGAGCCAGTCGCCCCCCTGCGAGACGATGTTGGCGAACGCCAGTCGCCGGTAGTCCGGGTGGGCTAGGGCGGAGCGGAACGCTCCCCTGCGACGGCCTTCGGCCATGAGCCCGCACAGGATAGGCCGCGGGACGGGCCTCTGTACGGTCGCACGGCGGCCGGACTCGGTTAGAGCGGAAGGTACCGGGCGCCCAAGGTGAGCGCCAGTGTTCGGTGCGTCGGCGTCGTTCCGATGAGGGTGGACCGGGCCGGGTCGAGCTTGTGTACTCGAGCGAAAGCCAGGAGCAGGCCGGGCAGCGGCGGCCTGCACCAGCAGACCGGCGGTCCGCCGGGATGCGGGCACACCGCGGTCTCGACGGGACCTTGGATCAACTCAGACAGGTCTGCAGCCTCTGCCTCCAGCGCGCCCGCGCCGCCTTCGGGAATCCAGTCAAAGAGAAGGCATGGCTGTCCCCGCCCGGCTTCGGTGAGGGCGTCGTCAATGCGCGGCGCCGAGACCGCCGCAGCGGCGACGAACACGCCCGCCGCGCCCGAGCCTGAGTGCGGCGAGCGCGTGAACTCGCGCCGCTCGATGTAGTCGAATCCCTCACTTTCCGAGGGCGGTTCGAGCTCGCGAAAAGTGCGCATCTGAGAGGTCGGGCTGTGCAGGCCGGGCTCGGCCCGCGCGAGCTCATGCAGCGTCTCCGGCGTGGGCAGCGCGCCGAAACGCTCGAGCAGCCGCTCCACCATGTTGACCTGGGCCTGCGCCAGCGGGATGTCCAGCCAGACGCAGTGAGTGCGCGCCCCGCGCTCACGCGCTGCTTCGATCACACGGTTGCGAGCGGCGCGGGTGAGATAGGTGTTGTCGAGCACGATTCGCTCGGTCCCTGACGCGAGCTCCGCATCCACCACCGACGCCAGCTCGGCGAGCGTGCCGCCGCGCTCGTCACGGTTCAGGCGCAGGAAGTCGCGAGCGACGTACTCCTCGGCGAGGCGGCTCTTACCCGCGCCGGGGATGCCCATGATGAGAACGACCTCGGCGCCCTCTCCTGCTCTCGCCGTGCGATTGCGGGTGCGCGGCCGAGCGCTGCCGAACTCAGCAGCCAGACGCGCGCGGTGCTCCGGTTGGAGCCGGATGCCGGCCGCCTGCGCCGCGGAGCGCGAGCTCTCCGGGTTGCGCGCGCCGGGGATCGCGATCACGGCCGGCGACTGATCCAGCAGCCAGGCCAGCGCGACCTGCGCCGGAGTGCAACCGAGCTCCGCACCGACGGCCTGCAGCTCGGTTGAACGCGAGGCGGCGCCTCGACGCCGCGGTCCGCCGAGCGGGCCGTACGCGATGAACGACAGGCCGCGCTGCTCGCAGATGTCGAGGATCCCACCGCGCAGAGAGCTCAGGTCGAAGACGCTCAGCGGCGCCTGCACCGCGGAGATCGGGGCGAGGTCGAGCGCCTCTTCCAGCTGGCCGGCCGTGACGTTCGATAGGCCGATGGCGCGCACGAGCTTCTCGTCGAGCAGGCGGCGCAGAGCGCGCACGGAAGTGGCCCAGGACGTGCGCTGATCCGGCGCATGGATCAGGTAGTGGTCGATGGGCAGGCCTCCCAGCGCCGCCAGGCTCGCCTCGCAATGAGAGAGGATCGTGCGCGCGCGGCCGTCCGTCACCCAGCGTGTGCCAACACGCGTCATGCCGCCCTTGGTGACGATCCGCGGCGCGGTCTCGCCCCCCGCTTTGCGCAGTGCGTCCGCCAGAAGTCTCTCGTTGTGCCCGAGATCCTCGGCGGTCGGACCGTACGCGTGCGCCGTGTCGAAGACGGTGACGCCCGCATCCACCGCCGCGACGATGGTCTCGGCGGCGCGCTGCTCGCTACCCGGCTCTCCCGTTGAGAGACGCATGCACCCGAGTCCGATGCGGAGCTCCCGCTCGTTCAACCAGCCGCCCACGGCCGCAGCCTAGCGGTGCGAGGCCCTAGCGGAGGGGGACGTCGAACACGGACCAGCAGATGTCGTTCCGCGACCGCTGGTCGTCGAGCACGAGCTCGCGGATCGCCGCCGGGAGCTGGTCGCGCTGCCACCGGCATTCGAGCAGCCGCGCCCGATCGCCCTGTGCCTTGGGCGCGGCTGCGACTGCGGCCTTGATGGCGTAGGCCGCGGCGCCCAGCTCGTGGGCGGCGACGTGCGCGACGGCCGCTGCCTGCGCGGCGGCGTATGCGGCATGCCTGGGCGCCCCAGCCAGGTCTCTGGCCGCGCCGTTGGAGTGGCCGGCCGCTGTGCGGGCCTCGGTCATCGTGATCTCGCCTCGAGCCCAGGCGCGGGCCTGGGCGATCGCGTGGCGCGGCCTCGGGTCCTCAGGCCGAGCCGCTTCGAAAAGGCCGAGGACGTGCTCCGCGCAGGATGCCGCCCACAGAGCCAGCAGCCGGTGATCGGCATCGGTCAGCGTCCCGCCGCGGCGGATGGTCACGAAACGTGGGTCGCGATCTTTCGGGAGAATCACAGGCGCATTTGACCGCATGGCCCCCGGCCGCCAACAGCGTTCACCCGGTTTCGTAAGGAGGCCCACTGGTGCTCAAGGAGGAAGGCGTGGCAAACCGAGGTTGGCGGCTGAGCGTTGCCGCGCTGCTCCTGGCGACCATGCTGTCTGCCTGCAGCACTGGCACCCCTTCCGGATCATCGACGGGATCGCGGTACCGGTTCTACATGGTCACCCACGGGGACGACGGGTCGTTCTGGTCCGTGGTTCGGCGTGCGGCCAAGAGCGCGGCCTCCGAGGCGGGGGTGTCCCTCACCTATCAGGGCTCCAACAACAACGACGCCCTGGAATGTCGGGACATAGATGCTGCGGTCGCTGCGAGGGCCGACGGGCTCATCGTTTCACCTCACGCTCCGCAGGTACTCGACTGCGCGAAACACGCGGCCGCGCAGGGGGTGCCGCTGATTCTGATCAACGGGTGCGGCACGACCACGGACGGCGAGAGCTATATCCGATACTCCGGCCGTTGACGTGTATGGGCCAGCCTGAATCGGCGGCCGGCTCGGCCGCAGGCCAGCGGTTCCGGGCAGATGATGCGCGTCACCTGCTCTGCGTCATCCACGAAGCCACCAACACGGCCCTTCGCGATCGCTGCGCAGGCGCCAGATCGGGGTTTGGCGGCTCCTATTCCGAGCTGGTTGTCGACAATGCCAAGGCGAACGTCTCCGCTTCGTCCGCGGTGGTTGCCGCCAAGCTGCGCGCGGATTCCACTATTGACGCGGTCCTATCGCTCGATGCTGACGTCACGACGGAGATCGTGGAACCGGCGGTGATCGCGGCGCGCGCGAACTCACACACTGAGATCGGGAGCTTCGACCTGAACGTCGCGCTCATAGACGACATCAAGTCCGGCAAGGTCGCCTGGACAGTCGATCAGCAGGAGTATCTGTACGGATACCTGCCGATCTTCGCTCTGAAGCTGTACAAGCAAGGCCTGTTCGAAATGGGGGCCGAGGACGTCATCAAGACCGGGCCGAGCTTCGACGACAAGAGCAACATCGACCGGATCTCACAGTACGTCCGGCAGGGCATCCGCTAAGACGGAGAGGGCGGCCGAGTCAGGGGTGGGCGAGCACCTGGCCGGCATCGACCACCAGCTCTGATTTCTTCGATCCGGCCTGGTGAAAGACTGAGCCCTGGGACGAGTAGACGGAGATCGAGTATCGGTCCGGAGCGCCGTCGAGCGCGTTCACCTTGCCAACGTAGTTCGTGCGGCCGAGCGACGGGACCACCAGTCCCGTGGTGGGGTCCAGGACGATGACCCGGCAGGAGCTGTTGAAGCTCACGGACAGGTCCATGCCGATGGCAGGTCCCGACGCCATGCAATTGACGACGTAGTCGTCACCGTTCGCGCCCTGGAAGACATAGATCGAATGCCCACCGCGGGACTTCGTCACTGTGAACCCGAAGTTGCCCGCCCCGGCGCCGTCGAGAATCGAACCACCCGCGGCGGCCCAGCTCCCGCGCGCGGGAACATAGACGGTGAGCACTGCCGGCTCTGTCTCGGAACCGGTGGTGAAGTACGCGTTGCCGGCGGGTAGCTGCATCACCACGGTCCAGTTATCGGCGGCCAGGGTCAGACTGCAGGTCGCCAGACCGGCGGCGCTGACCGAACCCCCGGAACAGGTTCCGTCCGGCGCGGTCATGGTCACGTTGCTCGATCTGTACAGAAGGAACGTGATGGTCGCCTTGGTGAGATCGACCGTGTCACCTGTCCCGGGCGTCACAGTCCCGGCCAGCGTCACCGACGTCGACGTCGCCGTCGCGCTGCCCGTCGTCCAGAAGCGCGAGCCGGTGAAGGAGATCGTGGCCGGCTGTTTGCCCACCGCAAAGATCTGCGTCACCTGGGTGGTCGCGGCGTAGTCGTCGTTGCCATCCTGGTCCGCGGTCACCGTGCAGGTGCCGGGCGAGCTCATCACGACCGAGGCTCCACTGATCGCGCAGGCGCCGCTTGCGCCGAACACGACCGCGTTGCCGGAATCGCCACCGGTCGCGGTCGGCGTGTAGCTGTCACCGTAGACCGCGGCTGCTGGCGCCGTCGACGTGAACTCGATCGTCTGACCGAGCTTGGTCGCGGTCACCAGCTCGGTGACCTGGGAGGCGCTGTTGTAGTTGCCATCGCCGGCCTGGTTGAAGAGCACCTCACACGTGTCCGTGCCGCTCGTCATTCGATACTGGTCGCCGGTGTTGGTGCAGCCTCCGTCGCTGCTGTAGCTCACCGTCAGGCCCGAGGTGGCCGTTGCCGCCACCGTGAAGGTCGCGTCATACGCCGCGCTGGCCGGTGCCGCGGTTCCGACGTCGATCGTCTGGTTGAGTTTCGTGGCCTCCACCGTCTCCGCAACCTGGGTCGCCGCGGAATAGTTCGTGTTGCCCGCCTGGTCGAAGTGGACGTAGCAGTTCCCGCTGCCGAAGTTCATCGTGAATACGGCGCCGTCATTCGTGCAGACCCCGTCGCTGGTGTATGTCACAGGCAGGCCCGAGCTCGCCGTCGCATCGACTGTGAAAGTGCTCTGGTAGGCGGCATTGCTCGGAGCGGTGGTGTTCACGGTGATGCTCTGGCTCGCGATGGCGATCGTGTAGGTGCCTGGCGAATAGACGAAGTGGTAGTTGGAGCTCGTGTAGCCCCCGGGCGTGATCGAGTACGTCCCAAGTGCCGTCGGTGGCGTCACAGACGGACCGTAAACCGTGGGGAAGATCCCATTGAAGGTGAAGGTGAGGCTGCCGCCCAGCGACGAGGCGCCGTCCTTGAACTTGAACCCCGAATAGCTCGCGGTGAACGTCGGCGTAGTCCCATACGTCGTCGACTTGTCGTTCGCGGACACGTCGAGCTCGGCGGTGCTCGCGTCGACCCAGTGCTCCACGTCGTCGGCCGGGAGGTAGTAGAGGTTGCCCGCCTGGCTTGCGGTCAGGTCACAGCTGCCGCTGCCGAAGTTCATCGTCACCGTGAATGTCTTGCTGGTGCAGACACCGGTCGCGGCCAGCGTCACCGGTAGGCCCGAGCTGCTGCTCGGGCTGACGTCAAAGCTGGAGCCGTACGTCTGTGGACTCGACGGTTGGTCGAAGGTGATCGCCTGCGTGAGATGCGTCGCCTCGTAGGCCCCCGCATCACAGCTGCCGTTGAAGGGGCGGTCGAAACCACGTTCATCGAAGGTGAGCGTGGTCCCGCAACCGTTGGCCTGGTAAGGGATCAGGTCGATCGCCGGGCTGGTCCAACTCAGGGCCAGGGTCTTGTTCAACCCGAGGTTGGAACTGGTCGCCGTGGAGGCGAACTGCGGATCTGTGTTGGGCAGCGACGTACTGGTGGTGAATCCACAGCTGTTCCCGCTCTCCAGGTTGTAACCGCCGTCGAGAAATGTGGCGCCAGTCGCCAAGCACTCGGGCGAGTGGTCCGCCAGGATGGAGTCCCTCAACGTGATCGTTGCTCCGCCGGAGGTCACGATGTCGTCACTCGTCGCAATCAGCCCTGCGTTGGACGTGAGTCCGTTGCTGCTGAACGTGGAGTAGTCGACGGTAGCCGCCGCGCTTGCGCCGCCCACCCAAAGGGCACCCGCGTTGCTGTTGCCGAGGGCATCCGCCTGGAACGCGTGGTTGAAGTTGAATGTCGTGTTGACCAGGCTCGCCTTCCCATCGCCGATCCACACCGCGCCCCCCTGCTGGGCGGTGTTGCCGTCGAAGGTCGTGTTCTTCGCGGTAAAGGTTGAAAGGGCTCCGTGGAGTTCGACGGCGCCGCCGTTGCCGACTACGGCGACGACTGAGCCACCGGTCTGGTTCGAGTTCAGATACACGTTGTCCAGGCTCAGGGCGCCATAGTCGAGGACGGCGCCGCCCCCGGTTTCGCCGCCAGCTTGGTTGCCCGCGAAACCGTCGAAGAGATTGAGATCCTGCAGTTCCAGGTTGGCCCCTTGGTCCACCTGAAAGTGGCGGTGGGGGACGTTGGAATCGTAGAAAAGTGGGCAGTCCGGCTGCGGATGGCTGAAGTCCAGGCAGTCGCCCTGCATGTCGATCGTGATCTCGAAGTTGCTGTTGGCAACTCCGCCGTCGATCAGCAGGGATGCGGCCTGGTCGGAGATCTCAAAGGTCCGCCTCGCCCCCGCAAAGATGGTGCCGCTGAGCCCTGGGAAATCGATCGTCGTGTCGCCCACGGCTGTGGTGC